>SXGT01717049.1_pt1 | contig 30214 bp, 26 predicted proteins | sample 3176221 | NCBI WGS metagenome assembly SXGT01 (sample SAMN11356862, study PRJNA531348) | freshwater metagenome | isolation source: freshwater sample F1-120 | place: China: Fuxian Lake, Yuxi | collected 2017-12-25 | reverse complement strand
GACCATCTGCGCTTTGACGAGCCCGAGTATCTCGGTGCGGAAGTCCTCGCGTCGATCGCTCCAGCGGATACCCCCACGTGCGACCTTGCCCATGCGCAGGTGCACGCCCTCGACTCTCGGGGCGTACACGAAGATCTCGTACGCCGGTCGTGGCTTCGGAAGGTCGGGAAGGAGCGCCGGGTCGAGCTTCACCGAGAAGTGATACGGCTCACGGCCGTCGGCGTCGCGTTGGAACCAGTTGGTCCGCAACGTCGCTTCGATCATGTGCAGGAACGAACGCAAGATCCGGTCGTGATCGAGGCTTGCGACCTCGTCGAGTTGGGCGCGGATCTGTGCGCTCACCGCCATGCCGGGGTCGGTGTGATCGGGATCGAACCGCAGCGTGAAGAGCCCGACGAGGCTGCGGGTGATGGTCGGATGCTCGGCGAGTGTCGCCGCCAGGTAGTCCTGGCTGAAGTGCGTGCCGACCTGGCGGAGATAACGGGCATACGCGCGCAGCATGACGATCTCGCGCCACGTCAACCCGGCTGCGAGCACGAGCGAGTTGAACCCGTCGTTCTCGGCGTCGCCGCGGATCACTGCGCCGAAGGCGCCTTCGAACTCGTCGGCGAGATCGGCGAGACCGTTCGGTCCCTCGACGGCGCTACGAAGCCCGAATCGTTCGATCGAAGCCGTGCGGCCGTCGGCGAGATGCAACTGGTACGGGTGTTCGTCGATGACGGTGACGCCCATGTTCGTCAGTGCCGGCATGACGTCGCTCAGCGCGAGTTGACGGGGCCCGAAGATCGAGAACACCAGCGGCGAACCGTTCTCGGGCGGGTCGAGGCGGAGCACTGCGTCGCCGGAGTCCATCATCTGTTCGAGGCAAGCGATGTCACCGACGGCGTCGGCGGCCGACCATGCCTCTTGGTACCCGGCGGGAAACGCGTCGGCCCAACGGCGCGCCAGCGCGCCGCCGTGGACGTCGCCGTGTTCGGCGACGAGTCGTTCACGGAGATCATCGGTCCAGGTGCGCGCGGCCGCGGCGATTTCGGCCTCGATGTCGGCGACGAGCCGCTCGGGAATCCGACCCGGAACCGTGCGCAGGACGAAGTGCAGTCGCGCCAGGACCGACTCGCTCACGCGCGCGGTGTAGTCACTGCCGATCGCGTTGAACGACGTCCGCAGCACCTCGTCGATGCGCAATCGCAACGCAGTGTTGTAGCGATCGCGAGGCACGAACACCAACGCCGAGACGAAGCGTTCGAACCGATCGCGCCGGACAAACACGCGCACCCTTCGGCGATCCTGGATCGCGAGAATGCCCATCGCGATCTCGTACAGCTCCTCCTCGGCAGTTTGGAAGAGCTCATCGCGCGGATACGTCTCGAGGATGGCGATGAGGTCCTTGCCCGAGTGCGAGTTTGCCGGGAAACCGGCGTGGCGCACGACCGACGCGACTTTGTGGCGCAGCACGGGGATGTCGATCGGGCTCGAGTTGTAGGCGGCGCTCGTCCACAAGCCGAGGAATCGATGCTCGCCGACCACCCCACCGTTGTCGTCGAACTTCTTCACGCCGACATAGTCGAGATAGACGTTGCGGTGCACCGTGCTCTTCGAATTGCCTTTGGTGATCGTGAGGAGACTGCGATCGCGAGCGCGGGCGCGCAATGCCGCGGGCAACGTCGCGAACGTGTCGGTGTCTGTCGTTTCCGAGCGGTCGCGCAGGATGCCCATGCCGGTGCCGTCGACCGCGACGAGCGCCGCGTCGTCGTCGGTGCCGGTGAGGGCATACTCCTGGTAGCCCAGAAACGTGAAGTGATGGTCGGACATCCAGTCGAGGAGCGATCGGGCTTCGACCAACTCGTCGGGAGCGACAGGAGGCGGACGGCGAGCGAGATCGTCGGTCACGCGACGCGCCGTCGCCAACATCTTGACCCAATCGCCGGTGGCGTTGCGCACGTCGGCCAGCACCAACTCGATCTCAGTGACGATGCTGTCGATCTGCGTCGGGTCGGCCGTCCGATCCACTTCGACATGTAGGAACGACTCGGCGTACACCTCGCCCACGTGGTCGCTCGGGTCGGCGAGGCCGAGCAGGCGGCCGTTGGTGTCGCGTCGAAGTCGCACGATGGGATGAATCGCGAGCTGCAACCCGAGGCCGTGGCGTTCGAGCGCTGCGGTGATGCTGTCGACGAGGAAGGGCATGTCGTCGGTGACGACCTCGATGACCGTGTTGGGGGTCTGCCAACCGTCGGTGCCCGTCGTTGGATTCCCGACGCGCACGATCGGAGTCGCGCGCACGCGTTCGATCGCCAGACGCCAGTGAGCGCGCGCCGCACCGGCGAGGTCTTCGACTCGACGGCTCATCAAGTCGTCGACCGCAACGTCGGCGTAGTACCGGCGAATGAACTCGGACAGGCCGGGTGGCTCGCCGGCGGTGACGTACGCCGCCGCGAGCGAAGCGACGCGCTCGATGAGCGCATTGCGTTCAGCGTCGATGGTCGACACCATCGACGCGGAGGGTAATCCGGTTCCGTACTCGGTGAGCGCCACGGTTCTCTATCGGCCGTCGGAGCCCCGAAACTTGCGGAATCCGCACGAAGAGCCAGGATTTGGCCTCGGACCGGCCGATTGCGGCCGCGATCGGCGATGATTCGGCCCCGCGTGGCGATCGGTAGCGTCGGGTCATGCACACCGCCGCGGCCCTGGGACTCGCGCTCGAGCTTGCCGACGCCGCCGATGCGTTGACGATGGCCCGATTCCGTGCGGCCGATCTGGTCGTCGACACCAAACCCGACCTCACGCCGGTCAGCGAGGCCGACCACGCCACGGAGGTAAGGCTCCGGGACCTCATTGCTGACCGCGCGCCCGGACACCTCGTCGCGGGCGAGGAGTTCGGCGACGACGGCGACGCCGAATGTCGCTGGATCGTGGATCCGATCGACGGCACCAAGAACTACGTCAGAGGCGTTCCGATCTGGGCAACGCTCCTGGGATTCGAACGGGCCGGCGAGCTCGTGGTCGGCGTGGTGTCGGCCCCGGCACTGGGAACGCGTTGGTGGGCGGGGCAGGACCTCGGCGCGTTCCGCGACGGCACGCCGATTCGGGTGTCGGCCGTGCACGAGTTGGCCGACGCCCATCTGTCGTATGCAAGCGATCGTCAGTACATGGACGATCACCTCCCGGATCGGCTGACGGCCCTTTCCGATCGATGCTGGCGCACCCGCGCGCTCGGCGATTTCTGGCAGCACGTGCTCGTCGCCGACGGCAGCTTCGACATCGGTGTCGACCCGGTGGTCGCGTACTGGGATGTGGCCGCGTTGCTCCCCATCATCACCGAAGCTGGTGGTCGGTGGAGCACGCTCGACGGCGCAACGCCGGCGGAACCGTTGTCGTTGGTGACGACGAACGGACAAATCCACGACCTTGTTGTCGCTGCGCTCCGCAAGTAGCACCACCTAGCGTGCGGTGATGGCTTCGGACATCACGATCGGGATCGACATCGGGACGTCGTCGGTGAAAGCCGTCGCCGTCGATCCCGACGGCGACGTTGTACGGGTGGCCCGCGTGCCGCACGAGTTCTTCGTACCCTCGCCGATGCGATTCGAACACGACGCGCGGTGCTGGATCGACGGACCGATCCGAGCGCTCCACGAACTCGGCGCAGTCGATCTTGCACCGCGGGGCGTGAGCGTCGCTGCGATGGTGCCGTCGTTGGCCGCCGTCGACGACGACGGCCGCGCGATCGGCCCTGGACTGCTCTACGGCGACGAACGCGGTCACGGCGAAGCGGGACGTCCGGGTGTAACGGGCGAACTCGAGCGCTTCTTGGCGTGGCACGCGGCCAACTCTCCCAACGCCCACGGTTTCTGGCCCGCGCAGGCCGCCGCCAACTTCGCGCTCTGCGGGCGCCCCGTGCTGTCGACGACCGCAGCGGCCGCCTGCTGGCCGCTGTTCGACTTCGCCGGTTGGGCCGAGGCGCTCGTGCGCGGCGCCGGCGCGCAGGTCGCCCAACTGCCGACGTTGGTTCCTGGCGGGACAACCGCGGCGACGGTCCGTGGCCTTGGCGACTGTGTGCTCGAAGGCGGCACGATCGACGCGATGGCCGAACAGATCGTCGCGGGCTGCGACGAACCTGGTGACGTGCTGGTGATCTGCGGAACGACCTTGATCGTTTGGAGTGTCACCGCCGAGTCGCACGACGCCCCGGGTTACTTCCCGATCCCGCACACGACCCCTGGGCGATTCTTCATCGGCGGTCCGTCGAACGCCGGCGGGTTGTTCCTCGACTGGGCGCGGCGGTTGACCGGCGACGGCGGTGCGGTTGCCGACCCGGCAAACGTACCGATCTGGGTGCCGTACCCGCGCGGCGAACGCGCGCCGCTCGACGACCCCTCCCGGCGAGCGTCGCTGCACGGGCTCGATCTCACCCACGGCCCGGCCGAGATCCGGCGCGCCGCATTCGAGGCGGCCGGTTTTGTCGCACGCCGCATGATCGACGTGTCGCCGGTACCGGCCCGTCGCATCGTCGCGACGGGGGGCGGGGTGCGAGTCGACGAGTGGTTGCGATGCCTCGCCGACGTCACGGCGCTGCCCGTGGATGTCGTCGCGGTCCCCGAAGGCGGGGCGCTCGGCGCGGCGTGGCTCGGCCGTCAGGCGGCCGGGCTCGAGACGTCGTTGGCCGACGCCAAGCGTTGGGCGAAGACCGACCGGCGGGTCGAGCCCGACCCGCGTTGGGTGGATGCCGCGGCGCAGCGCTACGCCGCGTGGAGCACGCTCGCCGCCTGAGTTTCCGCCGACGATCGCTGCCGCGATGCAGCCGGCACCCTCGTCAGTAGTTGCAGCCGATCGCGTCGAGCGATTCGGTGAGATCGAGCTGGCGGAACAGCCACTCGTCGAGTCCATCGAGCCCGCCGGTGATGCGTTCGATTTCCGCAACGGCCGCCGCCGGGTCGCCGTTGCGACCCTCGGCGAGTGCCGTCAGCGCCAACGCGACGTCGTCGAGCAAGCTTTCGGCGCTGTCGTTGGCGAACGGCCGGACTGCGTCGACGCTGGCCAGCGTCGCGTCGACGTCGGCCAGCAAGAACTCGTCCTCGATCAGCTCGGGCGTCCGCAGCTGCGGCAGCGCTTGAATCGCGACGCCGACCGCTTCGAGGTCGGGGCGCAGCGCCTCACACTCAGCGTCGCTCAACTCGGAACCGCCGTCGGGGACCGCGTTGCCGTCCCCGTCCCCGTCCCCGTCAACGCCGTTGCCGTTGCCGTTGCCGTTGCTGTCGCTGCTGGCTTCGGTTCGCTTGGTGTCGGGTTGGTCGTCGTCGCCGCCGCAAGCGCCAACGAAGAGGGCCAGCGCGCACAGCGCAGACAACAGGGGAAGCGAACAGCGATCGAGGTTCATCGGGGGCCTTTCGTAGTTGGTACGACGGTCGTTGTGATGTCGAGTCGCTGGCCGCGCCAGGCCTTACAGTTTCGCGGCAGATGAAGACACGACAGATCGCGGGCAGGTCACTCGTTGCGATACTCATCGGCGTGCTGGCGGTGGCGTGCAACGATTCGGACCCAGAAACCTCGAAGGACCCTGCGTCGAGCAGCGCGTCCTCATCGGCAGCATCGGATCTGCCCAGTACCGACGCCTGCACCGTGGTCACGGCGAGTGAGGCGACGGCGTTGGTCGGGGTGCCGATGACATTTGTCGGCGAGGTCGTCGAAGGTCCGATTTCGTCGTGCAAGTACATCAGCGACACCGAGACCGAAGCCATCACCGAAGGCGACGCGACGGCGGCCGGCGTCGTGTTGTCGCAGCTGCGGGTCGACGTCTACGACGGGTCACAGTTCTTCGATCTCGACGGCGTCGGGTATCCGAAGGCCGACCGCGAGAACCTTGCGCTCGGCGACCGCGGCTTTGTCCATCGTGGTGATCCCGACCGAGGTGTCACGGTGCAGTTCGAGATCGAGGAAACGGTGTTTCAGGTGAACTACACCGAGACCGCGATCCTCTCCGAGGTGGCGACCGACGCGAATCGGATCAGCGACGACCTCGTGAGCTTGTTGCGCGACCGCTTCGCGCCCTGGACCGTCTGACCGCGGACGCCCGCGACCGCGCCTCGCCCCGCACGAGGAGCGATACTGTCGGGCCGTGGCTATCGAGATCACCATCGACCGCGACCTCTGCATGGGCTCGGGGAACTGTTCGTTCTGGGCGCCGGGCGTGTTCGAACTCGACGACGACGGGGTCGCCGAAGTCGCCGACGTCAACGCGCAACCGGCCGACAAGATCATCCTCGCCGCACAGGGCTGTCCGACGCAGGCGATTGCCGTCGTGCACGACGGCACCCGCGTCGTCTGACCGTCCGCCGTTGCGGGACGGCCCGCAATCTGACGGTCACCGCTCAGGTCGGGCAGGATCAGTGCATGCCGATTGGGATCACTGACGACCACGAAGCGCTCCGACGTGCGGTTCGCCGATTCGTCGAAGAACGTTGTCCGCCCGCCGCGGTGCGCGCCGCGATCGACGCACCCGACGAACCGTTGTCGTGTTGGGACGAAATCGTCGAGTTGGGATACCTGACGCTGGCCGTCCCCGAAGCCAACGGCGGCAGTGGCTTCGGGTTCGTCGAGCAGGCCGTCGTCTGCGAAGAACTCGGTCGCGCCTGCGTCCCTGGCGCCGCGGTGCCGACCGCGGCAGCAGCAGCCGCGACGGGGCGAACGGTCGAACCGACAACCATCGGGATCGTCGACGGCTCTGCGCAACTCGTGCTGAGCGCCGCGTCGCAACGCAGCCTCGACCCAACCCGGCCCGTCGTCGCTGCCGGCGCGGTGGTGGCCGATCTCCGCGACCCAACCGTGCGCGACCGGGCGGCGTTGGTGTTTGCCGCCGAAGCGATCGGCATCGCGCAGTGGTGCGTCGATACTGCGGCCAGCTATGCCAACGACCGGGTGCAGTTCGGTCGCCCGATCGGACAGTTCCAAGGCGTCAAACATCGGTGTGCCGACATGCTCGCCCGTACCGAACTCGCTCGCGCCGCGGTGTGGGACGCGTGCCGTGGCATCGACGATCACGACAACGGCACCGAGGTCGCGGTGGCGACGGCCGGCGCGTTGGCGTTCGACGCTGCGTATGAGTGCGCGAAGGACTGCGTGCAGGTGCTCGGCGGAATCGGCTTCACGTGGGAGCACGACGCGCACCTCTACTTGCGTCGTGCGATGACGTTGCGGTCGATGTTCGGCGGCGGTCACGAGTGGCGGGTGCGGGCCGCGCGCGCCGCGCAGCGCGGCGAACGCCGTCGGCTCGCCGTCGATCTACCGCCCGAAGCCGAGGCGTTGCGTACCGAACTTCGATCCTTTCTCGGCGAACTCGCAGGGCTCGACGCGGCGGACCAACGCCAACGCCTGGTCGAAACGGGGTACGTGACACCGAGTTGGCCGCGGCCGTGGGGGCGTGACGCGGGAGCGCTCGAGCTCATGGTGATCGAAGAAGAGTTCCGAGCGGCCAAGATCACCCGCCCGTCGATCATGGTCGGGGCGTGGGCGCTGCCCAACCTGATCGTCTACGGCACCGAATCCCAACGCGAACGCTGGATCGAACCGACGTTGCGCGGCGAGATCACGTGGTGCCAGCTGTTCTCCGAGCCCGGTGCGGGCAGCGACCTCGCCGCGTTGAGCACCCGCGCCGAACGAACCGACGGCGGTTGGCTGATCAACGGGCAGAAGGTGTGGTCGACGATGGCGCACACCGCCGATTGGGGCATCCTGCTCGCCCGCACCGATCCCGACGCGCCCAAGCACGACGGGATTTCCTGTTTCATGCTCGACATGCGCACGCCGGGTGTCGACGCGCGACCGCTGCGAGAACTGACCGGCGCAGCGATGTTCAACGAGGTGTTTTTCGACGATGTGTTCGTACCCGATGACTGCTTGGTCGGCGTCGAACACGATGGTTGGCGGTGCGCTCGCACGACCCTCGCGAACGAACGCGTCTACATGGGCAGTTCGAACACGATCGGCGGCGGTGTCGTCGGCGTTTTGCGACTGATCGACGCACAGGGGCTGACCGACGACACGTATCACCTCGACCACGTGGGCGCGCTCGTCGTCACCGGGCATGCGCTGGCCGTGCTCGGCTATCGGCTGACGTTGAGCGCACTCGCCGGGGCGGACCCGAGCGGCAGCGAAGCGGCCGTGCGCAAGTTGCTCGGTGTGCAACACGACCAGCGAGTGCAGGAGATCGGCGTCGAACTGTCGGGGTCCGCGGCGGCGCTCAGCGACAACGAGGCGGCGACGTGGGTCGGCAGTTTCTTGTTCAACCGTTGTCTGTCGATTGCGGGCGGCACGACCGAGATCCAAAAGAACGTCATCGGCGAACGCCTGCTCGGACTGCCCCGCGATCCCTAGCCCAACGGCAACGATCTCCTCACGACAACGATCTCCTCACGACAGCGATCTCCTCACGACAGCGCGTTTCCGACCGATCAGGAGCGGTGGACCCGGTGTCCCTGGGGGGAATCCTGATGGTGCTCGGTAGCGGCCTTCTCGGGCTGGCGCGCGTGCGCGCCCGCGAGATCCGAGTTGAGATCGACATCGAAGAGGAAATCCTCTCGAAGTACCCGAACCGGCGTCTCGATCTCGTTGCGGCAGAGCAGCGTGAGGGCGAGGACGCCCTCGCCGACGCTGTCTCGTGGTCTGCCTCCGGCGAGGCGGGGATCGTGATGGAGGTGGCGGAACCGGCCGAACTCGTTTCGGTCGGGGCGCACGAGGCGCGATCGGTCGACGCGGTCCAACGCACAGACGAGGTCGAGCATCGCCGAAACGGCGATCGGGACCAACGGAGTCGCCCGAGCCCGAAAACGAAGGCCCGCCGTCGGGTCGGCCCACCGACCCTCGGCGACGATTGGGATCCCAGCCAACCGCTGCCGGGTGAGCCGACCGAACGACTTGTGCGCCCCGCCCTGCGTTCGGCGCCCGAACTGACGTCGCGGCTCGTGGAGCGGGTCGGCGACGGCACGGCTGGGTTGTATCCGCACGCGCGAGCCGCGATCAGCGACGCACCGCCCGACACGTTCGAAATGCTGCGCCGCCAACGCGATCACATCGCCGCGCAGGTGCAGTCGGCCTACCGCGAGGTCCACGCGGTCCGCACGGATGCACTCCGCCGGGCATCCCAAGCCGAAGCGTCGGCCGATCGCGCCGCGACCGCTCGCGAGCGAGCCGCACGCCTGGTGCGGGAAGGTCGTCGACTCGACGAGTCGGGTCGACGCCGGAGTGCAGAGGTCGCCGCACCAGAGGACTCGTTTCGTGCGGTCCACGAGCTGCGGATCGAATCGCTGCAACGCGCGGCACAAGCCGAACACGGTGCCGAACGGGTGCAGATGCTGCGTGAAAAGGCGGCGCGGCTGCTGGCCGAGCAACGGCGGCTCGAAGCCGAGATGGCCAAGCACCTCGCGCAGCGACTCGCCTGAAGCGCCGCGTGGGCCCAACGGACGTCGGCCGGGTGAGGGCGGCGCGCCCGAACGTCGACCGAACGACGCAGGCGCTGGTGGCGGCGAACCGCCGAAGGATCAGCCGACGGGAGACGCGGCCGAGGCCATGAGCTCCATCAGCAGGCTTTCCTGCTCTTGGAGCCGGGCGAGTTCGGCCTGGAGGTAGTCGATGCGTGTCTGGACGCGTCGCACTTGTTCTTGCACGGACTCGAGCCAGGCCTGGACCTGCTCGGGCGGCAATCCGGAGAACGCTGCATCGGCCATGTTGGTTCCTTCCCCCAGAATCTCGTGATGAGGTGCAGACGGATCCGAACCTCGTGCGTCTCATCGGACGATCGAGGCGCAACTTTCGGCGATCGCCGAGACTGCTCCGGAGCCACGAGCGCTCACCCGCTCGGCTGCCCGTTCTGAGCGGTTGGTCCGGTGTGTGACACGCGCGCGGAGGAGATCGCCCGTGACGAAGCGCCCGCCTCGGAGGTTTGACAGTTGGTGGACGGGCATCGCACGATCGGTGCGATGCGGTTCGATCTGCCGTCGCCCGACGCGACGACCCAACCATTCTGGGACGCGTGTCGCGACGGGAAACTGATGTTCCAACGCTGTGGCACCTGCGGGCTCGCGTTCTACTACCCCCGGCCGTTCTGCAAACGATGTTGGAGCGACGACGTGGCCTGGGAAGTTGCGAGCGGGCGCGGCCGGATCTACACGTTCTCGGTCATCCATCACAACGACCTGCCGCCGTTCAACGAACGTGTGCCGTACGTCGCAGCCATGGTCGAACTCGCCGAAGGTCCGCGCGTGATGACGAACATCGTCGACTGCGACATCGACGCGTTGCGGTGTGACCAATCCGTCGAGGTCGCGTTTCGCGAGATCAGCGACGATCCGCCGTGCACGATCGCAGTGTTCAGGCCGATCGACCCCGCTACGGTGCGTTAGATGGACCGCCAGGATTGGAACTTCCCATTCGAAGAACCGTTGCACGAGGTGTTCCCGGCGCTGCACGACGCGCAGAGCGCGTGGCTGAGCGCGATCGACTCGTTGACCGCACCCGACCGCAAGACCCACGAGCTCATCCGACTCGCGGTCACCGTCATGCTCCGCAACCCGGCCGGCGTGCAGCGCCACGCGATGCTGGCGCACGAAGTCGGTGCGACCTGGGACGAGATTTTGGGTTCGATCATGCTGACAACGCCAGGCTGCGGACTGTTGGCCGCGGTCGAAGCGATCCCGCACGCACGCGCCGGCTACGAAGCGGCGCGCGACACCGAAGACGACTGAGCCGAGCTGGACACCGCGAAAGGGTTGCCGTGACTGCCGCTGATCTGCCGTTTCGAATACTGCCGAGACTGACCGACTGGAACCGTGCGTTCTGGCAGGGTGGCGAGCGCGGTGAACTGCGGTTCTGGCGTTGCCAAGCGTGCGGCTACTACTTGCATCCACCCCAGCCGCTGTGCCCGATGTGCCATAGCAAGCACCTCGCCGTCGAAACCGTGTCCGGACGCGCCACGCTGGCGACCTATTCGATCAACCACCAGCCCTGGATGCCGGGGCCGGAACTGCCGTACGTCGTCGCGATCGTCGAGATCGTGGAGCAGCCGAGCGTCCGGTTGACCACGAACCTCGTGCACTGCCCACACGACCAGATTCGGTGCGAGATGGACCTGCAGGTCACCTTCGAACATCATGGCGATCCCGACGGCGACGTGTGGCTACCGCTGTTCGAACCAGCGGTATCGAACGAAACGGTGGGAGACGAGCGGTGATGGACGCCAACGAGATCATCGAACGACGAGCGTGCGTGTCCGGGGTCGGGCAAAGCGACATCGGCCGACGGCTCGGCCGCGACCCGATGGAACTGACCCTCGATGCTTGTCTCGCCGCCATCGATCACGCCGGTCTCACTGTGGCCGACATCGACGGACTGTCGACCTACCCAGGTCCGATGACGACGCCCGCGGGTTTCAGCGCCGCGGGCGCCTACGACGTCATCGATGCACTGCGGTTGAACGTCGGTTGGTATCAGGGTGGTCTTGAAACGTCCGGTCAGCTCGGCTCGGTGATCAACGCCTGTCTCGCAGTCGCGAGCGGCCTCGCGAACCACGTCTTGTGTTTTCGCAGTGTGTTCGAAGGCAGTGCACAAGGCGCACAAGGTCGATCAGCCGTCATGCCCGGGGGTGGAGGCGGCGGAGGCGGCGGCTTCAAAGCGAGCGGATTCATGGAGTGGAACCTGCCGTTCTCTGCTCCGAGCGCCGCGATCTGGATCGCGATGTTCGCGCAACGCCACTTTCATCTCTACGGCACGACACGCGAGCAAATGGCGTGGATCGCGCTCAACGGCCGCCGCAACGCCGCACTCAATCCCAAGGGCATCTATCGCGATCCGATGTCGCTCGACGACTATCTGAACGCCCGGACGATCACGACGCCGTTCTGCTTGTACGACTGCGATGTTCCGTGCGACGGGGCAACCGCGTTCGTGATCAGCCGCGTCGATCGCGCCAAAGATCTGCGCAACCCGCCGCTTCGGATCGAGGCGGTCGGATCGGCGCTCCGCGGTCGACCCAGTTGGGACCAGTTCGACGACCTGTCGACGATGGCGAACCGTGACGCGGCGGCCCAACTCTGGACCCGGACCGACCTCTCGCCAGCCGACGTGCAGATGTTGCAGGCCTATGACGGGTTCTCGTTCATCACGATGAGTTGGATCGAAGCGTTGGGGTTCTGTGATTTGGGCGAAAGCGGCCCGTTCGTCGAGGGGGGTGAGCGGATCGCTCGCGACGGGGTGTTGCCCCTCAACACCCACGGCGGGCAGCTGAGCGCCGGTCGCCTCCACGGGTACGGCTTCTTGCATGAAGCCGCGCTGCAGATGTGGGGCCAGGCGGGCGAACGTCAGATTCCCCGCGACGTCGAGGTCGGGGCAGTCGCTGCGGGCGGCGGGAACACCTGCGGCTGCCTGCTCCTCGTGCGCGATTGAGCCCGTTTCGTCCGTTTGCGACGGCCACCCTGACGCGAAGCGTGCATTCGCGCCGTGCGTTCGGGTGTGATGACCATACGCCTGGTCGATAGAAGGATCAGCGATGACCATTTGCCCGATTGCAAACTGCCCGATTGCTATCTGAACGTATCTCGACGTCTCGAAGGACCCCGCGTGTCGACTCGACTTCGCCGATCACTGAGCTTCAAAGTGGTCGTCCCCATCGCGATTGCGACGGTTCTCGTGGTCGGCGCGCTTGCCTGGTGGACGAATCAACAAGCGAAAGACGATCTTCGCTCGGAATCCAGTTCGAGCGCGGGGTCGGCCTTTCTCGAACTCGAGCGATTGATTCGGGCATCCGGCGGGTCGGCACCCAGCGCGCTCGCCGCAATGAGTCGCGACGACGAGATTCTCGACGCGGTCGTCGTTGCCGGAACCAACGGTGAGGTGGTCGCCTCGACCAATTTGCGCGATCGCTACCAAGTCCTCGACACGTTGACAGACCGCGAGGTCGTCAGCGACCTCGCGGAGGCGCGCAACAACGTCCGCAGCGAACCAGTCGTCGAGCACGGCAGCGCCAACGGAGATCCCGACGTCGTTCATGTCTACGGGCGTCTGCGAACCTCGGTCGATGTGTCGACCGGAACCGACTACGACTCGGCGACCGCGCACCTCACCATTGACGTGTCAGCAACCCGCGCCGCCATCGCGCAACGGGCCCGCGTGCAGAGGGTTGCATCGTTGTTGGCTTCGCTGACGGTCGCGTTCGTTGCCCTGTTTGCTCTGCGTCTCGGTGCAACGCGCCGGCTTCGGCGGCTGGCCGACGACGTCGCGGGTGTCGCCGCAGGCGAGGTCGAGTTCGACGCATCGAGGTACGGCGAGGATCAGATCGGTCGTGTCGCCGTCGAACTCGGGGCTGCCTTCCAGACCATTGCCGATCGAGGCCGCCAGCTCGCGGAGACGAACGCATGGCTCGAGGACGAGATGAGTCGGCGCCAGGACGCCGAAGCCGAAACGCGCCATCAGGCCCGCCACGACGCCTTGACCGGCCTTGCGAATCGGATCGCCGCGACCGACGTCGCGACGACGCTGATCGGCCAGACCGATTGGACCCAGGATCGGCGTCCCGCATGTCTGCACGTCAACCTCGATCGCTTCAAGACCGTCAACGAGAGCCTCGGGTACGAGGTGGGTGATCGCGTCTTGCGAGAACAAGCGCGTCGCCTGTTGATGGCGGTCGGGAGCGACGATCTCGTCGCCCGGATCAACGGCGACGAGTTCCTCGTGCTGCTCGTCGCACGCCGTGAGGGCGAGATCAGCTCGCTCGCCGCGGCGTTGATCGCGACGCTCGAGGTTCCCATCCAACTCGGAAACGGCACCGACGTGTTCGGTTCGGCGAGTATCGGCGCTGCCACCGCTCAGGTCGGAGACGCCCCGGCGGCGTTGTTCCGGCGAGCCGGGATGGCGTTGACCCGGGCCAAGGAAGCCGGCCGGGCAACGTACGCGTGGTTTGACGAAGCGATGCAGGCTGCAATCGAAGCCCGCGCCGAGCTCGCGGTGGCGCTGCGCTACGCCATCGAGGACGCGCGGCCGGGTGACACCGAACTCGAACTGCATTACCAACCCATTGTCGATCTCGCGGAGGGAACGATTCGGGGCTTCGAATCGCTCGTGCGTTGGCGTCGATCCGGCACGCTCATTCCGCCCAGCGACTTCATCGAACTTGCCGAGGACACCGGGCTGATCGTGCCGCTCGGCGCCTGGATCATGAAGGAAGCGCTCGCGCAGGCCGGGCGATGGCAGCAATTGTTCGCGGATCGACCTCCTGTCGTGACGGTGAACGTTTCGGGTCATCAACTGAGCGCGGGCGGCGTCCCCGCATTGATCCGCGCGTCGCTCACCGCGAATCGAGTGGACCCTCGTTACATCACCGTCGAACTCACCGAATCAGTGCTGCTCGACGATGTGCGCGGCGCGGTCGGGATTCTCGACGAAATCAAGGCGCTCGGCGTCAAGCTGGCGGCCGACGACTTCGGCACGGGCTATTCGTCACTGACCTATCTGCGCCAATTCCCGTTCGACGTCGTCAAGGTCGATCAGAGCTTCGTTCGCCACCTCGGTGACGACGCGCAAGATTCGACGATCGTGGCCGCGGTGATCGCGATGGCGCGCGCGCTCGGACTGCGGGTGGTCTGTGAAGGAGTCGAGACCCGCGAGCAGTTGGCTGGGTTGATGACGTTGGGCGCCGACGATGGCCAAGGGTGGTACTTCTCCAAAGCGCTTCCCGCGGCCGAGGCGACCGAGGTCTTCGCGGCCGGACTCGCATCGTTGGCGCCCGCGTTCGAGGACTGACCTCACTCGGGAAGGACGATGTCGGCCAACGCACTGAGGTGGTCGTCGGCGGTGCCGAACAGCGCGCTCGCGGCAACCAATCGCTTGTAGAACAGGTGAGCGTCGTGTTCCCAGGTGAACCCGATCCCGCCGAAGACCTGAATCGCGGATTCGCCGACAACCGGCAACTCCGCATTGGCGTAGGCCGCTGCTTGCAACGTCGCGAGATGTGCGGCGGCCCCGTCGAGATGGTCGAGCGCCCACGCGGCGTAGTAGCCCGCGGCGCGCGCCAGTTCGACCGCGCGCAGCATGTCGGCGGCGAGGTGTTGAATCGCTTGGAACGAGCCGATCGGCTGGCCGAACGCCATTCGCTCGTTGGCGTAGTCGACCGTGAGTTCGAGGACTCGTTCCGCCGCGCCCACTGAATCGTTGACGGTCGCGACCATCATGCGATCGAGCGCGGTGCGCACCGCGAGCGCCGGATCGGCAACTAAGAGGCGTACACCCGGTGCGGACCTGAACTCGACCTTCGAGGTGGGGCGGGTCGCGTCGAGGATGGGTTCGTCGACCACGATGACGGTGTCGGCTGCGTCGGCTGCCTCGACGAGGACGACGTCGAGCCGTCCGAGTTCGTCGGTGGCGGTGACGACGAATCGGTCTGCGAACCCCGCGTGGACCACGAAGGATTTCGAGCCCGTCACGAAGACCGTCGCGTCGAATCCGTCCTGTGCCGTCGAGCGCGTGCGGTCGATGGCGTGGCGGGTCCCGGCATCGAACAGGGCGGGCACAGTCGTCGCCGTGCCCTCGGCGAGATCTCGGAGCGCCATGTCGGTCACGGCGGTCCGTCGCGCCGCCTGCAGGAGTGTGGCTGCGCCGATGGCGGCTTCGACGAACGGGCCGACGAACAAGGCCCGGCCGCAGGCCTCGCCAACCGCGGCGGCGTCGACGCACGTCGCTGCAGATCCGCCGAGATCCTCAGGGACCAGCAGTCCCGTGATACCGAGAGCGCTGAGGCCCTTCCACAGGTTGCGGTCGGCCCGACCTCGTTCCAGCGACGCGCGCACGCTCGAGAGCGGTGCGTGGACGTCGAGGAACCCGCGAACCGATGCGCGTAATGCGATCTGTGCGTCGTCGAAGTCGGTGTTCATCGCGTGCGATACGGGCTCCTCGTTCGCGGACGCGTCCGATTGCTGACACGCGTGTCAGGAAAGTAGCGTGCGGCCCCGATGCGGCTCCAGTACGACGATATCGACGAAGCATTCCGCGCCGAACTCGTCGACTGGCTCGACGCCAACGTTCCCGACCGCGATCTACTCGAGTCACCCCGTCTGTCGAGCGCGCACCTGCCCGACTGGGCCCGGGCCTGGCAGCGCACGCTGTTCGACGCCGGCTGGCTCGTGCCCGGTTGGACGCCCGAGTACGGCGGGCGCAACGCGACGGCGACCCAACAGATGATCTACTTCGAAGAACTCTCCAAGCGCGGCATACCCCGCACGCTCAACCCGCAAGCGTTGGGCATCATCGCCCCGTCGATTCGTGATTTCGGCACCGACGAACAACGCGAACGATTCGTGCTGCCGACCTTGCGCGCTGAGATCTCGTGGTGCCTCGGCATGAGTGAACCTGGGGCGGGGAGTGACCTCGCCAGTCTGACGACGCGTGCGGTGCTCGACGGCGACGACTTCGTCGTCAACGGGCAGAAAGTCTGGACGAGCGGTGCCCACCACGCCGATTGGTGCTTGTGCTTCGTGCGCACCGACCCCGACGTCCCCAAGCACAAGGGCATCAGTGCGTTGATCGTCGACATGACGACACCGGGTGTCGAGTGTCGACCCTTTCCTGAGCTCACCGAACCCGATTTCTGCGACTTCAACGAGGTCTTCTTCACCGATGCCCGGGTTCCCCGCGCCAACCTGCTCGGTGCCCTGCATCAAGGCTGGCCGATCACCCAGGGTTCGTTGGCCCACGAACGAGCGATGCTGTGGATCGACTACGCCCATTTGATCCAGCGGGCGGTGCAGGCCATGCAGGCACTCGCCGATCGTGTCGGCCCGGACGGACGTCGTCTCGGCGACGACGCCCACTTCCGCGACGCGGTCGCGTCGTTCCACGTCGATGCCGTTGCGTTGACGGCGATGGGCTACCGCGGGTTCTCGAAGTTCATGAAGGGTCGCTCGTCGCCCGAGCACTCGCTGCTCAAGCTGTTCGGGTCCGAGTCCGTGCAGCAGTGCTTGCTCGCGGCCACCGAGTTCCTCGGCGCCGACGCGCTCGACCGTGACCACGCCGGGCCTCGCATGTGGCGTGAAGGCTCGTGGTTGATCCAGTACCTCCGTAGTTTCAGTGGCACGATTCCCGGCGGAACGAGCGAGATCCAGCGCAACATCATCGCCGAACGCGTCCTGGGTCTCCCACGCTGAATCGTTCTCGGCCGCGCGGCCCGCGCTCACTCCTCGGCGCGGGCGAGGGTCACGAGCGAATCGCCGCGGTCGGTGGCGCGCAGTTCGTCGCCGGGGCCGATCACGATGCTCGTGAACGGTGAGGTGACGACCGCGGGTCCGAGCACGGTCGCGCCGGGCGTGAGCGACGACGACGAGACCACGGACGCGTCGTGCCAGCGCCCTTCGATCCAGACGTTGCGTCGCGCCGCGGTTCCGGCGGAATCCGGCGTGGGGTTGGTCACCGCGGGCAACGCCGAACCGACCGCGCCTGTCGCCACGACGCGCACGCCGCGTACGACAGGTTCTTGCGCTCGGGTTTCAATCAGTCGTGCCGCCTCGTTGCGTCGGTGGAACGCAGCCACAGCCGCTGCGACATGGTCGGCGGTGATCGTTGCAGACATCGGATCATCGAACGAAGGAAGCGGGATCGAGGTGTCGAACGTCTGTCCGGGATAGACGAGGTTGAGGAACCACGTCGCCGTCCGCAGCTCGGTGGCAACACCCGCCGCATCGAACTCGGCGGCGACCTCCGCCCGAAGGTCCTCGGCGTGCGCGTCGAGTTCGGCGGGATCGAGTGTCTGCCACGGCGCGATGGTCGTACGGGTTCGGTCGATGACATGGTCGGCTTGCAAGAGACCACACGCGCTGAACCCCGACGCCAGCGCCGGTACCAGCACCCGTCGCATCCCGAGCGCACGCGCCTGGGCTACCGCGTGGAGCCCGCCCATACCCCCGAACGCCACGAGGTCGAGGGCGCGCGGATCGGCGCCCGCGAGCGACAACACGCGTCGGATCGCGTCGGTCATGTGGGCCTCGACGAGGCGAATGCAGTCGGCCGCGACCGACACCTCGTCGTCGCGGCCGAGGCGCGACGCGACCTCGCGAAAGGCAGAACGCGCCGCGGTGACGTCGAGACGCTGTCGGCCGCCCCAGAACCCGTCGGGATCGAGGCGGTTGAGGATCAGGTTCGCGTCGGTCACCGTCGGCGCCGTGCCGCCGCGCCCGTAGCTCGCTGGTCCTGGGCGTGCGCCGGCACTCTGTGGCCCCACGGTCAACGTTGCGTGGTCCGCCCGCACGATCGAGCCGCCACCGGCGCCGATGGCGTGAATGTCGACCATCGGAAGCGCGACGCAATAGCGGTGACGCCAGTTCCAATCGGCCTTGAGCTCGGGTCTGCCGTCACGCACCAACGCCACGTCGTAGCTCGTCCCGCCCATGTCGACGCTGACGACGTCGCCGAACCCTGTCGCCATGGCCGCCCGCGCCGCCGCAACGACCCCGCCGGTCGGCCCGCTGTTGATGGTCGCCACGGCTCGGCGTGCGATCGACCTCGTCGTTGCGACCCCGCCGCTGCAGGTCGCGATCAGCAGGTCGCCGCGAAAGCCGTGCGCGCGCAGGCTCGTCTCGAGGTGTTCGAGGTAGCGCACGATGGGCGGTCCGACGAACGCGTTGACCAACGTCGTGCTGGTCCGTTCGAACTCGGGTGGCTTCGGGTGGACCTCGTGCGACAACGACACGAGGTCGACATCGGGATACTCGTCGAGCACGATCTCGCGGGCGCGCAGTTCGTGGACAGGATTGCGGTAGCTGTGCAGGAACGCAATCGCGATGCTCGTGACGTCGAACGCACGCAGCCGCGCGATACGAGTACGCAGATGGGCCTCGTCGAGTGGCGTCTCGATGTCACCTTCGGCCGTGATCCGTTCGCGCACTTCGAGGCGCACGCGGCGTCGAGCGATGGGTTCGGGCGGGCCCAACGCCGGGTCCCAGATGTCTTCTTTGTAGCAGCGTCGAAACTCGATCTCGTCGCGGAATCCTTCGGTCACGAGCAAGCCGGTGGTCGCGCCTCGCATTTGGATCATGGCGTTGTCGGCCGTCGTCGTGCCGTGCACGATGCGTGTGGTCGCAGTCAACAACCCGTCGACGTCGCTCAAGCCGAGCGCCGTCGCGAGCCGTTGCAGACCGTCGAGCACACCGACGCTTTGGTCGTCGGGGGTCGTAGGTGCCTTCTCCAAGCACACGCGACCGTCGTCGGTGATCGCAACACAATCAGTGAACGTGCCCCCGACGTCGAGTGCGACCCTCACGGTCGGGCTCGCCGCCGTTCCGTTGCCTCGGTGTCGATCGCCAGATCCATCGCGTCGAGCGAGCCCGTGATCACGACGCCGTAGTCACGAGCGGCACCCTCGACCGAGACGTACTCGTCCCAGACGTCGTTCAGCACAGCTTGGGGGTCGCGCCGGAAGGGGTCGCCCCAACCGCCACCGCCGCCGAAGTCGTACACGAGTTGTTCGCCGGTCGCCAACAGATGTCCCGCCACCGTCGGGGCGACCTCGACTTCGTGATCGGTGCCGGCTGCCAGCACGACGCGATCCGGCGCGCCGTTCGTCCCGCCCGCGATGCCGGGATGGGTGTGGATCCGATTGACGACGTACTGGTTCACGAACGTCGGCGTGCGGACTTCCTTCACGAAGTGACTGCCGCAACCGCCGCGCCACTGACCCGCGCCGCCCGAATCGGTCCGGTAGTTGCGACCGCGCAGCAGGTGGGGAAACAAGACCTCGTTGAGTTCGGCGCTCGCCTTGATGAGGTTGCCGTTGCTCGCAACGAGCGCACCCCAGCCGTCGACCCCTTCGACGGCATTGACCCATCCGGCGTTCGTCTCGCCGCCGTGGTCGAAGAACGGCCGGCCACTGCGAGGATCGACATCACCCCACATCTGGCGGGGCGCGCCGTATTTGTACGTCTGAGGCGCACAGCGACTCGGGATGATCTGGCTCATCGCAAGTGCGATCGCGTCGCCGACCTCGACGCCGGGATGGTGCGTCCCGGCGCTGACCGGTCGGCCCGGAAGCGGGTTGACACACGTCCCCTCGGGGATTCGCAGGTCGACGCAGTCGAAGAAGCCCTCGTTCTTCGGGATCGAGGGATCGACGAGCGACGCGAGCTGCGCGATGGTGTACCCGCGCGTGTTGCCGTAGGTAGACCATGCGTTGATGTCGGGGCGTTCGTCGCTCCCGGCGAAGTCGACGACGAGCCGATCGTCGGCGACGGTCACCGCAACATGGACGTGGATGTCGGCATTGCCGGCCGGATCTGCATCGACGTAGACGTCGGCCTCGTACCGACCGTCGGGCCAACGGGTGATCTCGGCAGCGAATCGCTCGCGCGCATCGGCGATGGTGTGGTCGATGGCGGCGCGGACGGTTGCCGATCCGTGTTCGCGAGCGACCGCAGCGAGTCGATCGACGCCGAGTTGGGCGGCGCCGACCTGCGCTCGCAAGTCACCGATGAACCCGTCGAGCCGGTTGTTCGCGCGCATCATGAGCACGACGTCGCGTCGCTCGCGTCCGCCGTCGATGATCTTCAGCAGCGGGTAGCGGGTTCCTTCGCTCCAGATGTCCTTGGCGAACACGTTGTAACCGCCCGCCATCGCGCCGCCGGTGTCGCCATGGTGGCACTGGATCGACGCAATGACGAGGAGCTCGCCATCGTCGTCGAAGACGGGTGCGAACACGTTGAAATCCGGGAGGTGTCCGCCGCCGTGGTACGGATCGTTCGCCACGATCACGTCGCCGGGCACGAGTTCGTCGCCGAAGAACTCGATGGCGAGCCGAACCGGCAGCGTGCTCGACAACATGAACTGCGGAATCCCGACGCTGAGCGCCGCGAGCCGTCCGCCAGCGTCGAGAATCGTCGCATTGCGTTCGTTGCTCTGGTTCAGAATCGGGGTTGTGGCCGTCCGCGACACGTAGGTCGCCATCTCGAAACAGATGGTTTCGAAGGCGGAACGAACGACCTCGGCGGTGACGGGATCGATCGACCGTCCGTCGGCGGTGGCCGATCGTGGCGACGATCGATCGTCGAGGCCTGGCACGAGTGTCACAATAACCAGATGCCGTTCGAGTGGCAGCCGATCGAAGTCGCCGAGGAACACCGCGAGCGTTACCTGCGTGAAGGGTGGTGGAACGACGACACCCTCGGGCAACTCCTTGCGGCGGGCCTCACGGACGCGGCCGATGCAGCGTTCGTGGTGCGTTCGGATCGCCGACCATTCCGCGGCACCTTGGGCGATGTCGACCGCCTCGCCCGCCGGCTCGCGGGGGGCCTGGCCGCGCGGGGGATCGGCCCCGGGTCGGTCGTGGCGTTCCAGCTCCCGAACTGGGTGGAGGCCGCTGCGACGTTCTATGCGACGGCCTACCTCGGTGCCACCGTCGTGCCGATTGTGCACTTCTACGGGGCGAAAGAGGTCGGCTACATCTTGCGCAAGACGCGAGTCGACGCGCTCATCACGACCGATCGATTCGGCGCCCAGGACTTCGCCGCGAACCTCGACCTGATGCGAAGCGAGGGACTCCCCGACCTCGCTTGGGTTGCGGTCGTCGGCGAGAGGTCGTTCGATGAATTGCTCGATGACGAACCCATCGCCGAACCCCGGCCGACCGCACCCGATGCGCCCGCACTCATCGCGTACACCTCGGGGACGACGGCTGACCCGAAGGGCGTCGTGCACTCGCACCGAACGATCGGGGCCGAGATCCGCCAACTCGGAGCGATCCAACCTGCCGGTCGTCCGATGCTCATTGGTGCGCCGGTCGGGCACGGAATCGGCATGTTGGCTGCGCTACTGCTTCCCGTGTGGCGACGTACCGCGATCCACCTCATCGACGTCTGGGATCCCGGACGAGTCCTCGCAGCAATGGTCGAAGACGACGTGTCGTCGGGACAGGGCGCGACGGTGTTCCTCACCAGCCTGCTCGATCATCCCGACTTCGATCCCGCGGTGCATGGCCCGCGTATGGCGACCATCGGTCTCGGTGGCGCCGCCGTTCCTCGGGCGGTCTGCGAACGCGCCCGCGCGATCGGCATCGAGTGCGCCCGTTCGTACGGCTGCACCGAGCATCCGTCGATCACGGGGTCGACGTTCGCGCAATCCTGGGACCAGCGCTGTACGAGCGACGGCACGTTGATGCCGGGCGTCGAACTGCGCGTCGTCGACGACCTCGGGCGCGACGTCGAGCCCGGGACCCCGGGCGAGATCTGGTCGCGCGGTCCGGACTGTTTCTGGGGTTACACGGACCCGACGCGCACCGCCGAAGCGTTCGTCGATGGTTGGTATCGAACTGGCGATGTCGGGATCCTGAACGAACACGGATGGTTGGCGATCACCGATCGAGTCAAAGACATCATCATCCGCGGCGGTGAGAACATCTCGGCCCAAGAGGTCGAAGAGCTGTTGATCCGGATGCCCGGCGTGGCGGAATGCGCCGTCGTCGCCGCGCCCGACCCACGGCTGGGGGAGCGAGCCGCGGCGTTCTTTCGGATGCAGCCCGGCCTGAGTGCGCCGACCCTCTCCGAGATCCAGGCTGCGCTCGATGCGGCGGGGCTGGCCAAGCCGAAGTGGCCGGAGATAGTTCATGCGGTCGCGGAGTTCCCGAGAACCCCCAGCGGCAAAGTGCAGAAGTTCGTGCTGCGTGAACGGCTGCGTGGCATCGACGGGTGAAAGACACGCTGGCGACGGTCACGTCGTTATCCTGAGCCCTGCATGGCGGGCGACGAACGACGGCGATACCAACGACACGACGCTCGCGTTGCGGCGATGTGCCGACGGGTGACCGAGTACGGGATCGAGCCTGCCGCGCACGGCGAAACCACCGACCTGTCGCTCGGCGGCTTCGGTGCCATCTTCGACGAGTACTTCGAATCCGGTGACGTGGTCGATGTCGACCTCGTGTTGACGCCACACGTCGTGACCGTGCGGGCACTCGTTGTCGACGTCTCGCCCGCCGGCGATCGAGTGCGGATCCACTGCTGTTACACCGACCCGCCACCGCTCGTGGCGCGGGCGATCAACGACTACCTCGAGATCCGCTGCACCTGAGTCGGGTCGATGTCGGTGCGGACGCCGCGAAAGCTCGGGGCGCGCACGGATCCGCTGTCAGTCCACTGCGCGAACCGCACGTCGACCACGATGACGGGTTCGACGAATCGCGCGTGCTTCGGTGTCGGACCCGAAAACGGCGAGTCCGGTCGTTCGATGCGCTCGAGCGCGTCAGTCAACACATCGAGCATCTCGTTGGTGAAACCCGTGCCGACGCCGCCGCAGAACACCAACGCGGCGGAATCGTCGTAGACCCCGAGGAGCAATGAGCCGAGTCGTCCGGCGCGTCCGCCATCGCCGAGCTCGTATCCACCGACGACGAACTCTTGGCTCGTGAAGTGTTTGATCTTGCGCCAGTTCGTCGATCGACGGCCGGGTTCGTAACGACTCGTGGGCCGCTTCGCGATCACGCCTTCGAGGCCCAGCTCGACGGTTCGCTCGAACAGGGCCGCGCCGCCCGGGCCGCGTTCGACGGGCGAGACCCGCCAGTTCGGCCCGGCGGTGACGAGGTCGGTCAGCCGATCGCGGCGAACCTGCCAGGCATCGTCGAGCAGATCCTTCGCTGCAACCCGCAGCACGTCGAACGCGAGAAACGCGACGGGCAACTCGCGGGCGAGTCGAGCGACGGCGGCCGAATCGCGTACGTGCATCCGTTGTTGGAGGCGCTCGAAACTCGGGCGACCGTGTTCGTCGGTCGCGACGATCTCACCGTCGAGCACCGTGCCGGGAGCGACGACGCCGACCAAACCTGCCAGATCTGGATACGCGGCCGTGATGTCGCGGCCGTTCCGCGAGATGAGCTGCAGTGCGCCATGTTCGACGACGACCGCCGCCCGAATGCCGTCCCACTTCACCTCGACCGCCCAGTCGCCCTCGGGACGCTGGTCGGCGGGGGTCGCCAACATCGGGCGGTAGTCGAACGGCGACATCGCTGCGCAACGCTACGGGGTCGACCCACGAAGGCGCTTTCGAGGCTGGCGGTTCCGTCCGGACGCGACGAGGCCCCGCCGTTGTCGGCGGGGCCTCGAAGGAGTCGGAACGGGACTCAGCGCTTCTTGGCGGCCTTCTTGGCCGGTGCCTTCTTTGCTGCGGCCTTCTTCGCCGGAGCGGCCTTCTTCGGGGCCTTCCCCGCGAGGACCGCGTCCTTGAACGCCTTCAGCGGAGTGATGCGCGCCTTCTTCGACGCCTTGATCTTCACCGGCTCGCCGGTCGCGGGGTTGCGGCCCATTCGGGCCTTCGTCTCGACACGACGGAACTTGGCGAAGCCGCTGATCGCAACGGGCTCACCGCTCGCAACGGTCTCGGTGATCAGGTCGATGAGCTCGTCGAGCGTTTCGCCGGCCTGCTTCTTCGATACGCCGGTGCGCTCTCCGAGCGCGGCGGCCAACTGGCTGCGGTTCACAGATTCCTCCAGGCTGGATGGTTGGTCATGCTGTTGGAGCTGAGCGGTACTTGGCCCCGAACTTTCGGGGAACAACTCCCAGCGGCGACGATGATGACATCCGGGCGGCGCGAAGTCGGGGATTTTGCTCGGGTTTTTCTACGTTTTTCTCGCACGCCTTCGTTCGTGCGAAAGTGCAGCCGTGCGATACGGCGTTGTGATCTCGGGATTGTTCATGCTGACCCTGGTCGGTGCCGCGTGCGGCGACTCCGAGAAAACCCAACAAAAATCGAATCAATCGAGCACGACGACCGCCCTCGAACCGTCCTCATCGGCCGCGACGACGACGTTGCCGCCCGGTGATCGGTTCTGCAACCTCGACGCCGCGCCGGTCGAGACCGGCACCGTCGCCGACCCGGCGATCGTCGAACTGTCCGGGCTCGTCGCCAGTCGACGCCTCGACGGCATCTACTGGGCCCACAACGACAGCGGCGACCAGGCGCGCATCTTCGCCCTCGACGAGACCGGTGCCCGGCGCGGCGAGTTCGTCCTCGACGGTGTGACCGCCCTCGACTGGGAGGACATCACCTTGGTACCTGGCTCGACGAGCGACGACATCGTCGTGGCCGACATCGGCGACAACCAAGCGGTACGCGATTCGGTGACGATCGTGCGCGTTCCCGAGCCCGACCTACCCGCCGAACCGAGTCGTCCGGTGCGGTTGGTCGGACTCGCGCCGCAACGCATCACGTATCCGGATGGTCCCCACGATGCCGAAGCGATCGTGACCGATCCCGCGACGGGCGAGCTGGTCATCGTGACGAAAGCCTGGGTTGGCGTTTCGAAGGCGTTCACCACCATCGACGGTGCTGGCGACCCGCTCCGCGATCTCGGCGAAATCGCGCTCGAAGGCGGGCAGCTCGTCACCGCGGCCGATGCCGATGCGGTTTCGGTCGTCGTGCGCACCTATGGCGATGTCTGGGTGTTTGCCCGCGACGGCGACGAGGCGATCGTCGACACCCTGCGGCGCGAGCCATGCCGTGCGCCCGTCGCGCGCGAGCAACAGGGCGAAGCGATTGCGCTCGTCCCCGACTTCGGTGGCTATCTGACGATCAGCGAGGGCGTCGCCGCCCCGATCTGGAAGGTGACGCCATGAGCGTCGAAGCAGTGCTCGACCTCGACGCCGTCGGTCAGGCCGACGCGATTCGTGCCGGGTCCGTCACCGCCGACGAACTGGTCGATGCCGCGATCGCCCGCATCGACGAGCGCGATGGTGCGCTCAACGCGGTGATCCATCGTTTCGACGACAACGCTCGAGCATCGGTCGGTGCAGTCGACCCGGCCGCCCCGTTCGCCGGCGTGCCCATGCTCATCAAGGACGGGGTCTGTCACACGGCGGGCGATCCGTTCCATTGCGGCATGCGTGTCCTCAAAGACATCGGCTGGACCGAACCCGACGATGCGTGGCTGGCGACGCGCTTTCGGGCCGCCGGATTCGTCGTCGTGGGCAAGACGAACCTGCCCGAACTCGCGTCGACGGTGACCTGCGAACCGCTCGCCTACGGACCGACCCGCAATCCGTGGTCGCTCGACCGGTCGCCCGGCGGATCGAGCGGCGGGTCGGCTGCGGCGGTCGCGGCCGGCATGGTGGCGGTGGCGCACGGCAACGACATGGGCGGCTCGATCCGGTTTCCGGCGTCGATGTGCGGTCTCGTCGGGCTCAAACCCACCCGAGCGCGCACGACGCTCGGCCCGGGCTTCGGCGAATACTGGGGGCCGACGACCCACGAGTTCGTGCTCGTCCGGTCGGTGCGCGACGCCGCCGCGATCCTCGACGCAGTGCATGGCCCCGGGCTCGGCGACCCGTACACCGCGCCCGCCCCGGCGCGGCCGTTCGCGGCGGAGATCGCCTCCAATCCTGGTCCGCTGCGCCTCGGAGGGGGGGAGCGACGCCACCACGCCGAGTGCGACGCAGCGGTCGAGATCGCCGGACGTGCCCTGGAAGCATTGGGCCATCGGGTCGACGTGGTGCCGGTCGACTTCGTCGACGAAGCGCGGCCCATGGAAGCGCTCATCGTGCTCTTTCCGTCGTTCATCGCTCGCGACGTGGATCGGTGGTCGACACGGATCGGACGGCCGATCGCCCTCGACGAACTCGAACCCAACAACGCCGCCATGACCGAGCTCGGACGCGGATGCACCGCCGTGCAATGGCAGGCCGCGCTCGAAGGCGTGCAGTCGTGGTCGCGTGACGTCGCGCGCCGATTCGTCGACGACTACGACCTGTTGCTGACGCCGACGGTGCCGGACCCTCCGCAGATGATCGGTGCGGCCGACCCGGTGAAGTTCGACGCGGTTGCCTACACGATTCCGTTCAACCTCACGGGACAACCCGCGATCTCGTTGCCCGTGCACTGGACCGACGACGGTCTGCCGATCGGTGTCCAACTCGTCGCGCCGATGGCCCGCGAAGACCTGCTGCTCCAGGTCGGCGCACAACTCGAAGCCGCCCTGCCCTGGTCGACGCGCCGTCCACCTGGGATGTGATGACCGAGAGTCGACCATCGGCGAACGGGTGCATGATTCGCGGGCGCGCGAAGTGCGAGACGATGACGACCTCTTCTAGAGTCGGCCGCTGGAAGGTCGGCGCCGATGGGCGGGTCGGCGTCGGAAGGTTGTATGCGAGTCGTCGCGGTCATCAGCGTCAAAGGCGGTGTCGGTAAGACGACGTCCGCAGTCAACCTCGCGTACTTGGCGTCGCGTTCGGGCAAGCGGACGTTGCTCATCGACCTCGACCCGCAGGGCGCGGCGTCGTACCTGCTGCGCGTCGGCGGAGCCGATGTCGAGTCGCCGGCCGACGGGAAAGCGCACACGACCGACATTCCTCAACTCGACGTGCTGGCGGCGCCGCCCGGGTGGGCGGTGTCGGGAGATGGCCTCGATGCTTCGCTGCCGGACCCGTTCTGGCTGCGTTCGACGGTCGAGGCGGTGCGCGACTGGTACGACGAGATCGTGCTCGACTGCCCGCCCGGAACGTCGGAGCTGACCCACGGGATCGTCGATGTCGCGGACGCCTTGCTGGTACCGGTGATTCCGAACCCGCTGTCGCTGCGGACCCTGGACGCGTTGGCTGACCTGCTCGTCGAGCACGACGGCGAAGTTCCGCCCATGTTCCCGTTCTTCACCCTCGTCGACCGGCGCCGCAAGGTCCACCGGTCGATCGTCGAGCACCTCCAGCTCAACCGCAGTGAGACCTTGTCGGCGCCAGTGCCCTACAGCGCTGACGTCGAGAAGATGAGCGTCGTGCGGGCGCCGCTCGCACGATTCGCGCCGAACCATCCGGCCACCGAGGCATACGCGGCGATCTGGGCCGAACTCGACATTCGCTTGCGCGACCATCCGCGGGGCGCGAGCCGACCGGCGACCTACCGCCGCGCCGAAGCGTTCGACACGCTCCGCCCCCAAGCCGCCAGCTGACCCGCCCGACTCCATTTCCCGGAGTTATTGTTGCGGAATCCGCAACGAACTCTCCGGGAAACGTGACAGCGCGTACGATCCCGCGCACTATGGCGCTGTCACCTGAGCACAAAGCGATCGCCGAGCGCGTCTCGAACTGGGGGCGGTGGGGGCCAGACGATCGGCGGGGGACGCTGAACCTGATCGACGCGGCGGCGGTGTTGCGCGGGGTCGCGGCGGCTCGCCAAGGCAAAGTGTTCAGCCTCGCGATCCCGTTCGACGAGCGCGGCCCGCAGACCGACCTGAGCGCACCGGGCCGGATTAACCCCCAGCGGCGCATGATCGCGATCAACATGAACTACACGGGCGACCTCGGCGACAGCACGTTCAACGACGACGCCGTCGACATGGGGCTCCAAGCCGCGACGCAATGGGATGCGCTCGCGCACTGTGCCTACGACGGGTTGCTCTACAACGGTGTACCCGCGTCGACAGTCGACGAAGCGGGTGCGCACGAACTCGGCATCGACCGGTTCGGTCCGATGGTGACCCGCGGCGTCTTGCTAGACGTCGCTCGAGCCCTGGGTGTCGAGTGTTTCGTTGACAACCACCCGATCGCGGGCGACGACCTCGACGCTGCGCTCGCGCTCACGGGAACGCGCATCGAGTCGGGCGACGTGGTGTGCGTGCGAACCGGCCAACACGCCTACCTCGGCATCGACGACGTCTATCGGTTCGCGAACCCGAGTCCGGGGATCGTGCCGGAGGCGGCCGAGTGGTTCCACGATCACGACGTCGCGGCGTGCGCGACCGACTGTCTGACGTTCGAGCCGTGGCCGAAAGACGACGGTGGGTATGCGTTCCCTACCCACCAGATCAACTTGCGCGATCTTGGGATGCCGCAGGGACAGATCTGGGCGCTCGACGAACTCGCGGTCGACTGCGCCGCCGACGGCCAGTACGACTTCTTGCTCTGCGCGACGCCGATACCGTTCAGCCGCGCCGTCGGCGCGCCCGTCGCACCGACTGCGGTGAAGTAGACGACCCGAATCGCTTTGTGCAGTCTGGGCCCCTGCGGGGGGACAGTTCCCGCATCGAGCGACTTTGGGCTCAGGCTCGGGCGGCGAGCGGTGCGCTAGGCGATTTGGACCCAGCGGGTTCCGCCTTTGCAGAACCACAGACGCTTCGACCGGTCGACGTAGAGGTCGCCGGCCGATCCCGACGTCGGATGAGTCGCCGTATTCGCCGGTGCGAGTTGTAGCTGCGCGAGCTTGCCAGCGAACCGACCGCCGCGGCCATTCTTCGACACCGCCTCGACCCCGACTCCCGTTCCGTTCGTCTGAAGTTTCGCTGCAGGTTGGGTCGAGCCGGTGTTGTTCAGGTAGGCAGTGAAGACCCGACCGGTCCCGTTGGTCTGGATGTACGCGAGAGGAGTACTCGCGCCCGCGTTGGTGCACAGCACGTCGAGTGCGCGACCAGTTCCCGCCTGGCGAACGTCGACGACCGAGGAGGTGTTGGCGGGTATTGCATTGTTCACGTACAGGTAGCTGCCGAGCCCCGCGGCGCTGATCTCTACGACGGGATCGGTGTTGAGCAGGTTGGCGCCGCTGACCAGCAAGGCTGATCCGGTCGTACCTTGTTGCGTAACCTCGGCGGCGGGCGCCGCGCCATTGAACGACTGAACGTTGAGCCCGCGACCTTCGGCGTCGATCCACACGCCGGTACCCCCGCCCGACCCGTTGTTGACGTATACGGTCGAACCGTTGCCCGCCGTCGTGGTGCACCGCAACGACGACCCGATTCCGGTGTTCCGTACAGAAAGTGTGAAGAATGCCGTGGTCGAAGTGAGTTCGGTTGCGTCGGCGCCAGCGTCGTTGGCCGTGCCGTATTGCAGGTTGCCCGTCGCGGCGCTGGCCTGCGACGGTCGGAGAAGCGCGAGTCCCGCGGCGACGCCACCTGTGGCGAGTGCGGCCCGGCGGCCGAAGCGACGAGCAGGATCGGGAACGGAATCGATTTCGGTGTGTTCGCGCATGGCCAGATCGTAGGTTCGGTCGGACCGTTCGCGCGGCGGTCTCGCGTTCGCGCTGAATCCTCTCGGGCCGGCCCGGGAATGGTGAGGTAGGGTCACCCCGCTCCGCAGGCAGGCCAACGATGTCCTCGTGCGGGTCCGACACAGCTTGCGTCATCACTGAGCCGAACCCGAACCGACCTTCATCGAGGAATCGAACCCATGGCCGACCGCGCCCCCGCCTATCTCCGTGACCTGCCGCCCGCGCAGGGCCTCTACGACCCGCG
>SXGT01839008.1_pt1 | contig 30216 bp, 25 predicted proteins | sample 3176221 | NCBI WGS metagenome assembly SXGT01 (sample SAMN11356862, study PRJNA531348) | freshwater metagenome | isolation source: freshwater sample F1-120 | place: China: Fuxian Lake, Yuxi | collected 2017-12-25 | reverse complement strand
TGATGAGTATCTTCCGCACCTTGAAGCAACGGGGCCACAATCCATTGCGGACGATCGTCACCGCGTTGCAAACGTACCTGCAAACCGGCAAACTTCCGCCGCTGCCGAGTAAAATTACTTCAGACGGCTAAAGTGTTACAACATTTGTTTTGTTGGCTTTTTTCGTGCACCTCGCATCGGCGGTCGCGCAAACGCCGACGACGCTACGCTACCAATTCAAGGCTGGAGACGACGTTTACTATACGTCTATCGTCAAGACTACTGTGAAAGGCACCGGTAAGGGCCAATCCACTAGCTTTGAAATAGTTGCCACCCTCGATTGGAGGCTAAAAGTGCTCGAAGCGGGTAAGAACGGGGACGCCACGATCGTTTATACGGTCGACCGCTTTCAAATGATGGGCATTGAAGGCATGCGCAAGAAACAAATAATGGACACCAATAACCTTCACGCGAATGGTAATAGCGAGAGTGAACTCACGATGTGGAAAGCAGTGAAGAAATCGGGACTCGCACGCGTGATAAAAGACCCCTTGGGCCGCACTACCGCCGTCAAGATCCTAGTCGACGTCAAAGGCAAGGAAAAGGAAGCTCTTGAGGACGTAGTTCGCGGCCAATGCGACCCAATCTTGCTTGTCTTCTCAGAGCAAGGATTGAGCAAAGGCCAAAATTGGAAGGGACCTCCTGTTGGTTTCGATCGAGATGGCATCAAAACTACGCTGGAGCAGACGTTTGTCTACCAGGGTAGTGTGACATTAGATGGTAAGAACTTGGAAAAGGTAGAGATCTGGCCCACGCTGACTTCTTCTGACATGAAAGGAATCGCCAAATTCAAGTCCGATGGCAAGGGCATCGCCTTCTTCGACAAGGGCGCAGGGCGCCTGGTGGAAGCCAACCAAACCATCAACCTAACCGTAGAAGTGGATTTGGGTGATGGCCAAACCAGAACTACGACGGTGCGCCACGAGACAACATTAAAGCTTCGAACGCCGCCAAACTCTGGGGTCGCTGCGAAGCGGGACATGGAGAAACTCCAGGGCATCTGGATTGTCACCGCAATCACGGAAAATGGCAAGAAAATGGAAGGGGAAATACGCATGGAGTTCAAAGGAGACAAGGTCACGATGAGCGAAAAGGGAGAACCGCGGGGCAGAAAGGGCACCTACACGATCGACCCCGAGAAATCGCCAGCCACGATCGACATCCCATTTGAGGACGGGGAAGATACCCTCTCTGCCATCTACCAGTTGAAGGGCGACGAACTCAAGATCTGCGGTGGAGAAATCCGGCCGAATTCCTTTGAAGCAACTGCCAATAATACCGTTCTCATTACCCTCAAGCGGCAGAAGCCCTGAGTCGTGAGGATCGACCGTTAGACTGGATCAGGAGCTTCCCGCGGTGCGGCGGTTCCAGTTGGATACTAGCATTGATTCGCTGCCCCCCTGGTAATATTCTCTTGGAAACGCCATCATGCTCGACCCCCAGTACATCCGCGATAACCTCGACGCTGTCAAAGCCAACTGCAATAACCGCAACGTCACCGCCGACGTCGATCGTGTCGTCGCGCTCGATGACGAGCGCAAGCGCCTCATCTCGTCGATGCAGGTCAAGCAGCAGGAAGCAAACGCCAGCGCCAAGACCGTTGGCCAGGAGAAGGATCCCGCCAAGAAGCAGGAGCTGATCGCGCGCGGCAAGCAGCTGCGCGGCGAAGTCGCGGAGTTCGAAGCTCAACTCAAGCAGGTCGAAGCCGATCTGAAAGCCGTCGTCAGCACGATTCCGAACATGACGCATCCGGCGGCGCCGGTCGGGGCGCTTCCCGAAGACAACAAGGTCATCAAGAAGTGGGGCGAGCCGACTAAGTTTGACTTCAAGCCGAAGGATCACGTCACGCTTGCGGAGACGCTCGATCTCGTCGATTTCGAGGCGGGGGCGGCGGTGGCCGGGCAGAAGTTCTACTTCCTCAAGAACGAGGCGGTGCTGCTGGAACTCGCGCTGATCCATTACGCGATGGATACGCTTATTAAGCATGGCTACACGCCAATCATCACGCCGGATTTGGCACGAGTCGATGTGCTCGAAGGCATCGGCTTCATGCCGCGGGGGGAAGGGACGCAGATTTACTCGATTGCGAATTCCGACCTGTGCTTGATCGCGACGGCGGAGATCACGCTGGGCGGGATGCACCGCGACCAGATCATGGACGACGCGAAGTTGCCGCTCAAGTACGTCGGGCTGTCGCATTGTTTCCGCACGGAAGCCGGGGCGCCGGGGCGCGACACGCGCGGGCTGTACCGTGTCCATCAATTTACGAAGGTCGAGATGTTCGCATTCTGTACGCCGGAGCAGTCGAACACGATCCACGAAGAAATCCTCGGCATCGAGGAAGCGATCTTCCAGGGACTAGGATTGCCCTACCACGTGATCGATACTTGCACAGGCGATCTCGGCGGGCCGGCGTATCGCAAGTACGACATCGAGGCCTGGATGCCCGCGCGCGGCAAAGAAGGCGAGTACGGCGAAGTGACAAGCACATCGAACTGCACGGATTTTCAGGCCCGTCGGCTCAACATCCGCTACAAAAGCGCCAACCACAAGGGGACGCGCTTTGTCCATACGCTCAACGGGACGGCCGTCGCAGTGAGCCGTTGTTTGGTCGCTTTGCTGGAGAATTACCAGCAATCGGACGGTAGCGTGGTGATCCCGGAGGCGCTCCGTATGTGGATGGGCGGCCGTGAACGCATCGAGCGCAAATCCTGACGTGTAGCCCCTCCTCAAAAGAGGAGGGTGTGCTTCGCGTTTCGTCATAAGGCCCAGTGAACTTTGCCAGCAGGGAGTCCTCCCGCCACTTCGCGGTGGGGCCAAACGATCTTGCCTATCTTGTCGTCAAACTGGTTAAACTCACCTCGCGTCGCTAATTTCGTGTAGCCAATCGTTCCGATGATTCCTCTGCAAGCTGTCCCATGCAGCTTGTTGGAATCCCCCATTTCGCAATGCTGCGATTGCCGGGTCATGATGATCCCGCGGGGTTTTAGTTCGTGCCAACGCGCGGTCCATCCGTTTCCTAGCACTGCGCGTGGATCTTACAACGGAGTGTTATCCATGAGCCATCCCTCAAAACGCAATCGCAAGAATTCTTTGAAAAGCCTGCGTCGCCAGCTGAACGTCGAGGTTTTGGAAGGCCGCGCGATGCCAAGCTGCAATACGATCAGCGGCTTCGTGTACTACGACGCCAACAACGACGGGTTGTACGATCAGTCCACGGAGACGCCGATTGCGGACAGCCCGATCGAGCTGCGCGACGCCAGCGGCGTTGTCGTTGGCTCGGCCATCACGGACGCGAATGGCTATTACCAGTTCGAGCTGGACATGGCACATGCGACGTTGGACTCAACGCTGGAAAAGACAGTCACCTTCGACCCGACTCAGACCAACTTCACGCTCAACGGTATGCTCGACCAGTTTGATCCGTCGCTCGGTGAATTGCAGTCGATTGAAATTCAGCATGCTGGCTCGATCACCAGTGAGATCCAGGTCGAGAACTACAGCAACGATTCCGAGTCCGACATCGCCGGCACGGTCTCCGGGACGATGACGTTGACGGGGGCGGGGTTGCACGACACGCTCAACATCAGCGGTTATGCCGGTTCCTTCCATGCGGAGCGGTACGACGGTGATACGGATTTCACGGGAACGAGCGGCGAGTCGTTCGGTGAACAGACAGCCGACGGCACTAACACCATCACGCTGACAGGCGCCGACATGGACGCCTTCAAGGGGACCGGCCAGGTCCAGATCACGGAATCCGCAATCGCGACCTCCAATGCCACGGGCGGCGGCAACCTCGACGTGCGGATTCGCAGTACCGGCCAGTCTACGGTCACTGTCATCTACCATTACAAGGCGTATGACTGCCTCGCACCTGGTAATTACACGATCGTGCAAACGCAGCAGCCTGATGGCTACGCAGACGGTCTCGAGTCCAAGGACGGTGTCGTCGATCCGAATTCAGTCGGGACCGATCAAATCACCGTCTTCCTCAACGGCGTCGATCTGCCCAACAACGATTTCGGCGAGATCAAGACCACGCAACTCTCCGGCCACGTCTGGCATGACGCCAACAACGACGGCGTGCGTGACGCCAGCGAAGACTTGATACCAAACGTGATCATCACGCTCGATACCGATGCGGGTCCGCTGCAAACCACCACGGACGCCAATGGGTATTACGAGTTTCTCAATCTGCAGCCCGGCACCTATACCGTGAGGGAGACGCAGCCCACCGATTACCTCGACGGCAAAGATAACGCTGGCACGCTCGGCGGCACAGTATTCAACGATGCGGCGGAGGATCAGATTCAACTGATAACCTTGCAGGCGGGCGATGATTCGCAGAACAACGACTTCGGCGAGATCAAGCCCTCGAGCATCGCGGGGCATGTGTATTACGATGCCAACAACAACGGCGTATTCGAATCGGGCGAGTTGCCCATCTCGGGCGCCACGGTGACGTTGACGGGCTTTGATGACGCTGGCCCGGTTAGCTTGTTCATGCTCACCGAAGTCGACGGCAGCTACAAGTTCGAGAATTTGCGTCCCGGTACCTATGCCCTCCATGAAACTCAGCCGGCAGGGTACACGGACGGCAAGGATACAATTGGCACGCCGGGCGGTACGACCACGAACGATAACTTCAGCGACATCGCGTTGCCCGAAGCTTTCGATGGCGTCGACAACGACTTCGGCGAGATCCGATCAACGCCGCCGACGCCTCCGAATCCGACTCCGAAAAACGTCGGCCCGCTCGGCATGTTGCCGATCATCAGCAAAACGCAATTGACTGTCTTCCCAACGCTTGCCAACATCGATCCGGTCATGCGCGGTCAGATGGCGTTTGCCGTCGGCTCGACGATGACGCTGACGGGCCAGCAGCTTGACCTGTGGGGTACGCTGAATGCCGTACAAAGCTTCCGGACGGGGACGACGCAGCAGTCCTACGTTTCGCAGCTTTGGGCGAGTGACGCCCATCGTCAGCTACAGGTGAAAGGCATCTACAAGGACATTCTGAGCCGGACGCCCACCGGGCTTGAAACGGCCCAGGCAGTCGCCCAGCTCAAAGGGGGCGCCGACCCGCTAACCCTGAGGCAGGAGCTTTACGTTTCGACCGAGTTTGGCCAACTCCATCCAGGGTCCGAAGGGCTGGCGAAGGCACTGTCAGAAAGCATACTCAAGACGACCCCCGGCTCTGCGGAACTGCAAGCACTCGTTCAGTCCATGAGCAATGATCCGCTCGATTCGGTGGTGCATGATTTGCTTCACTCGGATGTATCGGTAGGCAACTTGATTGATGATGCGTATCGCTTGAGCGTCCGTCGCGCTGCAACGTCGGCGGAGATTCAGACCTGGACGCCACAGGTGCAAGCGGGTTCGATCAGCCTCGATCAGCTCACGCAGCGCCTTTTGACATCTCAGGAGTTCTATCAGTTGACATTCAACAAGGTGCTGTAGTAACTCTGAAATTCACAGGAACGTGCGGCGAAATCTGAGCGTTGAAGTTGGCCCGCACGCTCCTCGTGCTGGGGTCGTCACACCGAGGGTGTGAATAACTTTCTGGCGACTCAGCCGCACCGGGATCCTTCAGGCAAGTATCGAGAGTTAACAAGCGTGCGGCGGGGGCCAAGGGACCCGCCGCACTTTTCTTGCGCGAGCGTGAACAATGAAGCTGTTCCGATCGGCTCGACCTTGCGGGTCTGGGAAATGAATCCAATTACGCTCCCACTTTGGAATATGCACGCAACGTAGCAAAATGGAATGGGGAGGAGCGGGTGAAGGAATCAGTTCCAGTGCATCGCCCGGTCGATGATAGTGCGGACGTCCAACCGGCCAGGTTCGCGACGCATCGTGATCGTATCAGGCCGGGCCGGCAGCGTGTGCAAGCCACCAAGCGGACACCAGGGGGGAGGGACCACTCCCACCCACGGAGGGGATAACCATGAAATCATTGATCAAAGGCGGATTGTGCCTGGCTTTGGGCTGGTTGGCAAATAATGCCAGCGCTCAGGAAATTCAATGGCGTGCGGCCAATCCGAAGAGTCCGCCGACGGTTGCGACCAGCGTGCTCGGCGACTCGGGATTCCGAGGCGTGAGTGTGGGCAAGCCGTTGTCCGTCGGCAGTCCGTCGGGCGCAAGCATGTTTCAGCCGATCATTCGGGCCCAGGCGCCGGACGAGAAAATCCTCCAGGTCGAGCCGCTTGTGCAGAATGATGGCAAGCAGGGCAATCCGTTGCCGAAGGACCCCAAGTTTGTTGCGCCGGCACCAAGCCCGGTGTTCGGAACCCTCGGCATGACGCCGGAAAACGGTTTCATCGAGGAAGGAGGCGTTTTCGGCCTTCACGGCGCCTGTTGCCCGCCGCGACCGCGTTTCTGGGTCAGTGGCGAATATCTGATGTGGACGCAGCGTGGCCAGACGGTGCCGCCGCTCGTTGTGACCAGTCCCGTCGGTACAAACCCGTTGCTTGGTTTGAATACCACGTCGATCGTGTATGACAACGTCGCCAGTCCGCTGCGGCATGGCGGCCGCTTCTCCGCTGGAATGTGGATGCCGCATTTTTGCTGCAACCTTGGCATTGAAACGACGTTCTTCTTCCTGGGCCGTGTGACGACGCGCGACGTGTACTCGAGCAACGGCAACCCCGTGCTCGGCCGACCGTTCTTCGATGTCACGCCTGGCAACGTGGGCCAGAATGCGGAAGTGTTCGCAGGCCCGAACGTCATCGGCTCGGCCACGATTAACACCTACAGCCAGGTTTGGGGTGTGGAAGGCAATTTGCGGTACAAATGGCGTTGCGGTTCCAACTACTGGATCGATCTGATCGGCGGTTATCGCCATCTGAATCTGAGCGAAGGGCTTGACATCACCGAAGATGCACAGACTATTGGACAGGGCGGCGCTCCGGGCATTCGCTTTCTCGAACAGGAGAGCTTCCGAACCCGCAACCAGTTCAACGGCATGCAGATCGGTATCGACGGCGAACGCCGATTCTGGAACCGCTGCTTCGTCGGCGCCACGAGCAAGTTGGCATTGGGCAATGTGCACCAGATCGTCAATATCGACGGCAGCACGACATTCTCCAATGTCCCGGCGCCGTTCGCAGGCACGCAGCCGGGCGCCCTGTTGGCGACGCCGACCAATATGGGCCGCTACACCGCCAATCGCTTCGGCGTGCTTCCCGAGTTTGGCATCAAGGTAGGCATGGACGTGACCGACCATCTGCGCGTGTTTGTCGGCTATAACTGCCTGTACTTGAACTCCGTTGTTCGGCCTGGTGAGCAGATCGACACGAATGTCAATCAGGCCTTCCGTCCCTTCCCGGGCGGCGTGGGCATCGGCGGCGGCACCCGCCAGCCGCAAGTCCTGCTCAAAACCAGCGATTACTGGGCACAGGGCATGACCTTCGGATTACTGTATCGCTACTAACGCGGCTTTGGCAATTGCTAACGCGAAGCCGCGTTCGAATATCGATCTCTCGATTCTGTGCTACAACTTCGCGCTCGCGTGGCGTCATGCGAGCGCGAAACCGCAAGCGGGATCACTATTGCGAATACCGTATTAGCGATTCCACCACGGCATCGGCAAGGCACTTCCCGCGCTGCGTCAGCATGACCGCCATTCCGTCGTCTCGCAACAATCCCTGCTCGACCAGTTCTTTCAATTTGGCGCTAACCAGGTCGTCTAGTTTGAATCCAGTCTGCAGACTGTATTGCTCCCGAGTGATGCCCTCCGCGCGGCGAAGTTGCACGGCGATGGTTTCGATGGCCCGATCGCGGGGCTCCAGGCATTCGCTTTGAAACGTCGGCGATTGCCCCGAGAGCATTCTGTTGATGTAGGTGCGCAGGTCGCGCGTGTTCAGTTCGCGTACCCCCTGGACGTAGCGTGCTGCGCCGACGCCGAAGCCGTGGTACGCATGGTTCGCCCAATACACTTGATTGTGCCGGCAGCGTTGCCCGGGCCTGGCGAAGTTGGAGATCTCGTAATGCTCGAACCCTGCCCCCTCCAGGGCAGCGATCGCGGCAATGTAGAACTGATACTCCGTTTCCTCCGAAAGGGCTGTCACCTGCCCTTCTTCGCGCTGTTTCCAAAGGCGGGTGCCTTTTTCGTACGTCAAGCCATAGGTCGCAAAATGGCCGGACTCCAAAGCCAGGGCCCGGGCGAGATCGCTATGCCATTGCTCGAGCGTTTGGCCTGGAACGCCGAAGATCAAATCGACAGAGTAGTTGGCGATCAACCTCCTGATGAACGCCAGGACGCGCAGCACGTCGTCGGGATTGTGGTCGCGTTCTAGGACCTTGAGTACGCTCGGCTCAAACGACTGCACACCCAGACTGAGGCGGTTGACGCCATGCTCGGCGAGCAAGGCGACTTTTTCGTGATCCAGAAAACTCGGATTCGCCTCGGCTGAAAACTCATGGCCGGGCAAGAGCGGCAGCCAGTGCCGGACCATCCGTAGCAGGCGTTCGAGCGGGCGATGGGGCAGATAGGTTGGCGTGCCGCCGCCGAAGAACACCGTCTGCATCGGCTGCGGTTCGTTGAGGCCCGCGAGCTCGAACTCCAGGGCATCGAGATAGGCATCGATGCGCTCGTCGTGCCCGACGGCGACGGCGAAATCGCAGTACCCGCAGTGATGTGCACAGAACGGCACGTGGATGTAGGCAGCTTGAGGGAATAACCAGGCGGGACGGTCAGCGCTCATGAACGCATTGTATCAGACGCTGACGGCGTAACTGGACCTGCGGGTGTGCACAGCCGTATGCGGTCAGTGCGACGCGGCTTCGGTCTCCAGCTCAGGATGGACCACCTCGACGAATTGCACGAGGTCTTTGTGGATCTCACAATCAATGTTCTGCTGTTCGAGCCATTCGCGGACCTGAAACTCGAGCGTGTTCTCGCGCAGGCCGTTTTCGCTCTGCACAAGTAGATTCAGTTCGCACACTACCGTGGCTTCCTTTTCGAGAAGGGATATCACGTTCTCGCGCACGGCCTCGAATTTTTCGGGGCTCAGTCGCAGCTTCAATTCGGCCCGCTTGAGCACATTGTCGGTAAACTTGCGATGTTCTCGCAAGTAGAGCTGGACGCGCTGAACATGGTTCATCAGACGCAGGCAGCGATGAAAGAGGTCAAGCGACACGCGTGGGCCGGTGAGCTTGGCTTCGTGGTCGTCGAGCGCGATCTGAATTCCGCCGCCAAAGAGGTAAGAGTGGAAGTGGGGGCGGAAGCCAAGTGAATTGGCCCGCTGGTAAACAAGGGCGTAACCCATCTCGTGCAATGCGCTCTTGGCTTTTGCGACGAATTGTTCACGCTGTGAGTAGGTCAGATTTCGCGTCTCGCGGCGAAGGTGGAAAATGGCCACAAACAGGGCGCCGATCAAAGCGCAAATCAGGCCAGTGATGAGGGCTTGCGGGCTGGTCCACGGGGCCCCCTGCCACCAGGCGAGCCCGTGAGCGATCATCAAGGCCCCGCCGCCGAATACGACGATGACCAGGAGCCCAACTAGCATGAAACGGAAGGCGGCAGTTGCGAACGCGCGGGGAGTGCTGGCCATGGTGCACCTGGATGTGGCAAGAATTCGGACTTATTCCACTCTAGCTCGCAATTCTCGCTCAGGCGCGAGTGGTTTCCAGAAATACCCTCAACCACCCGGGATCGCATTGGACGGGATAGCCGTCACCCGTCGCCTGCCTTCTGGAGCAGTGAAAGGCACTTACCTTTTATTCAAGGCCTTCTTCAGTGCGTCGAGCAGATCCTGGCCGTCTGGTTCCACGTCGGCGGCAAAACGTGCGATGATCGTGCCGTCCCGGCCGATGATAAATTTTTCGAAATTCCACTTCACCTCACCCGCGTGATTCGGATTCGTGTCCTTTGAGGTCAGAAAGTGGTACAACGGGGCGCTGTCTTTGCCGAGGATTTTGATTTTGCTGAATAAATCGAATTCAACGCCGTAGTTCTTCTTGGCGAACTTCTTGATGGCCTCCGCGTTGCCAGGCTCCTGGCCGCCGAAATCATTGCATGGGAAGGCGAGGATCGCCAGGCCGTCCTTCGCATACTTGGCGTGCAGAGCCTGCATGGCCTTGTACTGGTCGGTATAGCCACACTCGCTGGCGACATTGACGATCAAGAGGACCTTGCCCTTGTATTTGGCGAGATCGACCTTTTGGCCATCGATCGTGGTGAGCTTGAAGTCGTAGATTGACGCCTTCTTGGCCGTGCTGGTGGGCTGCCCAGGGAGCATCCCAGAGAGATTTCCAACGATAAGAACACAGGCAATAATGGGGTAACGCATCTGGCAACCACCTTTCGTAGGTCCAGCGAATTGGAAGGTCTGATTTAACGCGAGTGCCGAGGATAACGATTTTGGCAACTGTGGTATAGCTTATCCCTTCGAGGCCGAAATGCACATTTGATCTTCATAATACCAACTAACCGAAAGGCCCGAACTTAGCGGTAGATGCGGCGAGGAGCTGATTTTGAAGGCAGCCCGAGCATGGCGGCATTGAGTCCGCTGACAGGAGTCAACTAGATTCATCCAGAGAAAGGATTCTCGCCAATGTTACGATCGTTTTGGAAAACGCTTGGCCGAAATGCGCTGTGCGGAGCACCGCTCCTGGCCGGCGCATTGCTGGTGCAAGCTCAAGATGTTCCACTTTCGATTCCGCAGCCGGTGGCCGTGCCCGTAGTTGCCCCAAAATCTCCTGTCCTTGGGCAGCCGACCATCACCCCGACGGTGGCGCCGACTACCGAGGCGAGCGATTTGAAGGCGCGCATCGATCGGCTCGAACAACAAAACCGCGAATTAATGGAGTTGCTGAGAGGGATCCAAAAAACCCCGGCCCCAGCTACCCCGACCAGCACACCTACCAACGTATTGAGCCCCCAGGATGTGCGTCAAATCATCAATGGCTATTTTGCCGAGCAGGAAGGGGCCAAGAAGGCGGAAGAGAAGGCCAAGTCTGCCACAGGTTTCGTCGTCGGCAAGCAAACGGGACTGACCGGCACGTGGAAGAATCACCAGCCGTGGTTTGAGACCTCGGATGGCGCGTTCCGCATTCACGTTGGCGGCCGATTTCAGCCGGACTGGGTCTTCGGAGCGACTGCCGACAACGCCGTTACAACAGGTAAGGGCGGCACCGGGGCATTCCAGGAAGGCTTCAACTTCCGCCGCGCCCGGCTCCAGGCGGATGGCTGGATCTATGAGGTCATCGACTTCTTTGTCGAGTACGACTTTGCCAACCAGTTTTCTTCGGGCCAGCCATTCACGGCGGATCCGAAGACTGGCGCCGTGGCGGCGTCGCGCAACACCGACGCCAATACGTTTGGCGTTCCTGCTCCAACGGATGTCTGGGCCGGCATTAACTATATTCCGGTCATTGGTGGTCTCCGCATTGGTAGTCTAAAAGCTCCCATTGGTCTTGATCACCTGACCAGCAGCCGTTACCTCGACTTCCTCGAGCGGTCACACGGATTCGATACCTATTACAACCGCAACAACGGCTTTGAGCCGGGGTTCATGATCTTCAACTACACCGAGAATCAGCGTATGAGCTGGCAGGTCAGCGCCACCAAGCCCACCAACACGCTGTTTGGCTGGACTACAGGCGGCGGCGAATGGGCCTATACCGGCCGTATTACCGCGCTACCCTGGTACGAGGACGAAGGCCGACGCATGATTCACGTTGGTCTGGGCGCACGTTTTATCGATCATCTCGATCAAGGCCGCGCCAACCTGAACAATCGCTGGTTGTTGCGTGAAGGCGGCCCGAACTTGCAGCGGATCGTCTCGCAGGCCAATCTGTTCGGCGACTCGCAAGCCATCATCAACCCCGAGTTCTTCATGAACCTCGGACCATTGAGCGTTCAGGCCGAATACGTTGCCAGCCGAGTCACCGGCGTGACCAGTTACATCACCCAACTCACCGGAAGCACGCCGGTCCCGGTTTCAGCGCGAGGTTTCACCAGCCAGACTGCCTACGTCCAGGCGCTGTATTTCCTTACCGGTGAACATCGACCCTATAGCAAGACGGCGCTGCACGGCTCCGGCGCCGCACCGACACGCGTTGTACCCAATCGCAATTACTTCTGGGTCCCAGGCAGCGGCGGGAACGGCAATCCCTTCAGCGCTGGCGCCTGGCAGGTCGGTGCTCGCTATTGCTGGTCTGATCTCAACGACAACGGCATCAACGGTGGCATCGTCAACGAGGTTACCCTCGGCCTCAACTGGTTCCTCAATCCAAACATGAAGATCCAGTGGAACTACGACATGGGTCATCGCAAACTCATCGGCGGCACCAGCGACGGCTACTACTCCGGTTTCGGCATGCGTATGGCCTTTGATTTTTAGCTAAACCCGTGCGAAGCGCGTGCCTCCCACGCGTTTCGCCTTCCTCCCTTATTCGCGATTCAAAGGATTACTTCTCATGAAAATGAAGCTCTTGGCGATGGCGGCCGTCATGGTCGGCGTCGTCCTTGTTTTGCAGCCTGTCAGCGCCGACGGTATTCTTAAACGGCATCATGCCAAGCCGGCGTGTGAACCCGGGTATCAACTCATCGAAGAAACGGTCCTCCAGGACGTGACGCGGACCGTTTGCAAAATGGTGCCGGAAACAAAGAAAAAATGGGTCTACGATTGGGTATCCGACCCTTTCTGCATTCCCGATTCCAAGCACGGCCAATGCCCAAATTGCTCGGGACCCTATTGCCGCAAGCAATTGGTCAAAAGGCAAGTCGATGTGCCGTGCCCCACAATGAAGTGCGTGACGGAGACGATCACGGAGCGCGTTCCGGTGGTCGTGTACCGCAAGGTGCCCATCGCAGCCGCTCCGATGCCGGGGAAGAAGTAAATGGGTGCCAGGCGGTTGGCATCAATAGGCCACGGCCGGGTTACTCGCGTGATCCGGCGTGGTTGCTGCCAACTAATGTCAGGCTGGGTGTCTCGCCGTTAGGGATGTCGATTTTTCCCGACGCGATATCGTAGAGGGCGCCGACCACGGCAAGCTTACCTTCGCGAACGAGGTTGCTGATGGTCTGACTTTCCTGGAGGATCTGTTGCACGGAGCGAGCCACGTTGCGACGTGCGACAGCATCGACGAAAAGACCTTTCTCCTCCTTGGACGCGTGCTCGATGTTCTGACAGGTGGGTGCGTCGACCGATTTCTGAATGTCGTGAATGATCGGCTCGAGGTGCTGGCATCCGGTGGCCTGTTCGACGCTCTTGGGGAGCAGGCTAAAACTGACCAGAATCCGCTTGATTGTTGCTTGGTCATTCTCAACGTCGTCGCGGACCTGCACGTCGATTTCGACGGCTCGAACCATTTCGATCACGCCGTACTTGGGCGCGACGCTCTGAAGGAAGGCGGGTGCCATGGCTCATTGCAATGCCGTCATGCCGTGTGCAGATCACCACGTTGCCAAAACCGTCGGTTCAAGAGGACTTCGAGCACTCCCATCTGGGCGCCGAAGTGCTTGACAGCCAAAAGCGGCACGTCGGTTTCGATAATCATCTGCTCGGTGACACTGCCCAAAAGGATGGCTGCCGACTGGCTGCGGCCGCGCGTCGCCAGAACGATGAGATCTACGCTATGCCGGTCCGCTACTCGCTTAATGACGTGGCCGACGTTGGCACCCTCCTCAAAGTGCGGCGTAACTTCCACCCCCAGACAGTTGATCGGGGCGATGAACTGGCGGTACGCCTGCTCTTCCTGTCCGCGGAGTACCGGGTCGTTTTCCTCATAGGTTAGCACTTGCTGGTTGAAGTAGACGTGCAGTGCCAGGCATTCCGTAGAACCGGTCAGCTTGGCCATCGAGGTAGCGACGCGCATGCAGTCGGCAGCGTGATCGGAAAAGTCGATGGGGACGAGAATGCGCTGGAGCGAGGCCGGAGAGTTCTCCGGCACCATCCATACGGAGCAAGGGGCTTTCATCGCCAGGCGCCTGGCAAGCGCCCATCGGCCTGGGTGGCTGCGCCGGTGGCCGATGAGGAGCAAGTCCGCTTGCTTTTCGGCGACATGTGCGAGCAGCCGATCCATGAGCGGCCCCGGAAGTATGTCGTAGTATGCCTGGGCTCCCTCGGGCACGCCGGTGAAATGAGGCTGAACTTCCGCGCGCAGGTCGGCGCGAACCTGGTCGTGGTCTTTGGTGCTGAGGGGATCGGCCGAATCGGGCAAAACATGAACGAAGCGGATTTCGTTGACGGTTCCCATCTGGGCGATCATGGCGGCGTAGCGGATCAGCCCGGCATCGGTCTCTGTGCGTGTCAGGCCCACCATGAGGCGTCGATATCGGTGCATGAAGAGTCTCCTTTCGAGTTTCGAACCTCTGGGGTCACTTCGTTTTTAACACGGCGTCTTCATCGGCACCTTCTGTTGTCGGCGAGAACTCGTCGGCTTGGCTCAACTCGGCCGTGGGCTTGTCCAGGAACTGGTGTAGCACCCCCCAAATGACCATCGCCGAGACGACGCCCCCCAAGAAGCCGAATACAATCACCGTGATAGAGGTATAGATCATCAGAAATGCATGGAACCAGTTGCCGTTCCAGATTTTCTTGATTTCGACGGGCTTGACCATGTTGAAAGAGACCCACAGGAGGATGCCGCCGATGCACGCCATGGGGATCATTTCCAGATAACTCGCCAGGAAGTACACCAGCAGCAACTTGAGGATGGACTTCAAGATTTCGGCCAGTGGCGTCATTCCGCCCACCTGTACCTTGGTAGCGGTGCGGGCCAGGGCCCCAGACAACGGCATACCGTGCAGGAGGGGTACGAGCAATTGAACCAGCCCCTGGCCCCAAAATTCTTTGTCCGGGTTGTACGGCGTGCCGTTGTTATCGGCCATCCGATCCGCCATGCGCGCGCACAACACACCTTCAAAACCGCAGACGAAGGCAAAAGCCAGTGAGTAGAAGCCCAATAAGCACAGAGTCGTCAGGTCCCACGACGGCAACGTGGGCTCGGAGACCATCAGGAAGTCGGTAGGAATGGCCCCATATTTCGTGTTGATCAACGTAAGGCCTAAATTCGAATGATTCACCGCGGCATTCTGGAAGATCCTCAATTCGTCTTTCGTGAGGACTGTCGCGAGTTCGCTCACGAAGAGTTTCTGCGTCCGAAATTCCTTGTTTTTCAAGGCGATGAGGTTCGACACAACCTCTTCCGGAACCTTCTCCGCACGCATCGCTTCCAACGACGTGTCGGTGAGTTTGAACCCTGCCGAATTCGAAAACACAGTCGCGGAAAGCACGGTGGTGACGCCGATAGCGATCAGCGGCGCTGGGATGTAGATCGACAGCTTCAACAGGTAGCGGGTGATCAAAAAGGTTAGCCCTGCCAAAAACAAAGCAACCCAACTGAATTGAGACAGGTTTTCACCGATGATCTGTAACATGGACAGGAAGCTGCCACGGACGGTCGCTTTCAACCCGAGAACCTCGCCCAACTGCGTCAGTCCAATGACCACCGCAATGCCGACGCTGAAACCGACGACGATGGAATGCGGCACCAAGTTACCAAACTTGCCCCAGCCAAGCAGGCCCACCAGCATCATGATGAGTCCCGAACCCATGCAAATCAGCACCATGAAGCCATGTCCCGCGTAGGGATCCTCGGGAGTGGCATAGGTTGCCATGAGACCGGCCACCACGGGGATCAGCGCGGCCACTGGCCCATAGGTGTTGTACTTGGACCCGCCGAAGAGTCCGCCCACGACACCGGCGATGGCGCCGGCCACAATACCGTGTTCCGGTCGTAGACCCGCAGCGATGGCAAAGCCCATGGCCATGGGAATAGCCATCATGGCGACAATCAAGCCCGCGCTGACGTCGCGCCAGACGACCCAGCGCCAGGTATCGCGGGTCATTTCCTCATAGCGTGCATCGAACGGATTGAGAAATAGTTTCAGCCGTTCCCACATCGTTCTATCCTTTCTCGCATCCAATCCAGATGATGCGATATCGTCTTGGTGATCCTTGCCGAGGAAGCGAGGCTTCGGGTTAGATGGCATGGGCAGGGCTCAGGCGGGTGGCAGGCGGCACAGGTCCAGGCCGGGCTTCGGCCACCGGGACAAACTGGCCACGCTCCGGGTCGTAAGCAAAGACCTCGCCCGTCTCGATCTTGTAGACCCAGGCGTGCAGTTTCAGCTTGCCGCAGGCCAGCCCGGTGGCGACGGAGGGGTGCGTGCGCAGGTTTTCGAGCTGGATCAGGACATTCTCCTCGACGGCCGTGGTCAACTGGTCTGTGCCGGTGCGGTCGACATATTTCTCGCGCATGATCCGGCGCGTCGCCTCGGCATGCGAAAGCCAGGCGGCTACCGTCGGCATGTCTACAAGGGATTCGGGGTCCAAAAGACCCTTGATGGCGCCGCAATGAGAGTGGCCGCAGACGATGATATCGTGCACGCCGAGGCCGGCCACGGCAAATTCGATGGTCGCCCCCTCCCCACCGTTGGCTGCGCCGTGCGGCGGGATGATGTTGCCCGCGTTGCGCAGAATGAACAGCTCGCCTGGCTCCGTATGCGTGATCAGATTCGGGTTGATGCGCGAATCGGAGCAGGTGATGAACAGCGCATCGGGATGCTGGCCGTCCGCCAGGCGTTCGAACAACTCGCGCTGCGAGCTGAAGAGGTTGGACCGAAAGTGGTGGATGCCCTCAATGAGCTTTTGCATTTCATCTCCTTTTTTCAAAGGGCAGCCTCGCTGCCCGTGGACGGACGGGTCGAATTCACGGGTATTGGGTTATGAGGAAGGCTTGCTCCCACGCGCTGAATCGCTTGCGCCGTGGCCGTGAGTCGCCAGGCATCAGGACGGTTCCATCCGCCGGTGGTTCAGCGGTGCAGAAGGGGCGCAATGGGGAGAAGTGATCAACAGCGCAATGGAACTCGGACGCCGTTGCGACAGTTGTGGTCGCATACGGGCGCAGTTCGCTGAACCATTGTCGGTGACGGGCGCAAACATGCCGGTTCCCGGAAGCTCAATGCGGCGGTCCAAAGCGACCGTTGCGGCAAGGCCTTTCTCCGCGAAGTGCGCCGCGGGCTAGTTAGTTGGGCCGGCAACATCTCCAGGTCGCCAAGTTCACTTTCTTCCGGCCCTGAACCATTCACCGCTACCGAGGAAACGAGAGCTGCAGTGTCGAAAACTGTTCCAAAAAGGAAGAGACAGGAAAGGAAGAGGGACAAAACGTGTCGGCCGAGGAGTGATAGTACAGGCATTTTGCTTGACCGTCCGGATCTCATTTTAGCCATTCCCTTGAGTCAAACATGTTACGCAGGCCGAGTGTTCGTCCGCAGGGCACGCGACGACTTCCGAAACACTAGTTCGTTTCGGTGGCCGTCGCCCAGGAAACGCGGGTTTTCTCAATCGCCTGGTGCAACTGTTCTGCCAACACGCTTTCCTCTTCCAGGAAGCTCATCGCGTCGGTTAGCCAAGTGGCAAGTTCGGTTTGCCGCAGGTGGTAGAAAACCTGTCGACCCTGGCGCCGCTCGGCCACGAGATGATGGGCGCGCAGAAGCATCAGGTGCTGCGACACGCCCGGGTGGCTGATGCCAAGGGCGGCTTGAAGCGATTTCACGTCGCGCTCGCCGTCCCGCAGCTCTGCAATAATCCGAATCCGATTCGGGTGCGACAGAACACCCAGGAGATCGGCCAGTTCCTTGGCCACCAGTTCGCGATAGGGCATCGGGTCCGCCTTTGATATATTCAAACATTTGAACCTATCGACTTGCGTATTCTAATCGCGCCGGATTGAATCGTCAACAGATACCTGCCAGGCTAAAATCTCATCGGCGGCAGAAGGCGAGTTCGGCGCTCGACCTCCATGCCTTCGGCGCCATTTCGTTTTGTTGCCTCCTCGGTCTTTCCACGGTATCCTGTCTCAATCAGCCTGCCATATAATGGCCACAGCGCGTTTGGCGGAGGTCCTCCTGATGGCTCCCTTGCAACGAATTCGTTACGACGATGACGACGACGATGATTTCGGTGTTGGCCGACCTGCCCGGCAACACGAGGTTCCGACTATCGCTGGTATGATCGGATTTGTCTTCAGTCTCGTCTCGCTTGGGCTCCTTGTTGTTGTCGTGATTCTGTGGCTGCTTTTGCGCAATGAGAATCAGGCGCCGGGGCACATGGAACGTACGCGCTGGATGATGTACTGGTTCTTGCTCATGGACATCCTGAGCTTCTTCGCAGGCTTGGCCGCGACCATCCTCGGCGGGCGGGGACTGGTGTCATCCAACACCCTCTACCGTGGCTATAGCATGACGGCCCTGATCGCCGGTATCATCGAGATGATCGCCACCATCATCTTTGGCTTTATCATGACGGGCGTCGTTCTGTGTGTCGAACTCATGCGTGCTGGCGGATAGCTGTGGGCGGGAATTGACATCACACTTCCCCAGTGTACAATCTTCCTGGTTGACCCAGTTTTCCTAAACTTACTGCCATCCTCGCGGCTTGAATTCACCTCAAAGGGAGACGGAACAATGAAGGTTCGCATGAATTGGCGGCTATTGCTCGCCGTGAGCATTGTTGTCGCTACCATCGGTCTGGGGATATCGGTTTCGGCCTCCTCCGGCGTGGACGAAAACGCGGCCGGTGATGACAAGGTGAAGTTTCTCGAGAAACAATTGGCCGAGGCGACCAAGCAGGTTAAGACTCTGGGGGACGAAAAGAAGAAGCTGAACGACTCGCTCACCAAGGAGGCGGACAAGGTCAAGTCGCTGGAGAAGCAGTTGGCGGCCGCCACCAAGCAAATCAAGACCATGGCGGATGCCGCTACCAAGCAGTCGGAACTTGTGACCGCAATTCAAAAGCAGCTTGCGGATGCCCAAAAGCAGAACAAGGTGCTGAGCGACAAGCTTACTGTCACAGCCAAGGGGGACGCTGACAAGATTAAGGCGCTGGAAAAATCGTTGGCAGAAGCGCTCAAGAACAACAAGGACTTGGCGGAGGCCGCGAAGAAGGCCGCGAGCGCTGCCGCCGAGGTCGCGAAGAAACTTGATGCAGCCGAGAAGCTGCTCGTGGTTGCCCAGACTGAGAACAAGGCGCTCGCCGCGGACAAGGTTAAAGGTGAGAAAGCCCATGAGCTTCAGCTCAAGAAGCTTGGGGCCGAGGTTGTCAGCGAGCAGAAGAAGAATATTGTGTTTGCCGTCGAGCAGAAGAAACTCCAGCTCCTTCTCGACCAAACCCTGGCGAAGCTGGGTGAGTCCAACAAAGCGTTGGCGGCCAGCACGCAGACGCTTGCGGTTACTACCAAATCGCTCAAGGAGGCCAATGCACGGGCTGACCAGAACGCGGCCAAGGTGAGCGAGCTAACCATCAGTTTGGCCAAGGAAAAACAGCGGGCCGACGACGCGGAGAGCCTGGTCGAACTGCTGCAAAATGAGCTGGCGTCGCGCTGCCGAATTTTCCAGATGATCCGTGGCAGGTGTTCGGCGCGTCAGACGCTGATACCGACTTGTTCAAAGTAAACGGTGCATTCGCGGCGTGGGGAGGGGCCCGCGCCGCGTGAATGCAACCTACCATTGGTACTTGGCCTTCACATCCGGGTTAACAACTTTTTCAGTCGGCCATTCGCCGCGCGATAGCGACACGATCGCCTGTGCAGCCGAGAATGCCATATCGTCGCGCGATTGCAAATCGACCCCGGCGGCGTGTGGCGTTACGGTTACGTTGCTCATATGGAAGAGCGGGCTGTCGGCCGGCGGTTCTTCCTCGAACACATCCAGCCCGGCGCCGGCGATTTTCTTCTGCTGGAGTGCGACGATCAGGTCAGCTTCGTTGACCAGCGCCCCACGCGCTGTGTTGAAGAGAAACGCCGTTGGCTTCATCTTGGCCAGCGTAGTCCGGTTGATCAGGTGCTTGGATTCCTTGGTCGCCGGTAGATGCAACGAAAGAAAGTCGGACTGAGCCAATAACTCGTCGAGGCTTACAAACGTGACCTGGTGTGCCTTGGCGAACGCATGGTCCGGGAACGGCTCATAGGCCAGCAGCTTCATGCCAAAGCACTCCCCGCGCAGGGCGACGGCCTTGCCGATCCGTCCCAGGCCGGCGATGCCCAGCGTGCGGCCTCGCAGGGGCAGATTCGCCTGGCGTGGCCATTGCAAGGAGCAGGTGCCCAGGTGCTGTTGCACAAGGTTTTTGGCCAGCGCCAGGATCAACGTGAAGGTGTGCTCGGCAACTGCGTCCTGATTGGTGCCTGGCGTGATCGTGACGGCAACGCCGTGATCGGTAGCGGCTTGCGTATCGACCGCATCAAACCCCACCCCGGCCCTGGCGATCACGCGCAGTTGCGGATGCGCCTGAAGCACCTTGCGCGTATAGGGCTCCGACCCGGCAAGAGTCGCGCGAATGCCGGTCAATTGATCGAGAAGCTCATCCTCGACCATCTGTGCTTTTTTCTTGGGAAAGACGAGCTCAAAGCCGGCGCTCGTGAGCACGTTCAAGAATTCCGCTTCGATGCCGGCCAAGGTGGCGGGTGCGATCAAGACTTTATCCATGGTTCCCTCGTTGGAGCACGACCTGGCGAAGAAAGATCATACTAGGCTACAGTTCGGGCAAGGGCCAGGGACAAACCTACCGCGGGAATTGCATAGCTTGTGGATTCCCGGAAACCCCTGGGATTCAGAGTATTTCATCCGAGGGCGTCTGCCGGTTTGAGGTCGAGCCAACCCCCCGAGAAGGATTCATCCTCCATACGCGCTATAGTGCCGAAGCCCGAGCCGATACATCCAGCGACTTAGCACGATGAGCGCGATCGCCCACGCCAGTTCGATCGCCAGGCCGAGAACGAGCTCATCGCCTTGCTTCTTGCCCAGGAACACCATGGCCGGGAAGTAGGCCAAGTAGTGGAAGGGCAGGGCATTGAGCACTTCCAATGCGCCGGGGTACTGGTTGAGCAGGTCCAGCGGAAACATCTGCCCAGAAACGAAGAAGGTGAAAATATTGATGATGTACATGAGAGAGGTCACTTCCAGTAGCCAAAACCCAGCAATGCCGATGCAGGACTCGAAAAAGAAGCCGATCAAGAAGGCAAGCACCAGTGACAAGAAATATGCCAGCCAGGTCCACGGGCCGGGCAGGTCGAAGACGTCACGATACCAGAAGAATAGCACCGCGTAGGGCAGGGCCGTGGTCGCGATGTACGCAATTTTGTGAGCACCCCGATAGGAGAGCAAGTACCACAGCATGTCGATCGGCTGGAGCAAATATTTTTTGAGATTCCCATCGCGGATGTCGCGGGCGATGCCCGTCGCGAGCCCCGGCATGCTCGAAAACATTCGGCTAATCTGCACCAGCAGTAGGTAGGCAATCATCTTTTCTTGCGTAAAACCGGCGATCTCGCCTTTCTCCGATCCAGTGTAGATCGCTTCCCAGAGTAAGAAGGTGGTGACCAGGGGCAAGAAGCGGAGGAACGTTGTCAGGAAAAAGTCGGCGCGGTAAGCGAGTCGCTCGACGAGCGAGATGCGCAGGATTTTCAAGTATTTTTGCATGATGCACGGTCGGAGCCTGAAGCGTCAGCGAAGAGGAGCGGTTTCCTTCGCTGGCGATTCAGGCTCGGACACGCCTCCTTGTTCAAACACCTTCGCAATCATCTGCTCAAGCGGCGGGTCATGGATGCTCACATCCAGCACCGTGTAGCGCCCGAGAATCGCTGCCATCACCTCCGCGACGCGCTGACGATCGACCTTGATCTCCGCCGTTGGTCCCTGTCGGCTCGTCACGTCGCCGAACATCGCAAGATCGGCGGGGCATTCGCTGCCGTCGAACTGCAGCTTGACGAGTTTTTCACGGCCAAAGCGATCGGCGATCCCGGTCAGCGGCCCATCGTACACGAGTTTACCCTGGGTAATGACGAGTACGCGCTTGCAGAGTGCCTCGACATCGCGCATGTAGTGACTTGTGAGCAAAATCGTTACCCCGCGGGTCGAATTGTAATCGCGCAGGCACTTCAGGATCGTGACCTGCGCGACGACGTCCAGACCGATGGTCGGCTCGTCCAGCAAGAGGAGTTGCGGTTGGTGCAACAAAGCCGCGATGAGCTCCATCTTCATGCGTTCGCCCAGCGACAGTTCGCGCACTGGTTGCCGCGTCAGTTCCTTGACACTGAATAGATCGCTTAGGTCGCCCAGGGTGCGCTGGAATTGGTCGGCAGGAAGGGAGTAGATCTCGCGGTGGAGCTGAAAGCTGTCGGCTGCGGGAAGGTCCCACCAAAGCTGGTTCTTCTGTCCCATGACGAGAGCAAAGCGGCGGCGAAACGCGTCCTTGCGTTGCCAGGGGACATGGCCAAGCACCTGTGCGGTCCCATTCGTTGGATAGATGAGCCCGGCGAGCATCTTGAGCGTGGTCGTCTTGCCCGCGCCGTTGGGGCCGAGGAAGCCGACGATCTCGCCAGGATCGATGGCGAACCGGACATCCTCGACGGCTTGCACTTCCTTGTACTCGCGGCTGAAAAGGCCGCGCACCGCGCCGAGGAGGCCTTCCTTCTTTTGATAGACGCGGTAGGTCTTCGACAGCCCATTGGCCTCGATGATCGGCATGGGGTTCCCCCGTCCTCGTCCAGCGCTCGCCTGACGCGAACGCTAGACGAATATCCGATCACTTGATCGGCGAATAATCCGTCGGATTCATGTACACCGAGTCCACCTTCGCGACCAGCGGGCCTTCGGTCTCCGATGCATTCCGCGCCTTGATCCAGTCGGGATCCTTGCGGAAGTCCGCCCAGCTCTTGTCGGCCGCTGCCTTGCTTGGATACGCAAGGATATAGATCATTTTCTCGGCGGACTGCTTTTCGTCGACGGGGCTCCAGTAGCCGATCAGCGTCATGCCGTGCTTGACGAACAGCTTGTTCGTGTGATTGCGGAAGCGGGCGTGTAGCGCTTCCATCTTGCCCGGGTGAGCGTAATAGGTTCGCATCTCGAAAACGCGGGTGTCCACTTTCTTGCCTCCCTCGACATCGTGTGTGGCGTAGCCGACCCATGCGGCCACGAACAAACAGGCGCCACCCAACCCAAGTCTTCTGTACGTCATGACTGATTCTCCGTTGCAAGATTCATTTGGTGCTTTCTTTCCAATGAAAGTTTTACTAACCTAGAGGGGCTTCTCCAAGAAATCGTCGGAGGGATGGACTCATGAACGTTCTCTATCGATGGTCGCTGCTCACCTTCGCGCTCATGGCAATTCCGAGCGTGTACGCCGAGGTCGTATCGTTCAAGATCCTCAAGCGCGAGCCGTTCGCCGGCGGGCAGGCCTTTGGCGCCGTCGGGCCGTACGACCAGATTACGGCCGTCGCGCGATTTGCCATCGATCCGAAGGATGCGCGCAACCGCGTCATCGTCGATCTCGAGCTGGCGCCGAAAAACGCCGCAGGAAAGGTTGAGTTCGCGTCCGACGTCGTCATTCTGGCGCCCAAGGACCCGTCAAAAGGCAATGGCGCCGTCTTCTACGACGTCAACAACCGCGGCAACAAGCTTGCGCTCGGCATGTTCAATCGCCCCCCCGGCGGTCCAGGCCCCGATGCCAAGAATCCCGCCGGCGACGGTTTCCTCATGCGCAAGGGCTACACCGTCGTCTGGTCCGGCTGGATCGGCGAATTGCTTGCTGGCGATGGCCGATTACTCTTGCAGCCGCCGCAAGCGCATGAAAATAGCAAGCTGGTGCGCGGCCTCGTGCGTCAGGAGATGAGCAGCGATACGAGGGTGAAATCGATGCCACTCTCACGCCGACCTAACCACGGCTCCTATCGGCCGACTGTAGAGAACGAAGCGAAGGCGGTGCTCACCAAGCGCAAGCAGGTCAATGGCCCTCGCGAGGTCGTGCCACGCGATCAATGGCAATTCCTCCTCAATCCGTCGAGGGACATCCCCTTGAGCATCAAGGTAGGCGCCACGCTGCCAGAGGTACGCCTTGAGGTCAAAGGGGGCTTCGAGCCCGGGGTCCTGTATGAATTGATCTACGAAGGCGAAGGCTCGCTCGTTCAAGGCGTCGGCTTCGCCGGCGTGCGCGACCTCATCTCCTTCCTGCGCCACGACGCCAGCGCCGATAATCCATTGCGAAAGACCGACGGCAAGCCGGCGATCAATCGCGCGTTCTCCTTCGGCGTCTCGCAGAGCGGGCGCTTTCTGCGCCATCTGCTCTATCAGGGCTTCAACGAGGACACACAGGGCCGCATTGTCTTCGAAGGATTGATCCCGCACGTCGCCGGCGGCGGGCTCGGGTTTTTCAATCACCGCTTCGCGCAGCCGAATCGGCACAACGGGCAGCACGAGGATCATCTTTTCCCCGCGGACGTGTTCCCCTTCACCTACGGGCCGTCCACTGATCCGTACACGAAGAAGACCGACAGCATTCTTGCCCGATATGCCAAGAGCAAGGTGCAGCCGAAGGTGATGCATACGCAGAGTGCCGCGGAATACTGGCACCGTGCGGGGTCGCTGGTGCATACCGATCCGCTCGGCAAGAGCGATGCCGACATTCCGGATAACGTGCGCATCTACAGCTTCGGAGGCACGCAGCACGGGCCGGCGCCGTTCCCGCCGACGAAAGGAGCGATGAGCGAGAATTACACGAACTTCGCCGACTATCGCGTCTTTCTGCGCGGCTTGCTTCTTGCACTCGACGAGTGGGTGACTGCCGACAAGGCGCCGCCAGATTCGATCTATCCTCGCCTAAGTGATGGCACGCTGGTGGACTGGACCCAAAAAGCGACCAGGTTCCCCATGATTCCCGGTGTGCGCTTTCCGACGGTGATTCAGCAACCCTCGTACAACAACTATGGCCCGCTGTTCGCGTCGAAGGGGATTATCTCGCTTGAGCCGCCGGAAGTGAAGGGACTTTACAATGTCCGCGTGCCGAAGGGGGACGCCGATGGCAACGATCTGGGCATGCTGCTGCCGCCGGAGGTTGCAGTGCCGCTCGGGACATTCACGGGCTGGAACCTGCGCCGTATGGAAGTCGGCGCCGAGACTGCGCTTGCGAATCTTCAAGGCTCGTTCATCCCGTTCCCGACTGATCCGAAGTCAGCCGATCCACGTCTGCGGGTGGGAAAGCGGTATGTCGATGAGATGGACTATCTCGACTTCCTCGATGGCGCCTGCGAGCGGCTGGTGAAGGAACGCTACATGGCCGACGAGGATCGACGTCGCTATGCCGCTTATGGGACAGCCCTCTGGGGGTTTGTGACCAAGAAACGATAAGTTTGTTTCGCCGCGGCTCGCAGAACCGCGGCGAAACAACATCGGAATTGCCAATCACTTGAAATACTTCGCCACCTGCGCCCGCGGCCTCGAAAAAGCTCTTGCGGAAGAACTGCGCGAACTGCAAGCCGAGCAAGTCGAGCCTGGTCGCGGCGGCGTGGCCTTTCATGGCGATCTCGCTTTGCTCTACCGGGCCAATCTTTGGCTGCGCACGGCGGTGCGCGTGTTGATGCCGATCCTCGAAGTGCCGGTGCAATCGACCGACGATCTCTATGCGGCCGTGCAATCGCTTGACTGGTCGCGTTACATGACCACGGAGCACACGCTCGCCGTCGATTGCAATGTGCGCGATTCCGCGCTCACTCACTCGAAGTATGCAGCCCTGCGAGTCAAGGACGCCATCTGCGATCAGTTCGTCGCCAAGCGAGGCAAACGGCCAAGCGTCGATGTCGAGACGCCGATGGTCGGTCTCAATCTTCACATCTACCAGGACCAGGCGGTCCTGAGTCTGGAAAGCTCGGGTGAATCGCTGCACAAGCGGGGCTACCGTGAGATCCTGACGAAGGCGCCGATCAACGAAGCGCTGGCGGCCGGGTTGATCCTGCTCACGGGGTGGCGCGGCGAAGTGCCGTTGGTCGATCCGATGTGCGGGTCGGGGACCTTCTGCATCGAGGGGGCGTGGATCGCACTCAAGCGGCCGCCGGGTCTGACGCGGCGGCGTTTCGGGTTCATGGGCTGGATGAACTACGACGTCGGCCTGTGGACGACGGTGCGCGATGAAGCGCGCCGCCGGGTCGCCAAGGAGTTGCCGGCGCCGATCCTCGGCTATGACGTGCGCGGCGATGCGATGCACTTCTCCGATGCGAACGCCCGCGCCGCCGGCATCGGGCATCTGTTGCAGTTCCAGAAGCGCGATCTCGCGGACTTCCGGCCGCCGCCCGGACCGCCGGGCATTCTCCTCTGTAATCCTCCCTACGGCGAACGCCTCGGCGAAGAGAAGGACTTGGTCGGTCTCTACAGGACGCTCGGCAAGATCTTCCGCGAACGCTGCGGCGGGTGGAAGCTCTTTCTGTTCACCGGCAACGCGTTTCTGGCGAGGCAGACGGGGCTGAAGCCGATGCATGTCTTCGATCTCTTCAACGGCAAGATTCCCTGCCGGCTATTGTGCTATCAATAATGGTTCATCCGGGGACACGGTCGAGCCCAAGCAAGTTTCGTGCATTTCGTGCAACGACACCCCCTATCGGTTGCAACCAATGCAGGAAATTCGGGGTCATTTTGTAACCTGTTATGGAATAGGGAGTTAATTCGTGCATTGGTTGCAAGGGAAAAAAACAGGTTTGACATATACTGTACATTAGTATATATTCAATTATCCCAGCATTTCCGTCAGCCAGCCGATGAGTGCACCTGAAACTATCCGTGTTTTGGCGGACCGCATCCGCGCGCTCGAATCGTCGGTTCGGCCGTGCGAGCCGGCGAGCATTCCGCTGGGGATCGGCGGGCTGGGCGAACTCTTTCCGGAGGGGCTCTCGGCCGGCTCGTTGATCGAATTGTTGCCGCACGCACCGGGCGCGGGGGCGTGGACGCTGGCGCTCCTCCTGGCTCGCCACGCTTGCGGCGAACAGAAGACGCTGTTGATCGCCGATCACGAGCGCTGCTTTTACCCGCCGGCGGCGCGGAAGTTCGGGCTCGATCCGAATCGTACGGTGATCGTTCGGCCACGGACTGCGGGCGATGCGTTGCTCGCGGTGACGCAGGCGCTGCGGTGCTCGGCGATCGGGACAGCGATCGGCGCATTCGAACGGCTCACGGATCGTGACGGTCGGCGGTTGCAGCTGGCGGTGGAATCGGCAGGCACGGTCGGCGTGCTGGTGCGACCGCTGTCGGCGCTCTACGCGCCGTCGTTTGCGTCGGTGCGGTTGCTAATGGAGCCGCTGCCCTCAGCTCACGGTCGGCGGCGGGTGCGGGTGGAGGTGTTGCGGTGCCGCCATGCCGCTTGCGGCGTAGCAGGCTCTGCTACGCCGCAAGCGGCGTGCCTGGAGATCAACGATGCCACGGGTCATGTGCGTGTACTTTCCCCACTGGAGCTTGCAGCGGACCTGGCAGCAGCGGCCCGAGCTACGGGGTAAGCCGCTCTCGCTTACTCGGCCCATCGCCAACAAGGGGAGCAAGGTGGTGGCATGCTGCGGCCTGGCATACCGCCAAGGCGTCCGGGCGGGGATGCTTCATGCCGAGGCGATTGCGACGTTGCCGACGTTGACGTGTGTGGCGGAAGACCTCGATGCCGATCGGCAGGTGCTGATGCAGTTGGCGGCATGGGCGCAGCGCTACAGTCCCATCGTCGGGCTGGAGGATGCGCTTGTGCCGACGTGCCTGTTGATCGACACGACCGGCGGCGCCGGCTGTTTCGGCGGCGAAGAGGCGATGGTGCGGCAAGCGAGTGCGGAATTCAACGCGAAGGGCTGGACGGTTACGATTGCGCTGGCGGATACGATCGGAATGGCGTGGGCTCAAGCTGCTTGCGGCGTAGCAACTGCTACGCCGCAAGCGGCTACTCTGCCCCTCGCCGCCTTGCGACTATCCACCGCCACCCTGACGCTGCTCCAGCAGCTTGGCATCGAGCGTGTCGAGCAACTGACGGCGTTGCCTCGCGATCAGGTCGCGGAACGATTCGGCCCGGAAGTCGGTCTGCGGCTCGATCAGATGAGCGGGCGAGTGGCCGAGGTGATCGCGCCGTTTCATGCTCAGCCGGAGGCGGCGGCGAGCTGGATGTTTGACGATCCGGTCGATCGGCATGCGATTGTTCTGAAGGTGCTTGATCTTTTGCTGGAGCGTTTGCAAGCGATCCTGGAGAAACGTCATTGTGGCACGCGGCTCGTGGAATGCGTGCTCGAACTGGACGGCGCGGAAGCGCAACGCTTCGAGTGTAGCCTGACACGCCCAGCGCGAACGGCAAGCTACGTGAGCAGCTTGCTGCGCACACGGCTGGAGCAGATGCGCGTGGAGGCGCCGGTCCGCGCGATGTGCGTGCGGGCCGTGGTGGTCGAACGGTGGGCGGATGAACAGACTAACTTGTTCGATCACGAGGCGAACGAGGCAGCGCTGGTGCAGTTGCTCGACAGCCTGGCGTCGCGCCTGGGCCGAAATGCGGTGACGAGGCCGAGCTTCGTCGCCGATCCGCAGCCGGAACTGGCGTGCCGTTTTGAATCGGCCGTTCATCGTTTAGCGCGCGCAGAAAATTGTGCAATCGCCCAGCGTTGTGCCGAGCACCGCCCCTTGCGGTTATTCCCGCGGCCGATCGGGATTCAGGTCGTCGCGGTGGTACCGAACGGAATGCCGCGGCGATTTCAGCATGCGGGCGTCGATCATGCAGTGGCGTATTGCCGGGGACCGGAGCGCATCGAGACGGGCTGGTGGCGGACCGCGGACATTCAGCGCGATTACTTCCTGGTGGAGACGACGGACGGGACGCGCTGGTGGATTTTTCAGCGGCGGGAGGATGGGCGCTGGTTTTTGCATGGGTGTTTTGATTGATTGCTCCCCTCTCCCCTCCGGGGGAGAGGGGTTGGGGGTAAGGGGGAGGGAGTGTGCAAAAATGAAATGAAGAACGGGGAACGGAGAAGTAATTCCAGCCGATTCCACTTCTTCATGCTTCATTCCCGGTTCTTCGTTCCTCGTTTCTTTGGATGGAAACCAGACGGCAACAACGGAGGAAAGTGAAGTAATTGCAATCGCCGCCCCCTCACCCCCGGCCCCTCTCCCCCGGAGGGGAGAGGGGAGGAAGAGAATCATGAAATACGCCGAACTATGGTGCAAGACAAACTTCTCGTTCCTCGAAGGGGCGTCGCACGCTGAGGAGCTGGCGAACCAGGCAGCCGAGCTGGGTTGCCATGCCCTTGCGATCACCGACCGCAATTCTCTGGCGGGGATCGTGCGTGCGCATCAGGCAGCCAAGACGGCGAGGTTGAAGTTACTGATCGGCGCCGAGATCACGCCGACCGATGGGCCGCCGGTGGTTTTGATCGCGATGAATCTGACGGGATATCGCAATTTGTCGCAATTGATCACGCGTGGTCGGCGCGCGGCCGAGAAGGGAGACTGCCGGCTGACGGTGGATGATGTTGCGGAGTACGCGGGGAATTTGCTGGCGGTTCTTCTCCCCTCTCCTTTCCTGGGGAGGGGGGCCGACCCTTTTTCTCCCCTCTCCCCTCTCCCCCGGAGGGGAGAGGGGAGAAATACCTGCAATGCCGTCCCCTCACCCCTGGCCCCTCTCCCCCCGGGAGGAGAGGGGAGGAAGACCTATCGCGATATTTTCGCCGATCGCGCCTATCTCGCCGCCGCCGTGCATCTCGGGCCCGATGATCAGGCGGAGCTGGATCGCTTCGCCCAGCAAGCGAGGCAACTTCGGTTGCCGCTGCTGGCGACCAATGAGGTTTATTATCACGCTCCGGCGCGGCGGCGGCTGCATGATGTGTTGACGGCGGTGCGGCATCACACCACGGTCGCGCAGCTCGGGGCCTTGCGTTTTGCCAATGCCGAGCGCCATCTGAAATCGCCCGCGCAGATGGCGCAACTCTTTGCGCGGTATCCCGATGCGATTCAGCGCACCGTCGAGGCGGCGGAGCGCTGCACTTTTTCGCTCGATGAGCTGCGCTATGATTATCCGGACGAGCTGTGCCCCGAGGGCAAGACGCCGACTACTTATCTCGCGGAGTTGACGTGGGCCGGCGCGCGCGAGCGCTATCCGGCCGGCATTCCGGACAAGGTTCGCCGGCTTCTCGACAAGGAGCTGGTGCTGATTGCCGAGTTGCGCTACGAGGCGTTTTTTCTGACGGTGTGGGATCTAGTGGTGTTCGCGCGGGCGCGAGGCATTCTTTGTCAGGGGCGAGGGTCGGCGGCGAACTCGGCGGTGTGCTATTGCCTGGGCATTACCTCGGTCGATCCTGACCGGGCCGATCTGCTTTTCGAACGATTTATCAGCAAGGAGC
>SXGT01503777.1_pt1 | contig 30230 bp, 25 predicted proteins | sample 3176221 | NCBI WGS metagenome assembly SXGT01 (sample SAMN11356862, study PRJNA531348) | freshwater metagenome | isolation source: freshwater sample F1-120 | place: China: Fuxian Lake, Yuxi | collected 2017-12-25 | reverse complement strand
GAGGCGCGGCAGGCGGCGGAGGCGCGGCAGGCGGCGGACACCAAGCCGGAGTCGAACCGGGCTTCAACCATCCTCCGGTCGAAACCGCCGGGCTCCCCACCGCGCCCGTCCGGCCGCCCGGCGCCAACGAGGACGCGACCTTGCACGGCGCGAGAATTCCTGGCCAGCCCGCCGGTTCGAAGATCGAATACTACATCCAAGCAGACGGAACAGCGGGAGCCGAAGCCGTGACGCAGCGCCTCCCCGAGGGAGGCGCCCCGGACAAACCCAAAACCCTGACCGCGACATCCGGCGCCAGCGGACGCACCGGCACCCAAGTCAAGTTCCCCCAGACCGACGGACCCCTCATCGGCTACAGCCTTCGCTCGATCGAAGTCACCCAGCAGATCAAGCGAACCTTCACGCTCACCAAAACGGAAGCCGTCACCCAGAGCTACCATCCGGGCGGAGCCCTGGCGGCCAATCAGATCGGACCTCTCTACGATCCCGCCAAGCAGGTGACGCGCGTTTCACTCGGCGAGGGTCCGTTCAAGGTGATCCTCATCAAATTGCGCTCGGGCTTTGACTTCGACAAGTATCACATCCTCAACGCGACGGTCCACGTCAGCTATGGGCGAAAGCCCACGGGCACGGGTCCGTTGCGCAGCACGTCGGTCGTGCTGGACAAGACGAACCCCACCGGGCAGACGCAGTTCTTCGCCGACGACGCCGGGTCCCAGGAGTACAGCTACTTCGTCGAGTTCACCTGCGATCCGGACTTCGTGCTCGGCCGGGCCGCGGGCGGCATCCGCTCCGCCGTGTTCACGACCAGCGTCCGGGCCATCACGGTGGACCTCGAGAAGCACCTCCCGCTGATTCCCGTCGAAGTCGTCCCCGGCTATATCCGGTTCGATCAGACGGACGTGCTGAGGCAGGTCCAGACCCGCATCGCACCGTCCGCGGGCGGCGAGGGCAAGACCTTTCTGTTGGGCGGCGGAGCGGCTCCGGCGGCGTCGCAGACCGTCCTGGTGGTACCGGAGAACCCGGCGCAGCCGCGCTATTTCGCCGAGAACCGGTACATCTTCCGCGATGCCCAGACCGTCATCTCCTCGCCCAATCAGACCGACACGCGCCTTATCGTCAACGAACCGAGCAACCTGATCTACCGGATCAAGCCGCAACTCCACGACAGTTGGGCCTTGGTGAAGGAGGCGCTGGTGGACGTGACATACGCGCACAAGGACGGCCGCGCCGAGCGCGCCACGCTGCATCTAAAGCCGGACCAGCCGCAGAGCGAAATGAGCGTCGTCACCGCCGCCGATGATCCGCGGGACTGGCGAGCGGTAACGCGGTTCGTGATGACGCAGGGGGATCCGCTCACCGCGCCGGAGCGGACCATCAATCACGCCGAACCGTCGATCGGACTCACGCAGACCGGGTTCCGTGTCGTCAGCGTCGAACTGCTCGAGGATCCGGAAACGCTGAAAGCCCAGCAGATCCTCGGCATCAAGGTGCTGCTTGGAGCGAACCTCGACGATCCGGCGCTGCCGTTCACCACCATGCTGTTCCGCGCCAACAAGCCGTTGACCCAGAACACCGTCGTGCCGGGCGTGAACCCCGGAGGAGCGGTGTCGGCCGCCGTCGAACTGCTGCGCAGCGGCCAGCCTCCCGTGAAAACCAAACAACGCCTGGGCGCCGGCGAGACGACGCTTTATCTGACTCTGTAGGACGCCGATCATGATCACACTCTTCAATGGATTTCGCGTTCCGGGTGTTCCCCAAGTGGATATCTTCCGGGATCACGGCGATCCCAACCAGTTTTACGTGCAGCCGGACCGTCCCACCATCGCCACCGACGCCAAGACCGGTTCCAAGCTGTTCAACTTCACGCTGTTCTCGCGCAACATCGAACTTGCCTTCGCCGGCGTTGCCGAGGGGCAGCCCGTCGAAAGCCAGCTCGGTGCGCTCAACATGACATGCGACCTTTCGGTGTCCGAGCCCGACATGGCGAAGATCCGCGCGCATCTCACCACGATGTTGAAGGGCGAGATGGCGGCTCCCAGCGGCTACAACACGCTGTTTCGGGTGCGGACCACAAGCGACAAGCCGAAGATCGCCTACGTCGACAGTTGGATCCAGGGCAGCGTCCGGCTCGACATGCTCGAGGGTCTCGGGAACACGTTCAAACGCTCGTCGAGCCAGTCCACGCACCCGACCCTGCGCGGAACCAACTCCTCCAGCCTGTGGGCCACTTTCGGATCGGAGGGCGCGCAACTCCTGTTCCGGTCGTTGAAGCCCGCCAATCCGGCGGGCGGCGGAGGCAATCAGAACACCACCGCCGTGCTTCAGGCCAATATCGTTTACGAACTCGAGGGCTACGCGCGGGTCCCGGCGATCCGCGTCAGGATTCACGCTGACGGCAAGACCGTGTACAAGGAACTGCGTGAGCGGACCAAGGTCATGGAGCGCGTGGGGAACACCACGTGGACATATCCGCAGATCTCGACACTGGTTAAGGAATTAAGCGATACGCGGGCGATTCAGATCGATTGGGACGACTGGGGCATTCCCGGGTCCGATCCCAAGGCCGACGAGATCAAGGCACAGTTGCAGGGGACCGTGCTCAACCTCATCACCGGCAAAATCGTCGAACTGCTGTTCAAGCAGTTCGAGATGAAAGGGGTCCAGGACGCCGACCTCGGCACGACATTCACCCACTCGCTCGGAGGCAAACCCGGTAGCCGGCTGTGGCTCAACGATTTCCGCGAAGAGTTCAACACCACCATCGACTTCACGCTCAACCAGACGCAGAACACGAAGTTCAAGATCTACCCGCAGACCTCGCTGCTTACCTCGCTCACGCCCCAGGAAGCGGAGAGTCTGGTGCGCGTCGTGGATGTGGGCAGTCCAGAGGTCCGGTTGATGACGGTCCCCGTCACCACCAACGCGGACTTCGAAAACGACAAGATCGCGAGCATCCAGGTCTCGTTGTTCTACAAGCAGTTCGACACGCTGACCGGGGCGTGGCTCGAAACCGCGTCCGAGGCGATGGTCTTCCGCACGGGAAAGGAGACGTTCACCTTCCGGACGCGCCTTGCGCGCGACCGGGAGGGCCGCCTGCTCAACTTCTACGACGCCAAGGCGACCATCAACTACATCGCCACGTCCCAGGCGCCGCGGCCCATCGAACTGAAGAACATCACCGACCGGTCGCTGGTGTTCTCCTATGACCGCCTTGGATACGTGCGCGTGGAAGCGCAGGCGGGCGACATCGACTGGACGCAGATCAAGGAGGTCTTCCTCGATTTCGAGTACGAACCTGCGCACGGCGAGGCCGATGCGCGCGGAACCGTGAAGCTCACCCAGGCGGCGCCGGTAGCTCGCTGGAGTTCGAGCAAACACGGGCGCTCCGGCAACCGCTACAACTACCAGCCGCGGTTCATTTTCGTCAATGGCCGCGAGGTCACCGGTCCCAAGGCGTCGGACGAGCGGGAGCGCCTGGTGATCCACGATACGATTCAAGCGCGGCTCCGGCGGAATTTCGACGTCGCGATGGATCCCGCGACCGTCGACAACGTGATGCTCAAGGTCCGGTACGAGCATCCGCCGAATCCGCCCGCCGAGGAGCGCAAGCAGTTCACCGCCAGCAGCTCCTGGGAATACGTGCGGCCGCTCGACGACGGCGCGCCGCAACAGCTCCGGTACTCGCACGACGTGCAGTACAAGGACGGCGAAATGGAAACGATCCCCTGGAAAACCGTCACTCCCGATCAGGACCTGCCCGCGTTGCGCGTGAAACGCCACCGCTTCCTGGTTCGCATGGACGGAACGGGCGTGGACTGGGTGAAATACCGCGCGGTGATCGTGGAGGTCACTTACAAAGACCAAGCGCACGGATACGTGAAGACCGACGAGTTCCGCGTGGTCAAGGAGGACCCGCTCAAGGAGATGGAGGTCTTCGCGTTCGCCGCCGACGCGCGCAGCTATTCGTACCGGGCAACCGCCGTGCCGGCCGACGGTTCGGATCCGAAAGAGTCCGAGGGGACGCGCCGCGGCATGCTGTTGCTCGAGACGGTGGCCCCTCGCTAGGAGCACACGATGGCAAATAGATTCGCAGCCGGCAACTTCCGCGGCGTTCAGGTGATGCAGAGCCGCAACCAGGACATTCTGATCCTCTCCCAGGCCGCCTTCAACCGGCCCCGTTCGGCGACGCCGCTGACCGAAGCCCCCGTGCAGGACGGTAAGGCATATCCAGTGCCTGACTCGGACGCCAAGTTCTTCCGGCCGTTTGTCACCGTGGCGGCCGGTAGGGACTGGGGCGGCGGTCCGGATGTCCGGTTCGAGCGGCGCGATACTGGCATCTGGCTCGTGGTCCGTTTTGAGGAAGACGCCGCGAACCGCGTGGCTGGCGCGTCGCCGTTTGACGTGACCGTGAAGGGCGTGCGGCTCGAGGCGGAGGGTGACATCGTCGTGTTCACCGAGGTGGCGAAGATCCCGGGCGCCTCCGATGGATCCGCGTTCGCGATCGAGGCCGGTTCGCTCGTCGCCCCGGAAATGCTCCCCCGCATCGTGCAGGCGATGCAGACGAAGCGGCCGAGTTGGGTAGTGGACCTGGAGTTCCCGTGGCTCGAGAAAGTGGTGATCCGGGACCCGGATCCGTTCGAACTGCGAGATCCACCGATCCTCGTGCGGCCGCGGCCACGGCCTTTCCCCGTACCGATTCCGCGGCCACTGCTCGACCCGATGCTGGTGATGACCCAGGTTCGCCCACAGGCCGCGGAAACGGCCGGCCCGGAACAAGCGGCCGCGCCAGAGCAAGCGGCTGCCATCAACGTGGCCCAACTGCGCGCGGTCTCCGTGCTTTCCCGCAATGCCAAACTGAGACACGCGTGGGCCAACAGGGATCGCGTTGTCACCACCGCCAAGATCATGCCGCTCACCCGGACTATCCGCGCGGACTACCCGCCCGCCACCGCCCAGACCAAGCGAATCTACGCGGCGGTCACGGGCGAGAGCGGCGTCACGGGCTGGCAGCGGATCCCGGAGGGCTGGTTTCAGCCCACTGCGATCCAGGACGTCGTATACAGCCTCCCCGAGGCCTATAGACTTGCGCTCGACGAGACAACCGGCAGACCGTCGATCCGCGCGATCCTTCTGCTCAAACAGACCGCCGCCGGTGGCGCGGTCGACGACCTCGATCCGGCCTTGTACCGGACCCGCCTCACTTTCAAGCTGCGTCCCGATTACCGGGCCGGCGCGCTCGCCGCCTTGCGCGAGCGCATTCGCGGACTCTCGAGCGACACGGTGAAGTTCGCCGACCTCACCATCGGCGGCTACTCGACCGCCACGTTCAAAGCCGATGATTCGCTGCGCGGCTTGGGCGAACTCTTCGCGGGCTCAACAGCGTCGGACCGCTCGAACATCGATGCCGTCGATGGCTTCGATCTCACTTTCGAGGGCAACGCGGAGTTCATCCAGCTCCTCTACGATCGCTTGAAGGGCGCCGGGATCGGCGGTTCGGTGGATTTCGAGGTGGTCGACTCGGCCGGAACAAAACAGGTGATTCCCGTTCCGGTGGAGATCTCCCTCCGCGACATGGCGCCGCCGCGATTGCAGTGGGAGATTCTTGACGCCGAGCCAGGCGCCGACGCCAACCAACTGAAAGTCACCAACACGACCGAAGCGGAGATGGTCGTGACGGGCGTCATCGCGTACGCCCTGAAAAGGTCCGCCGTCACTCGCCGCGTGGAGGACGCGTACGCCGCCACGCCGCCCGCCGGGATTTTCCCCCTGACACTCGCGCCGGGCGAGGCCAAGCAGATGCAGTTCGTTGTCGCCCAGCAGGATGCACTGTACAACGGATGGAGCATCGACGCGCTCGACACGGTCCCCGCCAGGCGCGACCAACTCGCGCTCGAGTTATTCGATACCGCATTCTCGGGAGTGAAGGGTTGGCGAATCGAAGTGGACTGCCCGGCGCTCGAGTTCTTCGATCAGTTGGAGCCCGAGGACAAGGACAGAATGAAGGGGGTGCTCAAAGTGGAGACAGAGGTGCGGCGGCTCGGCTCAGCCGCGAGCGAGGAGGTGACGCTCACCAAGCCGGTCCCTCGCGGCGCCGTGCTGCTCACGCGAACCGTGGCCGACTTCATCGCCGACCGCGCCGCTGGGCGCAACAAGTTTCAGTATCGGAGCCGGGTCATCAAGCTCACGGGCCTCGGACCCTGGACCCAGTGGCAGGAGGAAGAGGGCAAGGCGGTATCCATCTTCCCGTTTTGAGAAAGCACCGCACTGTCTCCGGGGCGGGAACAGCACCGTACAAGTCGCCGTTTGCCGCGAATCCCGGTTGGCCGTTATGGCTTGCCCCTGAAAAGCACGATCCAATCCACGATCAGGATGATCACCACGATCGACTCGAGGACCAGCGCGCTCGCCTGGTGCGACCGGTCCATCATGAACCGGTAGAGTTCGCCCGCCACGCCGAGCTTCTCCTCCACCAGGCGGCGGTAGTCGGGCGCGCCGATCCGGGCCGATGCCAGCCTGTGCGCGCGTGCGTAGTACATGTCGCCCAGGAATTTGATGGCGTTATCGGTCCGCTCGGTGAGTTCCATGGTCTCGAGCCGCAGTGTGTTCAACTTGCCCGCCTCGCGGCCGCCGCGCCAGTGGCTCCACAAGCCGATGTCGATCGAAGAGCGCCGGTGCACGTCCGCCAGTACGGGGGTGAGAAACTCGTCGTACACACGGTATTCCAGCAATTGCATGTTGGCGTACTCGAGGATCTCGAGGATCGGGCGCGCGCCCTCCGGCTGTTCGTCGTAGACCAGCGCCGCGGCGTAACCGGCAACGAACAGATCGCTGGGGAAGTAACTCATGCTCGCTCCCAACACGCCGTCCCGCTCACCCGCGCTGAGCGGCGACGTCTCGCCGCGCACGATCCGCGCGATGTCGCCGCCGTGCCGCGCGACCAGTTCCGGCGCGTTCGACGGCGAACCGTCTTCGTTCGTGGCGCGCCGGATCTCGACGATCGCGTAGTCCTCTCGCAACGGCCGCGGCGCGGGCCGCTTGATGGCGGCCGAGGACTTGGCGGCGCATTCATCGAGGATGCGGCCAGCCTCGCGGTCCAAACGCTCCGACCATATCCACTTGGCGGCGAGCGTCACCAGTTCTTCCCAGCCGCAACGGAACGGGAGATCGAGTTCGAGGCGCATCACGCCATTGGCCAGGTAGCGGATGCTTGCCGGCAGGGTCTCACCCGATTCCAGGACGACCGGCGCCAGCGCCTGTTCGAGCGGAGGCGGGTCGAACCGCACGCAGTCCGCGGCGGGAGCCCGGAAGGCGGGCGGGGGAGCGGAGGCGCCGGAGAGTCCCACCAGCGCCGCCAAGTCGATCTCGTAGCCGGCGTCCTGGAAGTAGTGCAGGTGGAGGACGCCTTCGATTCCGCTCATGCCACGAGTCTCGCGCATTTCGCGCGGGCTGGTGCTAGTGCGTGACCGCGACTCCCCGGTGCGCGCGCCGGTCCTCTTGAATCAGCCGGTGGACCAGCCGGCCGATACTGGTAAGGTCAAGCAGAGAATGCTCGAGGGAAAGCCCCACCAGATAGCGCGAGCCCTCCCTCTGACAGTACCGGACTTCGCCGAGCACCAGCGCGTCATTGCCGTCGATCCGCAGGTCCACCCGCACCGGCACGTCGAGCGGCACCGACTGGTTGGTGTACAACTGCATGCCGCGTCCGGAGAAGTTGGTCATCGACGCGGTGAGCTTACGGGATTGCTCGGGAGTCTCGCCGAGCAGAGTGAGATTCACTGGCTGGTTGGCCGAGACTCGATCTTCAGTACGCCGTTCCATGGTGATATGATCGGCGGCCCGCCGGCAGGGGCACAGCCAAGCCGGTTCCCGAAATCGCTTTAGGCAATCGGCCCGGCAGGGACTACTTCCAATTGCTGAGCGCCCACAGACACAACCCGATTCCGGCTACCAGACCCACTTCGGCCCAGTGCCGCCAAGTCCACTTCGCCGGCAGCGCCCGGCCGATCGCCGAGTCGAGCAGCTTCGCCTCGAGGCTGGAACCCTGGCCTTGCAGCGACCGCACGATCTCCTTGCGGCCATTCTCGTCGGCGATGAGAATGGTCGCCGAATTGGCGCCCGACGTCGCCTCCAGCAGCTTTTTCCGCAAAGCCGGCGGGACGTCGCCCACCGACCGGTAGACCCGTGTCCGGTCGCCGACCGAAACCACGACAGTGGAAGTCTTGTGGGTTACGCGTTCCATTTCCCTACACCTGATTGACGGCTGCCGGAAGTCCGGCGGTTTCCTCGGCGTGATCCAGGACCACCTGGATGAACCCGAGCGCGGCTCGCGAGAGCGATTTGTCCTTGCGATAGACCAATCCCACCGATCGCATCATCGGCTGCGGGCCGATCGGGATCGCTGCCAGCTTCCCCGACTCGGTCTCCTCGGCGCAATGTTGCGACGCCAGAAACGAGATGCCGAGCCCGGCCATTACGAAGCGCTTGATCATCTCCGTGGCGTCCAACTCCATCGATACGCTCAGATCCGGCTCCACGTCCTCGAGCCAGGTGTTCAGCCGCGACCGCGTGGTGCCCGATTTCGGCATGAGGATCTGATACCCCAACAAGTCCTTCGGATGCACGGAGGCAAGCGCGGTCAGCCCGTGTCCCGGCGGCGTGAGCACCCGGATCTCGTCGGTGAACACGCGCACCACCGACAATCTCTTGTCGGTCACCGGCAACTGCGTCAGCCCGAAATCGGCCTGATTCTCCGCCACGGCCTCCCAGATCCGGTTGCCGTAGGTCCGCTCCACCTGGAGCTGGATATTGGGGAACTGCTCCTTGAACTCGGAAAACACCTGCGGCAGCACGTAGATGCAGGTGGCCTCGTTGGCCGCGATCACCAGTTCGCCGCGCGGCGCGCGCTCCAACTCGCTGATTGCGTCCCGCGCCTGCTTGCGCAGATCCAGGATCTGTTCGGCGAAGCCCGCGAAGATCTTGCCCTGAGCGGTCAGAGCGATTCGCGTTCCCAGCCGGTCGAACAACGTCGTGTTCAACTCCTGTTCGAGCTGCCGCACCTGGGCGCTGATCGCCGGTTGCGTGCGAAAACACGTCTGCGCCGCCTTGGAGAAACTCTTTAGGCGGACGATTTCCAGAAATGTGTGAAGCTGGTCGAGATCCATCTACCGCACCTGAACCGGTTGCGGTGCACTGATTGAAATTATAACATCGGAACAGAATGCGTTTCCCCTTCTCTACCATCGTCCTGGCCGCCGCCACCTGTGTAGCGGCTTTTGCTGAGTCTCCGGCGGGAAAAACCGAGTACGGCCGGTACTTGGCCGAGGAGGTGGCTAAGTGTGCCGTCTGCCATACCCCCAGGGACGAGAAGGGAGCACTGGACCGGTCCAAATATATGAAAGGAAAGGTCATGGAGGCCGCGCCGATCGAGCCCATCAAGGATTGGCACAAGACTTCTCCCGACATCACCCCCTCTGGCCGCCTCTGGACCCGCTGGGGCGGCAAGCCCGCCTTGGTGAAGTACCTGATGACCGGGCTCACTCCCAAGGGCACTCTCGCCGGCCCCCCGATGCCCACGTACAAGCTCAACAAGGCCGATGCCGAGGCCATCGTCGGCTTCCTCGAAACGTTGAAGTAGCCCGAGCGAAGTTTTTTTCATCCTCGCGAAACGCCGGTCGCGGCGGGCGTCACTACACTACTGCTGGAGGTGTAGAGCATGCTGTCCCGTCAATGGAAAAAGCAAGACGCCAATACGGTCTACGATTTCGTGATCGTCGGGTCGGGCTATGGGGGTGCCATCACGGCCGCCCGCCTGGCCAACGCCGGCCTGAACCCGAAACCCAAGATCTGTCTGCTAGAACGCGGCAAGGAGTGGGAACCGGGCACGTTTCCCGACACCCAGAACGGCTGGATCGAGGAGAACCGCTCCGGCCTGAACCCGCTCGGGCTTTATGACGTCCTGAACTACGACGACATCTCCATCATCAAGGGAAATGGGCTCGGTGGGACCTCGCTGGTGAACGCCAACGTCGCCATCGTACCGGACGACGAAGTGTTCGGACTCGACGGTTGGCCGAAAAACCTCACTCGCGAAGAGCTGCTTCCCTTCTACGAAAAAGCTCGCTCGACGCTCGACGCCAACCCCCACCCCCGGCTGTTCGAACTGCTGAAAGTGAAGGCGCTCAAAAAGCGCGCCGACCAGATCGGCGTCAACCTCACCGCGCTCGACCTCGCCGTCAACTTCACCATCGACGGCGTCAATCCTCACGGCGTCCCGCAGAAGCCCTGCACCGATTGCGGCGACTGCGTCACCGGCTGCAATACCGGCGCCAAGAACACGCTCTACATGAACTACATCCCGATGGCGAACAACGCGAACGCCCAAGGGTTGGCCGATGTCCACATCTTCACCCAAATGACCGTGGACTGGGTGGAGCCGAATCCGGGCGGTGGATGGAAAGTTCACGGAAAGCATGTGAAGCGCCTCTTGAACCTGCCCGCGCCGCTTCCGGATATCTTCGACAGCGACGACTTCGACATCGTCGCCAAGAACGTCATCCTCTCGGCGGGTTCGGTCGGCTCCACCGAGATCCTGATGCGCTCGGCCAACAAGCGCGGTTTGAAAGTCTCGCCGATGATCGGCACGAGATTCGGCGGCAATGGCGATTTCTTCGGCCTTGCCTACAACGGCGAAGTTCGCTGCGAGGTGCTCGGATTCGGAACCAAGATGCCGAACCCGAATCCGGACAAGGGTCCCGGGCCGACCATCACCGCGGCGATCCGCTACAACCCGAACGGGCCCATCAACCGCCGATTCACCATCGAGGACCTGAGCTTCGCCACCGCGCTGGTGCGCGGCGCGCAGGGCGCGTTCGCGCTACTCGGAGGCGAGGATACCGACGCCGGCGACGAAATCGCCGAAGCCGAACGCCGCAATCGCGACATTCTAGGTTTCATGCCCTACCACCCCAACGGCGCCCTCAACCACACCATGCTTTATCTCTGCATGGGATACGACGACGCGCGCGGCCACTTCCGCTGGGATTCCTCGTTCTTCGACCAGAATGGCCACGTCAGCGTAGTCTGGCCCGGAGCGGGCGGGCAACCCACCTTCGGCTTGATGAACGAAGAGATTCGGAGGCACGCGCGCACTCTCGGCGGGGCGTTTCTGGCCAACCCGCTCTGGAACTTCGCCGGGTTGAAGCGTTTGATTACCGCCCACCCACTCGGCGGCTGTCCGATGGGTGACGACTGGCTGACCGGCGTCACCGACGAGTTCGGGCGCGTCTACTCGGGCGATGGTGAGGTCCACGAAGGGCTGATGGTCGCCGATGGTTCGTTGCTGCCGTCCGCGCTCGGAGTGAATCCGCTCCTGACGATCTCCGCGGTTTCGGAACGGATCGCCATCCACAAGATCCGCGACATGCAGGGACAGCATTACCCGAAGCCGTCGGCCAGCGTTGGCTTCTCAGGGTTGGATCCGGTGGACATCGCCGATCGGTCCGAACAGGAACTCGAGCGAATCTTCGAATCGGCGCCAACGTTGGGCATTGAAGCGATGATGAACTCGGACGAGCATCACATCGACTCGGGGGCGCGGCAGGTCGTGGACCGCCGGTATTGGAAGGGCTTCTTCCCGAAAGGCCACGTCCTCAACCAGCTCTCGTCGCTGGTCTACACCGGCTTCCGGAAGCACTTCTGGAAAAACCCTGACGGCAGGTTCGCCGGCAAGACCTCCGATACCGACATTCACATCATCGCCGACAATACCCTGGAGGAGTTCGAGATCAAGGAGCAGACCGGAGATCTGAAGCCCGGCAAGTACATCCGCTTGAACTACGAGAATCCGGAGTGGCGCGGCTTCTACGACGTGTTCAAGGTCATCAATAAGGAACTCCTGATTGGCCGCGTCTACATGGGCACGTTCCCCAACGGATTGCGCCAGTTCACTTTCCCGATGACCACGCGGTACGACTATTCGCGCATGACCGCCGCCGCCCACGCCGAACTGTTCGCCAACGCCGCGGTGCCCACCAAGGCCGAACTGCAAGGCTCCTGGCGCATGGACACCATTTCCAACGCCAATCAGGCGTCCGGGGTCGCGTTCCTGCGGTTCGACAACAAACCCGACGGGCGGCTCGAGGCGCGCTACCAGCTCATGGGAGTGGTGGAAGGCCTGGTGCTCCCCACCGAGATGCGGAACCACTTCCAGTTGAACGACTTCACCCAGTTCCGCGACGAGATCCGCAAGCTGGATTCGGATCTGATGATCGGCAAATGGGTCACCGATGCCCCACTGCCGGCCCCGTTCACCGATCTGGGGATCTTTCACGTCACCAAGGACCCCGCCACGGGCAAGGAGCAGTTCGGCTTCCACTACCTGCTGTACAACGTCGATTCGGTCAGCCTGCCGGTGTCGAGGCTGCTCGAGCCGATCCTCGGGGCGCAGGTTCCCTCGGGCACGGGCATGACTTTCGACGAGACCATGGAAGGCTGGTACTTCCCCGGTCAGTTCGCGCCTTCGCAAGATCGCGCGGGAGATCTGACGATCGCTAAGAAGGTACCCGCGAACGGGGTCCCCGCCGGTTCGGTCGAGTGCAAGTTCCGGGTCAAGATGACTGTCGCCGATGTCAACGACTTCATCGACGGACCGGAGCATGAAGCCCGCCTCAGCGGATCGATCCGGTTCTCGAACTTCGAAGACCAGGGCGCCGTGGATTTCGGTCTCGACGACAAGAGGAGCTTCTTCAACTACTTACGCGTGAATCCCGCGACCGGTGAAGCCGAGATGCGGTATCACCTCGAGTTTTCCAACGGAAGCCGGCGGTTTGCGCTCGACGGGCGCAAGTATATGCAGAAGGACGAGGCGGGCCTAGTACGTACGGTCAATGAAGTACTGGACGACTACACGACATTGTATACGCATGTCTACGAAATCACGGGAGGAAATCGGCGCGAACTCGGAACCGGTCTGTTGAAATTCAGGACGTTCGAGAATCTGGCGGCGATCGGAAATCTCGTGGGCTTCCTGTCCGGGTTCCAGATCACCGGGTCCCAGGACCCGCGCGTTCAGATGATGGCCCGCCTTAAATTTCTTGCGTTTACTGGCCAATTCGTACAACTGGAATACGATCCGCTTGCACCTGTAATCACGACCGGCGGCCCCGCGCACTAACTTCTGCCGCAGCCTGCAATATGCGTTTTCTTTCGCTTTCAGAAAAAGGGGACTTGGCGTGGCGGCCCTTATGGATTATCATAGTCGGTAATCCGGGGGCCGTCGCGGTCACGCATGGCTTCCGGCCGCCCGAGAGCGGACTTTGCTGGCTGCGAAAGGTTGCCCCGGTTCATGCTGTGTCCGAAGTGTGGAGATTCTCACGTCCGGCCGTCCAAGCGGCTTGCTCCCGCCGACATCGTTCACCGTTTCAAGAGCGAGGAGGCCTACCGCTGCCGTGAGTGTCACGCGCGGTTCTTCGGTCCGGTGGATCCGAGGACCACGTGGATAGCCCGGTTCCAGCGGCAATTCGCCACCCATCGGGAGCGCGAACGCCTGAAGCTCAAACTCCGCTCGAAGTTGACTCCGGTGATCCTGTTCGGGATTGGCTTGGCGGTGTTCGCGGTGTTCCTGCGCTACCTGTCGTCCTTCAGCTGAGCTATCGCGCCCGGTAGTCGAGCGGAGCTTTTCGTCCCTCCGGGATGCGGGAGCGGTAAATCTGTCCGCCGCGTTTCTTCTCGAACGCCGCCCGCGCCGCTTCCACTTGCTTGGAGTCGTGGAACAGATCGAGGGCTGTGAGCGCCAGTACCTTCGCGCCCACCGCCATTCCCTTTCGTCCAATGCCGGTTCCCGAACACGCCGTTGCCTGCCAGGTGTGCGCGGATACGCCGGGAACCCACGCCGCCGCGGAGAACTGGATGGTGGGCATCAGCCAGCTTACGTCGCCCAGATCGGTGGATGTGCTCGATTGGGTCAGCACCGGTTCGATCGTCTCCTGCGAGCCAGGCACGGCCGGCAGCAGACCTTCGCTTCGCCGCAGTTCCTCGGCGAACGCCTGCTCTTCCGCCGTGTACTTGACGCCGCCTACGATGCGCAGGTTCTTGTCGGCGAGCGCTGTGAGCGGCTCGTTCGGGAGGATCTCCCAGGAACTGTGCTCGATTTCGATGCCGGCATTGGTGTCGGTGGCCAGCGCCGCGCCGAGCGCCGTCTTGCGGACGCGCTCCCAAATCGCGTCCAACGCGGCCATCCGGGGATGTCGCGCGTAGAGTTGCAATTCGGCGAAATCGGGCACCACGTTGGGAGCCGCGCCGCCGTTCGAGAATATGTAGTGTAGCCGCGCCTCGGGCGGTATGTGCTCGCGCAGCATATCCACCGCGTGGGCCATCAACACCGCGCCATCCAGCGCCGAGCGGCCGGCCCAAGGCGCCGCGGCGGCATGGGCGGCGATGCCTCGAAACCGGAACCGGCCGCCCGAGATGGCGAGCCCAGTGGCGAGATCGCCCCGGTTGGAACTGGACGGATGCCACATGAGCGCCACGTCCGCGCCCTCGAACGCGCCCGCCCGAATCAGGTAGACCTTGCCGGCCCCGCCCTCCTCGGCCGGCGTGCCGTGGAAGCGAATCGTGCCGGCGAGCCGCTTTTCCATCAGATGGTCACGCACCGCCACCGCTGCCATTGCCGCTCCGGCCGCCAACAGATTGTGGCCGCAAGCATGGCCGGCCGCGTTGGCTCGAACCGCCTTGCGCCTCGGACCCGGCTCCTGCGACATGCCGGGCAGCGCGTCGAACTCGCCCAGGATCGCGATCACCGGCCGGCCTTGTCCCCACGTGGCCGTGAAGGCGGTGGGAATTCCGCCGGCTTGTTCCTGTACTCGGAATCCGTTCGCCTTGAAGTCGTTGATGAGCAGCCGCGCGCTGCGTTCTTCCTTGTAGCCGACTTCGGCGAACTCCCAAAGCTGGCGCGAAAGTTCGCCGTACCGCGGCGCCGACGCGTCCATTGACGCAAGCACGCGAGCCCGGTCGCCCGCCGGAAGCTGCGCCAGAAGGGCGGTGGCCGAAAGGCCGAGCAATACACGAAAGTTCAGGAGGACTCGATCGAGCCCGGCTCCAGCCATTGTCGCTATGATAAAACAATTACCATGCCCAGTCGTGTTTCCCGCCGATCCATGTTGGCCGCTGGCGCCGCCGCTCCCGCCGCCGCCGGTAGCCTTCCCGTCGCGCCGTTCGCCCAAGCCGCCGCCAGTACGGCGGGCGCCCCCATCCGCGTCGTGACGATGTACAAGTTCGACCCGCCCGAGGTGGAGACCATCGTCCAGCGCGCCGCCGCCCACGCTCCGGTGGAGATCAAGATCTGCGCCACGCGCGAGGAGTTCCGCCAGAGCCTGCGCGACGCGGAAGTGGTCTATGGCGACATTCGCGGCGACGAACTGGACTACGCACCCCGCTTGAAGTGGGTCCAGGCCGGTGGCGCCGGCGTCGAGGGAATGGACGAGAAGTTCCGCCAGAGCCCCATCACGATGACCAACTATGCCCGCACCTTCGCTCACGGCATCTCGGAAACGGCCATCGGCATGTTGCTGGTCCTTTCACGCGGCATCGTCAAACATTATCTGCCGCAGTTTTACCTGAAGAAGACCAACAACCCGGTGGGCTCGCCGAAGTCCGATCATCACGTCGAGATGGTGGGGCGCACCATGGGCATCGTGGGCATGGGCGGGATCGGGAGCATGATCGCGCGCCGCGCCCATCACGGGCTGGATATGCGCGTGGTCGGCTTCGATCCCAAGCCGATGCCCAAGCCCGAGGGCGTCGCCGAACTGCGCGATCCGTCGGAGCTGATGAAGTGGGTCCCGCAATTCGACGTGCTCGTGGCCGCCGCGCCCCACACCAGGCAAACCGAGCGGATGTTCAACGAGACCGTCTTCCGCGCCATGAAAAAGTCAGCCTACTTCCTGGCGATGTCGCGCGGCATGCTCGTCGACGACATGGCGCTGGTGAAAGCGCTGAAGGAAGGGTGGATCGCCGGGGCTGGGCTGGACGTATTTCCCAAGGAGCCGGTTCCGCAAGGGCACCCGGTGTTCGATTGCGACAACGTCATAATGTCAGCGCACACGTCCGGTTGGAGCCCGGACCGTCAGGTGCGGCTCATCGACGTGTTCGCCGACAACGTCCGGCGCTACGCCGCCGGCCAAGCCCTGATGAACATCGTCGACAAGCAGAAGGGTTACTGAGGGGGATCCGCCGTGAAATGTGTATCCATCGCCGCGTACGCGTTGGCTGCGGCGGGTGGCGCCCTGATCGGGCAGACTCTTTGGGCTCCCAAGGGCGAATCCGCCGTGTACACCGCTCCGCACAAGCCGCACACCAAGCTGAAGGAGGTGCGCGCCAGGCATGCCGGAAGGAAGGAGTGGCGGGAACTGGTGGTCGACGACAAGCACCTCAGGAGCGAATACGTGCAGGCCGCGCCCGGAGCCGTTTCCAAGCGGGCTCTCCATCCCGACACCCGGACCTGGTGGGTCATCCTCGACGGCGAGTTCGAGTTCGACATCGAGACCGTGGGCAAGGTGCGCGGAACGCGCCGCTCCATCGTCCAGTGCCCGATGCAGACGTTCTTCTCCTGGAAAGTGGTGGGAGACAAGCCGGGGCTGATGTTCGAGACCAATATCGCCGGCGCTCGCACGTTGTTCGAATCCAGCGTCGCGCCGCCCAAGGCGCCGGGTCTCGACTGGATTCCGGTGCGCTTTCCGAACCGCGAAATCGGCAAGTTCCTGCACGGCAACAAGCCGGTGGTCACGTTCGAGGAAACGGCGGAGGCGCTCGATGCCGGGAAATTGAAGGGCACGATCCGTCTGGTTCAGGACGACCGCGGCACGGCGAACTTCATCTACGGGTACAACTCCAAACTGCCGCCGCTCGATCCCAAGGCCAAGGGGCACTATCACGCCGAAGGCGCCGAGTACTGGCTGATCCTCCAGGGACAAATCCGCTATCCGATCGAAAAGGTGATGGACAGGATCGGTCCGGTCATCGCCGATGAGGGCGATGTCGTCTATGTGCCCCCGTTCACATGGCACTTTCCGCGGTGGTGGGGCGAGGGCGCATCGTGCCGGCTGGCGATGAACGGGTTCCCCTACATCTCGCACCTGTTCCCCGGCGAAGCGGGCGAGTAACCCCATGTCCATCGCGCACATCCAGGCGACGCCGGAATTGGTCGGCTACATCCGCTCGGTGTCGCATCGCGAACCCGAGTATCTCGCGCGGCTGCGGGCCGAGACCGCGCTCGACCAGTGGGGCCGCATGCGGATCACACCCGAGGTGGGCCATCTGCTCGGACTGTTGGCCGCCGCCGTGGGCGCCCGCCGGACGATCGAAGTGGGCGTCTTCACCGGGTATAGCTCGATATCGGTGGCCCGCGCGCTGCCGGAGGATGGCCGGATCGTCGCCTGCGACGTCAGCGAGAAATGGACCTCGGTTGCCCGGCGGTACTGGCGGGAATCGGGACTCGAGCACAAGATCGACCTGCGTCTGGCGCCGGCGCTCTCCACATTGGATGCGCTGCTCGCGGGGGGCGAGGCGGGCCGCTTCGACTTCGCCTTTATCGACGCCGACAAGGTGAACTACGCGGCCTACTACGATCGCGTGTTCGAACTGCTGCGGCCGGGCGGGTTGATCGCCGTGGACAACACGCTCTGGTACGGCCGTGTAATGGATCCAGCCGCGACGGACGAAGAAACGATGGCGCTCAAGGCGTTCAACCGGAAGCTGGCGGACGACGTCCGCGTTCGTCTGTGCGTGCTGCCGGTGGGAGACGGCGTCACGCTCGCCTGGAAGCGCTAGTGGTTCGACGAGGCGATGAAGGAACGCGGGGGCGCCCAAGACGAGGCGACGCTGATGAGCGAGATGCTGAGACGGGCACGGAGCGGATCCCGCGGGCCGAACCAACGCATCACCGGCCGCAGCGGGCGAGTCTGCCGCAAGAACGACTCCGCATCCCGGTAGCGCCCCCGGCGCCACCTCGACCAGCCGCACGAACGGGAGTTGCCCATCCTTCCCCTGATACTTAGCCTTCCGGTTCGTCACCGGATTCGGCGCCGAGCGGCCGGTAGGTCTTATCGGGTTGTTCTCAGGTTTAAACTTAGACCAGAATTATGGTCAGATATCGCGCACAATTGGAAGCAGGGCATGATAAAAGTGAACATTCAGGAGGCCAAGACCCACCTCTCTCGCTATTATTGATCGAGTCGAACAAGGAGACGTGATCATCGTGTGCCGGCACAATCAGCCAGCGGCCGAACTTCGCGCTGTCGAAGCTCCGCTGGCGCGTCCGGCCCGCGTTGCTGGATTGTTAAAGGGCCAGGTTCATTGGGAGGCCGATGCCTTCGCCCCCATGACTGCTGGGGAGCTTGCTGAATTTGACGCTGCACGGGTCTGTCCCCAGGCGGGTCAGGCGTGAAACTGCTGCTCGACACGTGCGCTTTCCTTTGGTTCCAGGCGGATTCTCCCCACCTGTCCCCGACCGCGCGCGCCCAGATTCTGGCCCCCGTCTCTGATCCCGGCGGTTCGCAAAGATTCAGGAATCGAGAGTCTTTCGCTGACGGAAACGGACGCGCTTGCCGCTGAGAAGCTCCAACTCTTCCACAAAGATCCTTTCGACCGCATGCTGATTGCTCAGGCGCTCATGGGCGGACTTGTGATCGTCACGTCAGACCGCGCCTCTGAGCCCTATCCCGTCCGTGTGATCTGGTAGAGTCTCGCCGGCCGTCTCCCTGCATTCGCTGCGCAAGCCCAACGCGATTATATTCTCCGGTCGGGATTTGGCTCCCCTCTCGCAACCCTCCTCGAACATTCTCCCCTGTAGGACGACCCGCCTAACCGCAAGAGTGATATCCTATGTGCAGGACGCGCCCTCCCAGGGCACGCTTAGCACATGAGGAACAATCAGCAATTGAAAACCGTCGGGCCGCAAACGGCGCACCTGATCGCCTCGCTCTACGACCGCGCCCAGACGACCTTTACGAGTTCGGACGTCACGGCGATCACTGGCCTCGAAGCGAATTCCGCCCGCAGCCTGGTTCGCAAGGCAGAGTCCCGTGGTCTGGTCACTCGGCTCAAGCCTGGCCTGTTCGTGCTGGTTCCCCCTGAACTTGGGAGCGCAACCGAGTTTTCGGGGAACCCGTATCTGACCGCGCGAGCCATGGCCGACGGCGCTGATTACTACATCTCTCACTCTTCCGCCATGGAACTGCATCGGATGGTCACGCAGCCGCAATTCACCGTTTTCACGAGCACGCCGAAGAGGCTCCGGGCCCGGACCATCCACGGCACGGAATTCCGGTTTGTCTTCGTGCAAGCAGCGCACATGTTCGGCGTGGGCACGCACTGGGTCACCAAGCAGGATTCGGTTCGGACCAGCGACCCTGAGCGTACGCTGATCGACGGCCTGCGCCAACCGGAGTACTGCGGCGGCATCGCGGAAGTTGCCAAGGGTTTGTGGATGCGGCGCGAGGATTTGAAAACCAGCCGCGCGATCGAGTACGCGCTCCGGCTGAAGGTGGGATCCGTCATCAGAAGACTCGGATTCCTGCTCGAACTCTACCGTCTCGCACCCGAGCCGGAATTGCAGCGGCTGCGCTCCGCTTTGACCTTGACCTATTCCCTTCTCGACCCAGTCATGCCGAAGGAAGGTCCATGCATTGCGGGATGGCGGCTTCGCCTGAACGTGGCCCCCGAGGAGCTCGAGGCAATCCGGAGCACCTGATTGATTCCACAACGAAACATGTCCATGTTGGCAAATCGGCTCGCCCGAGCGGGCGGCCGCCGTATCCCGGAGAGCGTCCTCGAACGGGATTCCTGCCTCGCTTGGCTGCTCAGTTCTCTGGCGCGGAGCGATCTTCCCGGCAAGCTCGCCTTCAAGGGAGGGACAGCGCTCAAGCGCTGCTACTTCGGTGACTATCGTTTTTCGGAAGACCTTGATTTCACGCTGCTGGAGCCAACGCCCTTTCAGGATCTGCGCCTGGGGCTCGAGCCGGTGTACGCTGCTGTTCGCGAAGCCTCCGGAATCGAGTTCGCGTTCGACCGCGAGGACCGCCATTCGCACGCCAACAGCCACACATTTTATTTGCGGTACATCGGGCCGCTGCCGGCTGGCGGTAGCGTCAAGGTGGATATCACGATTCGTGAGCAGCTTGTATTTCCACTCGAAGCCCGGCCGGTCTTGCGGGCCTACGAAGAGTTTGCGGACCTGCCAGACGGTCGAGTCGTGCAGGCTTACTCGCTTGCGGAGATTGCGACCGAGAAAGTGGTGGCCCTTGCGGACCGCGCCCGGAATGAGCCGCGCGACCTCTATGATCTTTGGCATCTCATCTCTCGCGAAGGCATGAATCTCTCGCACCTGGCGCCGGCGATCGTCGCGAAGCTCGCTTTCCGCAATGTGGAGGCCGAAGGAATCCAGGAGGCCATCATGAAGAAGGAAGCGCGGCTGAAGGCTCTGTGGTCCGCGCGTCTCGCCAACCAGATGGCGGAACTGCCGCCATTCGAACAAGTATTCCGGGAGTTCCGTCGTGCACTGCGGCTGTCAGATCTGCCGTAGCGAAAGATGAGACGGGTGCCGGCGGCGCTACTTTCAAATTTGTGCGGCCTCGTCAAGCTCCGTCGTTACATCCCACGGCGGCGTCTGGCTCCCTTGGCAGTGAGGGGCGTCGGATTGCCATTCACTGACGCGGAGCCAATCGCAACAATGGTTGTTCGCGCGCGTCACCGAATATGAATTCATTCAGCGCGCGGCTGAACTGGTACTCGGCTTGAAGGGCGACGCCGGAGGAGTAGCGCCGAAGCACTCCCAACTGCAACTGATGAAGGATCGAGTTGCGGCCGGACTCCCAATACGTGATCGGACCCCAAGGGTGGAATGGGCGTCGAGGCTGCACGGCACCGGGCGCCATGATCGGCTCATTCGGGTTCGCATTTCGCTCCAGCTTGGTGCCCTTGTTGCCGAGATAGGAAACGCGGACTGCGGTGTTCGGCGCGACCTCGTACTCCATCGTGAAGTTCCACTGCTGCATGTACGGGTTCACACGGTTTCACGCCACCGCGAGAAGCGTGGGGTTGGAGGGAAGGCTCCCGCTACCAGGGAACGGATTCGTCCAAGTCAGCGATGGCACCGGTCCAGGCGCGGGTTCGAACGTCTCCTGCGCGCGGAACGGCGGATTGGTGACGCCCATCCCGAGCAATCCGTTGTACCCTGCGATCACGTTGTAGAAGATCCCATAGCTCGACCGAACGACGAAGCGGTTGCCGAGTGGACGCCACGCAAATCCCGCGCGTGGCGCGAAGTTGTTGCGGTCCGGGAACACGTAGTTGCCAACCGAGAATCCGTTTGCGGCGCCTTCGATCACCGGCAATTTGAGCAGTCGCGAATCCGCGTTCTGCATCCCTTCACGACCACGACGCGATTGAGAGTCGCGTCCCAGTTGGAGATGTCGCCCTGCGCATTGTCGAACGGTGCTGCGTACTCGTAGCGAAGCCCGATGTTGATCGTCAGCGAACGAGTGGCCTGCCAGTCGTCCTGCACGAACGCGAAATAGCGGCTGTTCACGTTTTCGTTCAGCGCGTTCCGCGTGTTGCGCGACGAGAATGACAACGAGCCGAGCAGATAGTCGGCAAACGGATGTCCCGAGTACCTTCCGTCGAACGTGAAGAGCCCCCGTTGCGGCGGAGTGTTCTGCCGATTGAAACTCGAAACCCGATGGAACTCTCCGCCGAACATTGAGCGCATGCCTGCCCCGAATCCACGTGATCGCGTCGTAGATCTCGTAGGTCGCTTGCTGGTCACCGGAACCCGGCGAATCGGCGAACCCCCGAAAGCCGAGAATCACGACTCCTGGCAAACCGCCTAAACCTTCAATTGGCCGGATGAGCCCAGGGATCAGCGAAGCCGGGTCGAAGCTCGAATTCTGAGGCGTTCGGAAGAAACGATTGTGCTGCCATCCGAACCTCGTCTCGTTGAGCGCGATTGGTGAGAAGTTGCGGGTGTACTGCGCCATCGAATTGTTGGTGGAGTTGCCCCAGCCGTCCCAATTGCCGAACTTCTCCGTTCCCGCTCCGCCGATGGCGCTCGAGAAGAACACGCCGGACTGATTGAAAGGCCCGTTGGCCGAGCGGAAGAATCGGCCCGAGATCCGGTCGCGGGCGGAGAGCGCGTAGTCGCCACGGACGGACAATCGATCCACCGGCTCGACGACGGGCACGTTCGCGACATAGTTGTTGCCGAGGCCAGCCGGTGGCGCACCCGGCGTATTCGGATCCGAGAAGAACCTGTCCATGCCTCTTGGTACCGCGCCGATGCGGCCTGACGGAATCCGATTACCCGGATAAGGAACTCCGCCGTTGAACGGATCGCGGATCGGCAATGGCAGCAAACTGAAGTCACCCTCTCGGAGAGCCCTGGTCGGCATCTGAGTAAAGTTGAGGCCCGCGCGATCCAGGCGAAATCCTTCGAAGGTTCCGAAGTAGAAGAGCTTGTTCTTCACCACTGGTCCGCCGAGGGACACACCGTACTCGTTCCGGTTGAATAGCCCACGTGTACCATGCGCGCGCGCTGGCAGCCGGACGAAATGTCCGTGCCCCACCTTGTAGGTGCTGCAGCAGATCGACCGCCCGGCTGTTTGCGTTCCCACGATGGGCGCTAGCGACCGCTCCCGAGCGAAGGCAGCAATCCTCTCCCCGGCTCCCGTCGTGTCGTTGTCGGTGAGCAACACGATCCTCCGGTGGAACGGACGCGGACCCAGACCCTCCGTGAAGATGCTCACCGAGTCGTCCCGAATTCCGAACTTCAGAGCGAGCCAAGCCAGCATCACCTTTCGTGACGGTATGCGGTCGAAAACAGCCAGCGAATCTCTTGAATACCCTCTCTCCGCGCGCGCGGGTCACGCTGTACCCCACCGGCACTCGATCGGGCGTCAGGTAGCTCATGACTCGGAGGAAGGCGAGGCCACCGCCGGCATTGCCGCGCAGGTCAACGATCAGGCGATCACACCCTTTCAATCCGGCTATTCCTTCATCGATCTTCTTGCGATGTCAATGCCAACCGCGCCAGGGAACTTGGTCACCTTCAACCAACCGATTTGGCCATCAAGGCGGGAGATCATCACGTCACCGCCCGGGGAGGGTTGCGTTACGCCAAGCGCGCACTGTGCAGGTTCACAGTACTGAAAGCGCGCGGCGATTCCCTTGGGGACCTTTCGCCTTTCACTCTCCTGAATCAGTCCGCAGTCGGGAGGTCCGACGTTTCGGATCAGGACGCTCAGCCCATCTTCGAATTCCGCCTGGGACTCGGCCTGCAGCAGGGCGTCGCGCCGGTCCGCAGTGATCTGCCGCCAACCACGCTTGTCGAATTCGGGGTTGAAGTGTTTCGACTCGACGACCTTGACGGTTCGGTCGAAGACTTCAGCGCGGTCTTGAATGCTCAGTTCATTCATCGGAATCACCTCGCCAAACTTTTCCTCGCGCGTCGCCCATCAAGCGGAACCCGCCCCAGAGTAGGGGCGACGCATTCTGCCCATACGTGGAGATCATCTGGCGCTTTGCGAAGGTGAGAGCCTCGGCCTTGTCATGGCCGGCACGCAGGTTCTCGTAGAAAGCCTGCATGAGATTCGCGGTGAATGCGTCCTCAGCAGGCCAGACACTCGCGACGACGCTCTGAGCTCCCGTCATCAGAACCGCCTGAGCGCCGTAATCATCCCCGTGGCTCCGTCGTTGTTCGCCTGGATGATCACGGTCCCGCTGCTCACTGCCGTGATGAATCCATTCGAAGAGATGGGAAGTGTAATTCGTTCCTGTCGAGCCGGCCGTGACGTTGCGAGTCGAGTTGTCGGGGTACCGCGCCGTCACAGTGAGTTGCACGATTTGTCCGGCCGAAGTCAGATTCGGCGTGGCCGGCGTGATCGCCAGCGACACCGGAATGTGCGATGCCGAGCCGATCACGATCTCCGGCAGATTCACCGCGGTGGTCGCGCTGAGCGTGAAGAACGCCGACTCACCCGATGTCGTCCTACCGCCCTGGACACAGGTGGTCCGGCCTGGAAGGACTCGCGGCTCTATTCGCCAAAGCCTCAACCCGAGACGATCACATTCAGCGCGATCAACACGGACACCGACCACCAGCGCCTGCTGCGGCTGGAATTCGCCGTTCCGGCGGCGGCCCTGAAGCGGGGCGCCAATGAGATTTCCGTGGCTGTGCGGAGGACCGGAGCATTCCCGCCGCGCAAGTTCGTCAAGATAGAGAAGGCCGAACTCCATTTGAAGTATTTGAAGTAGCGCGTACCGGTTGGTATCCTGGCCGGCCCGGGCTGTCCTCACCCATCGTTAGAATGCATACTTCAGCGCCAGCTGCACAACCCGACCCGCGCCCGAATTGAGGATGCGGCCGAAATTGGCGTTGGCGACGTTGTTGACCGGATTCGAGAACGACGGCGTATTGGTCGCATTGAAGAACTCCGCGCGGAGCTCGACGGAGTGATTTTCGACCACGCGAAACCGCTTGCCAAACACGATATCGAAATTGATCGAGCCGGGACCTTCCATCACGTTGCGGCCCAAATTGCCCCAAGAGCCATCAGCCGGAACGGCGAACGCGGAGCGATTGAAGTATTGCTCGAGCCGCTCCGGCACGGCACGCCCGTTGCTGAGGAAAGGATTGCCGGTGAGGTCCGCCCGTTCACCACCCGTGCCGCTCAACGACGTCGGCCGCCCGGGTACGATGTCGAACGGAATTCCGCTGCGCAGCGACACGACCCCGTTCATCTGCCAGCCGCCGGCGACTTTGCCAAGCAGATCGCTCCGGCCCACCAGGAACGGAATGTCCCACACGAACGAACTGATAAAGACGTGGTCCACGTTGAAACTCGCGCGACCTCGGTTCAGCCGCAAGTTCATCGGCCACGGCTGCGAAAGCGCGGCGCGTCCGCGCGAAATCGTGTCGAGGGCCTGCTGCCAGCTATACGAAGTGAGCACGGTGAAGCCGTGGCTGTAGCGCTTGTCAAAGGTCACCTGCAGCGCGTTGTAGTTGGATGTGCCGTTCGATTCGGAACGGTCCATCAGCGCGAAGCCGGGAATCGGGCGGCGTGCATCGGTGTTCGCGATGGTTGCGCCAGGACCGAACCGGGCCCAGTTGATGTCGCGGCTGCTCCAAAGACTCGTGCCCTTGTTGCCGACGTAGGCGACACGCAACATCGAGGTAGCCGGCAGCCGGCGTTCCACCGTGAGCGACCACTGCTGCACGTAGCCGACCTTGAAGTTTGGATCCCAGTGGTAGTTTCCCGTGCGTGGGCTGAACACGTAGCTGCTGTTCACGGACGCGGGATCGAAGGGAAATGGATTCGGCGTTCCGGACGCGCCGTAGGGATCCTGGAAACTGCCCGGCGCATTGATGGCGACGTTGCGGATGAACGGCTCCACCGCCGATTGAATCTGCCAGCCGGCCCAGCGCAGGTTGTCATAGAACACGCCGTAGCCGCCGCGCAAACTCGTCTTGCCGTTCCCGAACAGGTCCCACGCAAAACCGATGCGCGGGGCAAAGTTGTTGAGGTCGCGATGAAAACCGCCCTTGGGTACGCCCGGATCGCCAGGGAAGACCAGTCCCAGCGGCGCGTTGGGAAACCGTTGCGACTTCTGCCCAGCGATGATCGAAACGAGGTTGCCATTCACCTCAGCCGGCGGCGATCGGGGCTCCCATCGAATGCCGGCGTTGATCGTTACCCGCGGCGCGACACGGATGTCGTCCTGAAAGAAGAAGTCCTGTTCCCAGCCGCGGCCCGCCTGAAACTGCGGCGCCGTTTGCGCAAAGCTGAGCGGCAGACCGAGAAGGAAATCGCCGGAGGCGACGCTGGTGAAGTTGTTGCCGAAGCTGAACGACCCACCCGCGCCGGCGCCCAGCGGAAGGTCGAACCGGAGGCGGCGAACGTCCGCACCCATGCGCATCTGGTGACGTCCGCTGACCCAGTTGAAGGTATCGCCGAACTCGCGCAGTTGCCGGTCCTCCGCGGAGGGACGCCGGCCGGAAATGGCAAAGTCCTGGGTGCTGAGCACCATGAACTTCTGTCCGGCGACCTCCGGAACGAAAATTTTGGCGCCAAGCTGATCGTACGACAATCCCGAGAGTTGCCCGGATTTCTCCGTCACCTGGCTCCAGGTAAAGCGGAACAGGTTCGTCATCGTGGGGCTGGCCACGTGCGTGTCTTCCAGAGTGATGTTGCGGGTCGGGAATCCGATGAAGTTGAGGAACTGCGGCAGTCCGCCGATGTTGATCTCGTCGTTCTCATGCCAGAAGAAACGCGCGGTCAGCCGGTTGCGGCTGGAAAGAGAGTGATCGAGCCGGCCGAGGTATTGATTGAGGTCACGCTCCTGCGGGAAGTTGAAGCGGAAAACCCCACCGGCGCCGCCGGGACTGCGCGGGAGAAGCTCGTCGACGATTCGGCGCGACACGGGATCGACGCGGCTTGCCGGAATTCGGCCGTCCGGAAAAGGCGCGCGGCTGCGCGGATCGGTGGGCACGCGCGGCGAACGAGAAAAGTCGCCCTGGCGTTCGAGGTCGCTCATCAGGTAGTTGATCGTGCGTGTCGAATGAAACCGCTGGGGCGTGCTCTGAAACGAGAAAAAGAAGAACGTACGGTCTTTGCCGTTGTACAGCTTCGGCATCCAAAGCGGGCCGCCGATCGAGGCGCCGTATTGATTCTGACGCAGGATTTCCCGGGCTGGCGAAAAGAACCGGCGCGCGTTGAGCACATTGTTGCGGAAGAACTCGAACGCGGACCCGTGCAACTGATTCGTGCCGGACTTCGTCACCACGTTGATCTGCCCGCCTGCGCCGCGGCCGTACTCGGCGCTCATCGCGAACGAGACTACGCTGAACTCCTGCACCGCGTCCGGATGCGGCATCGCATGGGCCGTATTCGTAAAGCCGTCGACTGCGTTGCCGCCGTCCATCGTGTAATTGCTCATCGTGCCGCGCGTACCGTTGATGGAGAACCCGGCATTCTCCGCGCCGGATTCGCCCGTGTTCCCGGTGACGCCGGGCAGGAGCCGCTGGAGGTCCAGCAGGTTCCGGCCATTGAGAGGCAGTTGTTTGATGCGCTCCGAATCGACCAGGGTGGAGAGCGTTGCGGTGGTGCTCTCCACCAGCACCGCCTGTCCTGTCACCTCAACCGTCTGGTTGGGTGAGCCGACCTCGAGCGCGAGGTCGACCCTCGACCGCTCGTCAGCGCGCACGACGATCCCGGTCTGGACGGCCTTCTTGAATCCCGCGGCTTCCACCTCCACGCGATACTCGCCCACGCCCACCGGAGTGAAGGTGTACTCGCCGTCGTCGCGCGAGGCAACCTCTCTCGCCAGGCCCGTGCCCACATGGGTCAGCGTGACCTTTGCCGCCGCCACGGAGGCACCCGACGCGTCGCGAACAATGCCGTGGACCGCTCCGCTTCCCTGTCCGTTCAGTTGCGGCGCTCCGGCCGCGAGAAGCGCGAGCGTCCATGCGAAGAGTTGCATGAATCGTCTGTCTTCCATGACTAAGCCCCTTTCAAGTTGTCAATGCGTACACGCGTCGATGGCTGGCCGCGAAGGCGTCCCACAACGTCTGCAATGTCTCCCCGGTCGCGACGGCAAAGACGTGCCGGACATGCGTCCGAAACGAACTTCCCGCCGGAAGGTGCAAACCGGGCGGCGAGAGAATGTAGTCCTGCGCGTAGCCGCAGCCGCCCATGCCGATCGCTGACGTCACGGCTTCTTCCGTCATTTGAATATGATGAAGTCCCCGCGGACCGGCAATCGAAACGGACACCGGTTTGCGCCAGTGCGCTTTGACCGTGCCGCCGCCGCGAGCACAGTGCGGAACGTAGCCGAGCCTGGCGCACTCAGAGCCGGCGGCGGCAACGAAGTAGTCGAGGTGCTTGCCGCCGCGATCGGCGAAATTGACGAGAGCACCGTTTTCGTCCCAGTAGAAATGCCCTTTCCGGTCGTTCCAGGCGACGTAGGTTGCGAAGAACTGTCCGTACTCATCGAGCGGCTTGTTCTGTCTGTTGTGGATGGTGATCACGCAGTCGTAGGCGATGGCGGCGTCGCGATCGAAATCCGGAAACAGCCAGTCCTGCCTGGTCTCGACTCCATCCATCTCGTATTGGGTCCAAACGCGCACGCCCCAACCGTATTGCCGCACTCCGCCCGTAGCGGAAACCAGTCGCGTGTATTCGTCGTTTCTCGGTCCGAACACGCGTGGATAGCCTCGCCACCATTGCCATTCGCGGGTGTCCCATTCAAACGCGTTCGGTACGCCGCCGAGAGCGGCGATGCGAATTGCCAGCGGACCGATGCGGCCTTTGTTCGCGTCTTCGGTGGGGGCGGAGGTGAACGGCAGGTCGACCTCGCCGGCATCCTCTCCATCGCGCGTTCGCCACGAAATTACGGCAAGGTCGCGACCGGGTCCGTGGCCATTACGCACCACCCGGACCGAAGATCGCCCACGAGTTGCGCCAAGCGTGGGCGCCGCTGCCAACCAGCCCAGCGTGCGGGCGAAACGGCGGCGGTTCATACGGCGCCTCTGTTCATGCCACCTGCGCCCGGAACGAGTACAAACGCGAATCCTTGAGAAGAAAAACCAGCCGGATTCGTTTACCGGCGAGTTCGCGAAGCGACCGGTCATTCGCCCAGCGTACGGGACGCTCTTCTTCCGCCCACGGAAAAGGATGCACGCGGTTGAACTTCGCGCGGTGTTCCCCGGAGAAGCCCGGGATCGGATTTCCGCCTTCCTCGTGGGCCTCCACCTCGATCGACCCGCCGCCACCGTTATAGAAGCCCTGGGCGTAGCGTGTGTAGTTGCAGTTCACGATCAGGTCGCCGCCGGGCCAGGTCATCGGCTTGGTGATCAACTGCCCTTCCTTGAAGTCGGCACGGATGGCGGCGAAGCGGTCGGCGGCGAGCACTGCCATCCCCACCGCACCGTAGGTTTGACCGAGTTCCTGGCCATGCGCGCGGCTGCGTCCGCCGAAGTAGAAGCGGAGCATGTTGCCGACGCGAATCGGCGCGGTGTTCACCGTGCTGTTCCAGCGTTCGTTCCACGGATACTTCGGCGCGATGAGCGGCTTGCGCACCACCGGCCGATGCCACGCGGCGCCGTCGTGGCTCCACGCGGGTTGGATCTCGAATACGTCCGGATTGCCCATCCACCGTTCGACCAAGCCCAGGTACATGTCGTTGTACGGGAATCCGGTGAAACCGTAGAGTTCGACATTCGGATCGTCCTGAAGATCCGGCCGGATGATCGGCTCGGGTTCGGTCCAGTTGACGAAGTCGTCGCTTTCGCTTCGCCAGATGCTGCGCGCGCGATGGCGCTGCAGCATGAACTTGTGGCGCAGGTAGGCGACAAACTTCCCACGATGGTCACGGGTGCCCATGAGATTGGTCTGATCGCCGCTGGTGGTCAGCACCGGTTCCGGCCGCATGTTCCACTCGAGGCCATCCTTGCTGAAGCCGACGTAGGTTCCGGTCGGCTTTCCGCCTCCCGCGGCATAAAACATGAACTTGAAGGGATGTTTCGTATCCGCGGCGTCATGGCATACCGTGCAGGCCGTAAAGGACTGGTCGCCGGGAGGCATCCAAAGGATGTTGTTCGCTTTGTTGCCCGCGTATTCGAAGAGTCCCAGTTTGGGCCGCTCCCAGCGCATCCCGTCACGGCTGACCGCCATGCACAGGCGCATCGGATCGGGGCGGTTGTAGGTCATGTAATAGAGCCGCCACTCGTTGCCCACGCGATGGACCGAGCCGCCGGAGATCACGATCTGGTAGCCTTCCCACGGTGTTTCCGGCTTCACCATCGGCTCAGGAAAGATCTCCGCCGATTCCCACGATCGTTCCAACCTGTAGGTCTCTTCGATCCACGTGTCATCGAGAAAAAGCTGACTCTTGCGAAGATCCTTGCGGGACGCGTCGGCGGCATAGCTCCTGCCTTGCGTAGCCGGTGTGGGCGGCTCCGCCAGGAGCGCCGCGGCGCCAACGGCTCCGCCGAGGAACGATCTCCGGGTCTTCACAAAAGTCCTGTCGAGCATTGACAAAGATGGCTCTACAGCAGAATCTGTGGGTTTGAGTAGGTTGCCGGATGCAGAGGAGGCAATGCGTTGGAGGGCCGCTTCGTTTTGGAAGTTGAGAGGGCTGGGTGCGCCTCCCGCGGGTCGGCCCCAGGTGCGGTGCAGGGTGCG
>SXGT01624906.1_pt1 | contig 30249 bp, 26 predicted proteins | sample 3176221 | NCBI WGS metagenome assembly SXGT01 (sample SAMN11356862, study PRJNA531348) | freshwater metagenome | isolation source: freshwater sample F1-120 | place: China: Fuxian Lake, Yuxi | collected 2017-12-25 | reverse complement strand
GATCGAACAGGAAGGCACTTATCCGCTGCCTGAAGCGCAGGTTGACCGGTTCATGTTCAAGCTGAAGATTACCTACCCGACGCGCGCGGAAGAGCGCGAGATGATGGATCGGGTGGATCTGCTGCACGACCCGAAGGTGAATACCGTCGTGACGAAGGACGAGATCCTCCGCGCGCGCGAAGTGGTGAACCAGATTTACGTCGACGACAAGGCGAAGAACTACATCGTCGACATCGTGCAGGCGACGCGGCATCCCGAAGCGTTCGGGCTGGATGTGAAGAACCTGATCGAGTACGGCGCATCGCCCCGCGCGACGATTTACCTGCAACAGGCCGCGCGCGCGCTGGCCTTCCTGCAGGGCGAGGGCAATGTGTTTCCGAACGACGTGAAACAAGTGGCGATGGACACGCTGCGGCACCGCGTGATTGTGACTTACGAGGCCGAAGCGGAAAACGTCGCCAGTGAAGACATCATTCGAAGGATATTGGACACGGTTCCGGTGCCGTGATCACCGAGAGGGGAACTGTGTGCGCAACGTGGCCCAAGGTCAGTACGAGGGACCAAAAATCATGAGTACAGTCAAGAACAACAACGCAAACGCAACCAAGCCCGCCGCCGCCCGCAAGAAGCGTGATTTCTTCGCGCGGGACGAGGAAAGCCGCGACCGGCTGCTCGGCGAGATGTGGTGCCACCGCTGCATGGAGGTGGCGCAGAACATCGAAGAGCCGCAGGAGTTTGAGGGCAACAGCATGGTGTTCCTCGAAGGCCGTTGCGCGGCCTGCGGGGCGACGATTGTCCTGGAGATTGACGAGTAAACTACTCGGCGGCGCGTCCGCAGGGCCAGAGTTTTCATGATTCCAGCGGAAGTCATGCAGAAGATTCGCCGGATCCAGATCCGGACGAGTCACATGGTCAACGACATCCTCGCCGGGGCCTACCACTCCGTCTTCAAAGGCCAGGGGATGGAGTTCGAGGAAGTCCGGGAATACGTCCCCGGCGACGACATCCGGCTCATTGACTGGAACGTCACCGCGCGCACCTCGGTGCCGCACATCAAAATTCTCGTGGAAGAGCGCGAGCTCACCGTGATGCTCCTGGTCGACGCGAGCGGCTCCGGGCGCTTCGGCAGCGTAGGCCGATTCAAGAATGAACTTGCGGCGGAGCTCTGTGCCGTGCTGGCTTTCTCCGCCATCCGCAATCACGATAAAGTCGGACTCATCATCTTTACGGACGACGTCGAGTTGTTCGTCCCGCCCGGCAAAGGCCGGCGTCACGTGTTGCGCGTGATCCGTGAGGTGCTTTACTTCAAACCCAAAGGCCGCGGGACGGATATCCCCGAGGCGCTGCATTATATGAACGGCGTCGTGAAGCGGCGTGCAGTGGCTTTTGTCGTGTCGGATTTTATGGCCGATGGCTACGAAACGCCGCTGCGCATCGCGAACAAGCGGCACGACGTGATCGCCGTGACGGTGACCGACCCCCGCGAGGAATTTCTGCCGGACGTGGGGCTCGTCCATGTGCGCGACGCAGAGACCGGCGGACAGACCTTGATCGACACAGGTGATGGGTCGGTGCGCAAAAAATATGCAAAAGCAGCGGCACAGCGCGCGGCGTCGCGCGAGGAAATTTTCCGGCGGACGCGCGTGGATGCGATTCACGTGCGAACCGATCGCGATTACATCGATGAGATTTTCCGCTTCTTCCGCATGCGCGAGAGGCGCTTCGCATGAGGAAAGGTCAACACACAGGACTCCTGTTCGGTCGTTCTATTTTGTGTGGCCTGTGTCTCTGCGTTGTTAATTTCCCGGTTTTCGCGCAGACTGCCGCGCCGCTCGTGAATGTAACCGCGACGCTCTCGCCGCCGGTTGTGCCTTTCCATAAACAGGCGACCTTGTCTATCGTCGTCGAATCGCCCGCGGGTGTCGAGATCAAAGTGCCCGATGTACGCGACTTGATCGGCGATTTGAAAGTTTCCGGGACGCCTGAGCACCAGAAAGAGCTGATCGAAGGCGAGCGCGTCCGCACGACCGAGACGTATCTACTCGATCCGATCAAGATTCACGACTACTACATCCGCCCGCTTGAACTGACCTGGGGCGATGGCGGCCAGATGACAATCGCCATGCCGGTATTCCGCGTGCGCGAATTGACCTCCGAGGAACTCGTCGAAGCGCAGTTGTTCGAGGCAGGCTTGCCGGGCGGCCCGGGCGTGGATACCGGCGTGCGACAGCCGTGGTGGGTGTGGGCGGCCGTGGCGGGCGGTGTGATGCTGGTGGCTTTGCTCGCGCTGGCGATTTGGCGGCTGCGGCGTCCGGCGGCAACGGTGGTCGCGCCCAAGACGCCGTGGGAACTCGCGAAGGAACGCCTGGCGCTGCTCGGCGCACGGCACCTGCCGCAACAGGGCAAGCACGACGCATATTACGTGGACCTGTCCGCGATCCTGCGGTACTACATCGAGGCGCGATTCGCTCTTCACGCACCTGAGCGGACGACACCTGAGTTTCTGGCCGAGGCGCTTGGCAAGGGATACTTCTCTTCGCAGCAGGAAGTTTTCCTGTCGCGCTTTCTGCGCTTGTGCGACCGCGTGAAGTTTGCGCGTTTCCGTCCCGATTTGGAAGAAATGTCTCGCAGTTTTGAAGAGGTCCTCGGGTTTGTCGAGGAGACCGTCCCGCAGCCTGTCGACGAGACCCAGATTCCGAAGGCGGCCGCGGCATGATGGGCTTGGGCGTATTCCAGTTTCAGGCGCTGAAGAATCCCGAGGCGCTGTTCCTGCTCATCGCCGTCGCGCTATTGCTATTGGCCGAACTTACCGCGCGGCCCGCCGGTGTGCTCAGCATTTCGACCGGTGACATCCTGAAGTCGATCCGCAGCGGGCGGAAAGATATTTTGCGCCGGGTCCCGGCGGTCTTGCGTGCAATTGCGCTAACGCTGCTGGTCATTGCGTTGGCACGGCCCCTGAGCGGTATGCGGCCTCGCGTCGAAAGCGCGCAGGTGCGCGACATCATGCTGGTCGTGGACGTATCGGGCAGCATGACGGCGCCAGATTTCGTCGATGCCACCGGCGCGCGCCGCGACCGGCTGTATGTGACCAAGCAGGCCGTCTACGACTTTGTTCAGAATCGCAAGGCGCGTCCTGAAGATCGTTATGGAATGGATCGACTCGGCCTCCTGTTATTCGCGAGCTACGCGTGGGTCCAGACGCCGCTGACCTTGGACTACGCGCTGTTGGAGCATGATCTTGCGGACATCGAGATCGATCAGCGCGATGAAAAGCATAATCGCACAGCGATTGGCTCGGCGATTGGGCTCGCCGTCTCCAATTTGACCAAGTCCCCCGCGGAATCGCGCGTGATCGTGCTCTTGACGGACGGCATCAACAATCACGGCAGTCTCGATCCCATGACGGCGGCCGAGCTCGCCAAGCGCTATGGAATGCGCGTGTACACGATTGGCGCCGGATCGGCCGTGCCTCGCTCCGCAGTTGCACGCGATAATCCGATCGATGAAGAGACAATGACGCGCGTGTCGGAGGCGACCGGTGCGAAATACTACCGCGCGACCGACCTTGCTTCCTTGCAGGGAGCGTACGACGAAATCAACAAACTCGAAGCCACCGAGATCGATCTGGGCGAAGTGTACGACTACGACGAGGCCTTCATGCCGTTCCTGGTGGCGGGATTGGCTGTGATGATGGCGGCGGTGTTTTCGCGGCGCTTGTGGTTCGAGGCGATCCCATGAACGCCGCGCTGATTTTCCCGAATAGTGCCGCCTGGCTTTGGCTCGGGCTCGCGGTGATTGCGCTGGTGGCGATTTCGATCGCCTTGCGCGCGCTCGAACGCATCCGCAACCGCCGCATGGAGGTGTTCATCGAGCACCGGCTCGCGCCGCGGCTGGTGGCCGGAGCGGACGCACGGCAGCGACGCCCGCTCTACTGGCTGACGCTGCTCGGATGCGCGCTGCTCGCGCTCGCGCTGTTGCAGCCGCATTGGGGAGAGTCCTACGAAGCGACGAGCAAACGCAGCCATGACGTGATGGTGCTGCTCGACGTTTCCGAGAGCATGCTCGCGCAAAACCCCGCGCCGAACCGGCTTGAGCGCGCCAAGCAGAAAATCGCGGCACTCACCGATCGAGCCTTCGGCGATCGCTTCGGACTTGTCGCATTCTCGGGCGCCGCTGAACTGATGTGTCCGCTCACGCTGGACCACGGGTACTACCGCACCGTGCTCGGTGCGGTGGACACCGACTCGATCAGCTTGGAAGGCACGGATATCGCCGCATCGTTCAAGGTCGCGGCGGATGCGTTCCGGCAGCAGGACGTTGAAGAAAGTGGCACGAGCCGCGACAATCGTGTCGTGTTGCTCGTGTCCGATGGCGAGGCACTTGAGGGAGATTTGAGCGCGGCTACGAAGGAACTGGCGGAGTTCGCGCACATTTTCGTGATCGGCGTGGGCGATCCGCGCGGCACGGAAGTGCAATACGTCAACCGTTTCGTGCGCGGCGAAGTGAGTCCGGAAGCCCATCTCTCGATACTCGACGAAAAAACGCTCCAGGCGATCGCGATGGACGGCGGCGGCGGTTACATGCGCTCGACTCCGAACAACAAAGACGTTGATACGGTCTTCGGCCTCATCGAGCAGTTGTTCGCGCGCGGCGTGCAGAGCGACGTCGAGGATCGTCTGCAGAACCGCTATCAGTGGCCGCTCACGGGTGCGATTGCGTGCTTCATGGGCGAAGGCCTGTGGCTCGTTCTCTTGCCTTGGCTCGGCCGCCGCCGCGAGAAGCGGCGCGAAGCAATGGGGGAGGGCGCAGAATATGCGTAAGCTCTCGCTGCTCGTCGCGCTCCTCGTTTCCTCCGCCGGGTATGGTGAGGACTTTGGCCCACGCTTTGAGAAAGGCTACGCCGCGCTGCGCAGCGGCGATCCGGACGCCGCGCTCGCTTCCTTCAATGAACTGCTGACCGAAACCCCCGACTCTGAACTGGTGCGCTACAGCATTGCGTCCGCCGAGTACGGCAAGGGCGTGAAGAGCCTCGAAGCGGGCGAAGTCGAAGCCGGCGTGGCGGGCCTGAACAAGGCGCGCGGCGACTTCGAGAGCCTGCTCGGCGCGCAGACGCCCTTCGTGCGCGAGCAGGCCGGGTTCGCGGCGGCGAGTTGCGCGGCGCAAATGGCGAAGCACTACGACGAGACGGAGCAGTACAACGAGCGACTCGAGTCCCTGCAGAATGCGGTGGCCGGATATGAACAGGTGCTCGCGGAAAATCCGAAACACGCCGCCGCCGCGACCAATCTCAACCACACACGCTATTTGCTGAAAAAAATGTTGCAGAATCCGCCCGAGAACCAGCAGAAATCCAAGGACGACAAGGGCGAAGAAGGCCAGGACGGTCAGAACGATCAGCCGGGCGAACAGGGCCAGGAGCCTGAGCAGCAGCAGGATCAGCAAGACCAGGAGGATCAGCAGGCGCCGGCCGATCAGAGCGAAGGCGATCCGCAGCAGCAGAAGAGCACGGGCAAGCCGACGGACGACGAAAATATCCAGGCGATTCTCGACAGCCTGGAAGACAAGAACCGCGAAGAACAGAAGAATCTGCGCAAGGCGAAGGGTTCGCCGAAAGTCGTGGACGGGAAGTGGTGGTGATGCACGCGCGCCGATGGATACTTGCGGTGCTGTTGCTCGCGCCGATGGCGGCGTCCGGTCAGGACGGCGTGCTGCGCGCCTACGTGCCGAACAAGGACATCATGGAGGGCAAGCAGTTCTGGCTCGTGATTGAGGCGTCCGGCGGGACGGTCGAAATTCAGGAACTGCCCGCGTGCGACGGCGTTGTGATCAATACCGCGAGTCCGCAGCAGACGACGCGCCTGAGTATCGGCGGCGGCGTGCAGCAGCAGGAGCTTCGCGTCAGTTTTCCCGCGATCGCCATCCGCGCGGGCACGCTGAAAATTCCACCGATCCAGGCCCTGATCAACGGACGCATCCTCCAGACTGAAGCGATCGTGCTCGAGGCCAAGCCTGCGCCCGCGGGAGATGCGCAAGAGTCGCCCGTGCGCGCGTGGGTGGAAGCGCCCGAGGTGATGGTCGGGCGGCCCTTCTGGATTTACGTCGAAGCCAAGGGGATTGAAATTGAATTACCGGAGACGATTGCGGCCGAAGGCATCACCGTTGACCCAGTCAACGTACAGCGTTCGGTGTCGTACTCGTTCAACCGCGAAGGCCAGATGATGAATGCGAAGCGCGGCTATCTCGCCGTGGCGACGCGCGAAGGCGCAATCACCGTGCCTCCCATCGAGGTCCAGGTCACCGGTCGCATCGTGAAGACGGAACCACTCTCTCTCGTCGCGCAAAAGGTGACTGTGCCGGCCGCCGTGCCCGGCGAAACACCGCCCGAGACGCAGTTGACGCAGGACGATCTCGTTTTCATCCGGATGGAGACGGATAAGAAGACCGTATATCAGGGTGAGGCGATCCTGCTGACGATGCAATTATGGCGCATTCAGAATCGGCGCGTGAACGCAGGGCCCTATCGTGGATCGCTGATCACAGGGCCGACGACGGAAGGCTTCTTCACGCGCGATCTTGAACCCGTGCAGTATGAGGCCAAGAACGGCCCGTGGACCTACGATGTGACCGAGACGCGCCGGCTGCTCTATGCGACGCGCCCCGGGACGCTCCGCGTGGGCACGTGGCACTGGGAGGGTATTGCGCTTGTCGATCGGCAGAGCGTTACCCAGCGCGACAAACTGCACTACCGTTTCGATGCCGGTCCGATCGATCTTACGGTGAAACCATTGCCGGCCGGGCCCGCAGGTTTCACCGGCGGCGTAGGTCAGTTTGAGGTGGATGCGTCGATTAGCGCGTCCGTGGTGACGCAGGGCGTGCCTTTCGCATTGAGCGTGCGCGTGCGGGGCAACGGGAATCCCGACTCTGTCGGCGACCCGGCGCTCCCGGATCTCGCATGGGCTGTCTCGCGCGAACCCGAACGCCGCTCCGAGTTTGTGGTCGCCGCCGGGAATCCTGTGCCGCAGATGGACAAGCGCTTCACCTATCCGATCACTCCGCACAAAGCCGGGCACGCCGAGATTCCGCAGTTCCCGTTCATCTACTTCGATCCGGTCAAAGCGGCTTACGAGAGCAAAATGATCGGGCCCTTCACGATTGATGTTGTGGCGTCGGACGAAGACCCGACACACGTGGTCGCGTCGCCGGAAGTGCCGATCGCCGAGCGCAAAGTGGAGATTCTCGCCGAGGACATCCGCCCGCTGATGAATCGCCCCGAAAACCTGGCGCCGGAGAAGGGGGGCGGCGGTCCATTGTGGGTGTTTGCGTTCGCGTGGCCTGCGCTGGCGTATATCGGGGTGCGCATAGTTTTGGGTAGAAAGAGGCGTCTTGCCTCCGATGTCGGCTGGGCACGTTCGCAACGAGCGCACAGTTCAGGGTTGCGCCGCTTGCGCGACGTGGCGAAGTCGTCGGAACCGGCCGACGCCTTGTTCAAAGCGGTGGCGGCGTATGTGGCCGATACGCTGAATTTGGGGGAGGCGGGATTGACCTCGGGCGACGTGCAGGGAGCGCTGGGCCGCGCCGGCGTGCCGCCGGATCTCGTCGACCGGACCGTGCAGATTCTCCGGGCCTGCGAACGTGCGCGCTACGGCTCCCAGCGGCTTAGTCGCGACGAAGTGACCGCGCTGATCAGTGCGGCGGAATCGTGCATGCATTCGCTGGATGCGTTCAAGAGCAGGAGGGCGAAGGCGTGAACGCCGGACTCATCCTGTTGACCGTGTTTGCGGCGAGCGCCTTTGATCAGGTCTTCGATCAGGGCGTCGCCGCGTATGAGCAGGGGTCGTATCCAGCGGCGATACAATCTTTCGAACAGCTCGTATCCGAGGGTGTGGTGCGGGAAGAAGTCTTCTTCAATCTCGGAAACGCGTATTACCGGAATGGACAACTCGCGCCGGCGATTGCGAATTACGAACGTGCCTGGCGTCTCGATCCCGGCGCGGCGGTGGTGCGCGAGAATCTCGAGCGCGCGATTGGCCAGACCGAACGCGCAATGTCGCGTCCGCAGCCGCCGGGCTGGGAGCAGAGTCTGTTCTTCTGGCACGAAGGATTGACGGCCGGCGAGAGTCTGGCCGTGGCGGGTGTTGCCTGGACGCTGGCGTGGCTTCTGCTCATTGTGCGGGTTGCGCGGCCATGGCCGTATATCCGCGGTGTGGCGGCGGTATCCTTCGTATTGGCTGTTATTTTCGCTGTTTCCTGGTGGATCAAGGTCCATCCGCCGCAGTTGGCAGTGGCGGCGGAGGCACGGGTGCCGGTACGATATGGGAACCGGTCGGAAGAGACTGTGCGCTTCGAATTATATGAGGGGGACCGCGTGCGCGTGGAGCAGATCAAGGATGGCTGGGCGCGTGTGCGCACGGCAGACGGCGAGCGGGGGTGGACCGAAGAAGCGCGGCTCCACCGGGTTGGCCCGCCGTACCGGCCCTATCGCGCATATTCACCGGTCTCCGAGGCGACTAATCGCACGGCGTTGCAACCGGCACTGCAATCGATAGGATACGTATCGACCAATGCAGATGCCGTAACCAACACCGTGGAGCCGAGCCCGTGAGCACGCCGCCCTTTCCCGATTTAGTCCGAATGTCCCGCGACAACCCGATGGGGTTTCGCACCTTTTCTAGAGATATATGTTTGGCCGCCGCCAAGCAGTACGTGGCCGATGGCCGCGCGTCACTTCAGTCGCGCCATCGCGCGGGCGAGTCCGGCGGTGCGATTGTGCGCCGCATGACCGAGCTGGCCGACGAAGTCGTGCTGGGAGTTTTCGATCTGGCGCTGGCCAATGTCGGGCGCAGCGATCGCATCCGCGAGAACGTCACCCTGCTCGCGCAGGGGGGCTATGGCCGTTGCGAGCTCAATCCCTTTTCCGATCTCGATATCGGATTGCTGTATCCGACGTTGCGCAAGGGTCTGATCGAAAATGTGACGCAGTATCTCGTGCCGTTTCTGTGGGATCTCGGCTGGGAAAATTCATTCGTTCAGCGGACGGTACGCGAGGCGGTTTCGCTGGCGCAGTCGGACAATCGTGTATACACCGGATATCTTCATGCGCGCTGGATCACGGGCGACGAAGGTCTGTACGGCGATCTGCGATTGAAAATCGGCGAACTCGGATCGCGGGATCGTCCGGAGGCCTTCCAGGAAATCGAGCGGCAGGCGATCGCGGGTCCGACCGCAGCCGCGCGCGAGGCTTTGTATGCCCGCGAACCCAATCTCAAAGACGGCGCCGGTGGATTGCGGGATTATCACCAGGCGTTGTGGCTGTTTGCGGCGCACTTCGGCGCGCGCACGTTGGACGAGGCCGCCGGGCAGGGCTTGATCTCCGAGGATCAGTTCCTCGAATACAGCCAGGCGCTCGACTTTCTGTGGCGCGTGCGCAACGAGTTGCAGTTCCAGACCGGCAAGCGCGAAGACCAGTTGACGTTTCGGTATGAAGAATCAGTCGCCGTCGCCTTGGGCTACACCTCGGCCGAGGAACGCGACACCGCGCGGTTCATGCAGGACTATTACGCAGCCGCGCGCACGCTCCAGTCGCTGCGTTACCATGCGGGCCGTACAATTCGCGCGCGGGGCCGCGCCAAGCCCGTGCCTGCGGCCGCCGCAGGTCAGGACGTGGTTGTTGCGGGCGGCATGGTCGAGGCGGGCCTCGCCGATCCGAATTGGTACGCCGAAAATCCTCCGCGGCTGATGTCGGTGTTCTGGGAGAGCGCGCGGCACGGACTCCCGTTGTCCCCGGCTACCTTGGAGCAGATCGGCGCGAACGTGCACCTCGTTAGCGATACATTTCGGACCAACGATCTTGTGCGTAAATTTTTCATCGCGATGTGCAGCCGGCCGGACATGGCGGGGCTCGCACTGCGGCAGGCGGCGCACAGCGGCGTGCTGGGGCGGTACCTGCCGGAATTTGCCGCGATCCACGGCGTCGTGCGCTACGAAGACTTTCATCACTATCCCGTGGACGAGCACACCTTGCAGGCCATCGAATCGCTTTCGCGGATTGGATCGATGGAAGGGGCCGTCGGCGGATTTCTTAAGGCCTCTCTCGAACACCTCGCCGATCCCTATATTCTCGTCATGGCGCTGCTGCTTCACGATCTCGGCAAGGCCAAGGGCGAGGAACACACCGAGGAAGGGATGTTACTCGCGCGCCAGATCGGACAGCGCATCGGTCTGCCCGAGGAAGACACCGAACGCATCGCGTTCCTGGTCAAGCATCACCTGCTGATGACGCATATCGCGTTATACCGCGACGTGGACGACAACGACATCGTCGAGGCCTTCGCGCGCTCGATGAAATCGGAACAGCGCCTGCGTTCGCTTTTGCTCATGTCCTACGCCGACTTGTCCGCCGTGGGTCCGGGCGTGTGGACGGAATGGAAGGGCGCACTGCTGCTCAAGCTGTATTTGCGCGCGGAGCGCGTGCTCTCGGGACTCTCCGAGACGGCCGATGAGGCCTTCTGGGAGCATCCGAAGGTCGCCCAGATTGAAGCGCTTGTACCGGAGGCCCTTCGCGTCCGCGTCCGCGAGCATGTCAAGGACATGGGCGCGCACTATTTACTCGCGTATTCGCCGGCGGCGATTGGGCAGCATGTCACATGCATCGCGCAGGCGGAGACCGAAGGCCTGGCCATCCGTATCGCGCCGAGCGACAACACGCGCACGACGGACGTCGTCGTGTGCGCGCCGGACCACCTCGGTCTGTTCGAGGAAGTGACCGGCTGCTTCGTATCGCAGTTCGCGGATGTGCAGGAGGCGAACTTGTTCACGCGCAGCACCGGGATGGCGCTGGACTGTTTTCGTATCTCCAGCGCGTCGCGCGGCGGCCCGCTGACCGAAGGCGAAACAAACCAGTTGTCAAAGGTGTTAATCAGCGTATTGGCGCGTGAGAAACCCGTGGAATCGTTCATCGAGCAGAGCCGCCGGCGTGTATTTGCGCTGCTACATCCGCCCGCACCTGTCCGCACAGAGGTGCGCTTCGACAATGGCGCATCGCGGCGGTTCACCGTCGTGGACATCATGACGGGTGACCGCACGGGACTGTTGTATGATATGGCAAAGGCGTTGCGCGAGCGGGGAGTGGACATTTCGAGCGCGCGCATCGTGACCGATGCGCGCCGCGTGCGCGACTCGTTTTACATTTCGCGAAACGATCAGAAACTCGAAGACCCGGTGGAATTGGCGTCTATCGAGGAGGCCCTGCGCGGGGCTATCCTCGCCCGGCCCGCCGCCGCGGTAAAGGGAGGTGTCGCATGACGAAGGCTGGATCGTGGTTCTGCGCGGCAGCGCTGCTGGCGGGAGTGGCCGGCACGGCTGGGGCGCAGACGCAGACGCCGCCCACGCGTGCGTTGCTTCAGGAGTTTCAGCAGGCGTTCATCGATTTGAGCGCAAAGATGCGCCCGAGCGTGGTGGAGATCTCTGCAGAAGTGCCCATTTCGGACGACGAACGCGCCCAGATGCGCGACCTGTTCCGGTTCTTTGACCAGCCCGATGGCGAAGGGCAAGAAGGCGCGCCGGAAGACAGCCCGCATGATCCGAACAACATGCCCGAGCATGGGCCCAGCGCCACAGCGTCCGGTTTTATCTACGACGCGCAAGGGCATATCGTCACGAACAACCACGTCGTCAAAGGCGCGCGCAAGATTGAAGTGCAACTCTCCGACGGACAGGTCATTCCGGCGACCGTGGTTGGGCAAGACGCCGACGCGGACATCGCGGTGATCAAGATTGACACCACGGGCTTGGACCTCCGTCCGGTGGATCTGGGCGATTCCGATGCGCTGCAGGTCGGACAGTTCGCGATCGCGATGGGCAGCCCGAACGGATTGACCGGCTCGTTTTCCTACGGCCACGTGACCGGCCTGGGCCGCGAAAGCCTTGAGCTTCCCGGCGATGGCCTGCGCTTCCAGCATTTCATTCAGACGGACGCGGCGATCAACCTCGGGAACAGCGGCGGCCCGCTCTGCGACATCGACGGCAACGTCATCGGTGTGAACGTGGCAATCGTCTATCGCGCGAACTCGATCGGGTTCGCGATTCCTTCGAACCGCGTGCGTGAGGTCGTCCCGCAGCTGATCGAGCACGGCAAGATGATCCGCGGCTGGCTCGGTGTCGCAGTGCGTGATCTGCAGGAAGCGGCCCTTCAGGAAAACATCGAACTCCAGGAATTCATCGAAGCGAACAAGCTTCCCGACAAACACGGTTCTTTTGTCGCTGGTTTGACGCCCGAAGGCCCCGCGGAAAAGGGCAAGATCCTCGAGGACGACGTCATCCGCGAAATCAACGGACGGCGCATCGAGAAGTCCACGGATCTCATTGACACCGTCTCGGCGATACAGCCCGGCGATACCGCGCACATCACCGTGTGGCGCCGGGGAGAGCCGGTGAAGTTCGACGTGGTCGTTGGCGAATACCCCGGCCAGATGGCGGCGCTATTTGGTCCAGCGTATCTCGGGATGCATGTCGACACGCTCGAGCTGAATCCGGACTTTATGAAAGAGCGCGAGATGAATGAGCAGCCCTCCGACTTTTACATTGCCGCCGTCGTGGATGGCAGTCCGGCTGACCAGGCAGGCATCCGCCGCGGCGATCTCGTGGTCGAGGTCGGCTACAAGGAAGTGAAGACGCTGGCCGCGTTTAAAAAGGCGCTCGCGGCCGAGGCCAAGTCCGGCAAGGCACTTCTGCTCAAGGTCTGGACACTGTCCGATAAAGAGCCGCGCAAGGTCTTTGTCAAAGTGCCGGACGACTTCAAGCTCGATTAAGCTGCGCGAGCAGCGCTGGCAGGAAAGTGCGGTTGTCTGCTGAGATGTAGCGCACTTGGCCGCCCATCCGCGCAAACGTCTTGTTGAAGCGCAGGTAGTAGTCCGGATGCGTCGTGGGGGGTTCTCCCTGCCGCCAGTCCCACGAAACCGGGGCGAGATCCACGACAACGATCATGAAATCGCCGATCGTTTTTCCCTGTTGCGCAGCGAGGTTGCGCGCCATCGACAGCGTTTTCTCGAAGACCATGGGCGACATCACCGCCGATCCGATTGAAAGATAGACTCCGCCTTCGAGGCGCGACACACTCGCGGCAAACGAAAGAAAGTCTCGCTCGGCCGCCCGGCCAATCGCCGCGCCGCAACTCATCGGGTGTTCGTAGATGATGTCGTGGCCGAACATCGGATGGCCGGTGAAAGGTATGCCGAGCCGGTAGGCGGCGGCCTGCAAGCCGAATCGCTTCCACGGATGCGCCACTGCGATGCGTCCTGATGGGGCCGCGTTGTCGCGCAGTAATGCCAAGAGATCGGCCGCCGCCGCCGCATGCGCAGGCCGCGCGGCGAGCGATTGCGTCGCTTCGGCCACGAGAGCGGATTGCGCGGGTACATCGATTGCCTCGTCTTGTACAAACTTTCCAATGGATGCGCCGTATCCAAAGCCTTGATACGCGCCGACCGCGAGCGCGAGATTGATGTATTTCCCCGTTTCCTCCCAGGCACCGAAACGGCCCACGGAGACGTTCTCGCGCACGTCCTCGCTGCTGACGCCGGCGAAGGCGAATTCCCAGTCGTGAATGATCCCGGCGCCATTCGTCGCGAGGTGAGTCAGCCAGCCTTGTTCGATAAGCCGGATGAGCACGGGGGAGAGGCCGTTCTTGATCGTGTGCGCGCCGAAGCTGAGCATGCGCGATGCGCCGCACGCCTTGGCCGCGCGCAACCGGACTCCGGCCTCCTCGACAATTTCCCTCGCCGCGGCGGGAAGCGCCGGCGCCTGTGCATCGGGCGAGACATGCTCGCGATCGATGGAGACTTTGCTGTGACGATCGGCGAGTGGATGGAATTTCAGTGCGCGTCGATCGAAGGCGCTATTTTTCGGCGTATCATTCGGCATGAAGGATGTGAGATGTGCGAATTCTTTGCAATTCAGATTTTATTCTTCAGCGCAACGATCGCGCGTTCAGGATGATGAACCTTCGGTCATCTAGTGCACCGTGTGATACAGGATGCGCATTGCATTGAGCGTCCCGCTGCATAGTATCATGTTCCGATTCGCAGCGTCCCGCGTCCGTATCGCGCAGTGCGATGGACGAAGTGGAAACTTGGGGGCAAGTAGGCTGCCGAATATATGCGGGCTCCTGCGGGGCATCGCGCATTCGCAGGCGAAGGAGAAGCGCCAGTCATGAATGAGCGCCGCTCGATTTCAGTTGTCATTCCGTTCTACAACGAACAGGAGAACGTTCCGCTGATGGCGGCACGTCTTCGAGGCGTGTTTGACGCGCTGGGCGGAACCTGCGAGTGCCTGATGGTAAACGACGGCAGCCGCGATGGCACGCGGGACGCGATGGAGGCTGTAGCCAAGTCCGACCCCCGGTTTCGTGCCGTGCACCTGGCGGGCAATTTCGGGCAATCGGCCGCGCTGATTACGGGGATGCGTCTGGCGAAAGGGGACTTCATTTGCACGTTGGACGGCGACCTGCAAAACGACCCCGAGGACCTGCCGGAGTTGGTGAAATTATTAGGCCAATATGACTGCGTTTGCGGTTATCGCGCCCAGCGCAACGATACTTGGGTGCGTCGTGTGTCCAGCCGCGTGGCGAATCGCGTGCGGAATGCTATTTTGAAGGACGGCCTGCGCGACACCGGCTGCGGCACAAAGGGATTCCGCCGTGAGTGCATTCAACATCTGGTTCCTTTCAACGGGGCGCACCGGTTCTTTGCCGCCGTGCTTCGTGCGGCGGGGATGAGCATCACGGAATGTCCCGTGCGCCATCACCCGCGCACGCACGGCGTATCGAAATACGGCATCGGAAACCGGCTCGGCCGGGGTATCTACGATCTGATCGGCGTGCGATGGCTGCAACGGCGGCTCGTGTTCCCATCGGTCGAGGGGGGCGCTGATTAAGTATGCTGGATCCGCAAAACATCTCAAGCCTGTGGCAGGTCATAGGCATTGTCGGCGGATTGATTTTCTACGGCCGCTTCTACGTGCAGTGGATTGCGTCCGAGCGCGCAGGCCGCAGCGTGATGCCGCTCGTTTTCTGGTACATGAGCAGCATCGGCTCCGTGCTGCTCCTGGTCTTCGCCGTGGCCACACGTTCTCCGCTCGGGGCCTTGGGCCAGAACTTTAACATCGTCGTTTATGGGCGAAACCTGATGCACATCTGGCGCGAGAAAGGTACGCTGACAAAGCGGCGCCGTTGGCTTGTGTATGTGGTGGTGGGTATCGTCGGCATTACTGCGGCAGGGTTGTTGGTCCACGTGTGGCTCGGAGAATATCGGCATGTGCAAGAACAGCCCGAGCACGTGTCCCGCTCGGTCTGGATGTGGCTGGCGATCGGCGTCGTGGGGCAAGTACTCTTCGCCGCGCGATTCCTCGTCCAATGGCTCGCGACGGAACGCCTTCGGCGCAGCGTAATCCCCGTTTCATTCTGGTATTTGAGCCTGGCCGCGTCGAGCTTGCAGGCAGCCACCTTCCTTCAACGGGGCGAATGGGTTTTCGGCGTCGGAATGCTCGCCACAATCGTCATCTACCTGCGCAATGTCTGGCTTGTCCATCGCGTGGGGGCCGAGCAGGGGGTACAAGCATGATTTCACGCTGCCAACTGGCGCTACTGTTGGTCGGTGCAACGATTCTGTTTACCGTCCCCGCGCTCATGAAGGATCTCTGGCGGCCCGACGAACCACGCTACGCCGAGGTTGCCCGCGAGATGATGCAGACGGGCAACTATCTCGTCCCGCACGTGAATGGCGAAGTCTATCGGGAAAAACCGCCGCTTCTGTTCTGGCTCATGGCGTTGGCCTCGTGGCCGGTGGGCACGGTTACCGCCTTTACCGCGCGCATCCCCTCAATCGTGGCGGCGCTTGTGATTCTCGCGCTCACCTTCGACGCTGCGCGCCGCATGTTCGGTGATCGCGCAGGCTTGTGGTCGGCGGTGATACTCGCGACTTCGTACCGTTTCTGGTGGCAGTCAAACATCGGCCAGATCGACATGCTGTTGACCGCCTGCACGACCATTTCGCTGTATTCGCTCTGGCGATGGTTTGAAGACCGGCAAGGCGTCTGGGCATTTGGCTTCTACGCGGGCGCTGCGCTTGGCTTGCTGGCGAAGGGTCCCCCGGCGCTCGTGACTGTCGCGCTGGGCGCGGTCGTATTCCTGTGGGGAAAGCCGGATGCGCGCCGTCCGTTGCGGCTGTGGGCTGGATTGCCATTGACGCTCGTCCCGGCGCTGGTGTGGTTTCTCCTTGCGCGAAGCGCCGCTGGCGGCGCCGTGTCCAAGGAGGTCTCCGGCACATTCACCCGCCAAATTGTTGAAAGAATGGTCGAAGGGGTCTCGCATCCTCACGCGCCCTGGTACTACATCACCAGCTTCCCGGTCGAATGGTTTCCTTGGTCGGTCTTCATTCCGTGGACCGTGGTACACGCCTGGCGCACACGCCATGAGGGGCCCGGGACGCGGCTGGTTCTTTCGTGGACCATTCCGGCATTGATTTTCTTTCACCTCATCGTGGAAAAGCGGCACGTGTACATCCTTCCGCTGTATCCCGGTTTTGCCATGCTTACCGCGCGCAGCGTGATCGCGTTGATGGATGAAGGCCGTGTTGCGTGGTTGCGCGCGAGCGCGGTGTTCAGTGCAGTGGTGTTGTTGGCGCTCGCGACGATGCCCGTCTCGCTGCAATTCGTGCCCATCGGTATGGAGTGGGATGGTCGGCTGATTCCGCTCGCATTCGCGGGAACGGTGTCGAGCATTTGGCTCGCGAGGATCGTGCGCGCGCGGGCCTGGAACCGCTGGCCGGCGGCCTTGGCCGCGCAGACGGCGGCGGTGTTCCTCACATGTGGGATAGGGGCCTTCCCTGTCATGAATGACCACAAGAGCGCCGAAGCCTTCTGCGAACCTGTGCGGAGTCTGTCGACGGCCGGTGAGGTGGACGTTTATAACGTTGGTCCGCTGCGCGAGGAATATCTTTTTTATACAAACGTGATTCATAACTATATCTTCGCGACGCCGGGCTTGGCTGCCTTGCCCAATTCCGACGAATCGCCCGCGACAATAAGTGCCCGTGAAGCGCGCGCTGAAATGGCGAATGCCTGTGCGAAGGTCGCCGTGGACTCGAATACCGAGCCGTCGGCACTGGAACTCATCGCACTGGGATGCGCGCGCGATCAGGCCCTGGCCAAGGCCGTGCCGCCGGGAGGCAACATTCCGGCATACAACGCTATCGTCGGGAAAGAGGTGGCAGAATTCATGGACACGCTCCGGGGCGAAGAGCCTGCCGTGGTGTTCGTGCAGGAGGCGGACTGGCGGTGGATCCTGAGTTTCGCCCCCGCGCCGTCGTTTCTGACCGTTCTCAAGGATGAAGAGGTTGCCGAGCGCGACATGCTCCTGTTCGCTAACCCGGCCGGTGTGCAAACATTGCGCAAAGCAAATTACCCCGCTTCGCTATTGCCGTTCGAGCAGAGTGTATCGATGCCCGGAGAATAACGGCGCGAGTGCGCGGGCTTGCAGGATTTTGTATCCGGACTCCGCCGCAATTCGCGCCACCTGATCGCGGCTCATCGTGTACTTCGATTTGGTGTTCACGAACAGGCGCTTCAGTTCCCGGCGGCGGTTCTTGAACGACGCCGCATCGAAGTACGTAAAAAGCACATAGCGCCGGCTCACGCGCAGCAGTTCCCGCAGATATTGTTCGCGTTCTTCGGGTGCATTGATGTGATGGCACAGGCGTGCGGAGAAAATGAGATCGACGCACGCGTCTGCATACGGCAGGCGCAGCGCGGTCGCGCGGACCCAGCCGCGGGCGGGGTCCGGCGTGGCGAGTTGGCGCGCACGGCATTCCTTGAGCAGGTGAAAACTCCAGTCGCATTCGACTACCTGCGCCGAGACTTCCTTGATGAGCGGATACATCCGGCCGTAGCCGCAAGGCACATCGATGCTGAGCGCCATCTTCGGCAACATACCGAGCATGCCGCGCACGAGTCGCTGTTCGACGACGTTGTTCACGCGCTCGGCGAAGCGCCGATCGAATTTCCCTGTGTACGAGACCGCGCCTTGCGGACTGTTGTATCGATCCAGAACCTGCTTTTCCATCTGTCTCCCCGAGTTCCTAGTTCCGCGATCGTGCCCGGCCACGCCGGTTCAACCGCAGCCCCACACCAAACGCAATATTTCTGCGCAGCGAGTCGTCGCTGCGGCCGAGAGGATCCGGCGAATACGTTTCGAGAAAGTCCTCGAACATTTTCTCCTGACCGTAACGCACAAGCGAATTTTTCAGGCGCCCCAAGTCATAGGATTGCATGAAACGCGCCACAACCCATTGCCGATGAAAATCTGCAAAGGGATGGTCGATCAGTTTCCACTCGAAGGCGCCTCCCGGCGCAAGGCGAACCAGGAGGTTCTTCGCGCTCAGCCGCGAGAGGAAAAGACGTTCCATGTGCATGGTGCGGACCGCCCCGCCCAGCGCATGGGCCAAGTCTGCAAGGGCGCTGGATTCGCCGGGATTGGGCGTCGGGTGGTCCCGAAGCCAGTCGCGCAGGCTTACGTATCCTTCGGCGAATTCGGTGATCAGAAAGCAGGAAGCGACGGAACCAACCGGCGATCGCTGCACGCCGCAGGCGGCTGGAACGACACAGGGAATGTCGAAGTTCATCAGATGGCACAACGCGCTGAATTCCGCATGCGCTTTGGATTGACGATACCAGGTCCGCCACTGGGCTGCGGGTGGATAGCGATAACTTTTCACGGCAAAATTCCGATGCGTACCCGGCGCTCCGGCGGGAGTGCGATCGATCCGCGTAATGATCGTTCGATCTTCATCTTTAAGCACATCACCGGTCAGGGTCGAGAAATCGCGATAGTGTATAAACGTATCCGCAGGGAAATAGGCTTCGAATTCCTGCCGCAGGTAAACCGCATCGGCGCCATGCACATTTCGCGCGACGACCCCGCCTGGGGTATGAGCATCAACTCGTAACACGTCGTGGTTCCCCGGGGCGGACCGTGAGTTTGCGCAGGCGTGAATATGCCGCAGCGTAACGGGGAATAGCATAACGCGCGGGGCGAAACGATGCACACTTTCGTGTATCATTCGCTCATCGTTTTGTTGACGGTACGGAGAACCAAATCCATGCCCGCGAATCGAGTGCTTGTGACCGGTGCCGCCGGATTCATCGGCTCGCATCTGGTCGAACGCCTGCTCGCGCGCGGCGATACCGTCGTGGGCATCGACAACTTCGACCCCTACTACGATCCTGCGATGAAACAGCGCAATTTGCTCCAGGCGCGCACGCAGGCCGGGTTCTCGTTTCGCCAGCTCGACATCTGCCAGGAGCGCAGCGTGCGCGAACTCTTTCGCGAAGTGCGCCCGGATATCGTGGTCCATCTCGCGGCAAAAGCGGGGGTGAGGCCTTCGATCGAAAATCCTGGTGCATATATCAACGTAAACGTTACCGGGACGCAACACATCCTGAATGCCTGCAAGGAGCTCCCGCCGCGTAATCTCGTGATGGCATCGAGTTCGTCCGTATACAGCGGTTGCAAGAACCCGCCGTTTTCCGAGGAACTCGCCGCGGACCGCCCGCTGAGCCCCTACGCGGCCACGAAACGCTCAAACGAACTCATGGCGAGCACGTTCAGCCACCTGTACGGCCTGAACATTTCGATGCTGCGCTTTTTCACCGTGTACGGCCCACGGCAACGGCCAGACATGGCGATTCATAAATTCGCCAAGCTTATCGACGCGGGGCGTCCGGTGCCCATGTTTGGCGTGGGCGACACCGTGCGCGACTATACTTTTGTCGACGACATCGTGGACGGCGTTGTGCGCGTGGTCGATCGTCCGTTTCGTTATGAAATTTTTAATCTCGGCGCGGGGCGCATGACCGATCTGCGCACATTGATCAAGACGCTCGCGGCATCTCTCGGAAAGATGGCCGTGATCGACGAGCAGCCCTTGCAACCCGGCGACGCACTGGAGACGCAGGCGGACGTTTCCAAGGCCCGGCGCATGCTCGGCTATGAGCCCCAGTTTACCGTTGAGACGGGAATCCCGCGTTTCGTCGAGTGGTTCCGTAAGAACAACGCCGCGGACCAGGCCGCTACGGCTCTCGGTTAAGTGACATTGCTCGTCGCGGGCGCGGAGGTGTCTGGTATGGCCCGGCTGAATCTGGATCGATCTACGTTGCCCGCATTCATCGATCGCGTCCGCGCGATGCGTGCAGATACCCCCAGGCAATGGGGCACAATGGACTCTACCCGCGCGATCCGGCATCTCATCTTCACCTTCGAGATGTCCTTGGGAATCCAGCAGATTAAAGACACTTCCAAGCCCATCGCGCGGGACCTGATCTATCTTCTGTTCTTCCGCTGGTTCACGAATTGGCCGAAGGGAAAAATCAAAGGCCCCGACTTCGTTACGCCGCCGCCCAAGGGAAATTTCGAATCCGAACAGGCGAAATTGCTCCGAATCATGAGCCAGTTCGTCGATGAACTGGAACGGAACCCGGCGAAAACCGGCGTGAATCCAGGCCTAGGGACCATCACGCTGGCCAAGTGGTCGCGCGTGCATGGCGTGCACAACGACCACCACCTGCGGCAATTCGGCGTTTAATCCCCAGATTTACGCGTCCGGCAGTTCCGTCCTCGATTCAATGTGCTGCGCGAGGTCATTCGGCCGCCACCAGGTTGGCTGCAGTTTCGCAGGCGAGTAGGCTTTCTCCGCCAGATCGCGATAGTGCGGCGAGTCCTTCTTGTCGCTCTCGCCGATCGGCAGGTACCACCAGCTCTGCACCGGATTCGTCATAACAACGATCTGCGTGGAGGTCTGGCCGTTCTTGCCCCATTGCGTGTAATCGTTCCTTTCTTTTTCGTAACCCATGCTGCGCAACGTGCGCGCGCCGAAATCGCCGCCACCGCCCACAGGCCACGAGGCATCGTCGCGCCCGACCCGGAACTTGTCGCCGTACTTCGCGTCGATGGACTTCATCTCGTAAATGACGTTATCCATCGCGCGCGCGAAACTTGAGAGCCAGTTGCGCTGCATGGTTTCGGCCACAACGGGATCGGTCTCTGGTTCGCCGCTGACGATCTTGTACCACTGGTCGACGCCCGCGGCCATTTCTTTCGCATTAGCCTCTCCACCCAAGTCGGACTGCATCTGACGGCGCCAATAGTAGTACTTGAGCGCGCCGGTCGAGTCGGCGTCGAGGTGCCCGTTCCATGCGAGGACGTCGGCGATGCCCTTCGCGTAGTTCGGGTTCTTCATCGGCTCCGTGCCCCACCGGTCGTTTGCCTTCTTCAATTCGGACTGCCAACGCTCGACACCGTAGACCTTCGTGTCCACGGCGTACGCGAGCGCTTCGTCGATGGTTACCGAATCATCCTTGGACAACAACTCGATCGCGCGCGCGCCGCGCTGGTTCGTCCACCCGTCGCGCACTTCCCCGTGGTCTTTGCTCGCGAAGATGTAGTCGCGCGTGTCCGCAAGCTTGAAGGGCCCGCCGGGCAGCATCGCGTCCGGCGGAATGTTGCAGTTCTGCATGTAGCCCTGCGGCGGATTAAGGATTTGCAGCAAATCAGCAGTGGGGTGGATGCCCGTCCACGCCGAGGCCGACGTCGTCCCGTCGACCGGCACGGACCAGTCATAACCTGAAGGCCGAATCGGCACGCGCCCCGTGCGTTGATAGTAAATGTTGCCAGCCGTGTCGGCCGTCATGATGTTCTGTGGAAACACCTCAAGCGTGTCCAGCCCCTTTTGGATATCACGATAGTCCTTCGCGAAATTGAAGTAATGCCAGGCCGTCGACGTTCCCACCGAGTCGGCGTAGGCCATCGCCGCTGCGTACGCCTTGTCCCCATGTATCGCAACCACGGGCCCGAGGTGCGACTGCAGAATGGTGTGCTTCTGCGCTTCGCCGCCCATGACGGGAATCGTCACCTCGCGCTTCTCGAAAGGCCGGTACTTGCCGTCGTAGAGGTACTGTCCCGGATCGTCGGCTTTCAAGGTAAGCGTGAAGATATCGGCCGTGTCCGGTCCGCCCGTCGTCATCGCCCAGGCGACATTCGCGTTGTGCCCGAGGCCGATATAGGGCGAGCCGGGCAGCGTAACGCCGCTGCCTTCGAGCTCGCCCGCGTGAATGCGCACGGCCCAGAATCGCGACGGGCCGAACCAGTCGAGGTGCGGGTCGATGTAGAGCATGGCGGCTTTCTCTGCGGAGCGTTGCGGAGAAATCGCCCACTGGTTCGAGCCGCGTTGCGCCGGGTCGTAACCGGGTTTGATACCGCCGCGTTCCAGATCGCCATAGGCTTCGTCAATGGACCAGTTGTAGAGGAACAGCCGGCCGAATGCGACGATCATGAACTCATCAATCTTGCGATCGCCCCACCACACAGGCTTGTCTGCGGCATGCGCGGAAAAGTAATCGTTCATCCCGCGCGCGAATGCGCGAATATTTGTCTGAATCTCTGCGGGAATGGCGTCAAAGCGAGCCTTGGCGATACCGTAGTGATCGAACATGCGCGAACGCAGATCGGTCTGTACCTGATCCGGCCCGGCAATACTCGATATCTCACCGATGGCGATGAGGATGCTCTGCAAAAGCTGTTCAGGCCGGTCCTGCGCCTGTGCCCAGCCCATGGCATACATGCCTTTTTCGGGAGTCGGTGCGTAGATATGCGCGACACCCCAGGTATCGCGATAGACGATTGTTTTTCCTGCGTCTGCGCCCGTGCCGGGAGTTGTTGTCGTGGTCGAGACAGTGGGCGGTGTGGGAGAGTCCGGGGATGGTGCAGAAGCGGTGGCTGGAGGGGGAGTGGATGTGGGCACCTCCGTCACAAGATTAGAAGGTGTGTACCCCGTGGGCTCAGCGGCTTCCTCGGCCGGTTTACTGCAACCGGCGACAAGCACGAGCGCGAATAGACTCGTCATCAAAATACGGAATAGACGCATTACAGTATCTCCTCAATGGCAAAAGAGTACGCGACAGCCCCGCAATACAGTAGACGATTAGAGTAACAGTCGGTTCACCCCACAGCAAACACACTGAAAATTATGCCATCGTGAGGCCGCCGGAAACCGAGAGCGTCTGCCCGGTGATAAAGGCTGCAGGATCCGACGCGAGAAACGCCACGGCGGGCGCGACATCCTCTGGCGTGCCCAGTCGGCCGAGCGGGATGGCGCGCGAAAGAGCCGAATAAATTTTCTGGCCCGTGTCACCTGAATCGCCAAGGCGCCGCAGAAGCGGCGTGTCTGTCGGGCCGGGGCATACGGTATTTGCGGTAATTTCGTGTCGCGCGACTTCGCGGGCCAGCGTCTTGGTGAATGCGATGATCCCGCCCTTGGCTGCAGAGTAAATCGCTTCCAGTGAAGAACCGACGCGGCCTGCGTCGGAACCGATCGAGACAATCCGCCCCCAGCGCCGCTCAATCATGCCGGGCAATACCGCGCGCGTAATACGCAGAGGGCCCGCGAGATTTATTTCGAGGACTTTTGCCTGGAAGGCCTCGTCCGTCTCGATGAAAGGCTTGAAGTCGTCCCAGCCCGCGCAGTTGACGAGAATATCGATCGGCCCGAGCGACGCGGTTACCGCTTGCACACAAGCCTTCACGGAATCGGGCCGGGTCAGGTCGAGTTCAAAAGCCACACCGCCGAGTGGTTCAGCGACCTTGCGCGCCGCATCCACGACGAGATCGGCAACCGCAACCCGGCGTCCAGCCTCGGTGAGCGCACGGCAAATCGCAGCACCTATTGCCCCCGCACCGCCGGTAACCAGCGCCACACGAGATTCAGGCATATGAATTTCCTTCCCTGTGGATAACCCATCATCGAGTCGGCTGGCTCACCACCGATCCGTTCAATCCGTCAAATCCGTGGCTGCATTTATCGGTACGGTGTGAAATCCGGCGCGCGCTTTTCATTGAACGCCGTGACGCCCTCCTTGGCTTCGGGAGTATCGCCAAAGATGTGCAGCGTGTCGAAGGCAAGTGTGCCGATACCGCCGATCGCTTCCGAGTCGGCGTTGAACGAATGCTTGAGAATCGTAAGCGCGGTCGGACTCTTCGCAAGCATCTCATCCGCCCACTTGCGCACTTCAGCGCGTAGTTGCGCCATCGGCACAACTGCGTTCACAAGTCCCCAGCGCTCCATCGTCGCGGCATCGTATTGACGGCACAAGTACCAGACCTCACGCGCGCGTTTTTCGCCGAGGATTCGAGCGAGGTACGCCGTTCCAAAACCGGCATCAAAGGAACCCACGCGTGGACCTGCCTGACCGAATCGCGCATGGTCCGCCGCAATTGTGAGGTCGCACAGCACATGCAGCACATGCCCGCCGCCAATCGCGAGACCGTTCACCGCGGCGATGACCGGCTTGGGCACATCCCGGATGAGCCGATGCAGCGTTTCGACCTCAAAGATGCCCGTTTCCGTCGGACCGTAGTCCCCCGTTTCGTTCTTCTGCTTCTGGTCACCGCCCGCGCAGAAGGCCTTGTCGCCGGCGCCCGTAAGCGCAACCGCCCCAACCGCGCGATCGGCCCACGCCGCCTTGAAGCAGCGGATAAGCTCATCCACGGTCCGCCCTCGAAACGCGTTATAGCGCTCCGGCCGGTTGATGGTGATCCAGGCGAGGCCGCGATCGACCTCATACTTCACGTCGGTAAGTTCGTTCAGGTTCATGGGTGCTCCTCGCGGATTCGGGTTCTCGCCAGAATAGTCGGGGTAGTTACGAGTTGCAACGGCATCGACGCGGGGGTATGGTCTTGGCGGATTGTCGCGAGACAAACTCATCACGAGGGGAGACGTATGGCCAAGACCACGGATCACCAAAAGCCCGGCGGGAATGTCAGCCGCCGGCAATTCCTGAAGCGCACCGCCGGGGTGACCGCGGCGGCGGTCGCGTTCCCGATGATAATTCCAGGATCCGCGCTGGGCAAGAACGGCGCCGTGGCCCCGAGCAACCGCATCGTGATGGGCTGCATCGGCGTGGGCAACCAGGGCACGGGCGATCTGAAGGGCTTCCTGAGGTTCAAGGAGGTGCAGGTGGTCGCTGTGGCGGACGTGGACGCAAAGCACCGCGCCGGCGCGATGAAGATCATCAACGAGACCTATGACAACAAGGACTGCAAAGAATACAACGATTTCCGCGAAATGCTCGAGCGCAAGGGGATGGACGCGATCCAGATCGCCGTGCCGGATCATTGGCACTCGATCACGGCGATTTCCGCCGCGCGTAAGAAATTCGACATCTACGCCGAGAAGCCGCTCGCGCTGACCATCAGCGAGGGCCGTGCGATGGTCGACGCCGTAGCCGCGAACAAGGTTATCTGGCAAACCGGAAGCTGGCAGCGTTCAGAGTCCAACTTCCGCGTTGCCTGTGAACTGGTGCGGAATGGACGACTCGGCGACATCCACACCGTCGAAGTCGGCCTGCCGACCGGCTCGGCGATCGATCCGCAGCCGGAACAGCCGATTCCGGACGGCTTCGATTACGACATGTGGCTCGGACCCGCGCCGGAGGTACCGTACACGAAAGAGCGCTGCCACTATCAGTTCCGGTGGATTCTGGACTATTCCGGCGGCCAGCTTACCGACTGGGCGGCGCATCACGTCGATATCGCCAACTGGGGCATGGGCACTGAGAATACCGGGCCGGATGAGGTCGAAGGAAAAGGCATTTTCCCCAAGACCGGCCTCTGGGATGCCGCGACGGACTACTACATCGTTGCACATTATCCGGCCGGCGCTTCGTCGGTGGCACCGAAGGGCTTCAACATGATCCTATCGAATGCCTTCCCGAACGGGACCCGGTTCCGGGGAAGCGCCGGGTCGCTGTTTGTCGGGCGCGGCAACGCGCTGGAGACCGACCCGAAAGAAATCAAGGATTCGGAGATTGGAGAGAAAGATATTCATCTCTACAAATCCACGAACCATGCGGGAAACTTCCTCGACTGCATGCGTTCGCGCGAGGAGACGGTCACGCCGATCAGCGCGGCGCACCACGCGATCGCCGTGGCACACCTTGGCAATATCTCGATGCGTCTCGGCCGCAAAGTACAGTGGGATCCCGTGGCCGAACGTTTCATCAACGACCCCATCGCGGATCGCATGCTGTCCCGCGCGATGCGCTCGCCCTGGACGATTTGAGGAGAATGACGATGACGACGATCAATCCAATGATTGCGGCGCTGGCGGGCGAGTTCAGGACCGCGCAGAGTCCGAACACAGGCGATGCGGTGATGCAGCGTCCGATTCAACCGTTGCGTGCGGACATCAACCGCGCAGCGCACATCATACTGGACGTGCGGTCGTACAAGGTGGGTGACGGACGCGAGACTCTTTTGGAGCTTGAAGAAATCGTCCGTCAATCGCAATACAACGCGGACGATCGTTCCTTCATGGCGGAGATGCTGGCGCGGCAACTTACGTTGGAAAACGCCACGATCGATGCTAAGGCTTGGGTCTGCCGGCAGCTCTGGCTTATCGGCACGGCGGCGGAGGTTCCGACACTGGGTAACGCGCTCAAGGATCCTGCGCTGAGCCACATGGCGCGGTACGCACTCCAAAACATGGACCACCCGGAGGTCGACAAGGTCCTCATCGCGGCGCTCGACGGCACTGATCCCGGAATCCAGATCGGTTGCATCAATAGTCTTGCGATGCGAAAGTCTGAAGGCGCGCTGGATGCCATCAAGCCGCTAAGGAAGTCGAAGGACGAGGGCGTCGCCGAGGCCGCGAAGCATGCCATCGGTCGCCTCGATGGCAAAATCGTCCCGTAAGAGAAATTCCTGAAACCAAATAACTGGACACGATTTACATAATTAGCAAGATTGCTTTTGAAATCTTGTTAATCGTGTATATCGTGTCTAGAAGCTTTTAAGATATTTTTTCCTCACTTCTTCGGCATTGCGACCCATTTTTCTTTCGACGCCGAACTCCTCACGACGGTCTCAATGAACAACATGCCGCGCAGACCGTCATCGACGTTGGGGAAGTCGAGCGCGAGCGGGTCGGGCTTCTGCCCAAGAATGCTCGCGCGGATTGTGTCACCGGCGTTGCGATATATATTGGCGAAGGCTTCGAGAAATGCCTCGGGATGGCCGGAAGGAATGCGGTTTGCGCGTGCCGCGGCGGGACTTTTTTCCGCGACGTAGCCGTTGCCGCGCTTCCAGATTTCTTCGGGGCCGTCCTGCGACTTGATGTTGAGGTAGTTCGGGTGTTCCTGGTGCCACTCGATGCCTTTTTTCTCGCCGTAGACCCAGATCGCAAGGCCGTTCTCCTCGCCGACGGAAATCTGGCTGGAGTGGAGGAGACCCGACACGCCGCCTTCGAAGCGCAGCAGCACGTTACCGTCGTCATCGAGCCGGCGGCCCTTGACGAAAGTGTGCAGATCCGCGCACATCTCGGTGATACGCAGCCCCGTGATGTACTCCGCGAGGTTCTCCGCGTGCGTGCCGATGTCGCCCATGCAGCCCGCCGCGCCGCTGCGCTTGGGGTCCGTGCGCCAGGCGGCCTGCTTCTGGTCGGTCTTTTCCAGCGCGGTCGAGAGCCAACCCTGCGGATACTGCACGACGATCTTGCGGATTTTCCCGAGTTCACCCTTGCGCACAAGGTCGCGCGCGAGTTTCACCATCGGGTAGCCGGTGTAGTTGTGCGTCAGCGCGAAGACTTTCTTCGACTTCTTCACGATGGCCTGCAACTCGCGGGCCTCGGCCACGTTGAGCGTCATCGGCTTGTCGCAGACGACATGGAATCCCCCTTCGAGGAATGCCTTCGCGGCAGGGAAGTGAACGTGGTTCGGCGTGACGATCGACACAAAGTCGATACGCGTGCCTTCGGGCAGCGCGCGTTCCTTCTTGATCATCTCGTCGTACGACCCGTACACGCGCGAGGGATCGAGGTCGAGTTCCGCGCCTTTTTGCTTCGACTTCTTCGCGTCCGAGGAGAACGCGCCCGCGACGAGATCGATCCCGCCATCGAGCGATGCGGCCTTGAAATGCACATCGCCGATGAAGGCGCCCGGACCGCCGCCCACCATGCCCATCTTGAGTTTTCTGCCGAGTTGGCTCATGGATTACTCCTCAAACGCTTTATCGAAGGCCACGTCGGACGGCGCGAAATCGAGGTTCTTGACGAACTCACACGACTCGCGCGCACCATGCTCGCGGTTCATGCCGGAGTCTTCCCACTCGATAGACAGCGGGCCTTGGTAGTCGATGCGGTTCAGCGCGCGGATGATGCCTTCGAAGTCCACGTCGCCGCGGCCGACGGAGCGGAAGTCCCAGCCGCGCCGGTGATCGCCGAAGTTCAAGTGCGAGCCGAGGATGCCGGCCATGCCGTCCATGTTCATGCCGGTGTCCTTCATGTGGACGTGGTAAATACGATCGGAGAACTCGTTGATGAACTTCACTGAATCGATGCCCTGCCAGATCAGATGGCTCGGGTCGAAGTTGAAGCCGAAGGTCTCGCGGTGGCCAATGGCCTCGAGCGCGCGCTTCGCGCTGTAAATGTCAAAGGCGATCTCGGTCGGATGCACCTCAAGTCCGAATTTCACGCCGCACTTATCGAACTCGTCGAGGATCGGATTCCAGAGTTCTGCGAAGAGCTTGTATCCATCGTCGATCATCTTGGCCGACACGGGAGGAAAGCTATACAGCAGGTGCCAGATGGACGAACCGGTGAATCCGTTCACGACGCTGACGCCGAAGTTCTTCGCGGCGCGCGCAGTCTTCTTCATCGTCTCGATAGCCCACTCGCGCTTGCCTTCGGCATCGCCCGCGAGGTTCGCCGGGGCGAAGGCGTCCGAGCGTTCGTCGTTCAGGTCGCAGACGAGCTGTCCGACAAGGTGGTTCGAGATCGCCCAGCAGCCGAGGTCGTATTCCTCAAGCAGTGCACGCTTTTTTTCGCAGTACTTCTTGTCGCTGCTCGCTTTCTCGACGTCGAAGTGGTCGCCCCAGCAGGCGAGCTCGACGCCGTCGTAGCCGAACTCGACGGTTTTCTTGAGCATTTCCTCAAGGGGCAGGTCGGCCCACTGGCCGGTGAAGAGCGTGACGTTGCGTGCCATCGATTTATACCTCCGTTTGTAGTTGCAATGGGTTCATGTCGCGTTTCGTTCAGTTAATTCCAAAATACCCACGTATCTCGGCATTCTGAGACAGATGGGCGAATTCGTAACTCGTGAATCCGTCATCGCTTTTTATATTTACGGCTGCGCCCGCTTCCAGCAATATCCGCACGAACTCCGGCATTTCTTGTTGAATCGCTTCATGTAGCGGTGTATAGCCATGTTCGCCTTTGGCGTTTACGTCCGCGCCGGCTGAAACGAGAATCCGTCCTGCCTCAGCATCGCCGCGTATGGCGGCTACGTGAAGAGGCGTGTCTCCGAGCGTCCCGCGCGTAGTTATTTCTATGCGCGTTATATCCTCAAAACCCGGCAACTCGCGCATTTCGTCGAGAATCGCGCGTAGTCGTTCGTTATCGTCGGATCCGGGCATTGTTCTGGTCTCGATTCGGTTCTCTTCAGACGAACCGGTTAACGATGTTTTCCAGCAATTCCTGCCGGCCGGAGCGCGGCTTGGGGTTGATGTTTTCGGTCGCGACGCGCTTGGCGAGGGACTCCAGCGATTCCTTTCGCGAGAGGATATCCGCGCCCAGGCCGGAGTTCCATCCGGCGTAGCGGTCGTCGACAAACTTTTGCAGCGCGCCATCCTCGATGATGGACGCGGCATTGATGAGCCCGCGCGCCATCGTGTCCATGCCGCCGATATGCGCGTGAAATAGATCGGCGGGATCAATGCTCTGCCGCCGGATCTTCGCGTCGAAGTTGAAGCCGCCGGTCGTGAAACCGCCGCCGCGCAGGAACTCGAGCATGACCAGCGTGATCTCGCCGGCGTCGTTCGGAAACTGGTCCGTGTCCCAGCCGAGAAGAGTGTCGCCCCGGTTCATGTCGACGCTGCCGAGAATGCCATTGGCCACGGCAAAAGCGATTTCGTGCTGGAAAGTATGGCCCGCAAGCGTCGCATGATTGGCTTCGAGGTTGACCTTGATCTCGTTTTGCAGGCCGTACTTTTGCAGGAACGAGAGTACATTGGCCGTGTCGAAATCGTATTGGTGCTTTGTCGGCTCACAGGGCTTCGGCTCGATGAGCAACAGGCCTTTGAATCCGATTTTGTGCTTGTGTTCGACGACCATGCTCATGAACTTGCCCATCTGGTCGTATTCGCGTTTGAGATCGGTGTTG
>SXGT01146826.1_pt1 | contig 30254 bp, 14 predicted proteins | sample 3176221 | NCBI WGS metagenome assembly SXGT01 (sample SAMN11356862, study PRJNA531348) | freshwater metagenome | isolation source: freshwater sample F1-120 | place: China: Fuxian Lake, Yuxi | collected 2017-12-25 | reverse complement strand
ATTGGGAACATATTCCTCTAAGTTGGTCGTGTTGTTCCAGTAAAACGTTAATTATTTTGTTGAGACGGGCAATTTCTGCCTGATGTTGGGTTGAATTATTTTCGCTCATGGGGAATTATTTCCCGCAAAAATAATAAAAAGATGAATTATCGTAACACCGTAACAGTGCCAATATTCCTTTTCTCAGCCTCACCAATGGCCGAACCCTGCCAAACATGCCCGTCTTCAAACGTAGCTGTTATATACCATACATAAGCCCCTTGAGGAACAACCTGTCCCTGATACCTTCCATCCCAGCCTTCAATTGGTCGGCCATTTTCCAATGCATTGCTTAGCCACAATAAATTCCCCCATTTGTCATATACCGAACATTCGTATTTGGCCAATCCTCTTCCTTTTGGCAAAAACAATCCTACTTCTCCGTCTTCTCCGTTTATCATAGCATTTGGCACATACAATCCGTTTTCCATTTCAGGTTCTATGAACTCCAAAGCAGTGTCCGTGCAGCCATACCCGTTCTCTGCTATTAGTGTTATTAAATAATTCCCCGGGTTTTGGTATGTATTGATTGGATTGGTTTGTGTTGAAGTGTTTCCGTCACCAAAAGTCCAGTCATAACTTGTTGCTCCTGACGAAGAATTGTTGAAGAAAATTCTTCCGTCCGGGTCATAAGGATCTTCATAATCCCAGATAAAACCAGCAACCGGCTGAGGGAAAACAGTTACAGCATTATTCACCGTTATCGAATCCGAACAACCTCCTGCACCGGTAACAACAAGTGTTACATCGTACTCACCCGCTTCATAATATGTATGAACAGGATTGCTTAAAGTTGAAGTTATACTGTCACCAAAATTCCAGAAGTACTGTAATGCATCACTTGAAATATCAATAAAATCAACAGAAAGCGCAGGACAACCTTGATTTGAAGAAACTGAAAATGCAGCTGTTGGACTATCAAAAACAGTAAAAATTTCCGAAGCTGTATCCGAGCATCCAACCGAATTAGTTGCTATCAATGTAATATTAAATGCCCCTTCGTTACTAAATGTAAGAACAGGTTCTACAGTGTTATAATTAGTTCCGTTTCCGGCATTCCAGTTATAGATCGTTGCTCCGGTACTGTTATTAATAGTAGAAACGATAACAGGATACGAGCAACTCGAATTCTGACTTATTGCAAAATCAGCAACAGGTGTTGGAAAAACCGTTACCGGAATATTTATGAATGAAGCAGAACAACCTTCACCATCCGTAAGCGTCACATCTAAAGAACCAGCCTGCTGCGGAAAAACAGAAATACTTGCACCGCTTTGCCCGTTCGACCAGCTATAACTATAGCTTCCGTTTCCTCCGCTCACATTAGCAGTAGCAATTGTTTCCGCACCCGGACAAACCGTTGGAGGATTTGCAACCGTAACAACTATTTCATCAGGCTCATAAACGTTAACGATTACTGTATCCGAACATGCATTAGCATCTCTTACCGTAAGCTGATAGTTGCCGGCAATTAAGTTTTGCAAATCCTGCTCAGTGCTTCCGTTTGACCATATGTAAAGGTATTGCGGGGTTCCGCCCGTTACTGTAATATCCACCGAACCATCTGCTAAACCATAACACGAAACATCATTAATCACTACTACGCTTGCGTCCAGCAATCCGGGTTCAGTTAATGTGGTATCATCTGTTGCACTGCATCCATTTGCATCCGTAATTGTAACGGAGTAATTTCCCGATACAAGGTTTGAAATCGCTTGTGTTGTTTCACTCGTTGACCATAAATACGAATAGGCTGAAACCCCTCCCGAAACAATTATTTCTGCCGAACCATTTGGCGTTCCGTTGCACAACGGATTTTGAACTTGAAAAACAGAACTGATAGCTTCCGGTGCAACAAGCTGAATAGCCGCGTTAGTAGTACATCCGCTGTTATCCGTAATATCCACAGAATAATTTCCGGCAGCAAGATTGTTTATTGTTTGTGTTGTTTCACTCGATGACCACAACAATGAATACGGTGAATTCCCCCCCGAAACAATTGCAGTTGCCGAACCATCTGTTGAATTATAACAACTCACTGCAAATCCGTTGTAATCAGAAACAACCTGAACCACTGCATCTATTGCAATAGGTTGTTGTATTTGTATTTCCAGACTGTCTATGCAACCGTTTGCATCTGAAACAACAACTGTTTGTGCTCCTGCTGAAAGCACTGTTGCTTGTGTACTTGTTGTACCGTTGTTCCATAAATATCCGTATGGCGCAGCCCCTCCTGAAACAGTCACTGTCGCTTCACCATCACTAAATCCAAAGCATGAAACACCAATAATGGAAGTTGCTGTAATTGAAATTGCAGTTGGCTCTGTAAGCACAATCGTTTCGTTGTGTATACAGCCATTTACATCCGTCAAAGCCAAAGAATAACTTCCTGCTTCAAGCCCCGAAATGTCTTCATCCGCAGAACTAAATCCGTTTGGTCCCGACCATGAATAGGCGTAGGCTTCACAATCTGCACCACCTGCAAAACCGGCATTAATACTTCCGTCAAAAGCTCCGTTGCAACTGATATTCAGTCCTCCGGTGTATATTGAAAGCTGAATTGAAGTTGTTGAAACATCATTTGGTTCAGTAAGTGTAATAGTTGCTGATGCAGAACCTCCGTTTGCATCAGTAACAGTCAGTTGATAGGTGCCGGCATTTAAATTTGTGATACCTGAAGTTGTTTCGCCATTACTCCATAAATACTGATAAGGAGGACACCCCCCAACTAAATCTGATGTAATACTTCCATCTGCTGAACCTGCACACGAACTATTATAGCCGCAAGCAAAAACCAATGGCTGTAAATCCAATGAAACAGGAATAGAAAGAACTTCAACATCAAACTGACATTGTACTGTATTTCCCGATGGATCTGCTACACTGTAATTCACGGTTGTTATTCCAACGGGAAAGACATCCCCGGAAGTATGTGAACTTGAAACTGTATAACTGCAATTATCTGAAATCTGCGGAGTGGTCCATGTTACAGAAGCCACGCAACCAGCAAGGTTTGGCGTTAGTTGAATATCAGCAGGGCAGTTTGCAATTACAGGAGTAATCGTGTCAAGAACGGTAATCGTTGCAGAGCATGAAGCCGAATCGGTAGGCGAGTAAAACACAATCAGGTCAACTGTATTTGCACCAAGATTAGAACAATCAAAATCTGTTTGCGATAATTCAATAGAAGTAATTCCACACAAAGAATTTAAGTTGGTGATAATATCATTCTGATTTACTGTAACTGTTCCGCTTGCAGAAACATAAGCAGTTACATTCCCACAATTAGGAGCAGGAGGATTGCTGTACTCAACTGTTACAACTGCTGTACATGTTGATGAATTTCCGCTTGCATCTGTTACAGTTAAAACCACATTGTTAATGCCAAGATTATTGCAGTCAAATGAATTGGGAGTAACTGTCATGGAAGCAATTCCGCAGTTATCGCTTGAACCATTGTTTATATCTGTGCCACTCACACTCGCAGTTCCCAGCGGGTTTAAATACACTGTTATATTCTGACATACTGCAACAGGTGGTATATTATCATTCACTAAAATAGTAACGGAAGTTGTATCAGTACATCCGTTTCCATCTGTAACTAAAACCGTATTTACTCCACCCGAAAGGTTGGTTACCGATGCAGATGTTTGTCCTCCCGGTTGCCATAAATAGGTGTAGCTCCCCGTTCCACTTGTAGCAACAGCATCTGCAGATCCGTCATTATTTCCAGAGCAGGCAACATTGGTAAAAGAAGAAATGTTAACATTTGGATTTGAGAATTCACTCACAATCCAAACCGCAGATGTATCAGAACAGCCATTTGAGTTAGTGATAATAACTGTAAAATTTCCGGAAGCAGTTGTATTGTAGGAAGCAGTTGTTGCACCAACAATAGAGCTACCGTTCTCTACCCATTGATATGAAGAAATTGTTCCCGAACCGGCACTTGAACTTGTTGCGGAAAGAGTTGCGCTGCTACCTGTACAAAATGAATTATTTCCGATTATGGTTGCTATCGGATTTGCAAAGACGGTAACATTAAATGCCGGAGAAGTTGCATTACATCCAAAACTGTTTGTAACAATTACGGAGTAATTCCCTGCTGTAGTAGCAGTATAATTAACGTTGATTGCTCCTCCTATATCTGAGCCGTTTAGTTGCCATTGATAAGCAGTAATTGTTCCTGAACCCGGAACAGAACCGACCGCTGATAATACACTGTTATAGCCAGCACAAAAACTGTTCGTTCCTGATATTGCCGCGGTAGGATTGCTGGATGAATTTACTGCAAATACTGCAGATGTTGTGGAGCAGGAGTTGCTGTTGGCAACTACTACAGTATAATTTCCGGCACTTGTAATAGTGTAAGAAACTGCATTTGCACCGCCAATGTTTACTCCGTTCAATTGCCATTGATAAGAAGTAATTATACCCGAACCTGACGTTGATGTTGCTGCCGACAAAACAGAGCTTATTCCATTGCAAAAACTGTTGTCACCTGTTATTACTGCCGTTGGTGAACCAACAACATCAACAGTTGCTGTTGTGCTTGATGTGCAACCTCCGCTACTAATAGTGTGTGTTATTGTAAATGTTCCTGTTGTTGAATACGTATGTGTTGCATTGGTTGAAGTAACAGTAGCGCTTCCATCACCAAAATACCAGGTGTGATTAATTCCCGGGCCACTAGAACCGGTGTTGGTAAACGTAAAAGAATTTCCAGTCAGACAATTTGGTGAGCCGCCTGAAACAGTAAACCCCGGTTGAATAACCGTAACGGTTTGCTGGCTTGTTGCAGTTTGTCCATTGCAGGCATCGTTAATTGTTGCCGTGTAAGTAGTTGTTGCAGCTGGCGAAACTGAAACGGAACTTCCAGAACCTGCACCGTTATTCCAATTGTAAGTGTAAGGTCCCTGACTACCTGCAGCAACTGCTGAAAGTGTTACGGCATCGCCAAGGCAAATGGTATCACCGCCCGATGAACTTGCAGATAGCACAGTGTTATTAAGAATATTTATTGTAGCCGTTGGAGGAGCCAGACAGTTACAACCCGAACTACTAAGATTTACAGTAACTGTTTCGCTTCCTTCGGCTGTGCCATCAGCTAAGGCATTTAGGTTTAATGTTATTGAATTTTGTCCGGCAGGAATGGTGATTGTTGTAGAGATACTTGAATAATCTATTCCGTTTGTTGCTGTTCCTGAAAGCGTATAATTCACTACAACAGGCTGGCTGTTATCACTACTGTCCAGTCTTGTAAACGTAAAACCTGCACCCGAACAACCTTCAGAAATGCTGGTAATATTTCCAATTGTTCCAAGAGCAACGTTTGCAACATTTCCTGCAGTAAAACTTCCTGCTTTAAGCATAACAGCTGAGTCATAAATTCTGTCCAACGCATCTGCAATTGCAATTTTAATTCGGTATTGCTGACAAGGTTGTACAACTGCAAATGCTGTCATAGGATTTGTAAATCCATCGTACTGAACCGTTGTTCCTCCGCAATTGTCAAAATAGTAAGCGCAGTTTACGCAAGGTCCGGTGGCAGGGCAAACAGCAGAATAACCATTGTTAATCGTGTTGATTGAAACAGGTGTAGTGCTTCCCGGGACTCTTGCAATGTTATAAGGTGTTCCGTAACCCGGACCACTGATGAAAAAAGCAACAGGGTCATTAAACAAACCTACATATTCATTGTATTCTTCGGAAGCATATATGTATTCAAAGCGAATGGTGTCTGAATAAGGAATAAAGTCAAACTCCAGAATGCTTGCATCAAATGTATTGGTTCCTGCAATTGCAGTTAATTGTGCATCTCCAGTCAAAGCATTATTGGTTGAGCGATTGGCAATATTATTTGGTCCCGGAGCATTATTGACACGTCCGTTTGTCAAGATTATCCCGGTATTTAGTCCAAGATTTGAAGCAGTTCCGTTAAATGAACCAATTGCTCTGAACGCTCCGGTGTATTGGATATTTGAAATATTAATACACGAATTCAGTAGCACGTTGTTGACTAAATTTTCAACATCGTTTTGGTTGGCTGCCTCCTGAACGGTAAGCTGGGCTTTGGTTTCTGACGAAGAGCCTAAAAAAGTGAGTGCAAAAAGAATGCCCCCGATAAAATAATTTGTACGTTTAATATTCACTAATAATCTGTTGCACAAAGTCATGAAAGACCATATTCTTTAATAAACAGAATACATACGAAGAATTTAAGGTAAGGTTTGTTAAGTTTTTTTGAAGTTTATAATGCTTCCTTATAGTAACTACAAATACACCTATTTTTGTCGTTCATCAAAACGAAAACATATGCTCGAATTTGGAAGTATTATCAACGGTAAACAGGAATTTTCAGGCGAATGGTTATCCATTCATAGTCCCTACTCCGGAAAAGTGGTTGGTCGCGTATCCATGATTTCACCCAAAGAATTAGAAAAGGTTATTCAGCAAACCTATGCTACTAAAATTAACCTTACCCGTTTCGAGCGTTCTAATATTCTGAACAAGATGGCGGCTGTCATTGATACCAAAACAGATGAGATTGCCAAAATAATTACCGATGAAACGGGCTTGTGCCTGAAAGACACAAAATACGAAGCTTCACGTGTAAGCGATGTTCTGCGTTTTTCAGCAGTAAAAGCTTTGGATGACGACTCAGAGGTTTTTCCTTGTGACATTACTAAAAACGGTCGCCCACGCAGAATATATACCATGCGCTACCCGCTGAATTTGATTTCAGCCATTACACCTTTTAATCACCCGATGAATCAGGTAGCACATAAAATTGCTCCTGCCATTGCCACTAATAATACCGTGATTTTAAAACCCTCAGAAAAAGCACCGCTCTGTGCCTATTATTTTGCTCAACTGGCTTTGGATTGTGGTTTGCCGCCCAACATGCTGAATGTGGTAAACGGTCCTGTAAAGGAAACCTGTGATATGCTGACAACTCACCCTTTGGTAAGTATGGTTTCTTTCACGGGAAGCAGTGCCATTGGTAAACACATTGCACAAACGGCAGGCTACAAAAAATTAGTGCTGGAATTAGGAGGAAGTTCAGCATTTCTTGTTTTGCATGATGCCGATATTGATGAAGCTGTAGATGTAACTATTGCCGGAACTTTCAAAAACTCGGCACAACGCTGCACAGCAATTAGACGCATTTTGGTTGATGAAGAAATTGCAGATGAATACGCAGAAAAGCTTGCCGCTAAAGTGAGTAAGATAAAATACGGAAACCCCTATAACGAAGACACCGAAATGGGAACCGTAATCAACGAAGCATCGGCCATTGAAATTGAAAAACGCATTAACGAAACTATTGCAGCAGGTGCAAAACTTCTGTGCGGTAATAAGAGGGAGGCTGCCTTATTAGCTCCTACAGTTTTGGATTTTACTAAAAATGATTTTCCTGTTTGTGCCAAAGAAACCTTTGGTCCGGTTGTTCCCATTATCCGTTTTAAAACGCTGACCGAAGCCATACAAATTGCCAATGATACTTCTTACGGACTTTCGGGTGGAGTAATGAGTAATCACTGGCCTTCTATCCAAAGAGTAATTACCGAACTGGAAACCGGAACAGTAAACGTAAATGAAGCACCCAGCTACCGTTTAGAATGGACGCCATTTGGAGGGGTAAAAGATTCCGGCTTAGGCTACAAAGAAGGTGTAATAGAAACCATGAAAGCCTTTACGCATGTAAAGACTTACTCACTTCCTTGGGATGTGGCTTAATAATAGATTGTATTATTGCTTGAATTCGTAACTGATTTAATTCGATCTAAAAAGTTAAATAATTCTAGAAATATTGATTTGTAGAATTATTTAACTTATTGTTGACCCACTAGGGCTCGAACCTAGACTCTACTGAACCAAAATCAGTCGTGTTGCCAGTTACACCATGGGTCAATCTGCCTTTTCTGTCTGCAAAAGGGAGTGCAAAAGTATAAAACAGAAGAGAAATACCAAATAATCCTACCTTCGCAACTCAATAAATTTTAAAATCAATATAAAATGAAAAAACTTTTACTCCTTGGAGCTGCATCTTTCTCAGCATTTACAAGCTTCTCACAAATTGTTCTTGAAGCGGCCGACTTTCCGGTAGCGGGCGATTCCATATATCAGGGTACTGATACTTTAATTCCTTTGAGCATTACTCCGGGCAGCGCAGGAGCCGATCAGACATGGGATTTTTCGCAACTACGCACAAGACAGGGTAATACTATACACTTTGCAGATCCTGCCACATTACCAAGCGGAAGCAGCTTTCCTGATGCCTTTCTTGCAGTAGAACAATTTGGTGGATGGGCATTTGCCGACAGCAGCAACGGAACCGTTGAAATCACTGGCTTTGCCGGAGATTTTACAGGTTTGGGAACTGATATGGATATTCCATTTCAGGACCCGCAAACCATCTTTGTTTTTCCTGCTACTTACTTAGATAATTATATTGATACTTCCATTATTTATGTTTCTATGGAAGCTCCTGCAGAATTGGTTGCTCAATCTCCTATTCCTATTGACTCTATCCGTTTCAAGCGTTTTTCTGAGATTCAAAGCGAGATTGATGGTTGGGGAACTGTAATTACTCCTTTGCAATCCTATTCAGCTTTGCGCCAACGTAATGTTGAACATAATGTCGACAGCATATGGATTTATGCAACATTGTTAGGAGGCTGGGGATTACTTCCGGGACAACTTGTTGGATTTGAAAATCCCCGAGTTAGTGATATTCACCGCTACAACTACATCATTAAAGAAATCGGATATTATGCTGTAAGTCTTACTACTAATCTGAACGACAGTGTTGAGCGTGCTACCTTCTTATCCAATGAATCACAGTGCTGCTTTGGTGCAGGTGTGGAAGAAACCAACATAACTGAAGCATTTACAGTTTACCCTAACCCGGCAAGTAATGGTTTTTCTATAAGATTGGAAGTAAATGACAAATTGTTGTATGCTGTTTTTGATGTAACAGGCAAACAGGTGTTGGCAGGAAGCGTAAACAATTCGGTAGCGTTTGTAAACACTGCTTTACTTGCTGACGGGCTATACGTTTGCAAGGTTTTTTCTGCTGACGGCAAACTGGCCGGCTCACAGAAGATAAGCATTTCGGGTAACTAATATGTTCATTAACACGCGCTGAAAAGGATGAAACATCTTTTTCTTTTTAGCGGTCTTGGTGCCGATCATCGGGTTTTTCAATTCCTCGATCTGAGTGGTTTTAAGGTAACGTACATCAAGTGGCTGGAACCGCTTGCGCGCGAAAGCATGCAGCACTATGCCGGAAGACTTACTGCACAGATTGATGCGAAAAATCCTGTGTTGGTGGGGCTTTCGTTTGGCGGGATGATGGCCATGGAAGTTGCCAAACACATTGCCACCGAAAAGATAGTGCTCATTTCTTCGGCAAAAACACAGAAAGAAATACCTCCTTATTTCCGTATTGCAGGAAAACTGAAGCTGAATAAAATTGCAGCACTGACAGCAGCCAAGAAACCCAATGCACTTGCCTACCGGATGATGGGGGTAGAAACGGCAGAAGAGAAAACATTGATGAAAAAAATTCTTACTGAAACCGATCCGGTGTTTTTTAAATGGGCGATTGAGAAAGTGGTTACCTGGAACAACAAGGTGTTACACGAGAACGTTGTTCATATTCACGGAACAAAGGATCTGTTGCTGCCATATCGTTTTGTAAAAGCCGATTTCAGTATTGAAAACGGAACGCATTTGATGACGGTGAAAAATGCAAATGAGGTTTCGCAAATAATCAGGAAGATTGTCAGTTAGAATCGTTATATCGTAGCGAAGCAATCTCAATTAATTAAAGATTGCTTAGGTTTTTCCTCCCTCGCAATTACAAGAAGCTTAATCCTTCCCCGCAATAATTTTTCTGCGCGAAATAATACCGTCTGTAAACTGCGCTTCAGCAATGTAAACGCCTTTAGTAAGGTGTCCTGTAAAAATTTTCAGGTGGTCTTTGCTTTGCAATACTAAGCGGCCCGACATATCGTAGAGCTTCACTTCTTCAATTCTGTTTTTCTCTGAAGTAAAACTAACAAAGTCTTGCGCGGGATTGGGGAATATCTTCAAGTCTGCTGTTTTGTCGCTTTCCTCAACGCTGTTAAGGTTGGTGATAAAAACATGAAAGGTAAGTGAATCAACAGCGCTGTTTGGATTAATAGCGCGCGGCCAAACCACCACCACATTATCGCCAATATTAAAGGTGTTGTTGCTGATGCTGAAGTTATAGGTAACCGGAACAATGGCCGAATCACCTGGAGCAAAGCTGCCCACCTGATTGGCTCCGAAAGATTCTGTGTTTCCAGGAATCATGCTGTCCACAAAAAAGTCAAAGTTGATGCTGCCTGAATACAGGGTGTTACCCACATTGCGGATCTGAAAAGAAAAAGAGTACGTACCGTTTGCATTAAGGGTATCTGGCAGGCCTATTACCTGTTCTATAGAAAATGTTCCATTAAACTGCGCCTGTGTTTTTTTGCTGAAGGCCGAGAGTATTGTTATTACTGTGAGAATTAAAACCGACTTTTTCATAGTTCTTTTGTTTAATTTTTACCAAATATAGGCAGCATTATTTTACGGGAACATCTAAAATATGGAATTTCTTACACTTCCAAAGACTTTTATATCAGGCTTTTCGAATTGCTACCTTTGCACAAAACCATAGCAGCATGGCAAAAGAAAAAACAACACCATCGAAGAAGAAACTATATAGCCGCCTGATTAATAAATACAGGATGGTAATCATGAACGTTGAAACGTTTGAAGAAAAGGCTTCGCTTACGCTTACCCCCATGAACGTTATTACTGTATTTGGTTCGGTGATTATTTTTCTGGTTACGCTTACCATTTATATTATTGCCTTCACTCCGCTGCGCGAATTTATTCCTGGCTACCCTGACGGTACAACACGCAAACTCTATCACCAGAATGTAATGAAAGCTGATTCACTGCAAAAGGAGCTTGATTTAAAAAATACATACATCGAAAACCTTCGCCAAATCTTACTTGGTCAGGTGCCAGTTGACAGCATCGCAATGAAACCGGACACGAACTTAAAGAAACAGGAACTTAACTTGAATATATCGGAAGAGGATTCAACGCTGCGGGCAGAGGTGGAGCAGGAGAGTCGCTATAATCTTTCGCCATCGCAACGCACAACTACCAGACAGGGCGAGACAATGAGCAGTATTTTTTTCTTTTCTCCTTTGAAAGGTATGGTGTCGGAAAAGTATAATCCTATTCAAAGCCATTTCGGGATTGATATTGTTTCGCCAAGCAACGAGCCTATTAAAGCTGCACTGGACGGTACAGTTCTTTTCTCGAGCTGGACTTCGGATACGGGTTATGTGATTGGTATTCAGCATGAGAATAACTTGGTTTCGATGTATAAGCATAACTCTGCGTTGTTAAAAAAGACGGGTACTTACGTGAAGGCGGGTGAGGTGATTGCCATAGTAGGCAATACAGGCGAACTGAGCTCGGGGCCGCATCTGCATTTTGAACTCTGGCACAACGGTAAACCGTTGAATCCGCAGGAGTATATGGTGTTTTAGGGAGGTTTATTTAGATTGAAAATTATTTTCTCCCCCACAAAATAATTTCCCCTTCATCCCGTTTTTCAATTAAGCAATCTGTTAAATTTGTAACAGCGCTACCTTCACCATTTCTCTCAAAACTATGTCAAACAAAAAAATCTTCCGCCTGCTGGCTGCCGCAGCCGCATTGACTTTACTGATTGTTATAATTATAGGCTACAATGCTAGAACACGGGAGAATCAGCGCGTAAATCCTGAATTCGCGCCCTATATCTCCGCCTTCACCTCGGGACTTATCTCCTCCGAGTCTTCCATCATCGTTCGCCTTGCCAGCGACTATGAGCAAGCAGGTGCCCCCGGTGATGAGGTAAGCCAGGAGCTCTTCGATTTCTCGCCCGGCATCAGCGGCAAAACCTATTGGGACGATAAACGCACCCTGCGTTTCAAGCCCGATGCACCTGTGCCTTCCGGTGTTGATTTCACTGCGAGCTTTTACATCTCCAAACTGTTGGAGATGCCTCAGGGTCTGGAAACCTTTGAGTTCTACTTTACCGTTATTGAACAAAGTGCGGGTTACTACCGCGATGGTTTCAAGCCCCTGAATAATGCCGACCTCCGTTGGTATAAAGCCTATGGCTTTATGTCCACTTCCGATGTAAGCGACAACGAAAGTTTTGAGAAGATTTTATCGGCAAAGCAGAACGGTAAAAACCTTTCCATCAAATGGACCCATAATGCCGACCGCAAAAAGCATGACTTTGTTATAGATAGCATTGAGCGCACCGAAAATGAGCAGAAGATAATTGTTACCTGGGATGGCGCAGCTATGAACATCAAAGGCAAAGGCAGCGATACCGTTACCATTCCCGGCCTGAAAGATTTTCGTTTTGTAGAACATTATCTGGAACAGAATGGAGAGCAATACCTGCGCCTCCTCTTCTCCGATCCGCTTTTGTCTACCCAGAACTTAGATGGTCTTATCCGTTTTGCGGATGACAGCCCCCTGCGTTTTATTATTGAAGACAACGAAGTTCGTGTTTATCCTGCTTCACGTTTGCGCGGTGTTATAAATCTGATTATCGAACCCGGAATCAGGAACAGTGCCGATTACAAAACAGTAGTAAAAGATATTATCGAGCTGCGTTTCGAAGAATTGAAACCTGCTGTGCGTTTGTTAGGAGACGGTGTTATACTTCCCAACTCCAGCGGATTGATTTTCCCATTTGAAGCGGTGAACCTGAGTGCTGTGGATGTAAAAGTTATCCGCATCTACGAAAATAACATTGCACAATTTCTGCAGGTAAATGGTCTTGACGGTACCAACCAGTTAAAGCGTGTTGGCCGCACCGTCTTCAAAAAGAAAATAGATTTAAAAACACTGAACAAAACCGACTACGGAAAGTGGAATGCCTTCTCGCTCGACCTTGCCGAGTTGGTGGAAACCGAACCGGGCGCTATCTATAAAATAGAACTGAGTTTCAAACAGGATTACTCGCTCTACACCTGCGAGGGCGATGAGAAAAAGAATAAAGAATTGCAGCCTCTGGAAGAAGCGGAAAGCGAAGATGAAGACGATTATGCCGGTGAGTATTATTACGATGATTACTATTATAATGACTACTACGAAGACGAGTATTATTATGAAGATGAATACTACGGTGACTATGATTACCGTCAGCGCGATAACCCATGCAATGCTGCTTATTACAACAGCAACCGTAAAGTAAGCCGCAACATCCTGGCTTCGGATCTGGGAATAATTGCCAAAGCCGGTTCTGCAAAAACCATGAGTTTTGCCATCACGGATCTGCGCACCGCTAATCCGCTTCCGGGTATTACGCTGGAGGTGTACGATTTTCAGCAGCAGCTTATCACCTCCGTAAAAACCAACAATAATGGAACAGCTGAGGTGGAAGTTGCCCGCAAACCTTTTCTGCTCATCGCGAAAAATGGTCGTCAGCGCGGCTATTTAAAACTGGATGATGGTTCTTCGCTTTCACTCAGTAAGTTTGATATTTCTGGTCAACCCGTGCAGAAAGGCCTGAAAGGTTTTATCTACGGTGAGCGCGGTGTATGGCGCCCCGGTGATTCATTATATCTTGTATTTATTCTTGAAGACAAAGAGAAAACCTTGCCTGCCAATCACCCTGTAACATTGGATTTAATAAACCCGCAGGGACAGATTGTTAAGCGCCTCACTCAATCAACCGGAGTGAATGGTATTTACAACCTCAGCACCGCAACGGATAACAATGCACCCACCGGAACATGGACAGCCAACGTGCGCGTGGGTGGTGCGATGTTCTCAAAATACCTGCGCGTGGAAGCCATCAAGCCTAACCGCTTAAAACTGAAACTTGATTTCGGCACGGAAATGCTTTCAGTGGATAAACCCGATCAGGAAGGTTTACTTTCGGTGAAATGGCTGCACGGAGCAACAGCACGCAATCTCGATGCTATGGTTGCCGTTACACTTAGCGAGGCCTCCACCTCCTTTGAGAAATTCAAAGAATATATTTTCACCGACCCCGTGAAAAGTTTCTCTTCCGAAGAGCAAATCATCTTTGATGCAAAGATCAATGAGAAGGGTGAAGCAAAAATTAAACCTGCCCTCACCGTTCATGATGCTGCTCCCGGAATGCTTAAAGCAAGTTTCGTGAACCGAGTGTTTGAAGAAGGCGGTGATTTCAGCATCGATCGCTTCTCTATTCCCTACTCACCTTACGAATGTTATGTTGGCGTGAAAGTTCCCGAAGGTGATAAATTCCGTAACATGTTGTTAGTTGACTCAACTCACACTGTGAATTTTGTTTCGCTTTCGCCCGAAGGAAAAACACTGGCCAACCGCAAAGTGCAGATAGAAATATATAAAGTGCAGTGGAGCTGGTGGTGGGAGAGCGCCAACTATTACGGCTATTATGCCGGTAATTATAACAACAAACTGTTTTACCGCGATACCATCACCACCGATGCGTTAGGTAAAGGAAACTACAATTTCAAAATAGAGTATCCCGAGTGGGGAAGGTTTATGGTTCGCATCACGGATTTGAAAGGCGGACACAGTGCAGGTAATGCCATTTACCTTGACTGGCCGGGTTGGGCAAGCCGCTCGTATGACGATAACTCGGGCGCAAATATTCTTTCGTTCTCCTGCGATAAGAACAAGTATAATGTTGGCGATCTGGCTACCATCACTATTCCAACAGGCACAGAAGGCCGTGCTTTGGTAAGTATTGAGTCAGGCAAGAAAGTAGTACAGATGAATTGGGTGGAAGCGAAGAAAGGCGAGACCACATTTCAGTTTAAGATCACACCGGAGATGGCTCCTAATGTGTATGCGCATGTAACTTTATTACAGCCTCACTCGCAAACTGCGAATGACCTGCCGATACGTATGTATGGTGTTATTCCCATCTTCGTGGAAGACCCCAACACCATCCTGTATCCTGAAATGAGCATGCCGGAAGTACTGGCACCCGAACAGGATGTTACAATAAAAGTGAAAGAGAAGAACGGCAAAGCAATGACATATACCATTGCCGTTGTGGACGAAGGTTTATTAGACTTAACCCGTTTCAAAACACCTGACCCGTGGAGTTCCTTCTACGCGCGTGAAGCCCTAGGCGTAAGAACCTGGGATATGTATGATCTGGTGTTGGGCGCATATGGCGGTAAGATAGAACAGGCGTTCGCCATCGGTGGTGACGAAGGCATTAACGGCAAAGGAAAGAACACAGCCAACCGTTTCAAACCCGTGGTTAAATTCCTCGGACCTTTTAAACTGGAGAAAGGGAAATCGGCTTTGCACACCTACAAAATGCCCAACTATGTCGGCTCGGTGCGCACAATGATCATTGCCGGACAGGATGGCGCTTACGGTACACAAGAGAAAACAACACCTGTTCGCAAACCTGTGATGGTGTTGGCTACGTTGCCGCGCGTTGTTGGTCCCGGTGAGTCGGTAAAACTTCCGGTTACCGTTTTTGCGATGGAGAAAAACATTAAGAATGTGAAGGTAGAAGTTACTGTGAACGGTAAATTCATGGTCAACGGAAGCAAGACACAAACAGTAACCTTCGCTGAACCCTGTGATGAGGTGATCATGTTTGATCTGGACGTTGTTAAAACAGTTGGTGTGGGCAAAGTAAAAGTAGTGGCCACCAGCGGAAACGAACGTGCGGAATACAACATTGAGATAGAGGTGCGTAACCCAAATCCAAAACAGGTGGATTATGTTGAAGCCGCTGTTGAAGCCGGAAAGACCTGGGAAAGCGCGTATTCACTTCCCGGTGTGGATGGCACGAACAAAGGCACGATTGAGTTCTCGAACATGCCTCCTCTGGACCTTGGCAGAAGACTGAAAGATTTGATTGAATACCCACACGGTTGTGTGGAGCAAACTACTTCTGCTGCATTCCCGCAGTTATTTCTTTCGGATGTAATGGAACTGGATAACAGAGTAAAACCTAAGATCGAAGAAAACATCAAAGCGGCAATTCACCGCCTGAGAAGTTTTCAGTATTCCGATGGTGGATTGAGCTACTGGCCAAACGGAAATGAGTCCAGCGACTGGGGGACTTCGTATGCCGGACACTTTTTGCTGGAAGCAGAAGCAAAAGGTTATTCATGGCCCGAAGGAATGAAAGCTAAATGGAAAAGTTATCAGAGCAAAATTGCGCGTAACTGGTCGCCCGTAACCGATTCACGTTCTGCCTATTATTATCGCTATGACGACAATGTGCAGGCCTACCGTCTTTACACCCTGGCGCTTGCAAAAGCTCCTGAGTTAAGTGCGATGAACCGTTTGCGTGAGCGCCCTGCGCTTTCGCAACAGGCACGTTGGAGATTGGCTGCTGCATACATTCTTGCAGGACAACCCGAAGTAGCAACACAGTTGGTGAAAGACCTTAACATCTACGTTCCTGACTACAATGAAATGGCATATTCGTATGGAAGTGCTACCCGTGATGAAGCAATGATTCTGGAAACGATGGTGTTGTTAAACCGCAGAAACGAAGCTATTCCTCTGATGAAAAAAATATCTGCGGCATTGTCGGCACAGCGCTGGATGTCCACACAGGAAAACTCTTACTGCCTGATTGCGATGAGCAAATTTGCGGGAACAAACGGAACCTCATCGCAGATGAAATATCAATATGTGCTGAACGGAACTTCTTCTGAAACCATCACTACCAAGCTTCCTGTTTCGCAGGTTGACATGAAAGTGAAAGGTGATGACGGTGGAAAACTGAAAGTTGTTAATCAAGGCGAAGGCATATTATATGTGCGTATGACGCTGGAAGGAATTCCTGCTGCCGGTAATGAAACATCAGCAGAGAATAATCTGAAGATGAACATCACCTATAAGAAGATGAATGGTGAAGTGCTTGACATCAGCCGCCTTGAACAGGGAACTGATTTTATGGCAGAGGTGAGCATCACTAATCCGTCTATAACATCGTATTACCAGAATATGGCTTTGTCGCAGGTATTTCCATCGGGCTGGGAAATTCATAACACCAGAATGGATGAGGCAGAAAATGTAAACCTCAAAGGCACGAACACTCCTACCTATAAGGATATCCGTGATGACAGGGTTTACACGTATTTCAATGTGAACAAAGAAACAGTGGTAACGTATCGTGTGTTATTGAATGCTGCCTACCTTGGTGAGTTCTTTCTTCCTGCACAAAGCTGTGAAGCCATGTATGATGGCCATATCAATGCACGCAAAGCGGGCAAATGGGTGAAAGTGGTGAGGGCGGGGGAGCCGTTGTGAAACGCCTCAAAAAATATCGTTGGTATTTTCTCGCTCTGATTCTGTTATTGGGAATCTGCTATTGGTTCTCACTACCTGAAAAACTATTTGAAACTCCCACCTGTACGGTTATCAATGACCGGGAAGGAGACCTGCTCGGAGCAAAGATTGCTGATGATGGTCAGTGGCGTTTCCCACACAATGATTCTGTACCTGAGAAATTCAGTGTGTGCCTTGTTGAGTTTGAGGACAAACACTTTTATACACACCCGGGCATTAATCCTTTTTCGATGCTACGCGCAGCATGGCAGAACATTACTACCATGCACAGGGTAAGCGGTGGCAGTACACTTACTATGCAGGTTATAAGAATTTCGCGTCCTGCAGGTTCACGGAATATTTTCCGCAAAGTGATTGAAATGATTCTGGCCACACGTATTGAACTCGCCTATTCTAAAGAGGAGATACTTTCGTTCTATGCATCCAATGCACCTTTCGGAGGAAATGTGGTTGGACTTGATGCTGCATCGTGGAGGTATTTCGGAAGAAATGCAACGGAACTTTCGTGGGCTGAAGCGGCTACCCTTGCAGTTTTGCCCAATGCTCCTTCATTGATTTATCCCGGAAAGAATCATGATAAGTTGCTGCAGAAAAGAAACCGTTTGCTGAAGCGGTTGCACGAGAAAAACACCATTGACAAAACCAGTTATGAACTCTCCTGCGAAGAACCGTTGCCTGAGAAGCCCTTAGATATTCCTCAAAGAGCTCCTCATTTGCTTACACGATTTTTCAAGCAGAGTAAAGGAAAGAAAAGCACTACAACCATTGATGGTAATCTACAACAACGTGTTGCAGAAAAAGTGAACAATCATTATTTACAACTGAAGCATAACGAAATTCATAATGCTGCTGTGTTGGTTGTTGAAGTAAAAACAGGTAATGTGTTAGCCTACATCGGAAATACGGATTGTGATGCTGAACACAATAATCAGGTAGATGTGGTCTCTGCTGCTCGCAGCACCGGCAGCGTGATGAAACCTTTGTTGTTTGCATCCATGCTGAACGATGGTGAACTTCTTCCCGGCACTTTGATAGCAGACATTCCTACTCAGATTGCAGGTTACTCGCCAAAGAACTTCAGTCTTACTTATGAAGGTGCTGTTCCTGCAAAACAAGCGCTGGCAAAATCATTGAATATTCCTGCTATAAGAATGTTACGGGAACACGGTGTTGAAAAATTTCATTACCAGTTGCAGAAACTCGGAATGACAACACTGACAAAGGATGCAAGGCATTATGGTCTTTCCATTATTCTGGGAGGAGCTGAAGCAACCTTGTGGGAACTGACCGGAATTTATGCTTCGCTTTCACGCACCTTAAATCATTATCCTGTTTTTCACGGAGATGAGTTCAGACAAATAAGCCTCAGCCCAACCCCTTCTCCAAAGCCAGAGGGTAGCGAAGTTTCTCCCATCAGTGCAGGAGCTATTTATCAAACCTATGAAGCTATGGCAGAAGTGAATCGTCCCGACATAGAAGCAGGATGGAAAACATTTTCCTCTTCCGGGTTTATTGCATGGAAAACAGGAACCAGTTTTGGTTTTCGTGATGGCTGGGCAATAGGCACAACACCGGAATATGTTGTTGGAGTTTGGGTTGGAAATGCAGACGGAGAAGGTCGGCCGGGATTGACAGGAATAGGAGCAGCAGCTCCTTTAATGTTTGATGTTTTCAGTTTGTTATCACCCGGACAGAATTTTCTTCCGCCTTATGATAATATGGAAAAAGTGGCAGTGTGCCATCAAAGCGGACATCGCGCAGGTTCATACTGTGAGGAAATTGATTCTGTCAGAATACCCTTTGCGGGATTGAAAACAGAAGCCTGCCCTTATCACCGTTTGGTGCATTTGGATAAAACAAAACGGGAGCGAGTGAACAGCAGCTGCTATGCAACCAATGAGATGATTCACGCAAACTGGTTTGTATTACCGCCAGCGATGGAATGGTATTACAAATCAAAGAATCCTTCTTACAAAACATTGCCTCCCATGCGTGCAAACTGCACAGACGAAAATCCTGTGAAAAATATGGAACTGATTTATCCGCATGAAAATATTATCGTTTATGTGCCTGTGAAATTGGACGGGACAAGAAGTGAGGTTGTATTTGAAGCGGCACACCGGAGAAGTTCGGCAACAATTTTCTGGCATCTGGATAACACGTTTATTGCGCAGACAAAAAACATTCATCAAATCGGATTAAACCCCGAAGAAGGAAAGCACCTGCTAACACTGGTTGATGAAAACGGAGAAACGATTTACAAAAGTTTTGAAGTGGTGAAGAAGTGATTCTCAGCGCAAAGAAGATTAATATTATTATCTCTGTCTCTTTATTGGCATAGCAGGAAAACTATTCCTTAAAAGCGTCCTTATTTCCGAGTACCCGATAATACAATTGACGAAATGCTTTCTTAATATCAATATCTTCTTCTCCACGATTATTTTCTAATAACAAACTTCCATCGGTTTGTTTTTTAATAATGAAATAAAACGGAAGAGTTTTTGAAAATGAAGTATCGCTTTGATTGCCGTTGGTTCCGAATTTGAGTGTTGCAAAATGAATATCGTCACCTACCTTTTCAACTGCATAATAGTTATTGCTGAACCATTTTAATCTGTTAACCTCATAGGTGTCTTTGATATCTTCTATTAAGTGTTCATTTCTTTTGAGGAAACTGTATTCAATTACTTTGTCTTTATCCAGCAGCGAATAATAACCAATATAGTAACCCGAATCAACTTCAGCAACATTATACCAAAGCAAAATATTCAGCGGAGTCACACCCGTCATGCAGTGTTCGGTTTTAATTCCTTTTTCTTCCAGTGAATTTGAAAATACATGACTTGCATAGCCTTTATTTACCAATGAAAGCAGCATATAAGCGCTGCTGAATATTAAACCGAAATTATTCCACTTTCTGCGTTTGGGATTTTCACGGCTAATGAAAAGACAGGCTATAATGCAGATCATCAGCGGAACTGTGTACACAAAATCAATTATGAAAATATTATTAAGTCCTGCACGATAATCACTGAAAGGAAGAAATAACTGTGTTCCATAAGTAGTGAACGAGTCCAGGATGGGATGAGTAACAATGCTCCAGAAAAATAACAATGTCCACCCTTTAAATCCGATTTTGTCTTTATAAAGTTTATTTATCAGCCAACCGAGAACCGGAGCAGCAAGAAAAGCAAATAACAATGAATGTGAAAAGCCACGATGCAATGTAATTTCTTTCAGCGCACTGCCCATGGTGAAGAAAACATCTAAATCAGGAATAGTTCCTGCGATTCCACCCCAGAGAATTGCTTTGTTTCCTGCTTTTTTCCCGAGTACGGCTTCACCTACTGCAGCTCCAAGAATAAATTGTGTTAGTGAATCCATTTATTTTTTGTTCCTCCAAAGTTCACGCAGCTTAGCGTGTTTTAAAAATGCTGAATAACCTGAGATCATTGCAATTACAAAACCATAAAAGCCATCCAAAAATCCAAGTTTAATAAAATAATGTTTGGTAAATTTTATCTGCAAAGCATTGCTGAGCATGAGAAAATTCGTTTTATCCCCTTTTTCAAAACGGGCTTTAGCAGCAATAGTTGAAAAATAATCTACCTGCCTTATGTGCTCATCAATCGTGTAAAAACTGAAATGCAGAATATCTCCCTTTAAACGTGAGGTTTTTTTGTCACCTTCAATTAATTCGTATTTATCATGTGGGTTGGTACCGCGCCATTCACCTTTCCGGCTGTCCCATAAACGCAATTTTTTATCGGGATACCAGCCGCTGTGTTTTATCCATTGACCGCAATAGTTGGTCATGCGGTTGATATAATAACCATCGTGCGTCCAATTTTTTTTCACTTCAAGAATTGATTTCTTCAATTCTTCGGAAAGCGCTTCATCAGCATCAAGCGATAATATATGAGGGAATTGCGCATACGTGATGGCGCGATTTTTTTGCTGAATGTGTCCGTCAAATTTGTGCTGAAAAAATCGTGTGCCTTTTTGTTTGCAAATCTCTTCGGTCTTGTCTGTTGAGAAAGAATCCAACACAACAATATCATCTGCAATTCCGGCAAGTGAATCCAGGCAACGCGCAATGTTGCGTTCTTCGTTGTAAGTGATAATAACTGCCGAAAGTTTGTGCATTGTTAATAGCGCGGTTTGAAATCCATTCGCTGTTCGGTTACGCCCATGTTGGAGGTGGAGCGCGAAAGTAATTTTCCGTTTATGTCGCGTATTTCGCAAGCCATGTTTATGATTCTTCTGCCCTGACGAATCACTTGTGATTTAGCAACCACTTTGCTTCCAAGTTTAACATTTCCAAGAAAATCTACTGACAAATTCACCGACACAAAATGAAATTCTTTATCCAAAGCAGCCACCGTCATCCCTATTACTTCGTCCATAATGGCAGCATGCATACCGCCATGCAAATAGCCTCCTGGGTTGGTCATTTGCTCGGTAACTTCAAACTCAACAGTCATAGAATCATCGTTTACCTCGCGAACAATTCCTCCCAGCCATTTTGAAAGCGGAGGCGCAATTTCGGGTGGCTTACTGCCAATGATTGTTTTAAAATAGGCTTTATAAAGATTGTCGCTCATTGTTAAATTTGTGGTTTGAAAGGCGAAAATTAAAGAAATAAAAATTGAGAAAAGAAAAAATAAAATTCCGTGATGCAGACATTGCTTACACCGTTTCGGGCGAAGGAAATACGCTTGTTCTGTTGCATGGTTTTTTAGAATCAACTCTAATCTGGAAAGATTTTGTAGCTGTCCTCGAAAAACATTTTCGTGTGGTTTGCATTGACTTGCCCGGACATGGCGAAAGCGATTGCATCGGTTATGTTCATGAAATGGAAATGAATGCCGAGGTTGTTCATGCCGTGCTGCAACACCTGCAAATAAGGAGTTGCGTGATGATTGGCCATTCCATGGGTGGTTATGTTACACTTGCCTTTGCAGAAAAATATCCTGAAGCGCTGAATGGAATTTGTTTGTTTCACTCCACTGCATTACCTGACTCAGAAGAGAAAAAACGCGACCGCGACCGAACGATAAATATTGTGAAGAAAGATGCAATGACTTTTATCCGCGCAGTAATTCCCAATCTTTTTGCAACTGGCAACAAAGAAAAGTATAACGCTGAGATTGATGAATTGATTTTCGGTGCAGCACAAATGCCTACTCAGGGAATTATTGCAACATTGGAAGGAATGAAAATCCGCAAAGACCGAACGCAGGTTTTGAAAGATGTGAATGTTCCCGTTTTGATTATTGCCGGAAAACAGGATACTGCTGTGCCTTTTGATAGTTTACTTCCGCAACTTGCTTTACCCAAACATTGCGAAGCATTGATTTTGGATAATGTAGGGCATACGGGTTTTATTGAGGCGAAGGAGAAAACGTTGAATGTGTTGTTTAATTTTGCAAAATCATGTCTGAACAACTAACTACACTTCAAACCGCCACAAAAGAAGAGCAATACAAAAATCTCTTCCCTCAAATCGAAGCATTGATTTCGGGAGAAAAAGACCTGGTTGCCAACCTTGCCAACCTTTCAGCAGCATTAAAACAAAGCTTTGGTTTTCTGTGGGTTGGTTTTTATTTAGTCAAAGAAAACGAATTGGTTTTAGGTCCTTTTCAGGGTCCGATTGCCTGCACCCGTATTGCCTATGGAAAAGGTGTATGCGGAACAGCCTGGAAAGAAAAAAAAACCATTGTGGTGGAAGATGTGGACAATTTTCCCGGGCATATTGTCTGCAGCAGTGATTCAAAATCCGAAATTGTGGTTCCTGTTATTAAAAACGGAAACGTAGCAATGGTGCTGGATGTGGACAGTTCACAGCTTGCTTCGTTCAATCAAACTGATGCGATTTGGCTGGGTAAAATTTGCAGCCTGATAGAGGCCAAACTCTGCTAAAAAATCCATAACTTTTCGGATTCTTAATCGTATCAGGTTCAGCTTTTTAAAAATGGTATTAATAAATACTGAAATAATGCCGGTGTTTTCAGCCTAATTGCTTAATTTTGTAGTGAAAATCAGTTTATTAATGTTTAGAGTTTTACTTTACGTTTTATTTCTTGCTTTATCATCGCTTTCGGCTTCCGCTCAATACATGATGGAAGCCAAGCAGCCTGATTTCTATTCATTCTCAAAACCGGCAGAACAAAAATTAACATCAGAAGCCGTAAATTTAGTCGCTCCGGAATACCGCAATCACCCTGAATATGCCAAGAATCCTTACAATACACCCTGCGAAAATTGTACAGAACTAATTGACCGCAGAAAGATTGATGAACGTTATTTTGTAGAAAACGGAACAAACGGCCAGACTTTTTATACCCAAACAAGTTACGGCCCTATGCACATGCCGGATGAGTTTGGTAATCTGGTTACAATCGATCCTCGCATTTCAGAAACAGGTTCAGGAGTGTTTGAAGCAGAGCATCAGCTATTTCCTGTAAAAATTGATGTCCTGAATCATTTTGCATCTTTAGAAACAGCGGGGCAGGAGTTTAAATTCAATACTGCATTAGAATTGCTGCATAAAAATGTTTCCGGTGAGCTAAACTCATTAGGTGAAGCAAACTGGACAAATTATACCGCAGGTGATGATGGCATAAAGGTGTTTGATGTATGGCAGGGAATTGACATGGAGATAAGAACCCTGAAAGGAAAAGTAAAAACGAATTTCATCATAAAAGAAAAATTTCTTTTTGAAATAGGTTGGCTTATAATTAAAGATAAACTGGAATACGGAGATAATCTGAAGCCGAATATTCCTTTTACCAAACAATCAGAAAACAATTTTTTTGATAAAGAAATATCGCTTTCTGACAAAGCAGGTAACGAGCATTACAGCATTTCCAGAGCTTTTGCCTTTGATGCCAATAATCAGGGTGAGAAACAAAATTATTACTTGAATTATGAATTGAAGGAGGATCATGACTTGCTGATATATATCCCTCTGCAATGGCTGAATAGCGATGAAAGGATTTATCCGGTAACAATAGACCCATTGGTTACGGGAACAAACAATGTTGCTATGTCAACTATTTTAGCGCCTAGGTGGGGAGGTTCAGTATGCCCTGCTATGGGAACCGGTTGTCAGTACCCACTTGTTACTCCCGTACCTGCAAATTGTACAATTACAAACATATTGTTTAGCTTCAGTTATAACGCTTTAGGAACCTGTTGGGTAAACCAGGCAGCTTTTTACATTGATATCGGTGCATGCAGAAGTCCCGCTCCCGGTGGTATATGGACCTGCTCAAACCCCGGAAACAACCCGGGTGCATGCAACGGGTACAACTATCAGATATTACCGCAGGTCAGCGCATGTATTCCGCTTCCGCAATGTGCACCTTATAATCTAACATTTACAATGACTTTTTTTAGTTGTAATCCATTAAATGGTGCAACCTGCAGTAATAATGGCAATAACTGTATTGTAGCAGCCGATAACTGGACAATGACTATTCAGGGAAAGACGGTAGAAATTCCTTCAAATCCAGCCAATCAAACAATTTGTGTTGGAGGCAGTGCCAACATAACCGCTAATGCAAGCTTTGGAGTATCACCTTATACCTATTTATGGAGTCCGGGAGGAATGACAACTACAACTATTACTGTTACGCCAGCTACAACTACAACATATTCAGTTATAGTAACTGATGCTTGCGCACAAAAAGATACCGCAACTTCAACCGTAACGGTTACACAAAATGTTAATCCCGGATTTACCATTACACCAAATCCGGTTTGTGCCGGTCAACCTGTAGCGATAGTAGGGTTAGGGGCTGGTCCTAATAGTGCTTATGACTGGTTGTTTCCAAGTTCAACAACACCTACGTTCAACAACAATAAAAATCCTCCTGCGGTTACCTACAACACAGCAGGTACTTATAATATCACGCTGAACTATGCACAAGGCGCTTGTATTTTCCCGTTGGTTCAAACAATTGATGTTACTCCTAATGGCGGTGCACCTTCGGTTACGGTTGCCGCAAATCCTGCGGGAGCAATCTGTGCCGGAACCAGTGTAACATTTACTGCCACACCAACCAACGGAGGAGGAGTACCAACGTATCAATGGCAGGTGAACGGTGTTAATGCAGGAAGTGGCGGAGCAACATTTACAACATCAACATTAACTAACGGAGATGCGGTAACCGTAATTATGACTTCCAGTTCCACCTGCGTTTCGCCAGCTACGGGAACTTCAACTGCCATTATAATGGTAATAAATCCTGTGGTTGTTCCTTCGGTAACCATTGCGGCAAATCCAGCGGGAGCAATTTGTGCGGGAACCAGCGTAACGTTTACAGCTACACCCACAAATGGTGGAGGAGTACCAACGTATCAATGGCAGGTAAACGGTGTGAATGCAGGAGGTGGCGGTGCAACATTTACATCCAACAGTTTAAACAATGGTGATGTGGTGCGTGTAATCATGACCTCCAATGCCACCTGTGCTTCGCCAACTACAGCAACATCCAACACGATCACCATTACGATAAATCCGCCAGTAGTTCCGTCTGTTTCCATCACTGCAAATCCTAACACACCGGTTTGTCCGGGTACTAGCATTACGTTTACTGTAACGCCAACTAACGGAGGCGGAGCGCCAACGTATCAATGGCAGGTGAACGGTGTAAATGCGGGAAGCGGTGGTGCCACTTTTACTACAACTACTTTAAATAATGGCGATGTGGTTCATGTAATAATGACTTCCAATGCAACCTGTGTTTCACCGGCTACAGCCACATCCAATAACATAACCGTTTCCATTTTACCGGCATCTGTTCCGTCTGTTAGTATTGCAGCAAATCCGGCAGGACCAATCTGTGCAGGAACGAGCATAACATTTACCGCAACACCCACCAACGGAGGCGGAGCACCAACCTATCAATGGCAGGTAAACGGAACCAATGCCGGAACCGGTGCTGCGTTTACCTCTTCTTCGTTAAATAATAACGATGCAGTTACCGTGGTGATGACCTCCAATGCAACATGCGCCTCGCCACCAACAGCTACCTCTAATACAATTACCATTTCGGTTACAACTAACTTAGTGCCTTCCGTAAGTATTGCTGCAAATCCTGCGGGAATTGTTTGTACAGGAACCAATGTAACTTTTACGGCAACGCCAACAAATGGTGGCAATACACCAACCTATCAATGGACTGTAAACGGAACCAATTCCGGAACCGGTGCAACCTTTACTTCAACAACATTAAACAATAATGATGTTGTTGCAGTTGTTATGACTTCCAATGCAAGTTGCGTTTCCACACCAACGGCAACATCCAATGCTATTAACATGCTGGTTCTGCCGATTGTAGCGCCTACGGTATCTATTACCGCAAATCCTGCCGGAGCAATATGTGCAGGAGCCAGTGTTACGTTTACAGCAACTCCAACTAACGGAGGAGTTCCAACCTATCAATGGCAGGTGAACGGAACCAACTCAGGAACCGGAGCAACCGTTACATCCACATCACTGAATAACGGAGATAATGTAACGGTAATCATGACTTCCAATGCTGCTTGTGTTTCGCCCAACACGGCCACATCCAATACTATTACCATGTCGGTTACGCCAACTGTTACCCCTTCGGTTACCGTTGCCGCAGTTCCTTCGGGACAAATATGCACCGGAACCAGTGTAACCTTTACTGCTACCCCAACTAACGGAGGCGGAGCACCAAGTTATCAATGGCAGGTAAACGGCACCAATGCCGGAACAGGCGCTACGTTTACTTCTGCTTCTTTGAATGATAACGATGTTGTTACCGTTACTATGACCTCTAATGCAACCTGTGCTTCACCTGCAACCGCAAGTTCAGCGCCTGTAACCATGGATGTGAGCACAACGGTAGTTCCTTCCATTTCCATTGCAGCAGCGCCTTCCAATAGTATTTGCAGCGGAACCAACGTTACGTTTACACCTACTACAAGCGGAGGCGGCAATGGACCGACTTATCAATGGACAGTGAATGGAGTAAACGCAGGAACCAATCCAACTTTTTCATCATCCACATTGAATGACAACGATGTTATAGAAGTAGTGATGACTTCTGCCAGCACGTGTGCCACTCCGCAAACGGCAACTTCCAATCAGGTGGTGATGACGGTTGACCAAGTGGTTACTCCTTCGGTCAGCATAGCCGATTTTCCAAGCGGGCCCCAGTGTGCAGGCACAAATATTACCATTACACCAACTCCTGTAAACGAAGGAACCAATCCGATTTTCGAATGGTTTATCAATGGTATAAGCTCAGGAAACCCAACATTACTTTCATCTTCATCCTTTAATGATGGAGATGTGATTTCGGTTATTCTCACTTCTGATGCAGTCTGCGCTACTCCTGTAACTGCTGCATCCAACTCCATCACCATTGCTATTGATCAGGTAATAAATCCAAGTGTTACGGTTGCAGCTGTTCCTGCGGGAACAATCTGTTTCGGAGAGCAAGTAACATTTACGGCAACGCCCAGCAGTGCAGGTGCAAATCCAACCTATCAATGGACAGTAAACGGAACCAACGCGGGAACAGGTGATACCTTTTCATCGTCTTCCTTAAATGATGGTGATGCGGTGGTGGTTACTCTTACTTCATCTTCGCCTTGCGCCAATCCTACTTCAGCCGCGTCCACACCGATTACAGCGGATGTAAATACTTTCGTTACACCAAGTGTTACGATTGTGGCATCGCCTTCTGGACCGGTTTGCACAGGGGCAACGGTTACCTTTACTGCAAGCGGAACAAATGGCGGAAGCGCAGCTGCTTATCAGTGGCAAATAAACGGAGTTAACGTAGGGACGGGAACAACATTTTCTTCCAGTACATTTAATGAAGGCGATGTGGTTTTCGTAATACTTACTTCCAGCGAGCCCTGCACCAACGGAAATCCTGCTACTTCCAACCAGATTGTTATGACGCTTGCACTGCCTATTATAGTTACTGCTTCTGATGACATTACTGTTTGTTCAAGCGCACCTATTTCTTTAGATGCACAGGCAACAGGTGGTGACGGAATTTACAGCTACACCTGGAATAACGGTGCAGGAAACGGCAGTACCGTTAGTGTTAATCCTGCGCAAACCACCACCTATTCGGTAACGGTAAGTGACCAGTGCGGTTCTACTCCGGCAAGTGATGATATTACTGTAACTGTTAATCAACCCGTAGCAAGTTTTGCGTTTTCACCTGAACTACCTGACATGAATGACTCGGAAGTTCGTTTTGAAAATCAATCGCAGGGAGGCATTGATTATTTCTGGGATTTTGGAGACGGAACTACCAGCACGGATGTAAATCCTGTACATAATTTCGGTTCGCCCGGTGATTATACTGTTACGTTAACAGTTACTTCTTCGGGTGGCTGTGTTGAAACTACTACATATATTATAACGGTTGATGATGTAATGGCTTTCTGGGTTCCGAGTGCTTTTACACCCAACGGTGATGGATTGAACGACACCTTCTTTATGAACGGAACAATGGATAAACCTTACGTGATGCGTGTTTACAATCGCCTTGGTTCTGAAATTTATTTCACCGATAATTCAGTACCCTGGAATGGCGGTATCTTCAACGTGGGCGATGTAGTTCAAAACGGTGTGTACGTTTATGAAATTGATTTAGATGATTCAGATTTCAAAGGAAAAACTCTGGTAGGAAGAGTTAACGTTATCAGAGACGGCAGATAAATTTGATCTCTATTTTTTCACAAATTTAGTAACCACATTTTTGTGATTGTTCATCATTTTCACATAATAAATTCCGGCTGAAAGATTATCAACTAAAATGGAGGAAGTACTTAAATAGTCTTCATTCCGGTAAACTGTTTTCCCTGTCAGATCATAAATAAGCAGCTTAACCTTTCCTGAAAAATCATATTTCAGAGTTATTAAATTTTCAACAGGGTTGGGGAAAAACAGAACTTGTTCTAAAACATTTTCTTGCATCGAAGTAGAGGTAGTGCATTTAGGATGATTATTAAAAAACTGAAGAATTTCTGAATTGGCGCTGATGTCTTGTGTGGTGACTCCAATATTAAGTGAAGCACCTGGCCAGGTATGCGCACCACCGTTTATTTTAAACGTAATGAGTTCGGTTGAAGCATCGCAGCTAGTATAGTGAATTTTGGTAACCGTTGCACCATCCAGTGGGTCGGTGTCTGGCAAATCCTGTGTGATAGCAGCACCTATACAGGTATTACGTGATGCCCAGAAATTGAAATTTTCATCAACGGAAGTGAAACCAGCTGATCCGTTGTATGGAACCGTATTATCTGCTGTTCCGTGAAGTTCCATAACTGCCACTGCACGGGTATTCTGGCAATAAAACATCATGCTATCGGTCATGCTTCCGGTTACGGAAGCTACTGCCGCAATTTTATTTTCCAGTTCGCAGGCGAGGCGATAACTCATAAAACCACCGTTACTCATTCCGGTTGAAAATACACGGCAATCATCAATGTTATAACTCTCTGAAATGGTATCAATCAGTGCAGATAGAAATCCTACATCATCTACACCTGAGTAGTAGGGATTATTCCAGCCGCTATTCCACGCATTTGCAATTCCGTTGGGGTAAACTACAATATATCCTGCTGTATCAGCATCGCTGTCAAAGCCTGAATAAAATTGTTGTTGTTGAGCATTGGAAGTATATCCGTGGAGATTTAAGGCAAGCGGAGTGGGAACTGAAGCATTATAGCCAGGTGGAACATGTAAAATGTAATCACGCATAACACCATTATAGGTAAAACTTCCGGTTGAGTTTTGACTTGAAACAGCCAAGGCTGTAAGTAAAAGT
>SXGT01713075.1_pt1 | contig 30258 bp, 28 predicted proteins | sample 3176221 | NCBI WGS metagenome assembly SXGT01 (sample SAMN11356862, study PRJNA531348) | freshwater metagenome | isolation source: freshwater sample F1-120 | place: China: Fuxian Lake, Yuxi | collected 2017-12-25 | reverse complement strand
GGCTTGGAGTTCCCTAAACTGTTGTTCCAGCGTGGCGCATCCTGCGCACGGTTGCGTCCCTGCGGTGGTCATAACGCGATAGGATACTCACTGACCGAAAACAGGACAAGACGAAGCCAGCTGCCCGTGAAGGGCTACGAGTCTTGAATATTGATGGTTTAGACGAATTGCTCACACCAAATGAAATGGCAACGATCTACACCAAATTCCGAGAAGACGTTTCGCATTTCGCTGCGCGTTTTGATCGCATGGGCCGGAGCGTCATCGAGATTTCGGTGCAAGACCTTGAGACGGAGGAAGTCAAGTGAAGCATTTCTGTATCGATATCGACAATACCGTTGCGTGCAGCGACAAAATCATGCGGCGAGTCATTTCAACGTATTCATCTGGGCGGGTTCAGCTGAAATACGACGACATCGTCACCTTTAATTATTATGAATGCCTCGATCGACGAGGGAATCACATCACGGAGAAGGAATGGAAAGAAATACACGTTTTGTGGTCAGAGAGAAAAAACGTAATGAGTATTCAGCCTATGCCAGGCGCTGTTGACGCACTCCGCCGTCTGGCAAAATATGGCACGATACATCTCGCAACTTCGAGGCTTCGGGTGGCGCGCGCTGCCACAGCGGAGTGGCTAGATTCCCACGACTTCCCTGATCATGAATTGCATTTTCTCAAGCACGGCAAGAAGCACTCCTCTCTTCGGTCGTTTGCCGCGGCAGTCGAGGACTATTACGAGCAAGCAGTCGACTTCGCGGCTCTTGGAACGCCGAGTTTCCTGATTCGCCACCCTTGGAATCAAGACCGGGAACCGGTTGATGGGGTTCAATGGGTGGAAAATTGGGAGGAGCTGATCGAGTACCTAATGGACATTACCCATACTAGAAGAAGGGGAAAGCCAAACAAAAAAGTGCCGGATGCAAATAGCAAGTCACGATCGGATGGGAGGATTATGAAGCGGCAGGCCCCTCAGAAATAAAAGATTTCACCTATAACCAATAGTCCGAACGCACTTCCCCCGCTGCGGATCGATCGCCGCGAGGCCGATCCCCGTCGCGAAGCCCCGAGCCCCGTGGCGGTTGGTGAATGCCGAATGCCGATGACCGGTCGGCGTCGCGTTCGACAAGCGGCAATGGCGGTGGCCATGCGGCGCACTTCGCTGCCGCGTCGGCGCCAACGTACAGATTTTCCACGCTCGGAAACAGCTCGCTCATTGCGGGCCTCCTCTTGGTTTCATCCCGATTCGTTCTGGTTCGGCCCGATTCATCCATCCCAAGCGCGCTTGTCGTGAAATGAATAGATGAATCGACTTCTCGAATTGTAACTCTTCAGACTCGGACTTGCGAGGTCCGTTGCGGCTTCATCATCGGCCTCAGCGAGCGACCTAACCGTCCGCAGTGATGGCACTTAGCCCCGCGGCTACGCTGGCTTCCTGGGGCCGGGCCAGTTGCTGCTTCACGGTGCCATCCTTCATGAACACGAGATTCGGCCAAAGCTTGACGCGAAAGGACCGGCCCAGCGGCAACCCCTTGCCGTCATAGATCTTGATGTGCCGCACGGCCGTGAATTGCTTGAGCAGTTCTTGCAAGGTCGGTTGAATCACCTGGCAATGGGGGCACCACGGGGCGCCGAACTCGAGCAACAGCGGCCCGGCGATCGCATCGATCTCGGCCCGCGTCGGTTCAACGTCAGCGTAGTCAGAGACATAGGGCATTTTGGCTTATCCCTGAAGCGTATGCGCGGGCAGATGGCAAGGCACTTTGCCTCACCCGCCCATGTTCCACGTGGAACATGACAATCTGGCAGCGTCACGGCTCCACAATCGTGAGCCGCTGTTTTCCTCGCACGCCCGCGCGGCTCATGGTTCGGCCATCGGGAAACTTCACTTCCACATCGACCGTTTCGGTTTTGGACAGCCCGAAATGGCAAATCGCCTGCTGCCCGCTGGCGTAACCGTAGCCGATCGTCACTTCCTGGAAACCGAGTAACGTCTTGGTGCCAGGGACGTAGAGTTTGACCTGAGCGCCGATGCCCATGCGGTTCATTTTCTTGCCCTCGATACGCACATCGAGCCAGTTTTTCTGCGGCGATTGATTGTGCAAGAGCCGGCAATGGTTGCCCTGGAACCAGTTGACGAGGAACAGATCGATCCGGCCATCGCCATCGAAATCGAGCGACGGCCCCGCGGGGAAGTAGACCATGCCCGAAGTCCCCTCGCCCTTGGAGGGAGAGGGGCTGGGGGTGAGGGGGAACGGCGGGGCAAAGCGCGGCAGCCCGTCCTTGATGCCCATGTTGCGATAAATGAGCGGCGTGATGTTGCCCTTGTCGTCCATCCAGGCGGCGGAGGTGTAGATGTCGGGCAGGCCGTCGTTGTCGAAGTCCTGCACCTCGACGTGGGGACAGCGTACCGGCACGATCTCGTCGAGGCCGACCTCTTTCGTCACATCACGGAATTGCGGGATGCCGTCCTTCAGGCCGCCGTTGATGAACACCTTGTTGCGTGCCTGGGTGCAATGGACACTGACAACCAGGTCAAGCAAGCCATCGTTGTTCAGGTCGGCAAAATGGGCGCCGCACGGCCAATCCTCGTTCTTCAGCTTCGGCAAGATCGGCCAGGTAAAGACTTGACGCAACTCGACGGCCTCGCGATACGTCATCTTGCCGTCCTTGACCTGGCTCATGAACAACCGATTGCTGTGCGGCACAAAGAGGTCCGGCCGACCGTCGCCGTTGAGATCCGCGACGGCTAAACCGAGGCCGTAAACATCCTCAGGCAAGCCGACTTCCTTGGTCACGTCCTCGAACTTCATGTCGCCCTTGTTGCGAAAGAGTCGACAGCTTGGCTTGGCGATGAACTTGTCTTCAACGACGAAGAGATCGAGCAGGCCGTCGCCGTCGTAATCCAAGACGCCGATGTTGCGTGCGGTTCGCAGCGTGCTCGGACAGGCACCGCACAATTCGCTGACGTCGGTGAACTTTCCCTTGTCGTTCTTGAAGAGTTGGGAGTAGCGAATCTGAGCCGACTTCTGAGGCTCATCCTTCTTGTTCGATTTGCCCTTGGTGTTATTGGCTGCATAGAGATCGAGGTTTCCGGAGTTGCGCAGGTCGGCGAAGACGGCGCCGCTGGTGCGGCCGAAGTAGCTGATGATGGGCTGATCGACGATCTCGAACTTGCCATTGCCGAGGTTGCGAAAGAGGTGATTCTTGACCGGCCCCTTGGCGGGCCGATACTCGGCGTTGGGTCGATCACAAAAGCCGCCGACGTAGATGTCAGTCTTGCCATCGCCATCGAAATCACCGACGGCGGCGCCGTGGCCCATGATGCCGGCGAGCGGTTCGTAAAGGCCGGCGGATTTGGTGATGTCGCGGAAGATGATGGATTGGCTGGGACCCTTGCCGGAGTGGGCGGTGCTCCAGGTGAGCGCGGTAGCGAGGATTGTGAACACCAACATCGTGATCCACTGTCGTTTCATCATCAGATCCTGATTCAAGTATGAAAATGTCATTGATCGGGAACAATTGGCAAATCGCGGACGCGGTGCCTTCCATCCTCAACCACGATGATCGCGACTTTTTCGAGCGCCTCCGTGTCGGCTGCCAATACCGCAGCAAGTGGCTTCTGAACGAACGATACGCGGGTATTGTGGAGGCGAAAAAGCACAACACTGGCCACCGATTCACCAGCCTGGGATAGGATCTCTCCAAAATCCAGATCAAAGGTTAGAACCACTCGAGTCTCGGCAATGGCCTTGGCAAAAATAACGGCGTCCGCAGCACGATGCAAGACTTGTTCACGCAAATGAACGGCGTCATGGCCTTCAGTGCGCAACCAATCCACAATACGTCGGTCGACGCCCATGTCGGAAAGGAATCGCATCGACTAGCCTCACGCACTGCGCACACGTTCCTGCGTCAACCACGCCGCATATTGCAGAGCTTGCTCGATGTCGGCTTTTTCAAGGTCCGGGTAGCCGGCCAAAATCTCCTCCGTGGTCGCACCGTGGGCGATTTGGCCGACGATGATCGACACCGGGATGCGCATGCCGCGGATACAGGCGCGGCCGCCCATGATCTGCTGGTCGAAGGTGATTCGGTCAAACATGTTGGTATCCATGTAAAGAGGCCAGGATGCAACACATTGTACCAGGAACCTGGCATCATCGCCGCCTAATTCTTCGCTCTCAATCTTGAAACCCGCCACCGTGATTGCGAAGATAACCACTCCCACCTGCTACGCCGCGAGCGGCATTCTGGAGACCCACGCCATGATCATCTTCGACGCACACCTTGACCTCGCCTGGAACGCCATCGATTGGAATCGCGATCTCATGTGGACTTGCGAGGAGATTCGCAAGTACGAGACCGAGGTCGGCATGACCGACAAGGGGCGCTGCTGTAACACCGTATCGTTCCCCGATCTGCGCCGCGGCAAGGTGTGCATCTTTATCGCCACGCTGTTGCCAAGGATTCTGCGTGTCGGCGCGATGCCGGCGATTCAGCGGTTCAACAACATGGTCTCCGCGTATGGGCATGCCTACGGTCAACTCGCCTACTATCGTGGCATGTGTCAGCAGGGGCATCTGCGTTGGCTGAAGGATTGGCCCGCGGTCGATTCGCACATCAAGGAATGGAAGGCCGACGAGGAATCCAAGACGCTGCCGCTCGGCTTCATTCTCAGCATGGAGGGAGCCGACTCGATCCTGCGGCCCGATCAGGTGCAAGAATGGTTCGACGCCGGCCTGCGCATCGTCGGCCCGACGCATTACGGCGTCAGCCCGTATGGCCACGGCACGGCAACGGAAGGCGGCTTCTTCGAGCAAGGCCCTGCCCTCTTGCGCGAGATGGAACGCGTCGGCATGATTCTCGATGTCACGCATCTTTCCGATCAATGCTTCGACGAAGCGATGGACCTCTATCACGGCCCTCTGCTCGCAAGCCATCACAACAATCGCACCCTGGTCCCAAATCAGCGTCAACTCACCGACGACCAGACGAAACGGCTCATCGAACGCGGCGCTGTCATCGGTCATGCCTTGGACACATGGATGATGATCCCCAACTGGGTGCGCGGCGAGACCAAAACCTTTGTGCCACTCGAAAAGATTTGCGACCACATCGACCGCGTCTGCCAGATTGCCGGCAACGCCAGGCACGCGGCCATAGGCACCGACCTCGACGGCGGCTTCGGCCGCGAACAATCGCCCGGCGATCTCGATACCATCGCCGATCTCCAGCGCATCCCGGCCTATCTGAAGAAGCGCGGCTACTCCGAGGCCGACATCGAAGGCATCATGCATGGCAACTGGCTGCGGTTCTTCAAGGATGCGTGGAGCAAGAAAAAGTGAGGGGTGAGGGGTGAGTTGATGCTACGGCACTGCTCGCTCGGCGGTTTCGCGCACTGAATCCTATCAGGGGCCGAACTCCATGGGCATGGACCAAGAAGTAACCTTCGCTCCCAACCAGGCGCCCGCCTGGCAAGAAGTCGCAACGCTGCTGGCTGCACGCAAGTTTCCCGTGCAGATCCGGATGATCGACGGCGAACTCGCGTTTCCCGATGAGACCCCGCCGCACGATTGGCGTGAACTGCGCATAGGCACGCAACCGGGCATGATCACGCTGCGCCGCGAACCGAACGCTATCACGTTCGTCATCTGGGGCAACGCCGACGAGCCGATGCGCAGAGCCTGGAATGCGCTGACCTGGGCCTTTGCCCATTTGACTGAGGGCACCATCCGGACGGCCACCGGCGACCTGACCCTGGAAGAATTCCTGCAAAAAGCCGAGTTGCCAGCCGAGTTGCTGGCCTGAACGCGTCACACCTCGACGACGTCCGAAAGCCTCGCGATGCCGACGATTTCCGCGCGCATGAGCAACATTCTCTTTCGATTGCGTTTGACCCCCGTCGCGGCCGACGCGGCGACGTAGTTCTCACGGGTCGTCTCGGTGTCGCGCAAGTCGTGCAGGTCGGCGTTGCGCAGCTCCAGGTATTCCGGCGCCACCTTGGTCAGTTTGCCGAGGCAAACGAAGGCGCTGCGCAGGTCAATGACGACAATTTCGCCGATCAGTTCTTCCATCGTGCATTTCCACTTCGGACTGGATTGGTAGACTATAAGGATATCTACCAACCATTTTGAGCGACAAACTGCCGATGTCAACCGCTTCGCTTGCCGCCGCTGAACGTTATTTCCTGGAAGCCACTTCGCGGCTTCCAGGGTTGCTGGCGGATCAACGTATTTCCCTCGATCGAGCCGCCGCACTTTGTACCGACGCCATCGCGGCAGACGGACTCGTGCACCTCTTCGGCTGCGGCCATAGCCGCATGATGTGCGAGGAGATGACGCCACGCCAGGGCTGCTACGTCGGCTGGCACACGATTGTCGAGCTTGGACTTACCTTTCACAACCTTATCGTCGGCCCGAACGGCTTGCGACAAAGCCTGCACCTGGAGAAAACACTGGGCTATGCCGAGCAAATCCTGCGCAACTTCGCCTTTGGACCCAAGGACGTCCTGATCGTTGTCTCCACCAGCGGCATTCGCGAGATCATCATCGAAATGGCGGAAGGCGCAAAACAGCGTGGCCTGTCGGTGATCGCGCTACTGAGCAAGGCACACTGCGAGCAGTCGAAACCGGCGCACCCTTCCGGCAAGAAGCTGATCGATATCGCCGACGTCGTACTCGACAACGGCGCACCGATCGGCGATTCACTCCTGAGCATCGAAGGCTGCAAGAACAAGACGGGGCCGTTCAGCACGCTCGGCGGCGCGCTCGTCATGAACATGCTCCGCTGTGAGGTCGCGCAGCGGCTGATGGACCGCGGCATCGAGCCGGTTTTTCTGCCAAGCCATCAGTTCGTCGGTAGCCGAAGCGTCGAGGAGCAGTTGGAGTATTTTTACACGCAGTATGCGAGGCGTGTGGCGCCATTGTACGGGCGGCAGGGTTGAATTCGTTTAGCGCCCGCGTGGCGCCATGCGAACGCTAAACGAAGACGGATTACGCAATGTCCAACCGATTGAAAGACAAGCGCTGCGTGATCGTCGGCGCCACCACCGGCATTGGCCTCGCCGCCGCACGCCGCTTCCTCGAGGAAGGCGCTCGCCTCGTCGTCGCTGGCCTTGATCGCGGACAAGTGCAGCAACTTTCCGGCGATTGTTACTTTCACCCTTGCGACGTGACCGCGGCAGCACAGGTGGAGTCGCTCTTTACCAAAGCGATTGAGCGTCTCGGCGGACTCGACGTCCTCTATCACGTCGCCGGCGCCAGCGGGCGCCGGTACGGCGATGGTTCTCTTCATGAATGTAGCGATGAGGGCTGGCAGGCGACGATCGATGCGAATCTCAAGACCCTGTTCCTGACGAATCGGGCCGCGGTGCGACTGTTTCTCAAGCAAGGATCGGGTGGCACGATCCTGAACATGTCCAGCGTCCTCGCCCTGTCGCCATCGCCGCGATACTTTGATACCGTGGCCTATACAGCCAGCAAAGGCGGGATCATCGCGCTGAGCCGGCAGGCGGCCGCACGCTATGCTGGGGACAAGATCCGCGTCAACGTTTTGGCGCCAGCGGTCATCGACACGCCGATGGCAGGCCGTGCCGTCAGCGACCCGGCGATCCACGCGTTCCTGCAATCGAAGCAGCCGTTCGGACCTGGTCCCGGATCGGCGGAGGACTGCGCAGACGCTGCGGTGTTCCTGTGCAGCGAAGAAGCACGCTTCATCACCGGTGTCGTACTGCCAATCGACGGCGGATGGATGGTCCGTGACGGGCAATGGGTAGATGCATGAAATCGCTCGAAGAAATCGTCGTCACCGATCCTGCTTCGCTCAAGGAGTGCTGCGCCCGGCTCGCGGAAACTTCCATTCTTGGCTTCGACACTGAATTCGTTGGCGAGGAAACCTACGAGCCCGAACTCTGCCTGATTCAGATCTCCACGCCCGATACGCTTTACTTGATCGATCCGGTGAGCGCGGGCGAACTCGAAGCGTTCTGGAAGTTGCTGGTGGATCCGGCCCGCACGGTCGTGGTCCACGCCGGGCGCGAGGAGACGCGCATGTGCCGGCGATTCAGCGGCCTTGCGCCCACGAACTGGTTCGACCTGCAAATTGCCGCCGGGCTGGTCGGCCTCAACTACCCGATGGGGCACGGCGCGCTCGTCTACCAATTGCTGGGCATTCAGCTTTCCAAAGCGGAAACGCTCACGGAATGGCGGCATCGCCCGCTCACGCCCGCACAGCTCGATTACGCCTTTGACGATGTCCGTTTCCTGCTTCCGCTCTGGCACAACCTCGATCTGCACCTGACCGAACTCGGCCGCCGCGAGTGGGCACGGCAAGAGTTTGAGCGTTTCGTCAACCAGGCATTGCCGGAATTCTCGACGGAGCCTACCTCCCGTGACAAGTGGCGAAAACTGAAAGGGCTGGGCGTCCTGGATCGCCGTCGCCTGGCGCTCGTGCGCGAGATGTTTCTCGCTCGTGAAGCCATCGCCACCCAGATGAATCGCCCGCCGCGCGTGCTGGTCCGAGACGATTTGCTGATTGAGCTCGCACGCCGCAATCCGAAGTCACCCGACGACATCCAGATGGTGCGCGGCATGGCCAAACGTTTTGTGCAGCCGCTTTGGGATGCCCTGGAACGTGCCCGCAAATTGCCGCCCGACCAGTTGCCCAAGAACGTCGAGCGGGACCAGGATCCGCCCCAGGTTGCGCTGATCGTGAATTTGCTCGGCGCCATATTGAACGATTTCTGCGCCCGCGAGAAACTTGCTGTCAGCTTGACAGCTACCGTGAGCGACATGAAAGACCTGGTGCGGGCACGAATTCAAAATATCCCCCCCGCGGAAACGAATCTCTTGATGGCCGGCTGGCGCAAAGATTTTGTCCTGCCGGTCCTCCAAGGCGTCCTGGAGGGCAAACGCAGCGTGCGCATCGCAAACATACAAGCGGAGTCGCCATTCGCGCTGCAATAGAATAAGAAATGAACCACGGAGGAAATCGGGGAGCACGGGGGAAATGCAAGAGAGCAGGAAAAACGATACCCCTCTTCCTCTGAATTTCCCCCGTGCTCCCCGTTTTCCCCCGTGGTTCATTTTGTGGAGGATTGCTCGTGTCTGTCCTCGAAACCGTCGAACTCCAAAAACGCTATGGCAGAATCGAAGCCCTCGGCGGGGTCACGTTGACCGTCAAGGAGGGCGAGATCTACGGCCTCCTCGGACAAAACGGCGCCGGCAAGACCACGCTCATCAAGATCATGCTCGGCATCACCCGCGGCTGGCAGGGCAAGGCCTTCCTGCTCGGCGAGCCCGCAGGCACGTCGCATATCCGCTCTCGCGTCGGCTATCTGCCCGAGGATCATAGCTTTCCCGACTATCATACCGGCTACAGTTTGCTCGACTTCTACGGGCAACTCCTCGGCGTCTCCAGCAGCGATCGCAAAAAACGAATCCCCAAAATGCTCGAACAGGTCGGCATCGCCGACCGCATGCACTACAAAATCCGCACCTACTCCAAGGGCATGAAGCAACGCGTTGGCATCGCCCAGGCGCTCATGCACACGCCCGACGTCATCTTCCTCGACGAACCAACCGATGGCGTCGATCCGGTCGGTCGGCGCGATATCCGCGAACTCCTTCTCGAACTCAAGAAACGCGGCACCACGATCTTTCTCAACTCCCACCTCCTGGGCGAAGTCGAGCTGATCTGCGACCGCGTTGCCATCCTTCGCAAAGGCAAAATGATCCGCGAGGGGGACGTCAACTCTTTGACCAAGCAGAAGGGACGCTTCCTGATCGGCCTGGCGCCGGGCCAGCCATTTCCCACCGAGGAGTTGCGTAATCTCGGCTACGATTCCCTACCGCTTGGCGAACGCTGGGAGGTCCAGCTCCTTGACGGTCAGAGCATCGATCCGGTCATTGATCTTCTGCGTTCGCGCGGCCTCAACCTGCGGCACCTCGTCGAGAAGCGGCAAACGCTGGAAGACCTCTTCCTCGAAACCCACGACGACAAGGCCGACAAACGAGAGAAACGCACCAAGAGGGAAACATCGGACAAGATCACCGTCCTGGAACCGGCCGACGAGGAGCGCAAGCCATGAAGTATTCCGCCATTCTGAAAGACTCGATGCGGGAAGCGCTGGACAGCAAGGTGCTGTACGTGTTGATGGTCGTCTCCACGGTTATCGTGGGATTCGTCGCCACCCTTTCTTTCAAGCCCCTTTCGGCCGAGAAGGCGCTGGGACAATTCTTTATCACGCCGGGGCAGGTTCCGCTTACGATTTTCGTCAACAGCCATAAGCCAGAGAAGGCACATGAGTTCAAGGGCGTCAAGACGCTGAACACCATTGGGAATTTTCGGTTGGTAAACGTCGAGGTTGCACGAGGCGAACCCGATTCGCCGGCCAGTGACTACGCGTTGACGATTGCCCATACCGTACCCGCCCAGGTCGTTGGCGATCGGGCGTCGCAACAGGCGGCTGCGGTCAAGGCAGCCCACGAGATTTTTCAGGAGGCCGAGGATTTTGATTACCTCCGCGTCGGCGAAATTACCCTGATTGATGAAGGGAAGCAACAGGACGAAGCACGTCATTTTCGCGTCACGGTCCATAGTACGCCGAAGACCCTGCGCATTTGGCCCACCGAGCCTAGCGTCATGGGGTTCCTGCCGGTCGGCAAGTTGTCGGCGCCGTTGGGGTTTCAGCTCTATGTGATCGCCCAACTCGTTCTCGATTTAGGCGCATGGGTGGCGCTCCTGGTGGGCGTCGTCATTACGTCGTTCTTCTTCCCCAACATGCTTCGCAAGGGCACCGTGGATTTGTTGCTGGCCAAACCCCTTCAGCGCTGGATTCTGGTGCTCTACAAGTACATCGGCGGACTGACATTCATCTTCCTCAATGCCGTCTACGCCATCGGCGGCATCTGGCTGGTCCTCGGGATTCGCACCGGCGTTTGGCCGCACGGGCTGTTGCTCGTGATCCTGACAATCACTTTCTTCTTCGCAATTCTCTACGCGGTGTCCGCATTTGTTGCCATCTTGACGCGCAGCACCGTGACCTCGATCATGGTGACGATCATCGCCTGGATCGCGTTCTTCGGTATCGGCACCACGGAAAAGGTTTTTCATAATCGGTACCTTGTTGAGCAAGATGCCGAGAAGAAGGGCCGGCCCATTCCCGAGGATGAACGCTGGGGCGACAACCAGATTGCCAAGGTCATCTACGTGATTCACGCCGTCACGCCGCGCACCTCGGACCTGAATCAGCTCAACGACTTGATCGTTTTCACCGATTTCATGACCGGCAATTTGGCCGACATGACCAAGTTCGACAGCAGCAATCGCAATTGGTGGGACCCCGTACTGGTTTCGGGCGCATGGATCGCCATCTTCCTCGGCCTGTCGGCCTTCTGGTTCTCCTTCAAGGACTATTGACCGCACCCATTGCGCGGTTTGCCCAATGCCCAGGCGAGGGAAATCACAACCTATCGGGATTCGGGCATTGGTTGCATTGAGTGCATTGGTTGCGTCAGTTGCGTGGGAGTAGGGGTGTCGGTGCACGAATGCACGAATCCGCTTTCCTCAAGTCCAGGGGCTGGCCATCTGCCATGTCCATTGAGCACCCGTAATTGGCAGGCCTGCCAAAAACCATACACCAAACAGCAGTGCGTGGTTTCTCACCGTTTGCGGGGGGTTTATTGCCTTGTCCGAAGCCGTCTTCCAACGCTGTATTCATCCGCACTGCGGCGCCACCGCGGCCGTCGAGGAGACTGCGTTCGCGTGCCCCAAGTGCGGCGGCTTGCTCGACGTCGCCTACGACTGGAACCGGCTGCCCCCCCCCAAATCGCTCGCTTACTTCGAAAGCAAATGGGCCGAGCGGCTGCAACCCCTTTCCTTCAGCGGCGTCTGGCGTTTCCGCGAACTGTTGCCGTTCGCGCCGCCCGAAAAGATCATGACGATCGGCGAAGGCCAAACGATCTTGCAGCAAGCCGACGTCGTCGCCAAGTTTGCGGGCATGAACGCGGGCTGCCTGCACCTGCAATACGAAGGCATGAACCCCTCGGGCAGCTTCAAGGACAACGGCATGACCGCCGCCTTCACGCATGCCCGCATGGTCGGCGCGACGCGGGCCGCCTGCGCCTCCACGGGCAACACCAGCGCCTCACTTGCCGTCTTCTGCTCCGCGACCGGCCTCATGCGCGCCGTCATCTTCATCGGCTCCGGCAAGATCGCCTACGGCAAGCTCGCCCAGTCCCTCGATCACGGCGCTCTCACTGTGCAGATCGCCGGCGATTTCGACGATGCCATGCTGCGCGTCCAGCAAATCTCCAAGAAGCTCGGCATCTACCTGGTCAACAGCGTCAATCCCTTCCGCCTCGAAGGGCAAAAGACCATCATGTACCGCATCCTCGAGGCCATGCGCTGGGAAGTCCCCGACTGGATCGTCGTCCCCGGCGGCAACCTGGGCAACGTCAGCTCCTTCGGCAAAGCGTTCATCGAATTGATGGAGTTGGGCCTGATCAAGCGGCCGCCGCGTCTCGCCGTCATCAACGCCGCCGGATCGAACACGTTCTATCAGCTCTACGAACGCTTCGGCCTGCGCTGGACCAATGGCCAGCCCGACGCCCGCATTGTTGACGGGTATTACCAGAGCCTCGACACCGAGAAGATCCGCGCCGCAACGATTGCCAGCGCCATCGAGATCAACCATCCGGTCAATTTGCACAAGGCCCTAAGAGCGCTCGATCTCTGCGGAGGCGCCGTGCGCGAAGTTAGCGATCAGGAGATCCTCGACGCCAAAGCCAAAGTCGGCGCCGGGGGGCTAGGCTGCGAGCCGGCCTCCGCCGCCAGCGTTGCCGGCGCCAAGAAATTGCGCAAGGAAGGCGTCATCGCCCCCAGCGACCGCGTCGTGTGCGTCCTCACCGGCCATCAGCTCAAGGACCCGACGGCAACGGTGGCGTACCACAGCGCCGACCGCAAAACCTTCGACGAGGTCCTCGGCCACCGTGGCGTGCGCCGGGCCACCTACGCCAACCGCGCTGTGCAGGTACCCAACGATTTGGACGAAATCATCAAAGCAATTGAGGTCTATTCCTGATCAAGCGGATCGCGTTTCTTCGTTTAGCTCTCGGCCAGCGATTGGCAAGCGCTAGACGTAAGCCCGATCACACTTGACCGCGAGGCATATCATGAAAACCAAACTGGCCGTAAACGGCGCCTGTGGACGCATGGGCAAACGCATAATTCAGCTCGCGCACGAGGACCCGGCGCTGCACCTCGTCGCCGCCACCGATTTCGACGGCCACCCGGATCAAGGACAGGACGTCGGCCTGGCGTGCGGCATCGGCAAACTCAACGTTCGGATAACCGCCACGCTCCCAATCGACACGCACCCCGACGCTGTCATCGATTTCTCCATGCCTGACGGCACCATGGGCATCTTGAAGACGTGCATCGATCGTCGCATCCCGATCGTGGTCGCGACGACGGGCCATACCGACGCGCAACTTCACGCTATCGAGGCCGCCGCCCATCATACGGCACTCTTGATGGCCCCCAACATGAGCCTCGTCGTTAACGTCCTTTTCAAGCTGGTACGTGAAGCTGCTCTCGCCCTCAAGGACAAGGGCTTTGACATCGAGATCATCGAACGCCATCATCGCTTCAAGAAGGATTCGCCGTCCGGCACGGCGCTTCATTTTGCCAAAGTGATTCAGGAAGCGCTCGGAGAGATGAAAGTCGTCCATGGCCGCGAGGGGTTGGTGGGCGAGCGCACGCCGCGTGAGATCGGCATGCACGCGGTGCGCTCCGGCGACAACGTCGGCGAACATACCATCCTCTTCAGCACGCTCGGCGAAACGATGGAGCTGGTCCATAAGGGCCACACGCGCGACGCCTACGTCCGCGGCGCCCTGCAAGCCGCCAAGTTCCTGGCCACCAAGGGGCCAGGCCGTTACACGATGGAGGACGTGCTGGGGTTGTGAGGCGGCGGCGGTAAGGGCGGATCAGTGTACGATAAATGAATTCTCTGAACGTAACTCCTTTTGATTGTGTCAGTTATCGAAATGCTTTTACGGGAACACTGACACACACACCCGTAAACGAAAAATGCGGCTGTTTTACGCAAGCACTTGCGGATGAAGGACTAAATTCGTTTTAGCGAATTGGCATAAGACAGTATGTATCGATGACTAAGGAAGCTTTTTCTGAGGCGAGCGATTTCTTGGGAGATCGAAAAAGATGACAACCGTGCTCGTTCTTGCGTCGTCTCCCACCGACCAAGGTCCATTGCACCTTGGCAAAGAACTAAAGATCATTCAACATTCGCGGGAAAGCTCAACAAGCCGAGACCAATTTCGAGTGATTTCGTGCACTGCCAGCACCGTAGACGATTTGAGGCGATATCTCTTGGAGCATTCACCGGCCGTTGTTCATTTTTGTGGGCACGGAGCCGGTGACAAGGGACTCTGCTTCGAAGACGACAATGGAACCACTCAATTCGTCGATGGCGAGCGCCTTGCGAAGCTCTTTCACCTTGTTAATGATGATGTCAAATGCGTCGTGCTCAACGCCTGTCTTTCCGACGTGCAGGCACGGGCAATCTCTGAAAATATCGACTTCGTGATTGGCATGAAAGAAGAGGTCGGTGATGCTGCGGCGATCAAATTCGCCCAGGGGTTTTACGAGGCAGTATGGGCGGGACAATCATTCGAAAAAGCGTTTAAGTTTGGGTGTATCGCTATTAACACGGCGAACATTCCAGAAGAACACGTGCCCGTCATACTAAAGAGCCCTCGCCTGGGTGGTTCAAGGCTCGAATACACAGAGGACACGCAACGGATCGAGAATTTCATCTTGCGATTCATTAACTCCGATGCAAGTGACCGCGCCAAGTTGGCTACGCACCTGGGGAAGGCGAGCGCGAATTCAAATGACGCTTCCAACGAGGATCCACCGCAGGTTTGGTCTTCCGTTTCCGTCGTAAGCGTGAAAACGGTCAGCAAAGTGTTCAAGGAAGTGCACGCGACTATTCGTACAGGATTGAAGAGCCACGACCATACTTTTTATCTCAAGCCCACTGGCGAGTCATTTCTGATGGATTGGGAAGCGTCTTGTGGCACCTGGCCTATCCCCTTCAAAACCTATCTGGCATTGGGCAGTCCAGGCCCCATCCAAGTGCGGGTAATTGCTGGGTTGAGTCACTATTTTAACTACGGCTACACTAGGAACACGCACCTTAGCCTGGAGATGGAATCCCTCGATCGCGGGCGACTCCACGGCTTTATTTCTCACGGCCACCCTGATCGTGAATCCCTTGTCAAACTGCTTTACGACGGAAAGCCGCATCGAATCATCCTCGAAATATTTCCAGGTAGCGACGAGACCACACACGTTACGATCCTCAAGTTTGTGTCGGATTCGTGGATCAATCCTTCAACGCTAGGCGAGCCCAAGTGACCACTCCTCATATCGCCGCCGCCGAGTCCTTGGCCTGCGGCGTCCCGTGCACCAGGATTCATTTCACGAAAGGCCCATTCATTTCACGAAAGCCCGGTTCGTTTCATTTTGGGCGAGTGTGTGTGAAACGATGAAACGAATGATGAGCTTCCATTCGCCCGCGACGTCCGATGGACCACGGCCTTCGCTTGCCATTGCAGGCTGATGGGACTCGCCAAGTAACTTGGCAATGTGGGCGACCGTCAGGCCACACGCGAAACGCCGCGGTGGTCGTCGCAGACGCGTTCGAGGTAGCGGCCGTAGTCGGTGTTGGCACAGCGTCCGATCAACCGCAGCATCTGCTCGCGGTCGATGAAGCCTTTGACGAGCGCGATCTCCTCAAGACATGCGATCTTCAGGCCTTGCCGTTCTTGCAGGGTTTGCACAAATAGCGATGACTTCAACAGCGAATCGGGAGTGCCCGCGTCAAGCCAGGCGACACCTCGGCCCAGGGGCGTGACTGTTAGTTCACCCTGGCGCAGGTATTGTCGATTTACATCCGTGATTTCCAGTTCGCCCCGCGCCGACGGGCGAACGCTTCGCGCAATCTCGACCACCTGGGCATCGTAAAAATACAACCCCGTGGCAGCCCAGTTGGAGCGAGGCTTGACGGGTTTCTCTTCAACGCTGAGGGCGCGATGCTGCGCGTCGAACTCAACGACACCGAATCGCTCCGGATCGTGTACGCGGTAGGCGAAAACGCGAGCGCCGCCCGTCAGCTTCGTCGCTTGCATCAGCACGTGCATCAGGTCGTGGCCGTAGAAGATATTGTCGCCGAGAATGAGGCATACTGGTTCGTGATTGATGAAGTCAGCGCCGATCAGAAACGCCTGGGCAATGCCGCCGGGGTTTGGCTGGACTTGGTAGGAGATGGACAGGCCGAGTTGGCTGCCGTCGCCGAAGAGTTCCTCGATGAGGGGCAGATCGCGAGGCGTACTGATGATGATGATCTCGCGAATGCCGGCGAGCATCAGCACCGAGAGCGGATAATAGAGGACCGGCTTGTCGTAAACGGGCAGCAGTTGTTTGCTGACGGTGCGCGTCAACGGATAGAGCCGTGAGCCGCTGCCGCCGGCGAGGATGATACCCTTCATGGCCGAGTCCCTTCGAGCAGACATCCAATGGGGAAGGGGAATCATAAACAATTGGGGGGATTGGCGAAAGGCCAGTCCAGGAGGCGGGGGTCAGGAGTCAGGAGTCAGGGATCAGTTTGTACATTCTCAATAGAAAAAGACCAAGTGCCGACAGTTTCGAATTCTGACCACGGACCACGGACTACTGACCACCGACTCTCATGGAATACAAGGTCGAACTACCGACGTTTCGTGGGCCGCTTGACTTGCTTCTGTTTCTGGTGAAGCAGAACGAAGTCGATCTGCATGATATTCCGATCGCGCTCATCACGGAGCAGTTTCTCGCCTATCTCAATCTGCTCGAAGTAATCGACGTCGAGGCGGCGGGTGAATTCCTCGTGATGGCGGCCACATTGATGGAAATCAAGAGCCGCATGCTCCTGCCACGCCCCGAGGAGGCAGCGGGGGAGGAGGCGGATCCGCGTCTGGAACTGGTCAAGCAGTTGATCGAGTACAAGAAGTACAAGGAAGCGGCCGCACTCCTGGAAGAGCACGCGGAACGACAACAAACTCGAATGCCGCGCGTACCATCGGAGTTGCCAACGCCTCCCGATCTCGCCGAGCAGCCGCTGCGCAAAGTAGAACTATGGGACCTGGTGAGCGCGTTTGGCCGCTTGATGCGCGAAACGGCGGCGCTGCAGCCGAGCCAGATCACGATGGATGAAACGCCGATTCACACCCATATGGACCGGATAGTCGAATTGTTGAAGAAACACGAACGGCTACCGTTGAGCGAGGTATACACTCCACCGCGCACGCGCGGCCGGCTGCTGGGACTTTTTCTGGCAACGCTGGAATTGATCAAGGGACGCATTGTGTGGGCGGACCAGCCCTACGCCTTTGAAGAATTGTGGTTGCGTCTGGCGCCGCCGGTCATGGAAGATGCGGAGCCAGGTGTGGTGGCCGACGATGTGCCGGCGTGATGGCAGCGAAGCAAAACCTGTGCATTGCCGAGAACTAACGCCGGCCGTAGAATGCCGCCTGTTGTCATCGCCAGCGCACGGAGCCACGATCTCAAGGATTTGACCATGGCCTCTTCGGAGCCAGCACGGGAAGACGTTTTTCTACCCGGCGGGCAAATTTGCAAGGACAGCATTTCCGAGTCGGCCCTTCAGGTGTTGCACCAAGCACTGAAGCTGGCCCGGGAAACCCGCTGGGACAACGTACGCAGCCCGCACATCTTCATGGGCCTGTTGGCCGTTCCCGATTCGGCCGTGCGTGCCTGGGGAAAGCTCCTCGAAACCGATCTTGAGCGCATGCTAACCGAGTTTCAGGACCTATTCCATCAAGAAAAAGGAGTCGCGGAAGCAGTACTCGTACTCAACCGCGAGTTCCTTTCCGACAACTTCATTCGCGTCTTGCGCGAGGCGTATGGCCGCGCGCGACACTACCGCCGGGCTGCGGTTACGCCGATGGACCTGCTCGTCACTTTGCTGACTGCGTCGGATAGCGTGGTTGCGGATTGCTTCGAGCGAAGCGGGGCGACACCGGCGAAGCTCACCGAATTGGCAATCCTGGCAGAACAGCAAACAGGGGCGTAGCCAGAGCCCCGCCCCCGCTTACCGATATAACCGTCGCAACCGTCAAAGCTTTACAGCCACTTCTAGCAATCACGCCGAAAACTCCGGAGAATCCTGGCGGACCGCCTTTCCCGCACACTACAATCGAGATGGATTTAATGAACGCTGGAGGTGCGCAATGCGATATGCGATGTATTTGACGGTTTGTACCGGGTTGTTACTGGCTCAGATGGGGTGTCGTCACCCGTGTGGCCGCCGACCGCTTTTTGCGGATCGAAATCCAGCGCCGCCACCAAAGTACATCAGTGTTCCGCCAAGCCTCGGCCAGCCATCGGGGATCCAGCAATCAGGGGGTTTCCCCGTGCTGCCGCCCGGTGCCCTGGTCAATCCACCGCCAGGTGCAAAGATTGAGCAACCCGGCGCGCCGTCGATTTCAAACACGCCCGAGCCACGGGCCACTCCGGAGCCGATGCCGCGTTCGGACTCCAATCCCGATGCCAAGCCACGCATTCAGCTCTATGCCCCCGAGGTAATTGACAAGGACGAGCCGAAGCCAACCCCAGAACCGTCGGTCAAGAAGCTTGGCAGGCAGGCCGCCCTGCCGCCCATTCCGCAGTTCGCGTCCGCGAAGGATAACGTCTACGCCGGCTTGCGTCCGCCGCTGGATGGTCTGGATTGGCTACAAGAGAATCGGATTGCCACCGTCGTTCAGATTCGTTTGCCCGATACGGATGACTCCGCGGATCAGAAACAGGTCGAAAAGCGAAATACGCGTTACGTTTCGTTCGAAGTATCGCCGCAGACGTTGACCAAGGAAAAAGCCGATGAGTTTATCAAGCTGATACGCACGGGCGCCAAAGAAGGGATATTCGTTTACGACCAAGACGGCTCGCTCGCCGGGGCGATGTGGTACCTCTACTTTCGTTCGGGCGAAGTACTTGACGATGACGCATCGCAACTCCGGGCGCGCCAGTTGGGCCTGCAACTTGACCGTGACGGCCAGCATCGCGACATGTGGCTTGCCGTGCAGAAGGTATTGAGCGAAGATAGCAAGTAATCGTTTCGCCGATAGCGTCGCGACTGCGTGCGGAGTTTGCGCACGCCCCCGACCTATCCGGCCAAACCTACCGAGGCTATCTTCATGACGAACCAATCTCTCGGCGAAACCGCGCCGCTCGTTCCGCCGATCTATCAATCTTCCGTCTACACGATCCCCGATCTCGACGCGCTCGATGCCATCATGAATGATGGCGAGCCAGGCTTCATCTATGCTCGCGATGCCCATCCCAATGCCCGACGGCTCGGCCACTTGCTTGCTGGCGCCGAGTCGGCGGCGTGGGGCGTGATCACCGGTTCCGGCATGGCAGCCATCAGCGCGATCGTGCTTGCCACGGTACAGAAAGGCCAGCGCATTCTTGCCAGCAATCGACTTTATGGCCGCACAGTGCAGCTCTTTACACAAGAACTGGATCGCTTCGGGGTGATTTCGGACTATGTCGACGCTAACGATCTCGCTGCGGTCGAAGCCTCGCTGGCGAAAAAACCGCGGTTGCTGTTCGTCGAAACGATGTCAAACCCGCTGGTGCGCGTGGTCGATATCGCCGCACTAGCCGATTTGGCCCACCGCCATGGTTGCTTGCTCGTCGTGGACAACACGTTTGCGACGCCGGTGCTGACGCGGCCCGTTGAGTTAGGCGCCGATTTCGTGATGGAAAGCTTGACCAAGATGATCGCGGGCCACAGCGATATTACGCTGGGTTACGTCGGAGGCAACGATCCCGATATGCTCCCGGCAATCAATACCGCCGTCAGTATCTGGGGCCTGGCGTCCAATCCATTCGATTGTTGGCTTGCCGAACGCGGCCTTGCCACGCTGGATTTGCGCATGCGGGCCGCGTGCAAGAATGCCGAGCAGCTTGCCGATTGGCTCGCCGAACAACCTGGCGTGGTGCGCGTTTGGTATCCGAGCCGCGATGACCATCCCGATCGCGCGATTGCCGAACGGGTCCTCGATGGCGGCTTTGGGCACATGCTCTGCTTCGAGCTGGAAGGCGGCCGCGACTCAGTCAATCGCTTCATGCATGCCGCACCGGGAATCCCATTCAGCCCGTCGCTCGGTCACAGCGCGACAACGCTGAGCCATCCGGCCACGACCTCGCATCGCTACACCAGCCCAGCGGAACGTAAACGGCAAGGCATCACGGACGGGTTAATTCGCTTGTCAGTTGGCGTGGAGGAATTGGCTGAAATTCAGGCGGAGATGGCGAAGGGGCTGGAATAGGATGCCGATTGAAGATTACTCACTTCCCAGCGGCAGTATTTTTTCTCCCTCGACCACATCTGCGGCATGAGCCTGCTCAATCGCCTCGTCGGTACTCGTCGGATCGATCTCGCGACAACTCGCGGTCAACTGCTCAGCAATGTAACGCAACTCCAGTTGCCAGTCGGCCGACTCCATGCCGTCCGGTGTGACTTGCGAGAATTCACCCAGCAGCAGGATCAGTCGCAACAAATGGCGAAAGAGAATGCCCTCCTGCTTCACCAGATCGCGTGCCTGTACGAACTTGTTGAAGTTGCCGCCGAATCGCAGCAATTCACCGGCGGCCCAGACAGCTTGCGTCGTCACGTCGGCCACGTCGGGGTAAACTGCGTCGAAGAGCAGACGCAACTTGTCGCTCAAAGTCGGGGGACGCTCTTCTCGTTCCTGCCAGGGACTCCAATCGTCGTCTACCTCTTCTCCCTCACCTGGCGGCGGCTTTGAGATCATCAGGCCGCGCGCGATCAAGTCTGCGTCAAGTCGAGTTGTCGCGAGCGGGCCTGGCGGCAAGTCTTCCTCCCATGGCACCCGCACATTCCGTAGCACAGACCGCGGTATCTCTAGAACGCTCTCGAACGCTTGTATGCGCTCGTTGCGGTCCGCAACTCCAAGGTGCTGAAGCAGAAACCCCGCATAGAGCGGATGCACGCTGCGGAACACGAGAAGCTGATCAAGCTTTTCGGTTGGCGTTGCGAGCGTCACCTGGTAGCGCTCGACCTGGGCGGACGACTCGCCCCCCCCGAGGGCCTTCCGCAACATCTCGTCGGTCTTCGTGAGACGAAGCTCCACCGACGGCGCCTCCCGTGTCCTCGCATCACTCGCCTGTGGGCTTGGCGGCGGTTCGGGCTGCAGTGTTACATAACCGGCACGGCACAGTGTCAGTAGCATGCGATCCAGCATCGCGTCCTGCGCCTTGACGCGGGCCTCGTCCATCAGGCGTTTGCGGATCACGGTGCGAATCAGACCCACGTCCGGCGATATTCTCAGGAGATACGCCAGCAACCGCCATGGGAGAGGGCCTTTGCTGTAAAGCTTGCCAGGAGGGGCGGCTTGTAGTTGCTTGAATTGCGATTCGTTCCAGTACGTTCGTGTCTCGCTGCGTGTCGGCTTCTTGCGCTTCAAATCTTTTTTGGCCTTGAGCAAACCGGGATCTCGCGTATCTTCGGGAATCTGGTCAAACTTTTCCTTCCAGCGCAGGATCTTGACGTCGTCTTCATGCGCGACGGCGTAAACATAGCCTCGATCGTCGAACTGCGGCCGGCCGGCACGACCGAACATCTGCTGGGCGCTTGAGGCGTCGATCAGCTTTTGCCGGTCCATCGGCCCTTTGACCAGGGATGACAGCACGACCGATCGCGCCGGCAGGTTAATACCAGATGCCAGCGTCTCCGTGCATATTACCGCGGCCAGTAGTTTGCGATTAAACAGGTCCTCGACGACGCGGCGGTACTTCGGCAAAAGCCCCGCGTGATGAACACCGACGCCGCGGTGCAGCATTTGCTTGATCTTCGGGCCGACCCCCTGCGTCCAGTCGAGTTTGTTGACCTCTGCGTGCAGAGCGGCCTTCTGCGTTTCCGGCACCAGAGGCAACCCTTTTAGTTGCTCGGCAAGGTTCCAGCATTCGTCGCGGTTGAAGCAGAATACTAGAGTGGGAATCTTGCGTTCTACGTTATCTCCCTTGGCCATTAACACGATCTGCTCGGTCAGGAATTGGTCGGGAACCCAAATGTATGTAAGCGGCACCTTGCGTTCCTTGCCTTCGACCAGTTCAACCTTACGCTGGTGACAACGGTCGAGCCATTGCAGGAATTCCATCGAATTGCCGACCGTCGCGGACAAGAGCAACAAGCGAATGTGCCTGGGCAACAAGGCGAGGGAAAGCTCCCAGACGATGCCGCGTTCGACATCGGCAAAGCTATGAAATTCATCCATGACGACCGCGGACACCCGCGCAAAATCAAACGCGGCTGGATGCAGCAAGCGATTGAGCAGGATCTCGGCGACGACGACGAGAATGCGCGCGTCAGGATTGACGCGGCGATTACCGGTGACGAGGCCGACATCCTCTTCGCGAAATCCCCAGGAGACCGCACACGCTTGCATTTCGCGGAATTTTTGTTCTGTCAATGCGATGAGGGGCGTGGTGTAATAAGCCATCGTGCCAGTGTGCAGAGCCTCGAAAAGGGCAGCCTGCGCGATCAGCGTCTTGCCGGTGCCGGTCGGCGCGCACACGAGGACGCCTTGCTCCGAGGTAAACCAGGCTAGCAGTGCGTCCTCTTGCACGGGATAGGGCGTGTAAGGTAACTGGCTCAAGTACTGTTCCGCGAGTTGATCGCGGGAATTTGAATCCATGGTATCGCACCGCCCGCGGCCCTCTGCAAGGGCCGGCTAAACTATAGGATATGTAAAATCCCATTTCGCAAAGGAGCCCGTCATGATCGGCCTTGGATTCGCGGAAATGCTTGTACTCGCGCTAGTGTCTGGTGGCATGAATTCCACCGACCTGGTGGCGCTGTTGCCGCCGGCACACTACTTTCAATCCCGGCAGATTCAGGTCTCCATCGATCGGATGATCGACATCGCCCTCACGGAGCCGACCACGCCAAAAGCCCAGATCATGCAGCTAACGGCGCTGCGTTACCTGGCCGACGAAACCGATAATATCAAGAAGGCCAATAACTACGCTACCAATCGGGACGCCATCGAGCAAATCGCCCAAGGCAAGAAAGCGAACGACCCCGCAGGGTTTGCCAAGGAATATGCCCAGCGCGTGCTGCTGAAATTGGACGCCAAGAAAACGGACCCCGTGAAGTCACAGCCCCTTCGCGAGGACGCGCTCAACTGGTTCCCCGCTGACGTCAGGATTGCCTTCGCAGTTGGTATGCAGCAACCCACCAGCGGGCCGAACGACCCACTCAAGGAATTGCTCAAGTTGATGCCCGACGCCGCGAAAAGGGAGATGTACGATCATGTCGAAAAGCTAGGCAACATCCGCGTTGAGCGAATCGCTTATGGCCATTTCGAGAACAACGAGGATGGCGCCAAGTCCAAGCACTTCCTGCGGATCTCTGGAAAAGCGAATCATCGCTGGCTTGTTGAAATGCTCAAGTCCATCCCCGGCGGCCGGATGCAGGCCAAGGAAAGCAAAGATGCCGAGGGAACGCCGATCACTGTTTTGCACCAGCCAGGCCGTGATCCAGCGATCATCGCCATTGGCAACACCGATTTGATGATCGTCGGCTACGATCGCTTCGACGGCAAACACGATGACTTGGTTGCAGAAGTACTGGAGGTACGTGCCAAGAAAAAACCAAGTGCAACGACCGGTCCCCTCAAGGATCGACTTGGCAAGATTCCGGACAAGGCCATTGCGTTCGCCATCGGCGACGTACCCACACAAATGAAGCAAGGGCTGGGCTTTTTTCTAGGTGGAACGCCGGCGCCGTCAAAACTGTCTGCGTTTATCGAGCGAATTCCCAACGGCCTTGACCTGCAGTTGGAGACGACGATGGCAAACGCGGACGATGCGGGCAAGCTGGTGCAAAAGGTCGGCATGCTGCGCAAACAAGGCGTCGAAGAGTTACGCAACGCAATGCAGCAACCGCTCCCTGCAGGGACACCCCCGATTCCATTTCAGGCAATGATCAACGTCCTCGAGAGTTTGCAGGTCCAGAGCAAGGCCGACACCGTGCAGACGCGAGCCTTTGTGCCAGACGGTTTGCTTCAGCAACTCGGAGCGACGTCGATGATGTTTTTTGGCGTTCGCGGCGAGCTAAAGAAAGAATGACGACACGGAATCTCTCAATCGACTGCGGAGTTTTGTCCGAGCGAATTGTCGCGGTGACATTTGCCCGCACCAAGCTCCGCAGCTTGAAACAATGCTCCAGTTGGAGTTCCGGCTATTTGAGGGTCTCCCCGCGTAGGTCCACAGCGCTGGTTCCTACATCTGAGGTAACACATGTGGAAATCACTGCCTCAACCTAACTGATTTGAATTCAGGCGGTTATGACACGGATTTCGGTGATTTCTCAACAGTTGGGGGGGTAGGGGCACCGATCGTATAACAACGTATAACGATACTCCCAACCCCATGAATTCCTTGGAAGGGGAGAGAATCCAAAGCGATCGCGCGCGCACTGCTCGCGGGTAATCCTTCGATGTAACGCTGGACGGGAAATCGATCACAGCAATTCCGCGATCGGTGCACCGTATGGCAGGATCGGCATCGGTCGGCCGGTGTGGTCGATGAACGATGTGTGGTTGTGGTCGATGCCCAGGTGCTGGAACATGGTCGCCCAAAGGTCGTTCGGCGTCATGCGGCGGTCGCGGGGCTGCTCGCCCCGCGCATTCGTCGAGCCAATGACCTGCCCCATGCGCATTCCGCCTCCAGAGACGATCAGGCTCATCGCCTGCGGCCAATGGTCGCGGCCAGGGCGGCCGTCGGAGTAGGTGATACGCGGCGTACGGCCAAACTCTCCCGTGACGATCAAAAGTACGCGGCGATCGAGGCCACGATCGTAGAGGTCCTCGATCAACGAGGTGACGGCGCGATCGTACATCGGAAAGCGGAACAGGCTGTCGTTGAAAATGTGGCAATTGACGGCGTGCGAATCCCAGTTGTAGGTCGCATCGGACGGAAACGCTTGCCCGGGGAACGACGGATTCTCCATCACCATCGTCACGAAACTGGCGCCCGCCTCGACCAGACGCCGGGCGAGCAAGGCGCGCTGGCCGTAGCGATGCATGCCATAGCGCTCGCGCACCGCTCTTGGCTCCAGCGACAGATCGAAGGCCCGGCGAGCCTCATCGGTAGTGAGCATGTCGAGAGCGCGGCGGCGATACGTATCCATCGCAGTCATCGTGCCGCTGGGATCATTGGCGCTGGCACTGGCATCCAGCCGCTGGAGCAAGTTCAAGCGGTCGCCGAGTCGATCCTGGGTGGTGAGCGACTGTAAATTGCGGACCTGAAACGTCGGCTCCGTCGGATCTCCGGCGATCGTGAACGGATGGACCGACGGTCCAAGATAGGCGCTGCCGAAGCTGAACACATCGATGTGGTCGCGCCCGCCGTCGGTGCCGCAGATGTAGTTGGGCACTGCGCCGGCGCGTTGACCGCGTGCCTTGTAGACCATCGACCCAACCATCGGATAATCGTTAATGAAACCGACGGGAGAAGCCGGATCGCGGCCCGTCAGAAACCTTTTGTGCCCGCCGCCGTGATCGGCGAAGTTATGAGCGATTGACCGGATGATGGTGTACTTGTCGGCAATGCGGGCATGCATCGGCAGGTGTTCACAGACATCGATACCGGGGACATTGGTGCGGATCGGACGGAAGTCCCCGCGGTACTCAGCCGGCGCGTCCGGCTTCATGTCATACATTTCCATGTGCGGCGGCCCGCCCGGCAGCCAGATGAAAATGACGGCCGTGTCGGAAACGCGATCGCCTCGCTCGCTAGCCTTCAGTTGCCACGGAACGATGCCTGCAGTGCTGAGTCCGCCCAGCGTGAGCGCCCCGAACTTGAGGAAATCGCGGCGTGATTGCGGACCGGGGCAATTGGCACGAGGATTCATGGATTATCTCGCTTCCGGCAGGAGCACCTACACACACAAACGTACACGAGAATTCACTGTTAGTCAATGTTTCCCTCATTCGCAAGAGGAGCCTGGGAATGAGGCCAAGGTTTTCCCAGTTCGCAGGCTCCGCTTGGGAACGAGGTGCCTGGTCTGTCAATCGGCAACTTCGCGCTGCAGTATTTCGACAATTCGGTTCAGGACGGCTGCGGGCGGGGGATCCGTCGCATCGCCACTCTCGGACCAAGCCGCCGCTCCTTCTTTCATCAAAGCCAGCGCTTGCATCAACGGCGTCAACGTCGTTGCAGGCGACTCCACCACTGGTTTGTTTTCAGTGCGAACAGGAACGGAATCCTGGACGACTGGAGTGCGCGGTTTTGAGTCGCGTGGGTTATCCAGTGCTTCGTTGCAAAGCGCGTCGGCTTGCGAATTCTGATCGCGATAAATGTGTTTGATCGTAACCGACTCGAATTGGCGGCGCAACGAAACGGCCTGCTGATAAAGTGGTTGCAGCCCTTCGTTCTTGACCCGATACTGGCCGTTGAGCTGCTTGACCATCAACTCGCTGTCGCTGTTGATGAGCAATTTCTTGCCGCCCAGTTCCTTGGCATGTTCTAGGGCCTTGACGAGCCCGGTATATTCCGCGATGTTGTTGGTCGTATGGCCCATGTAGGCCATTTCCTCGATATCTGGTTGGCCGGCGCGTTTGATAACATAAGCATAGGCGGCGGGGCCTGGGTTGCCGCGTGAACCGCCATCGGTGTAGATCGTCCAGGTATTGCTCATGTCGGCATTGTATATAGCTCGCTAGAAATTGCGGGCTGTGGGCCGCGGGAGCAGAGTATGAAAACACGATTGTTGATTCTGGAAACTTCGCACCGCATCGGCCAGATTGCGCTCGCCCAGGGCGACACCATCGTCGGCCAATGCTCGCTCGATGAATCGCGCCGCCATGCGCGGGATCTGGCGCCAACCATCAAGAAATTGCTGCAAGAACAAGGGTGGCAGGCTCGTGACCTTGAGGGCGTGCTCGTCAGCCGTGGACCGGGTACGTATACCGGGCTACGGGTCGGGCTAATGTCGGCGAAAACCTTGGCCTATGCAACCGGCTGCTCCTTGCTGGCAATCAACACCTTTGACGCGATCTTTCAGCAGGCGCCGGCGAGTCCTTCCAACATCGATTGCATCGCCGACGCCCAGCAGGACAAGGTCTATGTGCAGAGGTTCGGCACGAATGCGGAACCGCTCAGGATTCTGCCGTTCGACAGCTGGCTGACGGCGGCGTTGAAACTTGGCGTGTCCGTGACCGGTCCCGGGCTGGAGCGATTTCTAGACCGCGTCGGCACGCTGGGGGTATTGCCGCCTGAGACCTGGCTCCCAAAGCCCGCGAGCCTGTTGAAGCTCGGCCTGTCACGATTTCTCAAGGGGGAACGTGACGAACTCTTCGCCGTGGAGCCGCTGTACTTGCGTGCGAGCTCAGCGGAGGAAAATTGGGACAAGCTCAAAGCGAGGAAAGTTTGAGGTCGGCTAGACCGCCGAACGAGGCCAATTCCCACTCGATGATCCTTCCTCAGAGCAACCTCTCTGGAAGTGTCAAGGTGATATTTGGGGCCGATTCAATTCGCATTGTGGCGATTGGCTGCCTTGCTATAATCGCGAAGGTTGCCCCCAAGGAGTCCGATGTGATCTCATGAATGCGTTACTGGTCAGACCGCGCGTTGCGGAATTGGTGTTCCAACTTTATGGCCGACCACTCCATCCGGAGTTGTTTGACATCCTATGCGTGCGAACTTTCGAACGCGAAGGTTACCGGCTTCGCATCTGGATCACGCGAACGGGCCATGTCATCACCTTTGAACATGACGACGTCCTTCTGACAGAAGTCGCTGATGTGGAGCAGGCACTTTCCGAGCAACGCCGCTTCCTTAGCTACCGGTTGCGCGGCGAACACGGCGGCAAATTCCAGGCCTGCAACGGCATCGTCTATCACACCAACTTCCAGGTCGAGTCGTTGCCGGAGCTTATATTCCTGCATGTCCACAACGAAATCCTTGCCGACAGCGGCAAACGCGGAATCCTCCATAATTTTCAACCCAATCATCGGCTCGCAATCGCGCCGCTGGGTTATGTGGTGGTTGAGCCTCGCAAGAACTGCCTGCACGTTGCCACGTTTCACACGTTTCCAGAAGAGAACACGATCGTCAAGTCACAGACGCTTATTGAACGACATATAACCTAAGCAGCTCAATGACCGGGCCTCCCAACTTCGCCGCTTGTGCTCCGGGCTGGTATGTTCATGTCCGGCTGCTACCATAATCTCCAAACGAAGCACCATCCACGAAAGGATGCCCGATATGGTTACCCTGCGCCTACCCGACGGGTCCGCCAAGGAAGCGGCGCCCGGAACCACTCCGAAGCAGATTGCCGAATCGATTGGCAAACGCCTTGCCCAGGCCGCCATCGCGGCGAAGGTCGATGGCGAGATTGTTGATCTCAATCGCGAACTCCCTGAGGGGGAGCACACGTTTCAAATACTTACCGAAAAAGACCCTGACGCGCTTGAGGTGCTGCGGCACAGTTGCGCCCATGTGATGGCCCGCGCGGTCATGCGGATCTTTCCCGACGTCCAGCTAGCGTTCGGGCCGACCGTGGAAAACGGATTTTACTACGACATCGATTCGCCGACGCCGATCCGGGAGGACGACTTCCCAAAGATCGAGGCCGAGATGAAGAAGATTGTCGAGAAGGCCGAGCCCTTCGAACGCTTCGAACGCCCGACTGCGGAAGCCCGTAGCCTTTGTGCCGATCTCAAGCAACGCCTGAAGGTTGAACATATCGACGAGGAGTTGAAGCAGCATCCGTCCTTGAGCTTCTATCGCCAAGGGGAATTCATCGACCTTTGCCGTGGGCCACACATACCGCACGCAGGCAAGATCGGGGCATTCAAGGTCCTGACCATCGCCGGCGCCTACTGGAAGAATGATTCAACGCGTCCACAGTTGCAACGACTTTATGCGACCGCGTTCTTCAATTCGAAAGATCTTGAGGCCCATCTGCACCGAATTGAGGAAGCCAAGAAGCGTGATCATCGCGTGCTCGGCAAACAACTGAAGCTCTTTACCATCAGCCCGATGGTCGGCAGCGGCCTCATTTTATGGATGCCCAAGGGGGCGATTGTGCGTGGCATCTTGGAAAGTTTCATCAAGGACGAATTGGTCAAACGCGGCTATTCGCCCGTCTACACGCCGCACATCGGCCGTCTGGAACTCTATCGCACCAGCGGCCACTTTCCCTACTATCGCGACGCGCAATTCCCGCCCATGTATCATCGGCCCGCTGCCGGCACACTCGACCTTTGTCAGTATCGCCTGGCAATGGGCGAGATCGATGAGAAACGCGAGCACGAATACGTCGAGTACATGAAACAGGCGCACATGCTGCCGCCGGAGTACGTTGCCGAGACATCGCAGGCAAAGAAGCTCGACATGGTTCACGAATTCGTGGTCCTCCTACTCAAGGACCTGCGCGTGAGCCTGCCGGAATATCATCGGGCAACTACTCACAAGGACCGGGCCGATGCCTTGTTGAAATGGCTGCTCGACCAGGAAGGCTTCCTGCTCAAGCCCATGAACTGCCCACACCATATCCACATCTACAAGGCAGAGCCGAGAAGCTATCGCGACCTACCAGTACGGCTGGCAGAATTCGGCACCGTCTATCGGTACGAGCAGACGGGCGAGCTCAATGGCATGACGCGCGTGCGTGGTTTCACACAAGACGACGCCCACCTGTTTCTAACTCCGGAACAAGTCGAGTCGGAATTTCGCGCCAATATCGAGCTCGTGCTCTTCATCTTCCGCACACTTGGCCTGACCGATTATCGCATCCGACTCGGCTTCCGTGATCCGGCGAGCACGAAGTACGTTGGCAGCGCCGAGGATTGGGACACGGCTCAAGCCGCCCTCGAATCGATCGTCAAAGCGCTCGGCATGACCTACAGTGTCGAGCCCGGTGAGGCGGCGTTCTATGGGCCCAAGGCCGACTTTGTCGTCAAGGACTGTATCGGCCGCGAATGGCAGCTCGGCACGGTACAACTCGACTACAACCTGCCCAAACGCTTCGAACTGGAATATGTCGGCGCCGACAACAAGCCACATCGCCCGATCATGATTCATCGCGCACCGTTCGGATCGATGGAACGCTTCATGGGCATTCTGATCGAGCATTTCGCC
>SXGT01086265.1_pt1 | contig 30263 bp, 26 predicted proteins | sample 3176221 | NCBI WGS metagenome assembly SXGT01 (sample SAMN11356862, study PRJNA531348) | freshwater metagenome | isolation source: freshwater sample F1-120 | place: China: Fuxian Lake, Yuxi | collected 2017-12-25 | reverse complement strand
CCCACGCGCAGCGTCATCGAGATCAACAGCGACCATGTTCTTCGAGTTTCCGAACCCCTGCCGGACGGCTTTGTCGGTTTTGAGGAAACCCGTCTGATTGCCACTGACCCAGGCGGGCAGACCACGCCGCTGAACCTGCGCATCTATTCCTCGGACGGCAGCCCAGTGGCCGGGGGATTGCCCGACCTGAATCTGGAACGGGGGGAGATCCACGACCTCATCGACCTGGACGACTATTTCTGCGACTGCAACAACCTGGACGAGGAGATGAAATGGGATGTGGACGTGGGGGGCAGGCGGGCCTTCAGCGCCAACTTCACCTCGCCCGATTTCCAGGTCAATATCGATCCGCTCAACCACAAGGTCACCTTTTCGGTTGGGCAGAACGCCGAGTTCCGCACCCACACCGTGATCTTCCAGGTCACCTCCAGGCCCGAGGGGACCTCCTCCCAGGATACCATGCTGGTGACCATCGGCGACGAGGGCGGCGAGCCGGGGGACACCTTTCAGCTCATCCCCGTGGGCGCCCTGGAGGTGCTGGTCAACGAGTTCTACAACGTGGACCTCGACGACTATGTGCTGGTGGCTCCGGACTTCTCCAAGGCGGACATCACCTGGACGGCGAGCCGGAGCGGGGGAACCTTCACCCTGGTCCAGGTCGATACTGCCCATGTGTTGCAGATTTTTGGCCTGGCCTCGGGCACCGACACCCTGACCATCGCCGCCCAGGATCAGGCCGGCCAGCGGCAGAGTATGAGTGTGACCGTGCGGGTGCTGGGCCAGAACGAAACCATCACCCTGCAGGCCATCCCCGACATCCAGTTCATCGTCGGTACCCCCTTCACCGGGTTACACCTCAACGAGTTTGTCATCGACCGGGTGGTTCACCCGGATTCGGCACTGGTGTGGAGCGCCAGGCAGGAGGGCAGCAGCCCCATCATCGTCAACGTGGCCGGGGACTCGGTTTTTGCCACGGCGCAGGTGGTGGCCGAGGGGGTGTGGGTCTTTGAGGTGCAGGACCTGCTCAACAATTCGGTGGGGCGCGACACGGTGCGGGTCTTCGCCAACGATCCGTCCACCGCTTCCCAGCCGCTCAAGGATCTGCCGCCCATCACCTTTACCACGGCCCAGGTGGACAGCTCCCTCTTCCTCAATGATTTCCTGCCCGACGGGGTCTCGCGTGCCCGGGTGCGCTGGCAGGTATCGGGGCAGCGGATCAGCAGCCCCTTCATCGACCCACGGGCACCGCACGAGTTGCACCTCAAGGCGGTGGGCGACAACGTGGGGGTGGATACCCTCCGCTTTGTCGCCAATCTGGGTGGCGGGTACACCGCAGTGGGCGAGATGCTGGTGACCATCACCGAGCCGGTGGACTCCTCGACCCTGCATCTGGAACTGGTGCCCAACCCCTTCAACCCCGAATTCATCGATGTGTTTATCGTCGCCCGGCGCACCCTGGCTGGCACCCCCAACGTCTTCCGCTCCTTCGAGGGGCTGGACAGTACTGTGGCGGTGCGCCAGATCGAGGAGGACCTGCTCAAGCGCGGGGCCCTGATCTGGACCGGCAGTGTGCGCATGCGTCCCCTGGCGGCCGGGACGGTCTTCTTTACCGCCCAGGCCAAGACGGCCCTGGGCACCTCGCTCTTGGACACGGCCTCGGTAGGTATCGCCGGGGTAATTGCCGGCAAAGCCGTGGTCCTGGAGCACGGGGGAGCCGCGCTGTGGCTGCCGCCGGGTGCGGCGGTGGGGGCAAGTGCCGTGCTCATGCGGACCCACGAACCCGAACCAGAGGATGGGGCGGCGAAACTGGGCGGCATCCTGTCCCCCCAGATCCGCCGCCAGATCGACCTCTACCCAGCCGGCCTGGCCCTGGCCGAGCCGGGGGTCCTGACCGTCGACAAAGCTCTGGGCGAGGTGCTCTATCACCGGCAGGGCTCGAGCTGGACGCCCGTTGCGGGCAACAAGATCACCCGCCTGGGCACCTATGGGGTGGCCGCAGGCCAACTCGGGGCTGCTGACGAGCCCGGCCCGCTGCCCCAACACGCCTGGCTGGGGGCCAACTATCCAAATCCCTTCAACCCCGAAACCCTGATCCCCTTCGCCCTGCACACCGAAGGCCCGGTGCGTCTGGCGGTCTACAATCTGGCCGGCCAGCGGCTGCGCGTCCTGTTGGACGAGGTGCGGCCCGCAGGGCAACACCTGCTGCGCTGGGACGGTTTCACCGATGGGGGGGACAAGGCGGGCAGTGGGATCTATATCTACCGGTTGGAGGCTGGGGGGCAGACCCACAGCCGCCGCATGAGCCTGCTCAAGTAGGAGGAAAAAAAATGTCTAGATATTGGCTGATGTTCTGCCTGGCCCTGTGGGGCGCAGGCTGCGGCGGTGGGAACGGCCTGGGGCCAGGGGAATCGCGCAAGCGGGAGGACAAGGTGAAGGACGCCATCCCCCTGAACTGGAAAGACTATCGCGAAGGCAACTACCAAACGGCCATCGACGCCTTTACCGAGACCCTGGTCAAAGCCGATCAGCTGGAGACGGTGGACGGGACCAAGAACCAGATCAAGGGCGAGGCCCACAACGGTATCGGCTGGGCTTTCTTTCGCATGCAGGATCTGGACAATGCCTTCTCGTCCTTCCGGCAGGCCACCCAGTTAGACCGGCGCAACACCGACGCCTGGGTCGGTTGGGCAGGGGTGGCGCTCGCCCAGCGGCGCTACAACGAAGCCGTGCAGTACGCCAGCCAGGCCCTGGAGATAGACCCCAACTACTCGACGGGGGGCCGCCAGGACACCCAGAACCGCAGCCTGGCCCACGACCAGTTCGACCAGCGGCACGTGCGCCTGGTACTGGCCGAAGCGTACTTCCAGCTGGGCCGCTACAGTGCGGTGGACCGGCCCGACCCCAACAACGCGGCTGCCCAGCTGCGCCTGGTCGATTCCAGTTTCCGCTTCCGCGACCCAGGGCTCCTGCTCGAAGGCATTGCCCAGCAGGCCCAATTGCTACAGGAAAGCACCACCCAACCCTAATGAGAAGATATCTATATTTCGCGGCCCTGTTGCTGCTGGGCCTGGTCAGTCCGGGCAAAACCCAGACGGATCTGACCCAGCTGCGCCAGCCCACCAATGCGGCGATCTCGCTCCCGCTGGGGCAGGGACTCGACCTGGTCCACGGGGCCGAGCCGCTGGGCAAGGGCCGTTTCCGCCTGCGTATATCCAACCGGACCAACTCAGTGGTGGTGCCGGACCTAGGCCAGGGCAGCGCCTACACCGGGCTGTACGGGGCGTCCTATGGCCTGCGTCCAGACCTAGACCTGAGCCTCTTGGTGCCCTTTATGATGGACACGGTGGGGGGGTTGAACAAGTTCGGGACCGGGGACCTGGTGCTGGGCGTCAAGTGGGCGCGGCCCAAGGTTGTGCCCTCGCGCAGTTATACCTCGTTCAACCTGCTTCTGGGCCTGCCCCTGGGGTTCAAGGGGGAGACCGGGCTCGATGCCTTCGACGGGGGGGTGCGGCCGTACAGCAGCAACGCTGTGGACCTAGGCCTGCAGGTGGAAGTGGACCTGCATTTCCGGCACGGTTCCCTGCTCATCAACGGGGGTTTCTTCCGCTCCGGCAACCCTGAGATCCTGCCCCAACTGGTCTACGGGATTGGGCTTGAGAGCAGCCGGCGACATCGCCGCCTCCGCTTCAATGCCGAGTATCAGTCCCGCGTGGCTTTTTCCCGCCAGACCCAGGCTTCCGGGGTGCTCAAAGCCGGTGCCCGGTTGGAGGTCTTTCGCGGCGTTGAGCTGGAGCTGAACCGGGAGTTCGGGTTCCTCGACTATCCCTTCACCTCGGCCATGACCTTTGGGCTGCGTATACACGGCATGGCCACTGGCCGCCGCCGGCTCGAATCCCGGTCGGCGCTGTACCAGCCCGTGGCCAAGGCCAAGCCGGCCTACAAACCCAAGCGGGTAACCCGCGTGGCCGTGGTGGATTTTGCCGGTTTCGAGGAGTACCAGGCCGGCAAACGCCTGGTGCAGAAGATCAAGAACCGGCTCGAACCACACGACAGCCTGGTGGTGGTGGATCTGGCCAGGTATGCCGATATCCCCAAAAGAGGCGCACTAACCGCCGAACAGGCGGGGGAGCTGGCGCGGGCGCTGGGTGTGGACGCGGTGGTGACGGGCAGCATCTCGGATTACCGCATCGACCGCTTCGCCGGCCGGCAGGTGCGTTATCTCTTCGAGGCGCCGCAGACCAGGGTCGATGTGGGCCTCCGCTACCGCGTGTTGTCCTTCTCTGGGGCCGACCTGAGCAAGATGGAGACCTTTGCCCAGCAGGCCGGCGGGCAGGGGCGAGTCGGGGAACAGGTCCGCCTGATACCGGCTGAAAAGCGGGATATCACGGTATCGGCCTCGGCGCGGGAGCTGGAGGCGGCCCAGGAAGCCGCACTCGACGACCTGGCCGGGAAGGTGCTGGCTACCCTGGCGGCCAAGTTCCAGTGGATTCCACCGGATTTCCTGCCATGAAAAGAAGGGGTTACCTAAACTGGGCGATGGTGGCGGGCGGCTGCCTGCTGGCCGGATGTGCCTTTTCCGTGGCCCCCACGGAACCCGAGGATCGCCAGATCAGCCTGGAACTGGCGGCCTTTCCAGAGCGTCTTTCGGTGGAGGACAGCTTGGCCACCGCAGAGATCTGGGCCACGGTCAAACAGGGCAACAAACCCATCAAGGACAGCACGGTGGTGGCTTTCGCCACCACGATCGGCACCATCACCGCCACCAGTCTCACCCGCGACGGTTTGGCCGTGGCGCTCCTGACGGGCCCAGGCGACAGCCGACCGCGTTCGGGCGAGGTGGTCGCCCAGGTGCTCACTGTCCGCGACACCCTGGCAGTGGACCTGGTCTTCTTCGAAACCGAATGATCCAACCCTCGTCGCACCTGGTCCCAGTGGTTATAAATGCTTGACATAGGCCGCGCCAGATCAGTATATTGGCAAAACTTCCCTCCCTGTTAGCCCCTGGGGACCTTGGGTTCCCGAGTTCTGGTTCCTGCTCCCCGCAGCAGCTGCCGCCGACAGGTCGGCTCCCTGATGTCCTCCCGTCGAGCCCCGAGCGAACAATTGGGTCTGTCCCTTGGTGAGCAGGGTTCACCAGTGGACACCAATCCTGAACGCACGGTCCACTGTCGCTTCTGCCACAAGAAAATAGACCTGCCGCCGTGGATCGATCCCCTAGCGGTTTCCCTCCATTTTTGCAGCCCGGCTTGCCGCCAGGCCTGGGCCGAAGAGACCCCGTCTCTGGAGGTGCGGCTCGACGGGCGCCCGGGCCGCCGCGGGGCAAGCTGGGAAATCCAGTCCTCCCTGGCCCGCCAGCGCGACGGTTTCCGCTGCAGGGAATGCGGGGTGACCGAGGAGGATCTGGGGCGCCAACTCGATGTACACCACAGGATTCCCTTTGCCAGCTTCCGGTCGAGTGTGGATGCCAACCAGCTGGAAAACCTGGTGAGCGTCTGCCCGGCCTGCCATTCCAAGTTAGAGGCCCAGCTGCGCCGGGACCTGCCGCTTTTCAGACAGTCCTGAACAGTAAGGGCACCTGGTCCCCGGCCAGAGCAGGGGAGGCAAATGGAGCCGGCTGAGCTCGAACTGAGCGTGGTGATCCCCGCGTACAACGAAGCCGCCTCCATCGCCTGGGTGGTCGAGCGCCTGGCCCGCGGTCTGGAAGGACAGGGACACGGCAGCTACGAGATTGTGGTGGTGGACGACGGTTCCGCAGACGGCACCGCCGAACAGGTACGCGGCCTGCGGCCCGAGGTCCGGGTGGTGGAGCATCCCTACAACATGGGCAACGGCGCGGCGGTGAAGACCGGAATCCGCCATGCCCGGGGGGCGCTCCTGGTGTTTATGGATGCCGACGGGCAACACAATCCCGAGGATATCCCGCGTTTTGTGGAGGGGTGTAAACGCTTCGACATGGTGGTGGGGGCGCGGGGCCGTGGGTCCCAGGCAGGCTGGCATCGCTGGTTGGCCAACGGCTTTTACAACCAGTTGGCCAGCTATGTCACGGGCCGGCCGGTGGCCGACCTCACCTCCGGCTTCCGGGCCTTCAGGCGCGACCTAGCCCACCGGTATATCGGGCTGCTCCCCAACGGCTTCTCCTACCCAACGACGATCACCCTCAGCCTGATGCGCGCGGGGTTCAGCGTCGACTACATACCCATCCAGGCCCCCCGCCGGCACGGCAAGAGCAAGATCCGGCTCTTCTCGGACGGCGCCAAGTTCCTGCTGGTGATCATGAAGATCTGTATGCTCTTCTCGCCGCTGAAGATCTTCCTGCCTGTCAGCGCCTATTTCTTCCTGATGGGGGTGGGTTATTACGGGTATACCTATCTGACGGACCACCGGTTTACCAATATGTCCATGCTGCTCTTCACCACTTCGGTGATCGTTTTTATGATGGGTCTGGTCGCAGAGCAGATCGCACAGATGCGCTCCGAGAGGGCCGAAACCACCTGAGGCCATGCGAGTCTGCTTCTTTGGTACTTATACAGTTGCGGAAGGCTATCCGGTTAATAGGGTCTTGCTCAAGGGGTTAGAACGTGCAGGAGCCGAGTTGCTGGAGTGCAGGGAGGAATTGTGGGACGGATTTCTGCACGAGACCTTCAGCCAGCGCCGCTGGTCCACCTACGGGCGCCTGGGGTGGCGCCTGTGCCGGTGTTACGCCCGCCTGGTATGGCGGTACCAGCGCCTGGAGGAACACCAGTGGGTGATCGTGGGGTACGCAGGCTATCTGGATATCCTGCTGGCGCGGCTGCTCACCTGGCGCCGCCGCCGGCTGGCGCTGGTGGCCTTTATCTCGCTCTACGACACCATCGTCTCCGACCGCGGCCAATTACCTGCCAAATCCTGGAAGGCTAGGATGGTTAAGTTGTTCGAGCGCTTGGGATTTTCGTGGGCAGATCTCGTGGTGGTAGACACCCTCGAACACGGCCGCTTTCTGGCCGAGCTCTACGGACTGCCCCCAGGCAAGTTCCGGCGCAGCTTTGTGGGCGAGGACGACGAGGTCTTCCGCCCCCTGCCGCTTCCGGCGGCTTCGGCGGTTTTCCGGGTGCTCTTTTTCGGTACCTATGTGCCCCTGCACGGGGTGGACACGGTAGTGGCCGCCGCCGCCTGCCTCCGGGAGGTGGCGGGGCTGGAACTGGTGTTGATCGGGAAGGGCCAGCTCTACCCGCAGATCAGACAGGAGGCAGACCTGCTGCAGTTGCCCAATCTGCAGTTCATCGACCAGTGGATGAGCCCGGAGCGCCTGCGCGAGGAGGTGGCGCGGGCCGATGTCTGTCTGGGGATCTTCGGGGAAACCCCCAAGGCGGCGCGGGTGATCCCGCTCAAGGTTTTTGATGCCCTGGCCCTCGGCCGGCCCATCATCACCCGGGATTCGCCCGCTATTCGCGAGTTGCTCGAACACGAAAAAAACGCCCTGCTCTGCCCGCCTGGCGACGGGGCGGCCCTGGCCAAGGCCATTCTGAGGTTGAAGGAGGACCCGGTCCTGGCGGAATCCCTGGCGCGCAGCGGACGGGCCTGTTTCGCCGAACACGCCGCGCCGGAGGCCGTTGGCCGGGCGCTGCTGGCCAACTTGGAGCGGTCGGTTGAACGAAGGGCGTGAGGGTATACAACCCAACCAGTGGGGGGAAAGTGAGATACGCGGTCCAGTCCATCTCTTTCGCGAACGGCTCCTCCTGCGGCTCTTTGCCCGGATGCAGCCTGGCCCGCGGGTGCTGGACGCCGGCTGCGGAAGCGGCAGCCTGGCGCTGGACCTGTGCCGCAAGGGTTTCGACGTCACGGCTTTCGAGTACTCCGAGGAGTTCACCAACCTATTGCGCCAGAAAATTATAGGACTCAGACTTGAGAAGCGCATGAGCATCTGCCGAGGGTCGGCCACTGCCCTTGCCTATGGAGGGGAACGCTTCGACGGGCTGGTCTGCGGGGAAGTGCTCGAGCATCTGTCCCCGGAGTTGGGGGGAGACGAAGCCGCAGTGCGGGAGTTCCACCGGGTGCTCAGGCCCGGGGCACCCTGCGTGGCGAGTGTGCCGCTCAACCCCAAACTCTGGGATCACAGCGACGAATGGGCTGGCCACGTCAAGCGGTACACGCGCGTTCAATTTTTCGAGCTGTTCAGCCGATGTGGGTTTCAGGTGGAAGAAGTGAGGGTCTGGGGATTCCCCCTGGGGCGGATCTATCACCGGCTGCTCTTTGCGCCCTGGTTGCTGAAGACCGCCGGGCAGCAGGCCCAGGTGCGCGACAAGCGACTGGACACCCGCGCCGCCGGGCGGGCGGGCCTGGTCGAGCTGGCCGCCGGCCTCTTGCGGGTGGACGAGTTGTTCTGGCGCTGGCCCTGGGGGCGGGGCATGGTGTTGTGCGCCAGGCGGGTATAATCTTAGGAAGGGGGTTGCGGTGTACAGGAACAAGCGGGTTTCCCTGGTGATTCCGGCGCACAATGAGGAGCGGCTCATCGGCCCCACCCTTGACGGGGTTCCCCCGCTCGTCGACCGGGTCTTTGTGGTGGATGACGGCAGTTCCGACCGGACCGCCGAGGTGGTGCGCCAGCGGGCTGAACGCGATGCGCGGATCGAACTGGTCCAGCACCAGGGCAACCAGGGGGTAGGGCAGGCCATCATCACCGGGTACTGGCGTTCGAGTGCCCAGGACTTTGACCTCTGCGTGGTGGTGGGGGGCGACAACCAGATGCCCTTCGACCAGGTGGAGGAGCTGCTGGACCCCCTGCTGGATGCCGGCGTGGATTATACCAAGGGCAACCGCTTCCTGATGCCCGAGGTGGGCCTGGAGGACATGCCGTTATCGCGGTTCGTCGGCAACGCGCTGATCTCGATCATGACCAAGGTGGCGTCGGGGTTCTACAAGCTCTTCGACGTGGTGGACGGCTACACCGCCATCACCAAACGGGCCATCGACATGGTGGACTGGGGCCACGCCTGGAAGGGGTACGGGTACCCCATGGATTTCCTGGTGCGCCTCAACGCCTATGGGCTGAAAGCCCGCGATGTCCCGCGACGCGCCATCTATCTGGCCGGGGAACGCCAGTCCCAGATCAAGGGCTTCCGGTATGCGATGAGGGTGGCCCCGATGCTGGTACGGGGGTTTTTCTGGCGCCTCTTTACCCGCTACCTGGTGCGGGATTTCCATCCCCTGTTCTTCTTCTACCTATTCGGGCTCATCCTCTTTCCCCTCGGGGTGGTCTACGGGTTGTTTCTCTCCTACCAGCAGTGGATCGGCGAAGGGGTCACTGGTCCCCGGTCGGTAGTCTGCGCTTTGATGATCATCATGGGCATTCAGTTCCTACTCTTCGCCATGCTCTACGACATGCAGGAAAGCGAATGAAGGTGTGTGTGTTGACCACCGGATATCCCCGCTTTGCCGGGGATCTGTTCGGCGGATTTGTGTTGGATCTGTGCCGGCACTTGGCCGCACAGGGGGTGGAGTTGGAGGTAGTGGCGCCCCACCAGGGAGGGATTCCCAAGCTGGAGCAGTTGGAAGGGGTGGCGGTGCGCCGGTTCACCTATATGGCCCCGGCTTCCTGGCAACGCGTGGCGTACGGCGGGGGTATCCCCACCAACCTGAGACAGAGCTGGGTGGCCCGCCTGCAGGTGCCCTTTTTCCTGGCTGGATTCTGGTGGCGGGCGCGGCGGGCCAGCCGCGGGGCGGCCCTGATCCACTGCCAGTGGACCATCTGCGGCCTGGGGGGGTACCTGGCCGCCCCGCGGCGCTGCCCCCTGGTGCTGAGTGTGCGGGGCAGCGACATCAATCTGCTTGCGGGGGGCTGGATGGGCCGGCTCAACCGCTGGATCTACCGGCGTATGGACGTGGTGATCGGCGTCAGCCGGGATATCGCCAACCGCCTGCAGGAGGCCGGGGTGCCCGAAACAAAGGTCAGGGTGGTGTACAACGGAGTAGACGCCCGTTTCCGACCCGCCGACCAGGCGCAGGCGCGGGAAGTCACGGGCCTGCCAGCGGTCCGCTTTGTGGTGCTCTTCGTCGGCATGCTGGTGCCGGTGAAGGGTTTGGAGGTGCTGCTGCACGCCCTGGCCCAACTCGGCGACCCGCAGGTGTGTTGCGCGTTGGTGGGATCAGGACCGCAGGAGCAGGGGTTGCGCGGGTTGGCGGTTGAGCTAGGTGTGGGCCAGCAGGTGGTCTTTGCCGGCGCCCGCCCCACCGACGAGGTGCCCAGGTGGATGAACGCGGCCGACCTGCTGGTGCTGCCCAGCTTCTCCGAAGGCCGGCCCAATGTGGTGCTCGAGTCCCAGGCCTGCGGGCTGCCGGTGATCGCTACCCGGGTGGGCGGCACCCCGGAACTGGTGGAGGACGGGGTCAACGGCCTGCTCGTCGACCGCGGCGATTCCCAGGGCCTGGCCCGGGCCATCGCCCGCCTCAAACAGGACGCAGCCTGCCGTCGACGTCTTAGCGAGGCGGGGCTGCGCAGCGCCGCCACCTACACCTGGGAGGCCAGCGCCAGGCAGGTGCGGGGCCTCTACGACCAGTTGCTGGGGAGGCGGGCCTGATGTGCGGCATCGTCGGCAAGGTGTACACCGCGCGGGAAAGGCAGGTCGAGGAGGCGCTCTTGCGGTCCATGTGCGCGGCGATCCGCCACCGCGGACCGGACGACGAGGGGGTGTACCGGGCAGGTTCAGTGGGCCTGGGCATGCGCCGGCTCAAGGTCATCGACCTGGAGGGGGGCCACCAACCCATGGGCAACGAGGAGGGCTGGCTCTGGCTTGTCTTCAACGGCGAAATCTACAACTATCGCCAACTCCGGCAGGAACTGGAAGCCCAGGGTCATGTCTTCCGGACCCACTCCGACACCGAGACCATCCTGCACCTGTACGAGCAGGATGGACCCGCTGGTGTGGCCCGCCTTCGGGGTATGTTCGCCTTTGCCCTGTGGGACCAGCGCCGGCAGACCCTGATGCTGGCCCGCGACCGCCTCGGCAAAAAGCCGCTCTTCTACGCTCAACACCCAGAGGGGCTGACCTTTGCCTCCGAGCTGAAGGCCCTGCTCCACGATCCGGCGGTGGACCGCAGCATCGACCGGCAGGCCATCGACGAATACCTCAGTTTCCTGTTCATCCCCCAGCCCCGCACCATCTACCAGCAGGTCAGGAAGCTGCCGCCGGCGACCTATGCCCTCTATCGCGGCGGCCAGTTGGCGATGCACACCTACTGGACCGTGCGCTACGAGCCGGCAAGGGCCGCCCAGATCGAGGAGAGTGCCGACCACCTCGACCACCTGCTCCGGGAGGCCGTGGCGCTGCGCATGCTGTCCGATGTCCCGGTTGGGGCCTTCCTCAGCGGCGGCCTCGATTCCAGCCTGGTGGTGGCGCTGATGCAGCAGGTGAGCGGGAGCCAAGTGCGCACCTTCTCCATCGGTTTCCGCGAATCCTCCTTCAGCGAGTTGGATCAGGCCAGGCAGGTGGCGGCGGCGCTGGGCACCCAACACCAGGAATACGTGGTGGATTACGAGGTCCGCGATCTGCTGCCCAAATTGCTCGACCACTTTGGCGAGCCCTTCGCCGATTCCTCGGCCATCCCCACCTACCACCTGTCGCGCATGACCCGGGAACAAGTGACCGTGGCCCTCAGCGGGGATGGAGGCGACGAGGTGTTCGGGGGGTACCGGCGCTACCTGGCCCGGGGTTGGGCAGAGCGGTTCAACCGCTGGCCCGCCTGGATGGGGCGAGGGGCCGTCGAGGGGCTGGGCCGGCACCTGCGCGAACCCGCCACCTACTATGGGCGGAGCCGGCGCAAGAAACTGAAGCGGTTCCTGGAATTCGCGGCAGCGGTGCGAGAAGCACCGCAGACGAGTTGGGGTTTTTTTTTACCCAAGAGGAAAAAAAGTGCCTGTACGGGGAAAATTTTGCCGATAATTACACTGCAGACCCGGGCGGTTTTGCGACCCTCTTCGCCCAGGCCCAGGACTGTGCTCCAGGTCAGGAAATGCTCTGGTTGGATCTGATGACCTATCTTCCCGACGATATCCTGGTCAAGGTCGACCGCATGAGTATGGCCTGTTCCCTCGAGGTGCGCTCGCCCCTGCTCGATCACCAAGTGGTGGAGTTTGCAGCCCGGTTGCCCCGCGCCCATAAGTACGGGCTGTTTGAGGGAAAACGCGTGTTGCGGCATTTGGCCCGGAGGTACCTCCCCGGTGCCATTCTGGAGCGCCCCAAACAGGGTTTTGCCATCCCCCTGGCCGCGTGGCTGCAACAGGCGTTGCGCCCCTGGCTGGAGGAAACCCTGCGCTCACGCGCTTGCCGCCAGCGCGGCGTTTTTGCGGCGGCCCGCGTAGAGCAGCTCCTCGCTGACCATCAAGAGGGCCGCCGGGATTACAGCCAGCAGTTGTGGGCCATGCTGGTGCTGGAGTTGTGGCTGCAGCAATCGTCCTCGTGAGGGCCAATCCGGGCATTCTGGTCCGCGGGATCGGGCTGGTGCTGCTGGGGTGGATACTCAGCCGGGTGGACGGGGACCGCCTCTGGCAGCTGTGGTTGCAGGTGGATGTGGCCCAGCTCTGGGCTGTTCCCCTGCTGGGCCTTGCCATGACCGGAGTCCGAGCCCTGCGCTGGCGCGGGATGCTGCGACTCCAGGCCCTGGAGGTGTCGCGGTGGCGGGCGCTTTTGGTCTACAGCAGCGGCATCTTCCTCGGCAGCTTCACTCCGGGGAGGCTGGGGGACCTCGGCAAAGCCCTGTACCTGCGCCGGGAGCTGGGCCTGACCTGGGAAAAAGCCCTGGCCGGCGCGGTTGCCGACCGGCTCCTGGACCTGGCGGTGATGCTGGTCTTGGGTGTCTGGGCGCTTTTTCAGCTAGGCCTGGTGAGGGTGGGGTGGGTGCCGTGGATCGGGGCCGGGGTCGGTCTCCTGATGGTTGGTTGGTTTTTTGCTTTATCCACCAGAATGAACCGCAATACCGGCTTGCTGCCCGCACTGCGTGCGAATCGCTTCGGGCGTCTGTTGCGCGGTATGGCCGCCGAGATGGCCGGCCTGGCCGGGTGGCCTGGGGTGCGGATGGTGGCCCTCACCGCGATGGCGTACGGCCTCTATTTCACCCAGACCTATCTGCTGGCCCGCGCTCAGGGATTGCCCCTGTCGGCGGCGGAGGTGAGTGCGGCAGTGGTGCTGGTGGGGCTGGCCTCCTTCCTCCCGATCTCCATTGCCGGGCTGGGGACCCGGGAGGGCATCCTGATCCTGATCATGGGCCAGCGCGGCGTGGCGGCCAGCACCGAGGCTGGCGTAACCTATTCGACCTTGTTCTTCCTGTCCTGCTTCGTTTTTCCCGCGGCGGTGGGCGCCCTCTGCTGGTTGAAGGCGCCCCTGCCGCTCAAAGCTGCCAACGAACGTGGTGATGAGCGCAACCTGGACTGCGGATGAGCCCCTGGCGATGGACCTTGGCGCGGCCAGCGCCTATGGGCGCCTGGTCGGGCAGTGTCTGCCGAGGCTGCTGTCGATGGTGGACCGCAACTCGTGTTCGCCGACCTACGGCTGTTTCGACCGCGGGTACTGGCATTACCGGACGCTGATCGATTATGCAGCCCCCTTGCACCAGGAAAATGCCCTGACCCTGATCATTGTGGCGCAACAGGCACCCGAGGCACCGGGGGCGAACGAGTTGCGCGCCCTGGCGGGGGCAGCACTGGCCTTCTGGTGTGGGCTCCAGCGCCGGGACGGTTCCTTCGATGAGTTCTATCCCAATGAACGCAGTTTCGTCGCCACCGCGTTCACTGCCTACGCCCTCAGCGAGACCCTGTTGCACCTGGGCACCGCGGTTGATGCCCCGCTCCGCCGGCAGGTCATCGACACCCTGGCCCGGGCGGGTCACTGGCTGGGCCGCCACCAGGATGTGGTGGTGGTCAACCACACCGCCGGGGCCATTGCCGCCCTGCAGAACATCCACCGCCTGAGCGGGGATGCGGTCTTTGCCCAGTACCGGGAGCGCAAGCTCGAGGAGTTGTTGGCCCACCAACACGCCGAAGGCTGGTTCTATGAATACGGGGGCGCCGACCCGGCGTACCTGGGCCTGGCCGTGGATTACCTAGCCAAGGATTACCGCCACTCGCGGGACGAGCGGGTGGGGGGGGCCCTGCACCGGGCGCTGGATTTTATGGTTTTTTTCCTCCATCCCGACGGCAGTTTCGGCGGGGAGTACGGCAGCCGCAACGCCAAGTACCTGATGCCCCACGGGCTCGAGATCATGGCGGCCCAGTCCAGGTCGGCGCGCTTGCTGCGCGGGGCACTGCACCGGGCACTGGCACGGGGTACCGTGGTGTCGCCGGGGCTGATGGATGACCGCTACACCGGTTTCTTCCTCACCAAATACGCCGAGGCCTGGGCCGAGCAGTCGGAGGTGCCCGAGACCGATGGCGAATACGCGGCGCCCCAATCGGGAACCCGCCTCTTCCCCGGGGCTGGCCTGGCGGTGACCAGTGGCCCCGCTGCCTTTACAGTGTTGGGGTTGAGCAAACACGGGGTGACCAAGTGTTTCACCCAGGGCCCCGAGGCCAGGGCTTTGTACAGCGACGCCGGCTACTTCGCCAACCTGGCTGATGGGGTGGTGGCCACCTCCCAGTGGCTGGACCTGGGGGTTAGCCACCGCGTGATCGAAGGTCCGGACCGTCTCGAAATCGAACTCGAGTATCACCTGGTGCGTATGAACACCGCGCTGCCCCTGGTCAAACTCCTGGCTCCCTTCCGGCTCTTCCTGCACACCTTCGGCTGGCACAGCGGCCTGATGGAGTGGTTCGGCAATTGGGTCAAGCGCCGCATGATCCAGGCCCAACGCCCCTTGCCGCTGCGGGTACGGCGCCAGCTGGTGGTAGACGAAAACCAATTGGAGGTCAAGGACGAGCTGCTACTGGAGCGCGGCCCGCGCGTGGTGCGCCTGGTCCGCAGTCCGTTGGCGGGGGCCTTACACGTGGCCTCGTCCCGGTATTGGCAACCCGCGGACCAGGGGGTTGCCGGTGCCTGGGAAGCCAGCGCCGCCGAGCTGGAGGTCCTCAACCGCGGCGGCTGTCTGCGGGTCCATACCCAGGTGGATTTTGCGCGGGGACGGGTGAAGATCGAGGCCGGGGAGGGCGGGCGATGAGGGCACTGCGTTTTGCCGAAGAGCACCCCTTCGATTGCTCGCTGACCACACGCTTCAAAGCCGTTCACGTGCTCGATTTCCTGCGGCCCCGCCCAGGGGAAAACCTGCTCGACGTGGGCTGCGGTCTGGGTTATTTCCTCAACCGCCTGGCCCGCAACGGGGTGCGCGGGTGGGGGATGGATTTTTCGCACAAATCCCTTGCCCTGGCCCGGCGCCTGTGTTCAGCCCACTTTGCCCAGGGGGATGCCCAGGTGCTGCCCTACCGGGACAACTCCTTCGACCGGATCATCTTTACCGATGTACTCGAACACGTGGCCGATGACCGGGCTGCGCTGCGAGAACTGGTGCGGGTCGCTCGCCCGGGCGCCCGGCTGGCCCTGGTCACCCCCGGCGTGCGCGGCGCCCTGTCCGGCACCAGCTGGCGGAAGCTTTTCCACGACGAGGAGGGCACCCCCGAGTTCGACCAGCGCGCCGGGTACACCCCCGAGGAGTTGTGCCTGCTGCTGGAGGAAGCTGGCGTCCGGGTCCGGACCCAGCGCCAAACCCTGATCTTTTTCGGCGAGCTCTTCCTGCAGTTGACCAAGTGGTATCTGGCCCGCAAAAAGGTGCACTACCAGACGCAGGGGGATCTGTTGGCTGTCACCGACACCTGGGCCTACCGCCTGTACCGGAGGGTGCTCTTCCCGGTGTTCTGGGGAATAGGCCGGGTTGAGGAACTGCTGGTGGGTCGGTGGTGCGACGGGCACAGCCTGATTGTCCTCGGGGTGGTCGAGAAACCCGTGGGCGCGCCCGGGCGTCGGCCCCTCGCCTTGGAGGCGAGCCGATGAGCAGCGCAGTGCTGACCCCGGCCTCGGCCCCGCTGATCGCCGGCAACCTCTACGACAAGTACCACACCCGCAACCCGCTGGCCCGCCGATTGATGGCTGGGTTCCTGCGCTCCTTCGATGCGCTGCTGGACCTGCGGACGGGCGAGGGGGTCCTGGAGGTGGGGTGTGGCGAGGGATATCTGCTGAACCGGGTGCGGCGGCATTTTCCCGACGCCCGGATGGCCGGCCTGGACCTGTCCCGGGAGATCGTGCAGTTGGCCGCCCGGCAGGGCTGTCCGGGGGCGCCTTTCCTACAGGCTTCGGCCTGCCAGTTGCCCTGGGCCGATCACAGCTGGGAGGTGGTGGTGGCCTGCGAGGTGCTCGAACACCTCGATGACCCGGCCACGGCCCTGGGCGAGTTGGCGCGGGTGTGCGGCCGGGGCTGTCTGCTGAGTGTGCCGCGTGAACCCTATTGGAGCCTTGCCAATCTCGCTCGCGGCAGGTACCTGGGCCGGCTGGGGAACACCCCGGGCCATGTGCAACAGTGGCGCCAGCGCAGTTTCGTCAACCTCGTGGCCAGGCACTTCCGCGTGCAGCAGGTGCTGGCCCCCTTTCCCTGGACCATGATATGGGCCACCAAACGATGAGCGCAGAAAAGAGCGAAGAGTACCAGATCGAGGGCATCAGCCTGGTCATCCCGGCGTACCGCGAGGAGCTGGCCATCGTCGGGGTGATCGAGGAATACCGCCAGGCCCTAGAACACCTGGGGTACCCCTACGAGATCATCGTCGTCGACGACGCCTCGCCCGACCGCACCGGCGAGCTGGCGATGAAGGCCGGGGCCCGCGTCATCCGCCATCCGCGCAACCGGGGCGGCGGGGCGGCGCGCAAGACCGGCATCAAGGCGGCTCGCTACGACGCGGTGATGATGACCGACGGGGACGGCACCTATCCGACTGAGGCGCTGGCAGAGATTGTCGAGCGGCTGCGGGTGGCCCAGATGGTGGTGGGGGCCCGCATCGCCGAAAAGGGCACTTTTAAACCTATTCGCTGGGTGGCAAAGTGGGTGATCCGGCGTCTGGCCTGCTTCCTCTCGGGCACCCACATCCCCGATCTGAATTCGGGGTTGCGCCTGGTGCGCCGCGACTTGGCCCTGCGCTTCTTCTACCTGCTGCCCAACGGCCATTCCTGGGTGAGCACCATCACCTTGTGCGCCCTCACCAACGATCTGCGGGTCGATTTCGTGCCGGTCAATTACCGGCCACGCAAGGGGAAGTCCAGCTTCCATCCCATTCGCGACACCTACAACTACTTCCTCACCGTGGTGCGCACGGTGACCTATTTCAACCCGCTCAAGGTCTTCATGCCCGCCAGTATCCTGCTCCTGGCGGTGGGCGCCGCCACCCTGGTCCACGGCGTGGTCCGGGGTGACGTGTACGAGTCGAGTATGCTGGTCACCATCGCCGGCCTGCTGACCTTCTTCTTCGGGCTGCTGGCCGACCAGAATGCCCGCATGCGCACCGAGTTGGAACACCATCGCCGGGCCCAGGAGCAACACCAGAGCCTGTTGGCCGGAAAACTGGAGCATCCCTGAAATCCATGGTCGATATCTCCGGTATCTTCAACCGCGTCAAAGGGACGTATGGCAGCCTGGCCAAGAGCCTGCACCCGGCGCTGCGCCTGCCGCCATTGCGGGTGACCTTCGAGATCACCTACCGCTGCAACCTGAGTTGTCCCTTCTGTTTCCAGGAGTTCGCACGCGAGCAGTCGCCGGACTTCAAGAAAAATTTCGAGCTGAGCAACGAGGAGATCCTGGCCGCCGTCGATGAACTGCCGCGCCATACCCTGATCACCTTCAACGGGGGCGAGGTCTTCGTGCGCAAGGATTTCCCCGACCTGTTGCAGGCGATCAAGGCGCGGGGCCGGCGCTGCAATATCGTCACCAACGGTACCATGCTCTTTGCCGACAAGGCCGAACTGTTGGTGGACCACAGCAGTGTCCTGAGCGCCGGGGTATCAATTGACGGCATCGGCGAGACCCACGATCAGATCCGGCGTCTACCAGGGGCTTTCGAGCGCACGGTGGAGAACTTACGTGGCCTGACCGCATACCGGCGGCGGCGGGGCCGGCGCTTCCCGGTGGTCGACGTCAAGACGGTGATCACCTCGCAGAACCTGGAGCAACTCAGCCGGATCTATCTGCTGGCAAGGGAGATCGGGGCCGACTACCTGACCCTTTCGTGCCTGCGGACTTCGGAACTGCTCTTTGCCCTGCCCTGCCGTTCCTCCATGGCCGACGGGGCTTGGCGCGAGGAGCCGGCGCTTCTGGGCGAGCCGGTCGATTTGGACCTCCTGCGAGGCCAACTCGAAAACCTGCACCGCCTGGCCGCGGCCGGCAAACCCGCGCTCCGCTTTTACCCGGACTACGGCGAGGTCCCCGGCATCATCAAATACTACGCCAACCAGGGCTCGCTCGAGGATTACGAACTGTGCCGGGCGCCCTGGACCAATATCAGGGTAGCGCCCAACGGCGACGTCTATCCCTGCCTGGCCTACCGCATGGGCAATATCCGGGAGGAACGCCTGTTGCGGATCTGGAAGGGCAGCGCCCTAGACGAGTTCCGCGAAGGGCTGGAGCGCCAACTACTGCCGGCCTGCATGGGCTGTTGTTTCCTCAAGGCCAAACCCGGCATCACCTACCAGGCTTCCCGGACCTGTGGCAAAACCGCGCTGGTGGCAGGTTGAAGCGGGAGATGGCCGAGAATAAATCTGGCAAAGGCCAGGCCGACGGTGAGAGTAGACCCCCGCTGGTGCTGGAGGTGCTGCTGTTGATCTGGGCAGTCTTTGGGTTGGGGTATTTCTACTATTCGCAAGGTTTCCTTGGCCTGCTCCAAGAACTGTGGAGCCAAGCCTTTGGTTGAGTTGATCTACATCTTCCTCATCGGGGTGGTGGCCGTCGGGTTCGGGCGGTGGGTGCTGCGCTGCCTGGGGGTTTCGAACTACTGGTTGGCCGAGGAGCTGGCCTTCTCCTTTGGTCTGGGTCTGGGGGCCCTGGCCCTCGGGGTGCTGCTGCTGGGCCTGACCCACCTGCTGTACGAGGCCTCGCTTTACATCCTGCTGCTAGTCTGCGGAGGGGTGGGCAGCCGCGAACTGCTGGGGGTGGTAGGGCGCCTCAAAAGCCGGGTTCAGTACGGGTATTGGCAGCCGCGTTCCTACTATTTCTGGATCTCGATACTCGCCTTGGGCGGGTTCTCTTTCAATCTGCTGCGAGCGCTGACCCCGGCGTACGGGGCCGTCGATCCGCTCGCCTACCACCTGGCGCTGCCGGCGCTGTATCTGAAAAAGCACTACCTGAGTTTCGAACCCACGATCACCGGTACGATGTACCCCGACAGTATCGGCATGCTCTACACCCTGGCCGTGGGCCTGCGTGGGGCGGTACTGGCCCAACTGGTGCACCTGGCCATGGCGGTGGGCACGGCTCTGGCCATCATCGGCTTCTGCCGGCGCTTCTTCGACCTGCGGGTCGGCCTGTGGGCGGCGGCGATCTTCAGTTCGCTGCCCGTGGTGGTGTTCTTCGCGCCGCTGGGTTATATCGATGTGGGGGTGTGCCTGTTCCAGTTCCTCGGCTGCTGGGCCCTGTTCAATTGGCAGGAGGAGCGGGACGACAAGGTGCTGCTGCTCTCAGCCCTGTTCACCGGGCTGGCGCTGGGTTCCAAACACACGGCCATCCCTATGGCAGTGCTGGGCCTGATCATCGTGGTGATCGCCGAACTTCGCCGGGGTTGCTCCCCTGCCGAGGTGTTGCGCCAGGGTGCCTGGTGGGCCGGAGCAGTGCTGTTGTTGGCGGGTCCTTGGTATCTGAGGGCGCTGCTGGTCGCCGGCAACCCGGTGTGGCCGATCGCCAACAGCGTGTTCTCGGGGTTCCCTTACTACAGCGTCTACAATGCCGGGGGAGGCGGGGCCGCCGGCGGGGCCGGTGATTGGCTGCCCTCGGCGGCACGCCTGCAGGAGCAGGTATGGGTGAGTGCCACCTCCCTGTGGAAATGGTCCACGGCACCGGGCGAGTTCCAGAAGGCGATCGGCGGCTACCTGATCGTGCTTCTTCCGGGTCTGCTGCTCTATGCCCGCAGTCGTCGCGTACTGCTGCTGACCGCCTTCTGCGCCATCAACTATCTGATTTTGGTGCTCTACATCGGCGGGGTGCCCCGCTACAATCTCTACCTGTTCGCCCTGCTCAGCGTGTTGGCCGGGTACGTGGCCGAGCGCCTGGTACAGGGGCGGGTCAGGCAGGGGCGCTGGCTTTTCCAGGCGGCATTTGCGCTGACCTTGGGCGCTAACCTCGCCTGGGGCTACTACCAAGCCGGCGAGGCGGTCGAGTACCACCTTTCGGGCAAGTCCCCCGAGCAATTCCTCGCCGAACACGAAGGAAACTACCGGGTCTTCCAGGCGGTCAACCACCAGTTGCCCGCGGAGGCCACCATCCTGCTGCAGGGGCTGGTCCAGGGGTACTACTGCGAACGGCCCTATCTTTGGGATCATCCCTACCAGCGGGTGATCCGATACAGCGACTACCCCACGCCGGAGGCGCTGCACACTCGTATGCGGGAATTGGGCATCACCCACGTGGTACGGCTGATCAGTGTGCCCGCCATCCGCGTCAGCCTGGGGTATCCCCAGTACTTTGCCGACCCCTTCCACGAGGAGTTCCGCAAGAGGTACCTCAAGCTGCTGTACCGCGACGAATCCTATGCCCTTTTCGAGCTCAACCATGGCCCCGATGCCGAACCCTAAGATCCCGACTGGGCCCAGGGTCTACTTCATCGCCTGCTGTTTCCCACCTTTCGGGCGCGGCAACTCGCTGACCAATGCCTGCGCCGCCAACGGGCTGGCCGAGGATCTGCAGGTTGAGGTGGTGTGTATGGAGCAGGAGCCGGGTCTGTTGCTTTCCTACCAGCAGGACGCCAGCCTGGTGGCCCAGCTCCACCCGGGCCTGCAGGTACACCGCGTGCGGGCCGCTCGCTGGGGTGGGCTCAACGAATTGCTCTATGCCGTGGGCCTGCTGCCCTGTTATTTCCTCAACTGGGCCTGGAAGGTGTGGCGGCAGCGGGAGCGGATCTTCGCCGAACCCGGGGTGCTCTTTGCGGTGTATCCGGTATTCTCGGATCTGGCCGTGGCCTACTGGTTGCAGCGCCATTACGGTTATCCGCTGGTGGTGGATTTCCGCGACGATTTCTCCGCGGTGATGAGCAGAGGGTGGCGGCGGGTGTTCCGCGGGGTGTACCGCTGGCTGGAGGGGCGTCTGCTGCGCCGGGCCGCCAGGGTGACGGTGACCACCGAATCCCTCAAGGCCAGCCTGGCCGAGCGCCACCAGTTGGACCCAGAAAAGATCGAGGTGGTTTACAACATTGTGCCCACCGAGGCGGCGTCCTTGCGCCAGGCCGACAATCAGCCGTTGCGCCTGGTCTATGCCGGAGCGATGTCGGCGGTGCAGCGGCCAGAGATCCTCCTGAAGGCCTATGCCCTCTTGGTGGGCCGCCGGCCCGAACTGAAGGAGCGCCTGCAGATCGACCTGTACGGTCCGGCCAGCCATTATTTCAAATTGCGGGTGCAGCAACACCTGGTGCCAGGCACCAGATTCCACGGCTTTGTCGCCCACGACGAGGTAACCGCGCAGTTGCGCCGGGCCGATCTGGGTTTCCTGTCGCTGGGGGATCCGGTGTACGCCTATGCCACCCCGACCAAGTTGTTCGAGTACATTGAGTACGAGGTGCCGATGGTCGCGGTCCTGCCCCCGGGGGCTTCCCGCGAGCTGATCGGCCGCCACGACCTGGGCTTGGTGGCCGGGGTAGGCGATGTGGAGGGTTTGGCCGCCTGCCTTGAGCAGTTGTGTTGCCAGCCCGAGCTGCGCCGGCGCCTGCGGGCCAATCTGGCGCAGGTCAAACCGCTGTTCAGGCCGGAGTCGCAGTTGCACAAATGGCGGAGGGCCATTGCGGCGGCCGCTGGCCGCGAGGCACCCAGGCCCCTGCCCGCCGCCCGTACCGACCTGGTCGGCAGCACCTGAGAGCGCAACACCACGCACAAAGAGGGAATGGACGATGAGATATCGCCTGCTGGAACTGTTGGTCTGCCCGCGTTGCCGGAAGCCGTTTGCCCTGGAAGCCTTTGAGTACAGCAAAGACACGCGCGGGGAGGAGGAGGTCGAACAGGGACTGCTCAACTCACCCTGTGGGGCATGGTTCCCCATCGTCGACGGGGTGCCGGTCATCCTGCCCAATGCCCTCAACATATACAGCCAGTTCGCCGAACGTTTCCGCGACCGTTTGCCCGCGTGGCAGTTCTCCGCCGAGGAGATCGCCCAGTTCGAGCGCGACAAGAAGAAGACCCAGGAGAGCTTTGGCTTCGAGTGGACCATCTATTCGGCGGTACACGAGGAGCGGGACCGGGGTTACGCCCTGGAGGGCGGCCTGACCCCGGAGTTCTTCCGCGGCAAGCTGGTGCTCGACGCCGGCTGCGGCTATGGCCGCCACTCCCGGGTGGTCCAGGAGTTTGGGGCCGAGGTGGTGGGCCTCGACCTGAGTGTGGCGGTGCGCAATGCCCGCCGGCTGACCCGCGACAATCCCAAGATTCATATTGTACAGGGGGACCTCTTTGCGCCGCCCTTTGTACACCAGACCTTCGATCTGGTCTATAGCTGGGGCGTCCTGCACCATACCCCCGACCCACGCCGGGCCTTCGAGGGCCTGGTGGACTTTGTCCGGGAAGGGGGGGACATCTCGGTGAAGATCTACCGCAAACGACCCGCGCCGGCCGCCCTGGTCGAGAGCCTGATCCGGAAAGTGACCCTGCGCCTACCACTGAGGACCCTGTACCGCCTGGCCTACCTGGCGGTGCCCGTCAATTGGTTCTACTGGAAGCTGGGCCGTTTCATCCCCGGGGTGCGCCAGGCTATCCTCGGGGTGGTCAAGGTGGACCCCAACTGGCGCATTGCGCACATCGACACCTTCGACTGGTACCATCCTCAGTACCAGTTCCATTTTCCCATGGAGGAGGTGGTCTCCTGGTTCGAGGAGAAGGGCCTGGAACAGATCGCCGGGGAGGAGAGCAAAGGGGTCCGGGGTCACAAGGCGGCGCACCGGGCCGAGCAGCTCCAGGTGGCCCGCTGAGCGGAGAGGGTGATGGGCAAAGCGTTGTTGCGGCGGGTGGGCAGGGCCGGCTGGCCGCGTTTGCGGCAGGCGGCCACGGTGTGTTTCCCCGATGCCAGTTTCGAGGCCATCATGGAGGCGCAGCAGGGGTTTGGCCCGTACTGCACCCTGTCCTTCGACTGCGATTTCCCCCGCGACGTGGAGGCCCTGCCCCAGGTTGCCGACCTGCTCGGGCAGTACGGGGTGCAGGCGAGTTTTGCCTGCATCGGGCAGTGGGTGCGCCGCTATCCTCACGAACACCGCTGTCTGGTCGACGCCGGCTGCGAGTTGCTCAACCATACCCAGACCCATCCTAACCTCTACCATCCAGATTACGCGTACGCGCGCGGAGCCGAGCTGAGCCGCAAGCGTTTCGATCTGCTGGTGCCGCGCGAGCAACGCGCCGAGATCGAAGAGGCCCACACCACCTTCGCCGAGGTCCTGGGCTATAGCCCAGCCGGCTTCCGCACCCCCCATTTCGGCACCCTGCACACCCCCGATGTTTACCCGGTGCTTGGCGAGCTGGGTTATCGCTTCTCCTCCTCGGTGATGGCCGGGGCCTGCGCCAGCAGCGGTATCCCGTACCAGGTTGCGGGCAGCATCTGGGAATTCCCGCTCAGCCCCTGTCCGGCCCATCCCTTTGGGGTGCTGGACTCCTGGCACAGCCTCTCCAAACGCGATCCGGCCCACAGCCGGCCCGGCGAGCTGACCGCCCTGTTCGTGCGCCTCTGTGAGCAGGTACAGGGCCGTGGGGGGTACGTCAACATCTACCTCGATCCGCGCGACGCCCTCGATTCTGGGGAGTTGCGCCGCATGCTCGATTACCTGCGCGGCAGCAACCTGGTGGTCCTCAGTTACGCCGAGTTGCTGGAGCGGATGCTGGCCGACCCCACCCGCGGTCTCTTCATCACCTCATGAGATTCGCCGTCTTCAGCAGCGACCCCCTCTACAAGTACCATCAGAAGGGCGAGATCAAACCCCGGTACTGGAACCCCGAGGGAATGTTCGAGGAAGTCTGCGTCCTTTCTTTTTGCGACCAGGACATCGAGCCCGGCAAGGTGCAGGCGCTGGTGGGCGGGGCCCGCATGTGTATCGAACCGCTGGGTGTGCCGCGCCTGCTGGGACTGCCCGGGCAGCGGCGGCGGGCGCTCGAGGTGCTGCGCGCGTTCCGGCCAGACCTGGTCAGGGTACACAACCCCTGGCACGCCGGCTTCGTCGGTGTCTGGGCGGCCAGACGTCTGGGCATCCCGGTGCTGGTCTCGCTCCACACCCATTACGGCGCGCGGCGGCGCTGGGAAAGGCGGTGGGTGCTGGAGGCGTTGCGGCCCTTCGAACACTACAGCATATCCCGCGCCGATGGGGTGATGTGTGTCAGCGAGTACCTGACCGGGTATGCCAGGAGCTGCGGGGCGCGGCGGGTGGAGGTGATCTACAATCGCGTGTACGCCGAACAGTTCGCCTGTGACAGAACCGCGTTCCGCCAACCCCCGGTGATCCTCTCGGTGGGCCGTCTGGACCCGCCCAAGGACCAGGCCTGCCTAATCCGTGCGCTGCCCGGACTGGACGCCCAACTGGTGCTGGTGGGGGACGGGGTCAACCGCCGGGCGCTCGAGGAGTTGGCCACGGCCGAGGGGGTGGTAGACCGGGTGTGTTTTGCCGGGGCTGTGGCCCACGAACGGATCCAGGAGTACTACCGCCGGGCCGACCTCTTTGCCATGGCCAGCCACTACGAAGGCTTCTGTATCCCGCTGCTCGAGGCGATGGCCGCCGGGCTGCCGGTGGTGGCCGGCAACACGGATCCCTTCCCGGAGATCCTCGGCGGCACTGGCCGATGTGTGCCGCACGACGCTCGCAGTTTTCACCAGGCCCTTGCCCAGCTAATCGCCGACCCACCAGCTGCCCAAATCCTGGGTCGGGCCGCCCGAGCACGCGCCCTCCAACTCGACGGCGGCCGGATGGAGCAGCGCGAAGCCGCACTCTATAGCGAGGTGATCCAGCAAGGCCGTACCGGGGGGATATGCGGCTAGGCACCTGATTTGCTACACTGGGGAAGTAACCAAGGGTGGGCAAAAATCCCCCTGGCGCCGATATAGTGAATACTCAGCGGCGGAAATTTCTTCCGGTGGTTATCTTTCCTGTGAGACAACTATGAAAAATGTGGCCATACTTGGGGGTGGGATCACCGGGCTGACCTGTGCCTGTCAACTGGCGCAGAGCGGCCATACCGTGACCGTGTACGAAAAGGCGGCCCAAACCGGGGGGTTGGCCGGTTCGCTGGTGCAGGGGGAGTTTGTCTTCGACTACGGCCCGCACGAGTTTTGCACCGAGAACCCGATATTGGTCAACCTGCTTGCCGACCTGCTGGGGGAGGACCTGTTGGAGCGCCACAAACGCGCCGCCCAGTTCTTCAACGGCCGTTTCATCGATTATCCGCTCTCACCGGTCCACGTGATGCAGCAGCTGCGGCCGGGATTGACGGCGCGCATCGTCAGCGAGGTGGTGTTGCAGCGCTTCAAGAGCTTGGTGTGGACCAGCAGCGACCATTCCTTCGAAAAATGGGTGGACAGCCGCTTCGGCTCCACCCTGTACCAGACTTATTTCCGGCCTTTTACCCAGAAGGTCTGGGGCATCGATCCAGACCACCTAGACCCGCGCACGGCCTCCCAGCGCATCGCCTTCAACTCCATCTTCGACTACGTCATCAAGACCTTTTCCTATTTCTTCCTCCACCACAACGACTTTTCCTCGATCCACTCGCCGCTCAAGGATAAATACTACTACAGCCGCGGCGGGATCGGCACCCTGACACGCCGCCTGGCCGAGCGCTGCGTGGAGTTGGGGGTCGAGTTCCGCTGCGGGTACCAGGTCGAGCGCCTCGAAGTGGAGGGGGAACGGGTGAAGGCTCTGCACTTCACCAATGGCCAGCGGGTCGCTGATTTCGACTATGCCGTCAACACCATGCCTCTGTCCCTGTTGTTGGCCAGCCTGGGGCACCCGGTCGCCGATCTGCCGATCAAGTTCCGCAGTATGGTTTTCGCCTTCCTCGAAATCCCGCGTCCGCAGATGTCGCCCTACTCGTGGATCTACTATCCCGATCCGGAGATTATCTTCCAGCGTTCGACCGATTTCGCCCACCTCGATGCCGGCATGTGCCCGCCGGGCCAGACCGGGGTTTGCCTGGAGATCTCCTGTTTCCCCGAGGAGGAAGTCTGGTCATGGCGCGACGCCCAGATCCTGGCCCGGATCCGCCGCGACCTGGAGCGGGTGGGGGTGTTGCCCGAGAGTGTGCCCTGCAAAGGGCATGTGGTCCGCAAGCAGTTCATCTACCCAATCCAGGTCATCGGGTACCTCGAGATCGTCGAGGAGCTGCTCAAACCCGTGCGGCAGGTCCGAAATCTAGTGACCACCGGCCGGCAGGGATTGTACAAATACTGCAATATGAACGAGTGTATGGAGATGGCCATCGGGGTCGCCGATCAGATCGGCGAGGAGGTAGACGACTTCGCCTACAACCTCGAGTCGAACTGGCGCGGCGCGGGCCTGGAACAGGAACGGGCCCTGCCAGGGCCCAAGCCGGTCCGGTGAACGGGATTGGCTGATCGGGCAGGCACCGGACCTGATAGAGGGGAGGGGCAAGCGCAGCTGTTGCTCCTGATGGTCGGCGCCGTGGTGCTGCGGCTCAGCTTTGGCATGCCCTACTACCTGCCCGGCGACAGCCTGAATTATCTCAATGCCTTCGAGGCCTTTGAGCATCCGGGCCTGGCCAACACGCTGCACATCACCCGGCTGGGCATGATCCTGCCTCTGGCGGTGCTGCAGGTGCTCGGCGCCGGCATCCACCCGCTGCTGCAGCTCTTTCCCCTGGCCTGTTCCCTGGCGGCGGTTTTTCTGGTGTACCGGCTCGCTTCCAGAGCCGGGGGGAGCGCGGCAGGGCTGGTGGCTGGTGGCCTGATGGCCGCGGTACCGATGGAGGTCACCTATGGCACAGTCCTCCTGCCCGATACCCCGTTGAGTCTGCTGGCGCTGCTGGCGTACTGGCAGTTGGCCCAGGGACCGGTGGGCCAGCGCTCGGCCTTGGTGGCCGGCCTCTTCCTCGGCTTAGCCTACACCTGCAAGGAGACCGCACTGTTTTTTGCCGGACCGGCGCTGCTGCAGGCCTATTGGTCGAGGAAGGATTGGCGCGACGCGGCCTGGCTGGCGGGTGGTCTGGCCGGGGTGGTGCTGGTCGAGGTGGGGGTGTTGTGGCTGTGGCTGGGCGCCCCGCACTTCCGCATCTTGCAGACCCTTGGTTTTGCCTACGGGGCCAAAGGTCAGTTCGCCGCCGTCGAGCCCACGTTGGGCTGGTGGCTGGGGCAGCTCTGGTTCAAGGTCGGGGCCCTGTACTGGGGGGCCCATCCGTCCACCGCGGCGCTGCTTCTGGTGGTGCCCCACCTCCTGCTCCTGGCCCTGATCCGCCTGGGCCGGCAGGGCATGCTCTGGTGGCCAGCCTGTTGGCTGGCGGCCTGGTGGGGGCAGCAGTTGGTGTTGTCGACCATCGAACCCGAGCCCCGGTACCTGCAGGCCGGCCTGCCCTATGCAGCGCTGCTGATCGGGGCAGGGCTGGCCTCCTGGTGGCATACCCAGTGCCGCGCGCGGCGCTGGGCCCTGGCACTGCCGGCCCTCACCCTCTGCCTGATAGGGGCGGGGTTGTTCAAGTTTGCTTTTGCGCCGCGGGCGGCAGCTACCCATGTGCTCTATGAGCGCTTTCGCGCCCTGGCGCTGGAGGAGCCGGGTGCCGTGGTGGGCGGCCCCTCCGAGTACGTGATGCGGTTGGCCGAATACGCCGGTCTGCACACCCCCCTCACGCGACCCGAGGCCGGGTTGACCCACTGGGCACGGCTCAGCAGCGGCTACACCAAGGAAGAGGCGGATTCGGGGCCGCCGGCAGGGATGGGGGGGTGTCTGAAGGAGCAGTTCGCCCTGCGCTTCGAGGCGCTGTACCGGCGCCTGGGCGCGGTGCCGGCGGTCGGGGTCAACTCCACCGCCGAACTCTACTGCCGGCCCGGTATGCCGGCGTCGCCAAACCTTTGAAGGCCATGCGTTTCAGCGTTATCGTGCCCTGCTTCAACGCCCAGCGGACCATCGCCCGCTGTCTCGACAGCCTCTTTGCCCAGACGCTGCCCCGCACCGAGTACGAGGTGATCGTGGTGGACGACGGCTCAACCGACGACAGCCTGCATATCGCCCGCGGCAACGACTGTCTGGTGCTGGCCAACCCGCGCAACCAGGGGCCGGGGGTGGCGCGCAACCTGGGCGCCAGCCGGGCAAAGGGCGGTTTCCTTGTCTTCACCGATTCGGACTGTATCGCCCCCCCCGGCTGGCTGGAGGCCATCGGCCGCCATTTCGCCGACCCTGGGGTGCAGGCGGTTTGGGGGGGATACAGCGGCTCGGTGGGTGATTCGGCGATCGAGCGTTTCGCGCTGCTCGAATGTATACATCGCCAGACCGCCCTGGAGTTCCACCTCGAACTGAGCAGCACCTCGAATTTCGCCTGCCGGCGCGCCGCTTTTCTCGCCGTGGGCGGTTTTCCCCGTTATGCCCTGTGGGGCGCCGATCCCGAAGCGCAGCCCTTCTGGGGCAACGAGGACATGGACATCGCCTACCTGCTCGAGTGTGCCTTTCCGGGGGGCATGCGCTGGGATGGTGCCAACGGGGTGGCGCACCATTTCCGCGCCAGGCTCGGGAAGTACCTGAAACAACAGGCCTTTTTCGCCTCGGCGGCGATGGTCTCGTACGCCAAATACCCGGGGCTGCGCAACGCGGGGAGCAGTGCCGGCCGCCACAGCGTGCTGGCGCAGTTGCTGCTGCTCCTGCCCCTGACCGGGCCTTTGCTGGCCCCGCGCTGGCCCTGGTTGCTGGGGATAGCGCTGCTCAGCCCGGCACTGGCGCTGGCCTGCAACCCGGGCCTGGCCCGCCTGGCCGGGCAACGCGGCGAGTCCCGATGGCGGATCGCGCTGCTGCTGGTGACCCGCAACCTCGCCTGGGCGGCGGGGATCCTCCGGGGGATGTGGTGGGGGTTGGGCAGTTACCTGGGCAGAAGCGCCGAAACCCAAGGCCTCGAGGCGGCCAAAACATGATGAACTCTGTTGGTAACTGGTGGCAGACCACCCGTCGCTGGGTGGGCAGCGTGTTTCACCTGGCTTACAGTGTCTTGTGGGCTCCCCACGCGTACATGATCTACTTTGTCACCGCCCGCTGTAATGCGCGCTGCAATTTCTGTTTCTACTGGAACGAGATCGAGAACGCCTCCAAACGCCAGGAACTGCGGCTCGACGAGATCGCCGAGATGACCCGCAGACTGCGGCACCTGCTCTATCTTTCGGTGGGTGGGGGCGAACCCTTCCTGCGGGCGGACCTGGCGGACCTGGTGGGGCTCTTTTACCGCAACTGCCACACCCGTTTCGTCAACATCACCACCAACGGTCTGCAGCCCGAGCGCACGGCCATGACGGTGGAGCGGATTCTGCGCGAGAACCCCGCGCTGTACCTCAAGGTCAACCTCAGCCTCGACGCCCTGGGTGAGAAACACGACGAGTTGCGGCGGGTGCCGGGCAATTTCCGCAAGGTGATGGAGACCCATGCCCGGCTCAGCCAGGTGCGCGAGCAGGAGCGCTTCTTCGGGCTCAACATCGCCACCACCTTCTCCAGTTTCAACGAGAACGAGATCGGCGAGTTGATCGACTACGTGGACCAGACCCTGGCGGTGAACGACCACACGCTGACCTTTGTGCGGGGCGATGCCAAGGACCCCTCGGCGCTGGGTGCCTCGGTGGATAAATACAAAAGGGCCGTGGGCTATCTGGAGTCCAAACACAATCCCACCCGGCCAATGTTCAAACTGCTACACGGCGTGCTGCGCACCATGTTCAAGATCAACATCGACACCCTGGAGCAGGACCGGATGATGGTGCCCTGCGTGGCCGGCGGCAAGATGATCACGCTCGATGACCAGGGCATGCTCAAGCCCTGCGAACTGCTGGAACAGTTCCACAGCACCGACCGCTTCCACATCGGCGACCTGGAGGTGGAGGTGATTCACACCCCCGGCCACACCCCCGCCGATATCAGTTACCGGATCGGCGACGCGCTGTTCGTCGGCGATACGTTGTTCATG
>SXGT01281297.1_pt1 | contig 30268 bp, 29 predicted proteins | sample 3176221 | NCBI WGS metagenome assembly SXGT01 (sample SAMN11356862, study PRJNA531348) | freshwater metagenome | isolation source: freshwater sample F1-120 | place: China: Fuxian Lake, Yuxi | collected 2017-12-25 | reverse complement strand
TTTACGGTCGTCAGGCCAGGCCACAGTGGCGTTGTCGGTGGGGTCTCCAGCTTCAGCCAGTTGCAGCACCATGTCGAATTCAACTGGAATTTGTGACACTCGGCCTTTCAGTTCATCTTCAAGAAACACCTTGGCGTGTGTGGCCAGTTTGTCTTCGGCAATGAATTCCTGGCCTGTCACGGGTACAAACATCCACTTTGCGAACTGGGTTTTGCCTGCTGCATTGGTGAACTTGAATGCGTTTGCGCTCCAGTAGTTCACTGCACCGTAGCTGGCAGGTACGCCAGTTTTGGCAACCCATTCCATTTGCGGTTTGAAGTCAGGGTACTTGGCGGCCGCCGCTGCTATCTTTGCAGGATCCGGTTTTTTAGTTGCAGGGTCTGGCTTGCGTGCCTCCAGGAAAGCAAGGAAACCGTCGGGTGTGGCAGCCGTGAAGAAGGGGGATGAAATGTTGGCCATCAGCCATTGCTCGCCATTCGGCAAGTCAAATTGGGCGGCCAGGCCGCGTACGCCTTTGCCGTTTTCAGGCGCATTGGGATTGCCGCCACCCACGGAGAAGCGCAGGGTAACCGGCACTGGTTTGCCAGAAAAAACAGACGCTTTGGAAACGGCCGAAGCTGCCTTGTTGCCTGTGAATGTGCCCGCTGCGCAAACGCCGCGAGCGCCTGACCGGCGCGAACCCGCATGCGTGCCAAACACACCTTCAAGGCCGTCCACCAAATTCACTGCGTTGGCCGGTTCGCTGGGAATTGCAGTCTGAGCGACCGCTGTTTGTGTGCCAAGGGCGGCCAGTGCCGCAACAACTGCCAAACCAATTGCTGTTCTCATTTCCTGCATCCTTCTTTTGATGGTCATCGATCTCGCAACCCACCCGGTGAGCCGGATGGTCTACGCTATAGATCGCTGACGCGAGAAGGAAGTTACAGTGTCACAAAAATATAATTTATTGGGTAGGCAGCAGGTTCTTGATCACTGACTCGGCAACGCGCTGATTCATGTAACGCGGTACCGCATAAGTAAAGCGGGCTTCTGCGATTGCAGACTTGGCCACAGCGGGAATGTCGGTTGCTTTCAAGGCAGCCAGCTGGGTTGGAATGCCAAACTTTTCATTCATGGTGCGAATACGGGCAATAAAGGCTCTGGCCAGGTGTACGTCGTCGGCACCTTTGTCACCAATGCCGCACGCGCGGGCCAGAATGGCCAGGCGGTCGGCACAGTTGGGCAGGGAATAGTCCAGCACATGGGGCATCACTATGGCATTGGCCAGGCCATGGGGCGTGTGGTACAAGGCACCAAATTTGTGAGCAATGCCATGCACATAACCCACTCCGGCTTGTGTGAAAGCAATGCCAGCCAGGTGCGATGCCCGAGCCATTTTCTGGCGAGCTTCCAGGTTGCTGCCGTCTGCAACAGCAGTTTCCAGGTGCTTCATGATCAGCTGGGTTGCTTCCAGGGCTTTTTCATTGGTTTTTCGGGTGGCATTGCGTGATACAAAGGCTTCCACAGCGTGGGTCAAGGCGTCCATGCCCGTGGCCGAGGTGATGTGCGCAGGCAAGCCGGTCATGAGCGATCCATCCAGCGCGGCGGCCGTGGGCAACAAGCGAATGTCCATAGCGGCTACTTTGCGTTTGTTTTCTGTGTCGCTGACCACGGCCGCAATGGTGACTTCTGCACCGGTACCAGCGGTAGTGGGTACGGCAAACAAGGGAATCATGCCCTTGTGCACCCGCAGCAAGCCGGTCAGTTTCAATACAGGCTTGTTGTTCTTGGCGCGGGCACCAATCATTTTGGCGGCATCAATGGGGCTTCCTCCGCCCACTGCCAAAATGGCCTGGCAGCCGTTTTCCATCAGCATGCGGTAACCGGCTTCAATTTGCTCCACAGTGGGGTTGGGTTCCACGCCGTCATACACCACGTACTTCACGCCCTGGGTTTCAAGCTCAGCCTTCATCTTTTCAAGTACGCCAAGCTTGACCAACACAGCATCGGTCACGATCAATACATTGCGGTGGCCCGCGTCGGCCATGTGCCGAACCAAGTCCAGTGAGGAACCGGTGCCTTCGAACATGCGGGGCCACTTGAAGGGCATCAGTGCAGTGACCACTTTGAAAATGGCCATATAAATGCGTAACGCGAGCACTTCGAGTGCATGCAACATGCGGGTGTCTCCTAACTTTTATTGTGGGGTTAACAGTTGTTACTATGATTGTACAAAGAGTAGGCAGTGTAGAGGCAGAGGAAATATTCCACTTTTCTTGACGATCGGGAAAATTTCACGAGCCCTTTCGGTCAAGCTTGCCGCACTGTCAACAACAACATTCAAGAGACATTGTTCATGAAGCACCGCAGTACACCCTTGATTGCCGCCTTGGCCACCCTCAGTATTACGCAACCCGCACTGGCACAAACCGAAAACCTGGACACCTTCGTGGTCTCGGCCACCCGCGAAGCACGCGACCCGTTTGAGGTGCCAGCCTCGGTCGACAAGATCAACCAGAACACCCTGGAGAAAGCGGCCAGCTTTCAAGTGAATTTGTCGGAAACACTGACCCGTGTGCCGGGTTTGGTCATCAACAACCGCAATAATTTTGCGCAAGACCTGCAAATTTCAATTCGGGGCTTTGGGGCGCGGGCCACCTCGGGGGTGCGAGGCGTGCGTTTGTTTTCCGATGGCATACCCGCCACCATGCCGGATGGTTCCGGCCAAATTTCCCACTTCAGTCTGAGTTCAACCGAGTCCATCGAGGTGCTGCGCGGGCCGTTTTCATCCCTGTATGGCAATTCCTCGGGCGGCGTGATCTTGCTGACCACCGAGAACCCGCGCGTGGGCACTGAGCTGGAGGTGAACCAGATATTTGGAACCGACAGCACCCGCAGAAGCGGTATCAAGCTGAACAAGGGCAATGAGGAAGTGGGCATTGTGATTGATGCATCCACTTTCCGAACCGATGGATACCGCGACCACAGCAGAGCACGTCGAGACAATTTCAACAGCAAAATGGTGTGGAATTTAAGCAGCGACACCAGGCTGAGTTGGGTGGTGAATTATGTGGACATTCCACTGGCGCAAGACCCGGCTGGCTTGACCGCTGCCCAACTGGCCAGCAACCGCCGGCAGGCAGGCACCAACACGGTGGCCAACAACACCAATAAAACAGTGGAGCAAAGCCAAACAGGCATTGTGTTGGAGCACAAGTTCAGCCCCGGCACCAATATCACTTTCAGCCCTTATTACGGGGACAGGAAGATTCGCCAGGTGTTGGCCAGCACTGCGGTGATCGATTTGAAAAACGAATACAGCGGCGCCGACCTGCGATTTGGGCACCAAACCAGCCTGCTTGGGAAACCCTTGTTTTTGAATGCGGGCTTGACGGTCGGCGAGTTGGAGCAGGCGCGCCAAGGCTTTTTTGGTGCCAGCACCACTCCTAATCGGGATGAGGCCAACACGGCCAGCCAGTTCGATCAGTACCTGCAGGCGGAGTATTTTTTCACCGACAAATTGAGTGTGCTGGGCGGGGTTCGAAATTCGTCCATCGAGATCGAATCCGATGATCAATTTTTGAGCAACGGCGACGGCAGTGGCAGCAAAAAGTACGATGAGGTCACCAGCAATGTGGGCTTCACCTACCGTTTGCAACCCAACATCAACACCTATATTTCATACGGTGAAGGATTCGAGACCCCCACCTTGCTTGAAACTGCGTATTTGTCAGTTGCACCACCCAGTCCAAACTTCAACTCCCAGCTTGAAGCCGCAAAAAGTGAGCAACTTGAAATTGGTGTTAAAGCCAAATTTGGTGGCACCTTGGTGAATGCAGCGCTGTACACGGTAGACACCGACAACGAGATCGTGGTGTTGGCTGCGAACGGTGGTGCCACCTCATTTCAGAACGCTGGCTCGACCAGTCGCGAAGGTGCGGAACTGGCCCTGCAGCATGCTTTCAACAGGCAATGGCAAGCCAATGCGGCGGTGAATTACATTCGTGCCACCTACGACACCTCGGTTAACAGCATTCAGGCCGGCAACAGCTTGCCCAGCATTCCGAAAAAAACCTTCTTCGGTGAGCTGGTTTACAAGCCTTCAAGCCTGTATGAGGCAGCCACAGAATTGCGGTATGTCGACAAGCTGTTTGCCAACGATGCGAATGATGCGTTTGCCCCTTCCTACTCGGTGGTGAACCTGCGCGCCAGCAAGGACTGGCCTTTGAATGGTGGCTGGAATGTGCGCACCTATGCCCGTGTGGACAATGTGTTCGACAAGGAATACGTGGGGTCAGTGATTGTGAACCAGGGGGCAGGGCAGTTCTTTGAGCCTGCCAGCGAACGCCAGTTTTTACTGGGCGTTACCGTGGGTTTGAAGTGGAAGTAAGCACTCATGTGACTGTCAGGTAACTTTAGAGCGCCCACACCACTCCCCGTGGCTTGGGCACTGTTAGAATCTGACACACATAATTTTCACAATCAGGTTTGCCGCCATGTCCACTGCACTCAGCCTTCGTCGTATCAGCCACATGTCCAGCAACGGCTGGGATCGCTTGTTCAAATCAGAATCCATGGTTCGCGCGGGTTTGCAGCCGTTTGAAATTGTTCACCAAAGCGGCATTCACAGCGTTCGTCATTACTTGCCCTTAACTGAAGAAAGCATCACCGTAGGTGACCAAACGCTGCCAGTGAGCAAGAAGCGCAATCAAATTCCGCTTGTGCTGATCGCACCCCTGGCCGTGAACATGTATGTGTACGATTTGCTGCCCGAGCGCAGTTTTGTGCGCTACCTGATGGCGCAGGGCTTTGATGTGTACCTGATCGATTGGGGCAAGCCCACGCGCAAACAGGCAGGTTTAACCCTTGAGAATTACATCAAGGAATTTTTGCCTGCGTGCCTGAATGCCGTGCGTGAACACAGTGGTTCCAAAAAGCTGAATCTGCAGGGCTGGAGTATGGGCGGTGGCATGGCCTTGGCTTACACGGCCTTGTTCAAAGACGAAAACATCAACAAAGTGGTCACCTATGGAACGCCCATCGATGGCCACGCCAACGGTGCCATCGGCCAACAATACAAACGCTTGGCGAACCTTCTGAAGTCGGCCCGAATCAATTTCAGAAAGGTGCCCGCCAAATTGCTGTACACGCCGGGCTGGGCCAACGTGATCGGTTTTAAATTGCTCGACCCTGTGGGTAGCCTGAAAGGTTACTGGAACCTGATTTCACAGTTGCACGACCGTGAGTTCGTGGCCCAGCATGCCAACCAGGCGGCATTTATTGACAGCCTGGAGGCCTACCCCGGTGGTGCATTGCGAGACTGGTTTGCGAGCATTTGGCTTGAAAATGAAACAGCGCACGGCCACTTCAAAGTGGGCAAGGCCGTGGCCAACTTCAAAGACATCACTTGCCCGGTGTTGGGTATTGCAGGCAAATCGGACAACCTGGCCAACGTGGCGTGCTGCAAGCCGATCACCAAGGTTGTTGGCTCGGAGAAGTCCGAATTCTTTATCGGCCCGGGCGGCCACATTGGCATCATGAGCGGCAAGGAATCGCCCAATACCATTTGGGCGAAAACCGTGAGCTGGCTAAATAGTTAACACTGTGCATCCACCTCCGCTTTTGGTTATAGTGAACCCACTCAGCACCAAAAGCAGTAGGAGGTGGCATGCTGAAATCCAGACGAAAAATTCTTCAGGCCAGCGCAGGTCTTGTGCTTGCAGGCCCCATGTTTGGTCAACGCCGTGCCTTGGCGCAAACACCTGCATGCGATGACAGCCCTACACCCCGTCAAATCGAAGGCCCGTATTACATCCCGCAAACTCCCCGGCGCAGCAATTTGATCGATGGTTTGCCCGGAGAAGTTCTGATATTTGAGGGCAGGGTATTGAGCACCGTATGCCAGCCCGTTCCCGATGCAATTGTCGATTTGTGGAGCTGCGATGCCCAAGGTGTTTACGACAACTCAGGTTTTAAACTGCGCGGGCATCAAATCACGGATGCACAGGGCAGGTTTCGTTTTCAAACTCTTGTGCCCGGGTCTTACGGCAATTCCAGTTTCAGGCGCACACCGCATTTTCATGTAAAGGTTCAGCCTCCGGCAAGCCCTTTGCTGACCACGCAACTTTATTTTCCAGATCATCCATTGAACCAGCGCGATAGTTTTTTCAATCCAGCCTTGCTGGTGAAGATTGAAAAAAAGGTGCAACAACCCAAGCTGGCCTTGTTTGACTTTGTAGTGCCTGTGCAGGCTGGGGGATAAGTTCAATGGCAGTACCCACACGAAGTTTGTTCGCCCTGTGCGCTGTGCTGGTGGCAGCCGCCTGTTCAACGCTGCCCGCTACGCGGCCGGCTGCGCAAGTTGCGCCAACCGTGTGGCTTATGGGCGAGGTTCATGATAATCCCCAAGCCCACCGGGCCCGTTACAACTTAATTGCCAGCAAAGTGAAAGCAGGCTGGCGACCCGCCATAGCCATGGAACAGTTTGATCGCGAACACCAAGGCCTGTTGCGCACCGCGCAAGATGAATGTAAAACCGCTGCCTGCATTACCTCCAGGCCGTGGGTCGAAAAATGGCAGTGGGAGCTTTACGAACCGCTGATTCAACTGGCCCTGGACTATCAATTGCCTTTGCTGGCGGCCAATGTGTCGCGCGAAGATGCAAACCGGATTGTGAAGGGTGGCTACACCGCTGCCCTGGACCCTGACACGATTGCCCACTATGAATTAAACAAACCTTTGCCAACGGCTCTGGCCGAACAGCACCGGCAAAACATTGTGGAAGGGCATTGCAATATGTTGCCGCTTCAGGTGGCCGAGAAGATGATCCCTGCGCAAGTGGCCCGAGATGTCTGGATGGCCAATGTAATCGAGCAGCAAGCCGAACAGCGCGATGTGGTTTTGATTGCGGGCAATGGCCATGTTCAAAAAGATGTCGGCGTGGTGCATTGGTTGCCCGTTACACTACAAGAAACAACAACCGTGTATGGTTTCATTGAGAATTCGCAGGCGGGTGGCTCTGAGCAATTCGATGTACTGGCGCAGGTGCCGGCACATCCCCGTGAAGACCCTTGCGAGGCATTCAAGGCCATGATGAAAAAATAAGCCACACTCAGGCAGGGGGCAAACAAGTGGGTAGTTCATTGCATTGGCGGTGCGCTGGCGCGCTCCTGCTTGGCGCAGCGGCGTTCTATTCGCAACCATTGAAAGCCAATGGGTTCGAAGATTTCGATGATGCTGAATTGATTGATCACATCGCAGGCAGTGTTGCACGTGGCTACGGACGCATGTATGGCTACGGCGTCGATTTCAAACTCATCGGAAAAGAAACGCCACATCAGTCGCCCTTGCTGGTTCAATACAATGCGCCGCTGAAGCGATGTACTTTTTTTATCAGTACGCGCGATAAAACATGGCACAGCTTTGAGCAGTACCTGGAATTTTTTGAAGGTTTGCCCAAGCAAGTAGTCTATGAGGCCTTCTTCGCGCATGAATCAGGGCATTGTGTCCAGATGAATGAGCAAATCGATTTTGGTCCGGTGCGGCGCCGTCACCGCGAGGAACTGTACGCCGATGTGTTTGCCCTGTCGCATGTAGAACGTTATTACCCCAAGCATCGCAAAGCATTTCAAGAGGCGCAGTTGAAAATGCGCCGTGCTGCGTTGGGCATTCAAAACGAATATGACTTTTACAAAGAATTGCTGAAGTTGCATTACAGTCCTGGCCTTCAATCGGCATTGAAAGTGAAAAATCCGCAAGAAAGAGCGTACTCAATTGCCAAAGCGGTGGATCTGTTGTGATAGTTTGTTATCGTGATAAGTAATTAGGCTTAATCCCAAGGAAGCACAGGAGTAGTGAACATGGATCAAATGAAATTTGGCTTGGCAGAGAAAATCAAGGAAACAACCGTCAGTCGCCGGGGCTTTTTGCTCACTTCGCTGGCAGGCGGTTTTGCGGTGGCTTCAGAGCCTCTGTTTGCCCAAGCCATCAAAACAGACACACAGGGCATTACCGCCGGTGAAGTGAAAGTACCTGTAAAGGATGGACAAATTCCAGCCTACCGCGCCATGCCTGCCAAAGGTAAAAACTTTCCGGTCATTCTCGTGATTCAGGAAATTTTCGGTGTTCACGAGTACATTCAGGACATTTGCCGTCGCTTGGCCAAGCAAGGCTACTATGCAATTGCACCCGCGCTGTTCAGCCGCGAGGCCGATGTGTCCAACATGAGCCTTGATGCAATCTTGAAGGAGGTGGTGCCGGTGGTGCCCGATGCACAAGTGATGACCGACATCGATTCCACGGTGGCTTTTGCCAAAGCCAGTGGCAAGGCCAACACTGCCCGCTTGGGGATCGTGGGCTACTGTTGGGGTGGGCGCACCGTGTGGCTCTATGCCAATCACAACCCTGCAGTTAAGGCAGGCGTGGCTTATTACGGCCTGCTGGCTGGCTTGAAAGGCCCCAACAAGCCGGCTGATCCGGTTGATGTGGCTGCAAACCTGAAAGTGCCAGTGCTGGGCCTGTATGCTGGTGAAGACAGTTTTGTGCCCGATGAAGTGGTCGACAAAATGCGCAACGAGTTGGGCAAAGGCAACAGTGCTTCTGAAATCGTGGTGTTCCCTGCGGTCAACCATGGTTTTCATGCAGATTACCGACCCACTTATGACAGACGAGCGGCCACGTATGCCTGGAAACTGACTTTGGACTGGTTTAAAGAGCGTGGCGTGTAAACAGGGGTTCAAATGAGGGGGATTTGAGTCAAATTTGCTGAATTTATCCCGGATTGTCTTGGATTGACTTAGACAAAGATGACTCAATTCGCTCAAGCGTTTACACTTGAAGCACCCCAATCGTTTGGTTAAAACTCCAAAAACATGAAAACCGAGAATCCTTTAGCGCTAGACAACCAGCTTTGTTTCTCTTTGTATGCCACCTCCCTGGCAATTACCCAGGTTTACAAGCCGCTGCTGCAACCCTTGGGCCTCACCTTTCCACAGTATTTGGTCATGATGATTTTGTGGAAAGAAGACGGTGTCAGCTTGATCAATGTGGCGCGCCAACTGGGTCAACAGCCCGGTGCACTCACGCCAGTCATCAAGCGCATGGCCGAACAGGGCCTTCTGACCCGCAACCGAAGCGCTGACGACGAAAGACAACTGCAAATTTATCTGACTGACGAAGGCAAACGGATTCGGGAAAAGGCACTGGATGTTTATGCGTGTGTGGTTGAGCAATGTGGCATGACACCCATGGATATTCATCGATTGAAGTGCGAATTGGATGCTCTGCGCGAAAGGCTGTTGAAAGCCTGATTGCTTGTCCGTAATTAATTATTGCGATAACATTCCCAATCATTGATGTTTCTTATTGAAGTGTCTCTTCAAATAGTTATCGCGATAACTATTTGTTTGTTCATCCATCCAATCACAGGAGAAAACAATGCAAGTCGTGTACTCAACCAAAGCCACATCCACCGGCGGTCGTGAAGGGGGCTCAGCCACCGAAGACGGGCGCTTGAAAGTACAACTCAGTACCCCCAAAGAATTGGGTGGAGCAGGCGGTCCAGGCACCAATCCTGAGCAATTGTTTGCCGCGGGTTACTCGGCCTGCTTTATCGGAGCCATCAAGTTTGTAGCCGGGCAAGACAAAATCAGCTTGCCTTCCGAGCCTGAAATTACTGCCACAGTCGGTATTGGTGGCAACCCCAACGGTGTGGGTTTTGCAATCACTGTGGACATGAGCATCAAGCTGGAAGGCATGGACAAAGCCGCAGCCAACGCCTTGGTGGAAAAGGCGCACCAGGTGTGTCCGTACTCCAATGCAACCCGTAACAATGTGGATGTAAAGTTGACGGTGGTGTAAGCACCAAAAAGCCACAAAACCATTGATCAGCGGTGGGCTTTTGTAAGCAGCCCATCGCTTTTGTTTTTTTGCAGGGAAACATTGAATGCACAAGCACTATGCCAAACCCGCGTGGATGAACAATGCCAGGGGCGATGTACGCTGTGCAGGGTTCGAGTTGGAGTTTGCCGGGCTCGATTTGCAAACAGCAGCCAATGCAGTCGCGAAGGCTATCAACGGCGAGGTGATCAAAGACACCCAAGCCGAGTGCAGGGTAAGGCATCCGCAGTTTGGTGATTTCAAGATCGAACTGGATTGGAGTTTCGCCAAAAATATGGCACGCAAGCGGCTTGAAGAGCAGGGTGCAAGTGAAGATGCGGTACTGGCGCTGATGACCGATCTGGCTCGGCAAATTGTGCCTCTTGAGGTGGTCTGCCCACCTGTTCCAGTTGATCAACTCCAAGTGCTCGATGGCATGGTGAAGGCCTTGCAACAGGCCGGTGCCTTGGGTACTTCTGATTCACTGATTTACGCATTTGGTGTGCACATCAATACCGAATTACCTGCCCTGGATTCGAAAACACTGGTGCCCTATTTGCAGGCGTATTGCGTGTCGCAGTACTGGTTGATGAAGGCACATGACGTGGACACACTGCGTCGGTTAACGCCTTATATCGACACCTATCCCAAAAAGTACATCCAGGAGGTGATGACCTACACGGCAGATACACCTTTGCAACAAATCATTGACGATTATCTGGAATACAACCCGACCCGAAACCGGGGCATGGATTTGCTGCCTTTGTTCAAACAGATCGATGAAGCACGTGTGTTGGCTGCGGTTAAGGATGAGCGCGTGAACGCACGCCCCACCTTTCATTATCGTTTGCCGAATTGCGAGATTGAAAAGCCCCAGTGGGAGCTTTCCCGAAGCTGGAATATTTGGTGTGTGGTGGAACACCTGGCCGCGGACCCGGTCACATTGAAGTCCATGTGTGAACAATGGACCGATTACAACGAAAACCTGATCAACTTGAAGGAAGAGCCTTGGCACCAGCAACTGGCGACCATTCACGAAAACCTGTTGTCGGTGTAACTGGCAACGCAAAGTGGTGGTCACCGTCGTGGTTCAGCATTCGGTTGGCAGTGTGGCTGGCCGGTGGCAAAGCCCGACGCATTAGCGTGAAGCATCCGTGGCCGATTTCGCAAATTGATGCCTTGATTGTGAGTGGTGGTGATGACATTCACCCCTCCCTGTATGGCGAGGAGGAAGCACCCAAAGCCCATTACGACCCCGATCGCGATGCCTTGGAGCAGGCGCACATTGCCTGGGCCTTGAAGCACCAGTTGCCCATGCTGGGCATTTGCCGGGGCACCCAGTTGATCAATGTCAGTTTGGGTGGCAGTTTGCACATCGACATTCGCGCAAAGCGTAAATTAACCTCGAACAGGGGCACGGTGTTGCCACGTAAAACCGCCGCCTTGCGGGCCAGCAGTTGCTTGGCTTTGGTAACCCGCGCTAGCCGCTTGCGCATCAACAGCCTGCATCACCAGGCGGTAGACCAACTGGGCGAAGGTGTTCAAATTGTAGCCCGCGACCTCGATGGCTTTGTACAAGGCATCGAGCCCACCGGCCCCTGCCACTGGCTGGGTGTGCAGTGGCACCCGGAATATTTGTTGTACCGCCCGCAGCATCGGCGCCTGTTCAAATGGCTTGTGCAACAATGCAAGCAAGCTTCCCTCCGCGTGTAACCCATGTCGTATCTTTTGCTGTTTGCCTCTGCTTTTTTGGCGGCCACCATTTTGCCCTTTTATTCCGAAGTGGTTTTGTTTGCCATGATTCGCGCTGGTGAACCCGCTGGTTTGTTGCTGGCCGTGGCCGCAGTGGGCAATACCCTGGGTTCGGTGGTGAACTGGGTGCTGGGGCGTTACCTTTTACACTTCCAGCACAAAAAATGGTTTTACTTCAAGCCTGAGCAAATCGAGAAAATGCAGGCCTGGTTTCAGCGCTATGGGGTTTGGAGTTTATTGTTGGCCTGGATGCCCGTTGGAGGTGACCCGTTGACGCTGGTCGCCGGTATTATGCGAGTGAACCTGTGGCTGTTTATTGTGCTCGTCGGTATTGGAAAAACATTGCGTTATGTGGCGGTGATTTATTTTTCTGAAATGTCGGTGGCCTGGTTTTAATCAAATTCAAACAAGAAGGAAATGGTGTTGTCATGAACCCGAGTGATTTGCCCAACCTGGATGCCAACTGTTTCAAGCAGCCTGATCGTGACCTGCTGGGCGACAGCTTGTTGCACCCGCCACGCATTTTGATTTTGTATGGCTCGCTGCGTGCGCGTTCATTCAGCCGTTTGGCAGCCGAGGAAGCTGGGCGCTTGCTAACCTTGATGGGGGCAGAGGTTCGGTTTTTTAACCCGGAAGGTTTGCCTTTGGTGGATGAGGCGAATGAGCAACACCCCAAAGTGCAAGAACTTCGTGAGTTGGCAGATTGGTCGGAGGGCCAGGTGTGGAGCTCGCCCGAGCGCCATGGTGCCATGACAGGCGTGATGAAAACACAAATCGACTGGTTGCCCCTGACCGGTGGCGCCAAGCGGCCCACTCAGGGCAAAACCCTGGCTGTGATGCAGGTGTGCGGTGGTTCGCAATCGTTTAATGTGGTGAACCAGTTGCGCGTGTTGGGCCGATGGATGCGCATGATCACCATTCCCAACCAATCTTCAATTGCCAAAGCATTCATGGAGTTTGATGAGAACAACCGCAAGAAGCCCTCGCCGTATTACAACCGCTTGGTGGATGTGATGGAAGAGCTCATGAAATTCACCTTGCTGACGCGCGGGCATGCGCAATACCTGGTTGATCGCTATTCCGAGCGTGTAGAGTCTGCGGAGGAGTTGTCCAAACGTGTGAACCAGCGCAGCATTTAATTTTGAATAGGTAGGCGAAACACTGTGTTGAAAACATTGACCTGTTTTGTTTTACTGATCAGCCTGGGCGCAGCCCATGCAGGCAGCGCTACAGTTGCCGCTGCAGCCACTTTGCGCTACGCGCTGGACGAAATTTCCCCCCAATTTACCAAAGCCACCGGGCACAGCTTGAAGGTGGCGTATGGTTCGTCGGGCAACTTTTATAGCCAGATTAAACAGGGCGCGCCGTTTGATGTGTTTTTGTCTGCCGACATGGTTTTTCCCCAAAAGCTGGTGGATGAAAAACTGGCTGCATTGCCGGTATTGCCCTATTCTGAGGGGCGTTTGGTGTTGTTGCTGCCGCGTAAAACCCGCCTGAAACCCGATGGCTCTTTGGCAGACCTGGCCGCTGCGCTGAAGGACGGTCGCTTGAGCAAGCTGGCCATTGCCAACCCCACCGTGGCACCTTATGGCATGCGTGCGCAAGAAGCGCTGATGCATGCTGATTTGTGGGCAAAGGTAAAGCCACGCTTGGTGATGGGTGAAAACATAGGGCAGGCTACGCAGTTCGTGGCATCAGGTGCAGCACAGGCCGGGCTGGTGGCGTTGTCGCTAGCCCTTGCACCCGAGTTGGCCGTACGCACCCAATATGCCCTTGTGCCCCGTGAATGGCATCAACCCTTGGTGCAAGGCATGGTCTTGATTCGCCCCGATAACCCGGCTGCAAAGGCATTTGCGGATTTCATGAACACGGCACCTGCTCGCGCGGTGCTCAAGAAATACGGCTATGACGAGGTACTTGGGCGATGATGGATTGGTCTGCGTTTTCGCTGTCCATTCAATTGGCCCTTAGCACTTTGCTGGTGTTGTTGCCCGTGGGTTTGCTGGCTGGGCGCGGGTTGGCGCGCACTCCGTTCAAAGGGCGCACATGGATTGAGGCTGCCATTTTGCTGCCTCTGGTGCTGCCACCCACGGTGATGGGTTACTACCTGTTGGTGGCGGTGGGGGGGGGTTCGCCTGTGGGGCAGTGGCTTCAAAACACCTGGGGAATTTCGCTCACTTTCAATTTTGCTGGCCTGTTGCTCGCTTCCGTGTTGTTCAATATTCCTTTCATGCTGCAACCCATTCAGCGCGCATTCGAATCCATTCCCCACAACTTGAACGAGGCTGCACAGGTGAGTGGTTTAAGCACCTGGGCCATTTTCACCAAAGTGGAATTGCCTTTGGCCTGGCCCGGTATTTTGTCAGCCATGGTGCTGACCTTTGTACATACCTTGGGCGAGTTTGGTGTGGTGCTGATGATAGGCGGCAGCATTCCTGGCGAAACCCGAACCTTGGCCATTTCAATTTACGACAGCGTGCAAAGTTTTGACTTGAATGCAGCCAACACCATGTCGCTGGCCCTGTTGATGTTCTCGCTGGTAGCGGTGGCCACTTCGCTGTTGTTGTCTGGCCGAAAAAGGCGCAAGCCATGAGCGTCACTACGAACAGGCCAAGTGAATTGCTGGTCGACATCGAGCAGCAAAAACCCATGCCCCTGCGCGCAAATTTTTCTTGCGAGGCCGGGCAATTGCTCGCCTTGGTGGGGCCATCGGGGGCGGGCAAATCGTCCATATTGCGTGTACTGGCGGGCTTGATGAAACCGGCAAAAGGCCGCATTGAGGTGGGTGGGCAGGTGTGGCTCGACACGCAGAAGGGTGTTTTCCAAACACCCCAGCAGCGTCGGGTAGGTTTGGTCTTTCAAAATTACGCCCTGATGCCTCACCTAAGCGCTGCTGCCAACGTGGCGCTGGCCTTGCAACACTTGCCCAAGGGTGAACAAATTATTGAAGCGGTGCAGTGGCTCAAGCGCGTGCGCCTGACTTCCGATGAAGCCATGCGTAAACCGGCACAATTGTCGGGCGGGCAACAGCAACGCGTCGCGCTGGCCCGCGCCCTGGCGCGTCAGCCCCAGTTGTTGTTGCTGGATGAGCCTTTTTCTGCGGTGGATCAAATGAACCGTGAAGGCTTGTACCGTTTGTTGGCGGAACTGCGGGCCGACCTGAATATCCCGATTGTGCTGGTCACCCACGACTTGAATGAAGCCCGTATGCTGTGCGACAAACTGGTGGTGCTGGACCAAGGTCAGGTGCTACAGGAGGGCCCAGCCTTTGATGTGCACCGAAGACCCCGCAATTCCAGGGTGGCCGACCTGGTGGGCATTCAAAACCGGTTTCACGGGGCATGGCTTGGGCCTGGCCAGGAAGCCGGCGTGGGGCATTTGCAATGGACCCGTGCGCTGGATACCCAGCAGGCAACTCTTTCCAACAGCTATCAGCTTCGGGTGAAAGACAAAGGCAAGATTCCGCCTGGTTTCCCGGTGAACTGGGTGGTGCATGCCGACGGCCTGGCCTTGAAGCCGGCAGCATACAATTTGCAGCGAGAGGGTTTTGTGGTGTTGCCTGTGCATGTTCAAGCGCACCGTGACCTGGGTGAACTCAGCTTGATCGATTTGGCCTTGGATGTGGCGCCGTTCGAGACGCTGAAGATGGCTGTGTCGGGGGCGCAGCGTTTGGGCCTGAAAAAGGGCGAGCCCTGTGTGGTGGAAATGGATTTGGGATTAATCCACATCATGCCGAAAAAACACCGACAGTAATAAACTGCAACTGTGATTAGGTAAAGTGCGAAATAAAGTAAGTAACTGATTTACAAGGTGAATCTGAAAGTGTTGGCTTGAAGTATGAAGGTTTGGAGACAATTCAAACTTACAATACAAAATGAGCAAAACACTTCAGTCCGCGCTGGCGCTCAGCACGCTTGCGCTTCTTGCCGGTTGCCTGGGTGGCAACGATTCCAGCATTCTGGCTGGGGGTGATGGCCCCACGGTCACCAACCCCAACGAAGAAACACCAGTCGAACTGGAGCCAGGGGATGGCATTCGCGTTTTGTCCAATCGTGCCGACTTGATCAGCGACGGCAATGCCCTGGTTGAAATTACCGCCGAAGACCTCGCCAATTTGCAGAATGTGAAAGTGATGCTGGGCTCCGTGGATGTGAGCGACCAGTTTGCGCTGCGCGAAAATGGCCGTTACATGGGTCGCATTCAGGGCTTGGCCTTGGGTGAAAACCGCATCATGGCAGTGTTGAAAAACACAGGCCGAATTGTGACCACCATCACCAATCACCCGAACGGCGGACCGGTGTTCTCCGGGCCGCAAGTTCAACCGTGGACCTGCACCAACGAGGGCACCATGGATGCCCAGTGCAATCAGCCGGCCGTGTTCAGTTTTTCATATTTGCCCGCCAACAAGCTGCAACACGTGCTGACTAATTCCAATATTCAGGAACAGGAATTTGCACCCACCTTCTTGCCCTACGATCCGGAAAACCCGCCGCCCGCCAGTGAAATTGCGATGACCACAACCGACAACGGTGTGACTGTGCCCTTTATAGTCCGCACCGAACGGGGTGTGCAAAACCGCGATCGTTATCAAATTCGCACACTGTTCAACCCGGCCGAGGATTGGCAACCGTGGAAGCCTCAACCACAGTGGAATGGCAAAGTACTGATTCACCATGGTGGCAATGTGGGCGTCACCTATGGCCCAGGCAACCCGCCCAATGGCGACATTTCGGGTACAGCACCGGACGGCGCCGAGTTTTTGCTCGGTGACAGCATTACTGTGGCTTTGGGGCGCGGCTTTATTGCCACTTCCACGGCCCTGGCCAATTTGGGTCACAACGTGAATTTGGTGACTGCCGCTGAATCGTTGATGATGGTGAAGGAACGGATTGTTGAGCAGTATGGCGAAATTCGTTACACCATGGGCACAGGTTGCTCGGGTGGAGCCATTGCCCAGCAACACATTGCCAATGCCTACCCTGGTATTTACCAAGGCATCATCGTGCAGTGTTCGTACCCCGATGTGTGGACCACAGCCACGCAGTTTGCTGACTACAACTTGTTGAATTCTTACTTTGGCAATCGCTACCCAGGTGTAAATGAAGCAGAAAATGCCAATCAGTTTCCCAACTTCAATCAAAACTTTTTGCCCTATGTGCAATGGAGCGCGGTTTACGGCCATTTGCCTGTTAACCCGGTGCTGTCTGACAACGCCTTTTTCCCAAAAGCCTACCCATACGCACAAAATTGCCGTGGCTTGAATGGCGCGGCCATGCCCTATGACCCTGTGAATAATCCGGGTGGTTTACGCTGTGGTTTGATCGATTACATGAGCACGCAGTTTGGCTTTAGAACGCCAGATGTATGGAGTGCCAACGAGAAAAAGATTGGTCGAGGTTTTGGTGGTATTCCGCTGGACAACGTGGGCGTTCAATATGGCCTGGGTGCTTTGAAGCAAGGCACCATTACCGCCAATCAGTTCCTGGATTTGAACCGCAACATTGGTGGTTTTGATGTGGACATTCAACGCGTGGCTAACCGAACAGTGGCTGACCCCTTGGCTTTGGCCAATTCCTACAAAACAGGCGCGGTGAACACGGCCGAACACCTCAGCAATATTCCGATTATTGACTTGCGGGGCCCCGATCCCGGCATTGCACACGATGCCTTCCACAGCTGGCAAATGCGCGCCCGCCTGAATGCCACACAGGGGCATTTTGACAACCATGTGATCTGGTTTGGACAATTGGTGTTGGCGGGTGATTCTACCTACAGCACCGAAGCCTTGCTGGTGATGGACCGCTGGTTGAGCCAGATTGAGGCCGATGAAAGCAACAAACCTTTGCCTGAAAAAGTGGTGGCCAACAAACCGCGTGCAGCCCGCGACAAATGTTTGTCAGCGCAAAGCATTTATGCTGACGATGGTCCCTTTGTCCCCATGAGCGGTAACCTGCTTTATCCGGACCCTGTGTTGCCCATGGCCAACTCGAGCAGCATACCGAAGCCACCCCCAGAGGCGGGTCAAATTTTTGACCAACTCAGCAATCAGGTGTGTGGTCTGGACTTCTCGGCTTTTGACCCCACGGGCATGTCGGGCCAACTCACCGGCCCCATTGCGGAGTTGCAACACGTGTTGGTGCAAACCCGTTTTGGCACGCCGCGCACAGTGGCGGGTGACGACATTCGTACCTTGACCAACAAATGTGTACTGAAACCGGTGGATGCAGCCGATTATGCGGGTGCAGTTTCAATTACTGATTCAGCCGCTTTTGTAGCCCAGGTGAAGGAAATTTTCCCACAAGGCGTGTGTGACTACAGCAAGCCTGGTGTGGGCACGCAGGCAACGCAAACCTGGTTGCGTTATGGCACTGCCACCGAGAAGTTGATCGGAGGAACACCCTTGCCAGTCAGGCCCGCCAATTCAAGGCAGGGTTGGTCAGCATCTGCTTTTAGGAATGTTAATTCACAGTAATTAATCATTTATCAATTGAACGAACAGAGGGGGCTTTACCACGGTAATGCCCCCTTCTTTTTTTTCCGGATCGGGCACACTGGGGGTGTTAAATCCAGTGAATCCGTTCCCCTTGAACTCTGAAAAAATAACTCCCGACGTGTTGGAGCACAGCCCCGTTGGCTTGATGCAGGTTGATCATGCCGGGCGAATTCTCTCCCTGAATTCATATTGCGCCGATATCTTCGGTTACTCCGTGGCCGAGTTGCTGGATCAGCCCTTTGAAAAGCTGTTGCCGCCTGAGTTGAGAAGGGGGCATTCCAGCCTGTTTCAGGAATTCATGCAGTCGTCCAAGGGGCGCATGATGGGGCAGGGCACCGGGCAAAAATACTTCCCCGCCCATCACAAAGGGGGGCATGAAATTTCCGTGCAAATTGGTTTGAACGTGAATCGGGAAGGTGCAAGGCCTGTGGTAATTCTGGCCATTGTGGACGTGACTGACAAAGCCAGGTTGTTGAATGAACTCAAGCATGGCAACGAGCGCCTGCGTCACAAAACCAAAGAATTGATGCAAGTGGTGCGCCAGCAGAACCACTTTTTGAATGTGGTCAGCCACGAGCTGCGCACCCCTTTGAACAATTCTCTTGAAATGTTGAACCAGCTGTCGGCCACACAACTGGATGAGGACCAGGCGGAGTTGTTCCAAGACCTGGACAAAGCCAATATTGATGTCACCCGCAGCGTAAAAATGCTGATGGATTATGCCGATAGTATGTTGGGCGAGTTGCAACTGGAAGAAGAGGAATTTGACTTGCGCGCGCTTTGGCTGGACCGCTTGAGATTGGTGCAGCGTGCGCACCCCGGTCAAATCCACTTGCTGCAATTGCGTGAGGAATTCGATTTTGACCCTTTGGTGCTGGGCGACAAAATACGCATTGGTCGCATGATGCATGGTTTGATCGACAACGCCATGAAGTTTTCTGATGCCCACCAGATCAAGGTGCACATTGCATTCAAGGCTGAGCCTTGTGCAGAGCTTTATTTTGAGGTCAGCGATGACGGAATCGGTATGTCCGATTCACTGATTCAATCGATTGGCCAGCCATTTGCCAATCAATCGGTGCGCCGCACCCGTGGGGGCGGTGGCATGGGGGTGGGTTTTTACCTTACTCACAAATATCTTGAAATGATGGGCGGGCAGTTCTCATTGACAAGCCGGCAGGGCGAAGGCACATGCAGCAGTATTCAACTGCCACTTAAGTTGATGGGCCGGGCCAGTGCACAAGCGGTCTCTGCCGACAGTGCAGGGGGCGATTTGCCTTTGAGTAATTTGCGGCTTTTGCTGGTGGAAGACGACCCCACTGTGGCGAAAATCAATGCCATTCGACTTCGCAAACTGGGTGCCCATGTGGTGGTGGCTGGCAATGGTCAAGTGGCCGTTGAAATGCTTCAGGACAAAAGCGTGGACATTGCCGCAATCCTGATGGACTTGCACATGCCCGTGATGGATGGTTTCAGCGCAACGCGCCACATTCGGGACATGGTTGAGTATGTAAAAATTCCAATTGTGGCGGTGACTGCGGGTTCGCGTTTGGCTGAATATGCACGTGCCATGGCAGCAGGCATTGATGCCTTTTATTCCAAACCCTTTGAGCCCAATGTATTGATTCAATACTTCAAGGCGCGTGGTGTGATTCGCTAGTACAATGTAATTTTATTACTTCGGGTTTAACCCGGCGTGTGCATGAATTTACTTGATCGAATCCGCATGGAACTGGACCAGTTTTCCAGTGCTGAACAGGCAGTGGCACAGTTGGTGTTGAAAGACCCCAGTGGTTTTCAAAAAATGCCTGTGACTGAATTGGCCAAACGTGCAGGTGTCAGCAGCCCGTCGGTGGTGCGGTTTTGCCGCTCGCTGGGTTACGAAGGCTTAAGTGACTTCAAGTTGAAACTGGCCGCCAGTTTGAATGCAGGTGTGCCGTTCATTCACCAGTCGGTGAAAGCTGGCGACAGCGGTGAAACCCTGATTCAAAAAGTACTCGACAATGCCATTCACACTCTGCGCACTTTTCGAAACACAGCCCCAGCCAAACCCATCGACAAAGCCACGCAACTGCTTGCAAAAACAATTGCCAAAAAGGGCCGGCTTGTTTTCTATGGGGTGGGCAATTCAGGCTTTGTGGCGCTGGATGCCGAGCACAAGTTTTTTAGAATGGGTTGCACTGCGCATGCCTATTCCGATGGGCATTTGCAAATTATGGCTGCATCCATGTTGAACAAGGGCGATTGCCTCATCATTATTTCAAATTCGGGCCGCAGTCAGGATTTGCTCGACGCCACGCAAATTGCACGTGCAGCCGGTGCAAGTACCATTGCAATTACGGCGTCGGGTTCGCCTTTGGCACAGGCAGTGCAGGTGCATATTCCAGCCGACCACGGTGAGTACTATGAGCAGTACAGCCCCATGGTGTCGCGTTTGTTGCACCTGTGCGTGGTGGATGTACTGGCCACGCAAGTGGCCTTGCAACTGGGCGATTCAGTTCAGAAAAACATGGCACGCTTGAAGAAGAACCTGATCGACAGCCGTTACACCAAATAAGCCGGATTGGCGAAATTTTCTGACAACGCTTTGAAGCCTGTTTCACAGGCAATCAGGCTGGTGTTTTCGAAACCTGGCTTGTTGGGAAACTTCTCATCAGCCTGGGCTGAGCACACCAGCAACACATTGCCCTGTGCGCCGCCAAAGCAGGGCATGGTGGGCTTTGCCAAGGGCAGTTCAATGCTTTCAATGAATTCGCCGTGCTCGCTAAAGCGGTCCAACCGGTAGCCCTCCAGAATGGCAACCCAGTAGCTGCCATCGGCAGAAAAGCAAGCACCATCCGGTCGAGCAGTGCCCTCTGTGTATTGCTTGATCAATTGCCGATTGCTCAACTCACCGGTCTCGATCGAATAATCAAATCGCCAAATGCATTTGTGCCGTGTGTCGCTCAGAAAAACCGAGTCCCCCAGGGGCGAAAAGGCAAGGCCATTGCCCACGATCAAATCGTTTATCTTCAGCTTGGCTTGTCCCGCCTCAATACAATACAGGGCGGCAGTGGCCGGGCTGCGGGCATCAACCAGTGTGGATATCCAGATTCGGCCCGCCTGGTCAGCGCGGCCGTCGTTGAAGCGGTGCTTGCTCGAATCGAAAGGAGCATTCAATTTCAGGGTGCAGGTGTCGCCCTCAATCAGCCAGCCACCTTGTCTGCCCAGTGCCACCCAAGTGTTTTTAGTCTCTGTGGGCAACACACAGCCTATTTCATCTGGCAAATGCAAGGTGCTTAATAACGTGGTGTTGTCCAATGCTGTGTTCAGCACATCGCTTTGATTCAAGCGGTACAGGGTATGTGTGTTGATGTCTACCCAAGCCCAGCCACCATGCGCATACCGTGGGCTTTCGGCCAGGCTGCAGGCAGGCAGTGGCAGGGCTTGCCAATTCATCATGGCGCTGAATTTTTCAGGAAATGGTTGATCAGGTGTGCGGTCACCGGGTTCTCTGCCGGGGTGTGGCCGGGTGGCACGCTGTGTTCCAGTTGCTCTGCAATGCCCTTGCCCAATTCAACGCCCCACTGGTCAAAGGGATTGATGTTTTGCATGGCAGCCAGCGCTGCGGTGCGGTGCTCCCAAAGGCACAACAGTGCGCCAAGCGAGTAGGGCGTTAGCGAATCGAGAAACACCATTTGAACCGGACGGTGCCCAGGACACGATTTGAAATTGGTGGCTGTGTTGCTGAGCTCCTCGGGTGAGTTCAAGCGGCCCACCGAGAAAGCTTCAGACTGCGCCAAGGCATGCGAGAGCAACACTTGATGGGATTGGACTTCATCATGGTCGGGTTGTACCACTGCGATCAATTCAACCGAACTGGCAATTTTGCTTTGGTGCAGCATCTGGAAAAAAGCAAGTTGCCCATTGGTGCCCACATCGCCCCACAAAATCGGGCAGGCGGGCTTGTCGAGCAACTCGCCTTGGTTGTTCACGCCTTTGCCCAGCGATTCCATCCACAGTTGTTGAAGGTAGGGCACCAACTGGCTCAGGCGGGAATCGTAAGGGCTTAACATCAGCGATGCGGCACCGTGTTCCAGGTTGTACAGGTCGCTTAGCGCAAGAAGTGTGGGAATGCACTGGCTGGCCTTGCTTTGCAATACATGACCGTCCATCAAGGCGGCGCCTTCAAGCAGTTCATTGAACACCGGGTTGCCGTGCACCATGCGCACACCAATCGATACGGGGCCCCACAGTGAATATCTACCGCCCACTGTTTCACTGAATTCAAACACCCGGTCCGCTGCCACGCCCAACTCGATGGCTTTGTTGGGTTTGCAGGTTGCGGCCACCAGCGCCTTGGGGCGGTACGCTGGCCCCGCAGCATCCAGCCACTTGAAAATATGCTGTGCGTTGTGCAAGGTTTCACGGGTTGAAAATGATTTGCTGGCAATCACGACCAAAGTGGTTTTCGGGTTCAGTGAGGCCAGCGCGGCTTTCATTTCATGGAAGTCCACATTGGCGGCAAACCGAATGTTCAGTGCGGGTGCTACGCCCAAATCAAGTTTGCTGAACACGTCATTCAACAGCCGGGGGCCGAGGTCTGATCCACCAATGCCCAAATGCAACACGCTGTCGTAGCGTTCTCCGTCGGGCGTGGTGTAGCGGCCCGAGCGCACCTGGTCAACAAAGGTTTCCATTTGCTGTTGCACTTGCCTGGTCAGCGCCAATTCATCGCGACCATTCACCACCAGCGAAACTGGTGAATGGTAGGCCTGCATGTTGCAGGCTGCTCGCAAGGCCCAATGGCCGGCAGGTCGGTGTTCTGTGCCATTGACCACTTCACCGCTGAACATGCGTTGAATGAAGGTGGACAAATGTTGATGTGCCTGTGTTTTTTCAAAGTTCAACACATGGCTGGCGCTGTAAAGCTGCCGATCCAGATTGATGTGAACAGGGCCAAGACTGCGGGATAGATAACCTGGGTTCAAAGCAGATGTGTTCATGAATATGGCAATAAAAAAAGGCGTTGAATAATCGCTTCAACGCCCAGTTTCGCATGACTTCAAGAAAGTGTGTTTACTCTGCCCACAAATTTGAATCAGGGTGTGCTTTGGGGTTCAGTCATGAAGCCCAGTTTCTCGACGCCTGCACGTTGTGCAGCGGCCATGACTTGCACCACTTTTTCATACTCCACCGCTTTGTCGCCCTGAATTCGCAACTCGGGCTGTTTCTCTTGCTGCGCCACAGCCTGCAAGCGAAGCTCCAGGTTCTCAAAAGTCAGTGTTTCATCGTTCCACATCAGGCTGCCGTCGCGTTGCACGGTGAGTGTGACCACATCAGGTTTCACCTCCGTGGGTTGCTGGCTGGCCTGCGGCAAATCAACTTTCACCGAATGCGTAATCACCGGCACGGTGATGATGAAAATAATCAGCAGCACCAACATCACGTCCACCAAGGGCGTCATGTTGATTTCACTCATTTCCTGCTGATCGTCGTAAGAATTGAACGACATGGCTTACGCCTCCTTTTTCAAGGGCATGGTGCGCACTGCAGAGTCTTTCTGCATGGGTGAGCCGGTCAGGAAATAGGCATGCAACTGGCGTGCAAATCGGTTCAGCTTGCTCAGCAGTCCTTTGTTGGCGCGGGTCAGTGCGTTGTAGCCCAACACGGCCGGAATGGCCACTGCCAGGCCAAATGCAGTCATGATCAAGGCCTCGCCTACCGGGCCGGCTACTTTGTCGATACTGGCCTGGCCTGAAACACCAATGCCCACCAGCGCATGGTAAATGCCCCACACCGTACCGAACAGGCCAACAAACGGGGCTGTAGAACCCACGGAAGCCAAAATGGACAGACCAGATTGCAGCTTTTCAGCGGCTTCATCCATGGCGCCGCGCAGCGCTTCGCTGAGCCAGTCGGCCAGGCTGATTTGCCCGTGCAGGTCGTCTTTGTTCGTGCTGTGATGGTTCACAGCCGCCTGGCCCTCGATCGCCATGTGGTGAAACGGGTTGCCGGTGTCTTTGCCCAGCACCTGAAGACCTTCTGCAAAGCTGTGGGTGTGCCAGAACTTGTCGACTGCGCCCACATTTTTACGCAGGCGATACAGGCGAATGCTGCGGGTGATGATGACGTACCAGGACGCAATCGACATGATCAACAGCAGCAGTGCCACGCTTTTGATGACCCAGTCACCTTGGGCCCACATGGCGGCCATACCGTAAGGGTTGTTTTCCATTTCAATAAACCTCGCTTAAATTCAATGTTCTCAGTTATTCAATACGAAAGAAACCGGTTGTACATACCAAAACGGAATTGGTTTGTCGCCACGCTTGGCGGGCACGTACTTCCAGGTTTTCACAGCCTGAAGGGCTGCGTTGTCCAGTCGCGGAAAGCCGCTTGACCGGTTCAATTTGATTTCTCCCACGCTGCCATCGGGAAGAATGTACACATCCAGCATCACCCGGCCCTGCTCACCCAGCCTGCGTGACAGTGCCGGGTATTGCGGCGCCGGGTTGTTCAGGTGCGCGGCGTCCGTGCGTGGCGGCGTTACAGGTGCTGGTGCCTCGGGTGCCGGCGTGGCCTGTTGAACAGGCGGCGATGGCGGCGCGGGTGGGGTTGGGGCCGCTTGCTGTACCGGTTCCTGCGCCACTTCACGCACGGGCTCAGGCTTTGGTGTTGGCTTGGGTGTCGGTTTGGCGACAGGCTTTGGCGTGGGCACGGGTTTTGGTTCCGGCTTGGGCGGAGGTGGTACAGGCTTGGGTGGCGGTGGTGCAGGCTCTGGTTCAGGCGCCACCAATACACCCACCACGCTGGGTGGCGTAATAACTGGTTCGCTGATGCTGAGTTGTTGCGCCGCCCAAACCAAACCCAGCACGTGCAACAGCACCACACCTGCGAAGGTGACGGTGTTGCTGATTGTTTGCGTGTTGTTGCTCAAAGGAGCACTCATTGGAACGGACATGGTGTTCAACGTTGTGTTCATTGAGTCAATTGCTTCGATCTTGCTTGCTGACTATTGAATCAGCAAGCAATTTTCATGCACTCCAATTTTGTGAATGAGAATTAATATCAAAAAGAGTGTAGCAGATCTTCACGATTAAAATTCAACCGACAGGCTCACATTGACTGTTCTTGGTGTGCTGGTGCCCACGCGCACTGCACCGAATGAGTCGGTGGTGGTGCCTGCCTGTGCAAAGTTGTACTCTTCATCGGTGATATTTTTCAGGTTCAGCTGCACTTTCCAGCCGTCCGCCTTGTAATACGCCAAGGCGTCCAGTTGCGCCCAGCCATCGTATTTGGCCCGGTTTTCTGTAGATACAAACGAACCGGTTTGGGCAAACACGCCAAGCCCCAGCCCCAAGCCCTTGTATTGGCCGCGCTGCACTTCATACACGCCGAACAAATTACCAGAATGTTCGGGAATGCCGGGCAGGGCATTGCCTTCCTGGCCAGCCAAAGAAGGATCAACCGCCACGAGTTGGTTGTCCAGATAAGCGTAACCGGCAACCACGCGGAAAGAGTCATTGACCTTGCCGATTGCTTGAATGTCAAAGCCCAGGGTTTGGGTTTCGCCCAGGTTGGTGGACCATTGTTCCCCTGCTGGCAAACCAGACGACGCCGGGTCGGTAACGGCCACATCGGTTTTGCGCAAATCAAAAATTGCGGCGGTAATATCCAGCTGCTTGTTCAACAACTGTTTTTTGATACCCAATTCATACTGCTCGGTGCGTTCCGGGTCCAGCGGTGCACCGCCAATGCCGTTGCCCGTTGCGGGGTTAAAGCCTGTGGCAGTGGTTGGGGTAAAACCTTTGGCCCAACTGCCGTAGTACGACAAGGTGTTGGTGGCCTTGTACACCAGCCCGAATCGGGGGGATACATCGTCGCTGTCCACATTGGCCTGGCGATCTTCAAATTGGGTGCTGCGCAAACCGGCCAGCAGGTTCCATTTCTCGCCAATTGAAATCAGGTCTTGAATCACCAAACCTTGTTGGCGCGCACTGCTTCCGCCTTGGGTGAATGGGCCAACGACCACACCCCCAGGTGGAATGCCGCTGTATTGCCCGGTATTGACGTTGTAAGTAATTTGGGTGCCCGATGCAGAAATGGTGTTGTTTACAATGCGTTCATAGTCGCCTTGTAACAGGAATTTGTGGCCGATGGTTTGCCCAAACAATGTGCCGCCATCGAGTTGCCACTGGTACTTCAGCACCATGCTGTCGCTTTCGCCCTGGCCACCCTGTTGCGAAGCACGAATGGCCACATCGCCATTGTCTGCAACCACTTGCATATTGGGGCCAAGTGCTCTCGGGCTGGAGTCAAACAGGGTTTTGTCGACGCGGGTGCGTGAATAGTTGGCAGTGACCGACGAGCCATTGTCAAAGAAGTGTTCGGCCAGCAAGGCGAATCGGTTGTAGTCGCTTTCGGTGTTTTCGTTCCAGCCGGGAATGCCATAGAACTGGGTGCCGTTCAGGCGACCGCTGTAGGAATAGCCCGTGGCATTGTTGCCGTCGAGTACCTGGCCACGGTCTTGGGTGTAAGTGTCGGTGATGTATTCGTATTGCGCTGTAACCAGTGTTTGTGGACTCAGCTTCCAGGTCAACGAGGGTGCCACAAGCTGTCGATCCCGGACCGTGAAGTCACGGTGACTACCGCTGTCCTCGGACGACACAATGAGTCGGTAGGCAAACGTATCGCTCAGTGGTCCGGTGAAATCGGCTTCTACGCGGTAATAGTCGTCGCTGCCCGCAATTACTTCGGCGGCCCGGTACTCGGTGAATTTTGGTTTTTTGGTGACATAGTTGATGACACCGCCTGGTTCGCCCTGACCATACAAAATTGATGCAGGGCCTTTCAAGATGTCGTAGCGCTCAATATTGGCGGTTTCTGTGGTGGCAATGTTGGTGGCGTTGAACACGTTGTTGATGCGTGCACCGTCTTTGTAAAGTGATTGGGACGTATCGAAACCGCGAATCGAGAATTTCTCCTCGCCACCATTGCCCTGTTTGAATTTGGTGACACCGGCTACGTTGCGCAATGCATCTTCAACGTTGTTAACCTGCTGGTCTTCCAGAATGTCGATGGGAATGCTGATGGTGGTCAGCGGTGTGCTCATTGGATCTGCTTCAAAGCCCAAGGCTGTGTTGGTGGTCGGTTCTTTGTAAACCCGCTCAAACCCGGTGACCTGCACTTCTTGAAGTGTAGTCGCCTCATTTTGTTGAGTACTTTGTGACCATGCAGCCGGGTGACAACCTACAGCTGCGCCAATCGCCACGACCAGCGCGCGTTTTTTCATGACAGCAATCCTTTGAAATAAAAGATGCACTGGCTTGCGGCGGCTGGCTGGTGCGGGAGGGTCTTTCTGAGCGAGGAAGGCCTACCGGTGAGGATGCCAACTGTTGCGAAGTAGGAGATTGATCGGTAGGCCCACGGCAATCTCACTCGGAAAGATAGAAACGAGAATTGTTCTCATTATTATTTGGCTTTTCGATTTTGGCAAGTACTTTTTTAAGAAGCGCACCAGAAAAGGGTTTCGGCCCCCTTGGCCCGCGTTGTACACTGTAGATTGAGTTGATTTTTGAATGCAAGGGAGAGGAACAATGAAAGGTTCGAGCAAAGTAATTGCGGCACTGAATGCGCAATTGAAGAATGAATTGACTGCGATTAACCAGTATTTCCTGCATTCGCGCATTTTCGGCAATTGGGGCCTGGATGTACTGAAGAAAAAGGAATATGAGGAATCCATCGGTGAAATGAAGCACGCCGATTTGCTGATTGAACGCGTGCTGATGCTGGATGGCCTGCCCAATCTGCAAGACCTGGGCAAGTTGATGATTGGCGAAAATACACGCGAGATTCTGGAAAGCGACTTGAAAATGGAAAGCGCAGCCCAAGTGACGATCAAAGATGGCATCAAGGCGTCGGAAGACGAGCGCGATTATGTTTCTCGCGACATTCTGAAAGAAATTCTGGAAGACACCGAAGAACACATCGATTGGCTGGAAACCCAGCTGAGCCTGATTGACAGGGTAGGTTTGCAGAATTACGAGCAATCCATGATGGGTGTTTCAGAGTAAATGTTCTAACGATTTTCGAATTGTGTTGAAAAAATACTTGATTGTAGTAATGCGAATCATTATTATTACTTTCAAGTTCAACGCAATTTGAGGTCAACCGTGATCGTCTGCATTTGTGCCAACGTAAGCGACCGTACCATTTCTGAAGCCGTGCGAAGCGGTTGTGGTTCAGTGGACGACATCACCATGAAAACGGGTGCATGTTCGGGCTGCGGCCAGTGCCGCATGCACTGCCAAAGTGAAATTGATGCGCACAACACGCTGATTCAAGTCAGTGAAATGAGCCAGCAAACGGTTTGATTTTCCAATTCAATCGCTTGGCTTAATTTCCCACCTTAGCTCCCAAATTTCAAAATTCTCGCGGCTGCCCTGGCACTGCTGGGTTCACCCAACCCTTGTTCGGGGCTTGAGTTCCTTGATTCTGTAAATCGTCTTTTCGCGGCTTGCCGCGGCAACACAGTGCCTGCCTCGTGGCGAAACTGGTCGAAATAATCCAGCCAGGGTTGAACCTTTGCATTTGCCTGGGTTTGGCCTCCACATTGTTCTACGAATTCCTGATCGGTACGCCTGGCTTTGTAATCGGCCAGGCAGTCGGCCAACATGCCAACTTGTATGTTGTGAATGGAATGCGGGTTGAACTGGTATTTTAGAAAACCCGGGGTGCTGGAACGGACAATGTCTATTTTCAGGTTGGGTGCATTCTCGCGTGTCATGTGCAACACATGGGCGAAATTTGCGTCGCGTTTCAAATTCAGTTTGCCCAGTGTTTCTGGATTGGCCAGTTCTACTCGGCGAATTGCAGTGTCATTGACAACGACATCAAGATCATGGGGAAGTGGCAGTTTGCATGTGGCGTTGGGGTGTTCAAGTGCATGAAGGTGCATGGCGGCGCTACCCACAAGGGTGTAGTTGCCGCGACCGCCAAGAAGGTTGTCTAGTGTATGAATCAGTTTGTTGGCATTTATACCTGGCAGCGCACTTTCAAGGGTGGCTGCGACGCGGGGGCTCAGGGAAAAATACTGTGTACGGTCGGGAGAGCTGTTGTTCGATGTAGGGGTAATTGGTGACGGTTGCATGCAGGCGAGCCAAAGGGTGAATAAGGCTGAGTAACCTGCACGCAGTTACAGTTCAATCAATTCAAGCTTCAATTGGTGCCACGTTGCTTGTCGACTTCGACAGACGCCACTCCACTGGCATTGTTGCCCCAGCTTCGCCGGATGTAAGTGACCACCGCTGCAATGTCGTTGTTGCTCAGTTCAACTCGATAGGGTGGCATGCCGTGTGGGTAAGGCACGCCTTGCGTGCTCGGCGAATAACCACCATTGAGCACCATCCGTATTGCATTGACCGGGTTGGGTGCAATCACATTCACATTGCTTGCCAATGCCGGAAATTGATTGGCTTTGCCTTCACCTTTCTTGCCATGGCATTCCGCACAGGTATTGGCATAAATGTTCTCTCCCCGAACCATCAAAGGTTGCAAGGTGCGTTGGCCAAGGCCTGTGGATTCCTTTTCCGAAGGGGCTTGTGCAGGCAGGCTTTTCAGGTAAACCGCCATGGCTTTGGTGTCGGCAGCCGTGGCAAACTGCAGGCTGTGCGCAATCACTTCCGTCATGGGGCCATAGGTTGCCGCGTGGCGGTTAATGCCGGTTTGCAAATATTGCGTAATATCGTCTTCAGTCCATTTTCCCAGCCCTTGCACCGGGTGATTATTCAGGGCTGGTGCAAACCAGTTCAGTACTGGGATTGTGGCCCCGCTTAAATTCAGTTTTTCCTTCAATCCACCCAGCGTATTTCTCGGCGTGTGGCAGGCGGCGCAGTGGCCTGGACCATTAACCAGGTAGGCACCACGATTCCAAAGCGCGGTTTGTGTGGCGTCGGGTTTGAATTCACCTTCGGTGAAATACAAAGCCCGCCACACGGCCAGAAGGGGGCGCTGGTTGAAGGGAAACTGCAAGTCAGGCTTTGGTGTTTTCTGAACGATTGCGGGCAAGCGTTTCAGGTAGGCGAACAGATCATCCACCTCGGTCCGGCTCATTTTGGTGTAATCGGTGTAGGGGAATGCCGGGTATAGATAATTCCCGTTTTTCGAGATGCCACTGTGCATGGCTTT
>SXGT01042611.1_pt1 | contig 30289 bp, 26 predicted proteins | sample 3176221 | NCBI WGS metagenome assembly SXGT01 (sample SAMN11356862, study PRJNA531348) | freshwater metagenome | isolation source: freshwater sample F1-120 | place: China: Fuxian Lake, Yuxi | collected 2017-12-25 | reverse complement strand
TCGCAGCCATCGATCCGCATCGCCAGCGGCGTCGCCCGTTCGGTTTGCACCAGCGTGCACTTCATCGCGAAGGCCGGCGCCAACCGCACCGATGCCGCCGTCCGCACCAGCGCCGCGTTTTGCGCATGGGCATTGCCATCACCGAGCAGGAACGCGAACAGGGTGCGCTGCAGCAGCGCCAACCGATCGAGCGCACCGCGCGACGAATGCGCACTGAGCAGATCGAACAGCGCAGCGAGCCCGGGACCACCCGCACGCTCGTGCACGGACGCGCGCGGCGCACCGAGCGCCTGCGCCAGGTCCTCACGCAGCAACCGCCGCACGCTGCGTTGTCGATCGCGCTGCCGGTCGAAGCGTTCGACGAGCAGGAACGCAAATCCGTCGATCTGTCGCACGTCAACGGCGCAGGTCTCGATGCCGACGGCGGCGGCGAGCTGCAGCGCGAAGAACTCGTTCTGCGCGCTCGCTTCGACGGTCGGGTCGGGGACCTTCACGAAGTGCGTCGACGGTGCGCTTGCCGTAGGCAGCGCGAGCCCCTGTGCGTGATCCACCACCGCCAGCAGCGGACGCAGGTGGCCAGGCGAACGGTTCGCGTCGCGCAGCAACGCAACCAGCTCGTCGTTGCCGAGTGGGCGCGCGGGCTCGTCGGTGTCGGCCGACGACGGCGCTTCGTCGGGCGGATGCAGCGACAGCGCACCCGCGAACTCCTGCCCCAACGCGAGCGGCAGCCAACCACCAAACCACGCGCGGGTCGTCCGGTCGTCGAACGGCTCGGCGCGCAACGGCAACGACAGGGAGATCGGGAACGCCGTCGCGTCGCCGAGCCAGCCAGTGCGGTAGGCGAACTCGAGCGACTCGTCGCCGCGTTGCCGCAGGTCGCCAACGGCGCGCCCTTCGTGGTGCACGACGAGGTGCGCGGTCATGGCTGCGAAGCGGGCCCGACGGTGAGCCGCAGGCCGAGCAGGCGGAGCACGTGCAGCACCTTCCCGAGCTGGGCGGTCGGTTTGCCGCGTTCGATCTCGACGATGAAGCGGACGCTGGTGCCGCAAGCGGCGGCGAGGTCGGGCTGCCGCAGGCCTTGTTCCTTGCGGGCGGCACGGACGGCGGCGCCGATTTGCTCGGGTGATTGGACGAGGATCACCGAAGGAATGTCCCGAGCGGGAAATCAGATCGCAAGACTCGTGTGGCCCGAGCCACAGAATGTCCCGATCGGGAAATCGAAACAGCCAACTGCCCCTCGCGACATGCCGACTGGTGTGCCCACGCCCTTCGCAGGGCTACCGGGGCGCCTGGATGGCGCACCCGGCCATCGGCTTCACTCCTTCTTGCCGCCGGACGCTTCGACCTTGTCCTTGCCGTCCTTCGCGCGGGCAAGCCAGGCCGCGATCACTTCGGCTTCGCGTTCGGCCGTCAGCCGACCGTTGCGCGTGTCCCACATCGCCGCCTTCGCCTGGTCGGAGATGCCGTTCCACCATTCCCAGGTCGAGCGGACCGTGTCGAGGAGGGGCCGGAACTTCAGGCCGGCCGCGACCGCCTTCTTGTTCGACACCGAACCAAAGCCACCGAAGTCGCTGCCCGGCTGCGTCCAGATCGGCAGACCGTTCGCTTCCTGGGCCGCGAGGAACTCGCCGTCGGCGCACACGAACTCGGCGTCGGTAGCCGTCACCTCTTTGGAGGCGTCGAGCAGCTCACCCATCGTCAGCACGCGATCGGGGCCGACCGCGTTGAAGACGCCCATCGTCTCGTTCTCAGCGCAGTGCACCAAGAACTCGGCGAGGTCGCGCACGTCGATCACCTGGATCGGATCCTGGCGTGGCGGCGCCAGCACCTTGCCGCCCTTCGCCGTGCGCGCCATCCAGAAGGCGAAGCGGTTGGAGGTGTCCTTGGCGCCGACGATGTAGCCAGGGCGCACATTCGTCGTGTGGCCTGGGAACGCCTTCTCTGCTGCCTGTTCGCACAACGCCTTCAGCGCGCCGTAGTGCTTCCCGACTTCCTCGTTGGTAGCGTCCGGCATGGTGGCGACAGTCGACTTTTCGTCGATGCCCGACGGCCGCCCATCGGCATAGGCGGAGATCGACGACACGAACACGTACTGTTTCGCGGCGGGCTTCAGCAGCTCGGCGGAGGCGCTGACGACGCGCGGCACGTAGCCCGAAGTGTCGATCACGGCGTCCCAGGTGCGGCCGGCGGCGATCGCCTGTTCGATGGACTTCAGGCCGTCACCGACCTTCGGGTCGCGGTCGCCGCGCAGCTCTTCGAGCTCGGGGAACAGCGCCTCGTTGCGGTTGCCACGGTTGAACAGCGTCACCTTGTGGCCGCGCGCCAACGCGTACTGCACCGTGTGCGGGCCGAGGAAGCCGGTGCCGCCGAGGAACAGCAGGCTGCGAGGTTTCGCGGCCTTCTCGACCTTCGAGTAGTCCTGCAGCCCGCGCTTGAGCCGACGGGCAAACTCCTCGGCCGACATCCCGGGCGGTGGGCCCTGCGTGGGCAAGACGACCGACAGGAGTGCTCCCGCGACGCCGGCCAGGAGCGAGGCGAGGAACGAACGACGAGGAGGAGTCTGGTTCATGCGAGGTGGGACTCTGCTACGGACCGTCCCACCGTAGTGCTGGCGGCGAGTGCGCGATACCCGAAGCGCACCTGATTGCCGTGGCTACCCCAGCAGGCCGAGCAGGTCGCCCACCGGCAGCGGTCCATCGGCGACGAACGGCTCGCCGGCGCGCACCCCGATCGAGGCGCCGTGGAACCGATCGCGCACGTCCGCCCGTTCCGCCACATCGAGCCCGAGCGTCAGGTGCGAGCGGTCCGGCGGGTTCAACTGCGAACGGAAGCAGCGCACCACGTCCGCCTTTGCCGCCGCGACCGACGTGATGTCGACGACGAACGTCGCCGGCACCGGCCGGTTGCCCGGATAGCGCAGCAGCACGCGCGGGCGGTGCGGCGTCCCGAGCTGTGGCTCGTAGTTGCGCAGGCCGGCGAGGAAGCAGGCGCGGCCGGCGAGTTCGGCGACGGCAATGTGGTCGGGATGCACGTCGTCGCCGTGCGGCGCAAACAGGATGCGCGGCCGCACCATGCGCAGCACCGCGACCAGCGCGTTGGTGGCGGCGTCATCGACGCGCACACCGGTGTCGGGCAAGGCGAGGTTGTGGCGTGCAGCGAGGCCGAGCAGCTTGCCGGCGGCTTCGGCTTCGGCATCGCGATCGGCCGCGGTGCCACGCGATCCCTTTTCGCCGCGCGTGCAATCGACGACCGCGAGCGATGCACCCTTCTGCCGCAGCAACAACAGCGTGCCGGCGAGTCCGATCTCGACATCGTCCGGGTGCGGACCGAGCGCCAGCACGTCGCACGCCGGCAGGTTCATGCGGGCCCCAGTTCGAGCACCGCGTGCTCGATGCGGAACGGATCGGCGGCCTCGATCAGCATGTCGCCGAAGCGCGCCCCGTGCGTCGCCAGATACGCCATTGGGCCGAGCACCCGTTCCTGGATGCGGTTGCGTGGCCGCAGCGTGCTGCACAGCCGGCGCAGCTGCTTGATGCCGGTGCCTTCGCGATTCTGCCGCGCGTTGCGCACCTTCTGCTGCAAGCGCTCGATCTCTTCGGTCGCCTTGCTGCGGGCGCGGTCGAGGGCGCCGAGCATCGAGCTGTCGAGGGCGCCGAGCTTTTGCGTGATGCCGTCCAGCGCGGCGCGAACCTTCGATTGCAGGTCGTCGAGCGCGTCTTCGATGTCGCCGCCGTCGTCGCTCTGCAGCAGCTTCTCGGCGAGCTTCTCCGGCGGCTGGTCGAGGTCGGGCAGGTCGAGCGAGAACCGCGTCAGCAACCGCTGCATCGACGGCTCGACCACGGTCATCGACGCGCGCGGCACGAACACCGGCACCGGCACACCGAGCAGGCGGTAGAGCGGCGCCACTGCGCATAGATAGGCGAGTTCGCCGGGGCCGACGACCATGCCGAGGGTCGGCAGGCACGCGTCCTGCCACAGCGGTCGCAACAGTACGCCAGGGCTCAGATCCTGCGGCCGGCCAGCTTCTTCGCCGTCAGCGAGCGGTTCGCGAATGCCACCGGCCAGCTGGAACATCATCGTCGTCTGCGGATCGAGCGTGACGTCGATGCCGACGTCGCCGAGGTCGTCGCAGGTCTGCTTCACCTTCTCGCGGACGTCGTTGGACTTGCTCCACCACCGCGTCAGCGGTTCGAACGCTTCGGCGGGCAGATCGCGCGGCTCGATGATGCAGAGCCCGTGGTGGCCGAACGTCGCGAACAGGAAGCGCGCCATCTGGTCGCCGAGCGTCTCGTCGGGATGACGCGGCTTGCACAGGTCGAGCGCCCACTGGCGATGTTCGCTCTGCGGCAGCAGCGCATCGATCTCCGCCAGCACCTTCTCCATCTCGCGCCCGCAGCCGATGCCGCGCAGCGGTTCGTTGCTGCGGTGCAGGTCGAGGCGGAAACGCTGCACTTCCTGCTGCTGGTTGACGAGGAACAGCCGGTTCGCTTCGTCGAGATCGTGGTCGTCGCTGTGGTTCCAGAACACCGGCACCACCCGTGGGCCGCCGTTCTGCTTGGCCTCGGCGTTGATCTCGCGACACAGCCGGATCGCCGTGGCGACCTTGTGGAAGGAGAACAACGGGCCACCCATCATGCCGGGCTGCTGGCCGGTCACGATCACGTGCACGTTCGGATCGAGCAGGGCTTCGGCGTTGGCGAACACTTCAGGCGGGGCACCCGCACGCGTCGCGTACTCGCGCAGCGAACGCACCAGCGATTCGCGCGACAGCAGGCGGCCGGCTCCAGTGGGCGCGCGACGCAGCAGTTCTGGCACCGAACGCGCCCGCATGCCGAGGAACGCGCCGAGGTCGCGGTCGTCCTCGAGGTAGCGCTGGTGCACGTCGGACGTGCCGAGGCGCCGGAAGGAGATGTGGCGGAGCGTCGAAGTCACGAGTTGCCTTGCACGGGTGAACGTCCTTGGGCCATTGCCACGGCGCGGCACTCGGCCGCGAAGCTCTTGGCGGCCGCCTCGATGCGGTCGAGCCATTGGGTGTCATCGGGCTTGAAGCACTGCATCACGCCGCGGCTCTGGTTGACGAGGGCGCCAAGGCCTTTCGGGCCGAAGGCGGCGGCGAGGTCCTGCACCTTGCCGCCTTGCGCGCCGACACCGGGCAGCAGCAGCCACGCGTGCGGCAGCAGTGCGCGCAACCGCGCCAGCTCCTGCGGCCAGGTGGCGCCGACGACCGCGCCGACCGGCGAGTAGCCGTGTTCGAGGCCGAGGTCATGGCCCCAACGGGTCACCGCGCGCGCGACGACGTCGCACAGCGGTTCGCCGCCGACGGCGAGATCCTGGAAGTCCTTGGCGCCCGGGTTGCTGGTGCGGACCAGCACGAACACGCCCTTGCCGCCGTTTGCCGGCGTGCAGTGCTTGAGGAACGGCTGCACCGAATCGAGTCCCAGGTACGGATGCAGGGTCACCGCATCGGCGATCGCGAAGTGGCCTTCGGCGTAGGCCTCGGCGGTGCTGCCGATGTCGCCGCGCTTGATGTCACCGAGCACCAGCAGGCCGTGCCGCTTCGCGTCGGCGCAGACTTCCTCGTAGGCGCGATAGCCGGCACTGCCGTAGCACTCGAAGAAGGCGACGTTCGGCTTCACGCACGGCGCGTGGCGGGCGATCACCGGCAAGGTCGCGCGGTAGAACGCGACGATGCGTTCGGCCGGCGACTTGCCGGCGGCGACCTGGTTCGGGAACGCATCGAGCCGCGGATCGAGACCGATCACGACTGGCGCCTGGCCACCGAGCACACGTTCTGCGAGACGTCCGACGAAGCTCTGCATCGAGGCAGTGAGACTAGCTGCCGCGTGCGCTGGCGCGAGATGGCGACGCCGTTTCCGCGGCGATCACCGGCGAACGGTTGCGGCGCCGAGCGTGGCGAACAGGCCGCCGATCAGCACCGTGAAGCCGAACGGCCAGAAGAACGCTTGCGCCATCGTCAGCAGGAACAGCGCATCGGCCGGGTCGGACTTGGGCGGACCCTTGGCGAAGTGTGTATTCCAGCCTTCGCGCACCGAGAAGTACTGCGCGGCCATCACCGGGATGCGGGCCAGGATGCCGTAGGCGACCAGCGTGAACCAGGCGCGCCGCCAGGCGACGAAAACGAACAGTCCGGCCACCACCGCACCGCCGTTCATCACGTAGGACCGATCCGTCCAGTCGGGCACGTGGTTGATCATGACGTAGATCACCCCGGCGATGGTTGCCAGGCCGAGCAGCACGAACAGCATCGCCTTGGCGTAGCTGGCCGGTCGATGGCCGCTGGCAGCCAGGCAGCGACCGAACCAGAAGCCGAACGGAATCACGCACCACGCGACGCCAAGTGGCGAGCCGCCGCCGCCGGGCTCGATGTTGAACACGGCCGGCGCCCAACCCTTCAGTTCGCCGAGTAGGCGAACGCCCGTGATGACGAGGGAGATCACGGCGGCGATCAAGACGGCTTCGAAGACGCGTCGGCCTGTGGATTGGCTCATCGGTGAGAGCATGGCGAGGCGTCGTGCGAGGGGCCAGCGCACACTGCGCGAGCAACAGATCGCGCGAGCCGCGGGCTACCTTGGCCGCTGTCCAACCAAGTTCGACCATGCGAACCTACGTCGCCGCGTTCCTTTTTGGCTTCGGGCTCGCCACAGCACCCATTGAGGCCCAGGACCCAACGGCCACGCCGCCGGCACGGCTCTTGTTCCGGGTGGAAGTGGATGGTCCGGCGGCCTGGCGAGCGAAGTTCGCGCCGACCAACCTGGGCGTAATGCTGGCGAGCGAGGAAGGCGGCAAGGCGTGGAAGCCGCGCTTGCAGCCGTTCGACGTGGCGTTGCGTCGATTCCTCGCGGATGCGGAGGGTGGGCCTGGTGACGCGGCCGCGCGCGATCGTTGGGTTGATTACGGCGGGCGCATCGAGTTCGTGCTGTGGTCGAGCGAGCCGAAAGACGCGAAGGAGTCCGCGATCGCCCACGCCGCGCTGCGCTTCCATGGCGACGGCCGCACCGACCTCGACGCGTTGTCGGCGGACCTGGCGCGCATCCTGGCGCGGTGGGGCGATGCAGTGGGCAAGTTGCAGGCGGGCAAGCCGACGCGCGACCGGGACACGATCGTGGTGTTGCTGGGCGATCCGGCGACGTTCGCGGTGAACGAGGCGTTGGTGAAGACGCTGTCGGCCCCGGACCCCGCGACGGCGAAAGGGCCGTCGCTCCGGTTGGTGGCGTACGGCGCCGACGTGGAGGCCTTTCTGCGCGGTTTCGAGGCGACCATCGCCGGCGTCTGGAAGGCGCTCGGCTTTGCGTCGCTGCAGCACGTCGAGTTCGCGATCGGCACCGCGGGGCCGCTCGTGCAGTTGGAGTGCGCGGCGCAGTTCGCCGGCGACGAACGCGGTCTGTTCGGAGCGTTCTTTCCCGCCAGCGAGGCGCTGCCGCCGCTGCTGCACCTGGCGCCCGACGACGGCACGCCGTGGAAAGTTGGCCATTTCGACGCAGCGGCGATGTGGCGCACGGGCTGCGCGGTCACCGACGCGTTCCGCGAGGAGCCCGCGGGCACGGCAGCCGCGGCGGTCGCCAAGGGCTGGGGTCTCGATCCGCTCGCCGATGTCTTCGGGCAGATGCACACCGACTACCTGCTGGTCGGCATGCCTGGATGGAGCAGCGAGGACGGGTTCGTGATCGACGGCCTGTTCGTGTTCCGCCTGCGCGACGCGGCGAAGTTCGCGGACGGCTTCGAACGCATGCGGCTGAACTGGAAGCCGCATGTGCAGAAGGTGAAGGCCGAGGAGCACGACGGCGCGACGATCACGCACTACAGCACGATGTTCTTCCCGCTGCAGCTCGCGGTCGCGCACGGCAATGCCTATTTCGCGATCGGGCCCGACGGCCCCGACCGGATCCGCGCCGCCCTCGATCGCAGCAAGGCGGAGCCTTCGGCGAAGCTCGGCAACGCATGGGCGCCGCTGCAGCGTCACGTTCCCGCTGGCCACAACGGCGTCGGTGAGATCGACCTGCATCGCGTGATGACGATGCACGTGTCCACGGTCCTGGCCGTGCTGGCGTTCGTGCCGCAGGACAGCCTGCCGGAGTTCTTGCAGAACGTCGACGCGGACGCGCTGGTCGAAGAAGTCTCGCCGCTGCTGGAGCGGCACGGGCTGCGCACGCTGCGCTCCGCCACCGGGTTCCATGCGGGACGCTGGAACTACCGCGTGTTCTGGTAGCGCGCGGCGCCGTCAGCGGCGCTTCAGGTCGGGGTTGTTGCGTCCCATGTAGCCGATCCGGCCGAGCAGCCCTGCCTTGTCCGTGCTGCGGAAGGTGCGCACGTTGCCCGGCTTGGACCCCGATTCGACGAAGGCCCAATCGGCGCGATAGACCCAGCGATCCTGCGGGCGTCCGGTCACGAGTTCCTTCCAGACAGCGCGCGCCTGTTCGGTGTCGTCGCGATGGAACCACGACAAGCCGAAGTGGTAGCGCGCTTCGCTGTAGCGCGCATGCTCGCTCGGAACGTCGCGCAGCAGATCCGCCATCGCCGCGAACTCACCGGCGTGCCAGGCGAGCAGCGAGCGCTCGATGGCGACGTCGTGCACGAGTTCCGCGCCGGTGATCTTGTCGAGGTGTTCGCGCGCAGCCGCCGCTTTGCCCTGCTTGCGCAACAAGCGTGCGCACAGCAGCCGAGCCGCCGGTTCGTCGACGGTGGTCGCGAGCGCCAGCGCGTCGTCGAATTGCTGCAAGCCAGCGAGCACGAGGGCGCGCTGCAACGGCGTGCCTTCGGACTCACTTGGGCTCGGCTGGTCGTACTGAGGATGCTGCTGCAGCACCTTCTGCATCGCGGCGAGCACGGCTTTGGTGTCGGCGTAGTTGGCCACGTCGCCGAGCACTTCGCCCTCGGCCGACATGAACAGGATCGGCGGCGTGTCGACCGCCATGCCGCGCAGGTTTTTGCGCGCCTTCACCACGACCGCACGCGCGTCCTTGTCGGCGGCAGCGCCGGCATTGGACAAGTCGAAGTAGAAGGGCACGAAGCGGAGCTTCGCGAGCGCCTGCACATCTTCATCGCTGAAGGGACCCGCCCTCAGCACCTCCGCAGCGGGTCACCAACCGCCGTCGGCGGACGTTCCAAACGCGATCGGCTTCACCAGCAGCAGGCGGTTCTGGGCAGCGGCGGTCTCCTTGGCCTTGGTGAACGGATGCACCCACGGCATGCCGGAGTGGTCGGCGCAGGCGGGGTTCTGGGCGGGCACGAAGGCGGCGGTGACGAGCACGGTCAACGAGGGCAGGAAACGGTGTGGCATGGTTGGGCGCGGGGGTGTCGTGCGACGCGGAGTATGCGGCGAAACTCCAGGCGCCGTTGGCCCATGACGTTGGTTTCCTTGCCGACCGGGGAGCTTCGCCTGCGCCCGTTCTCCGACGTCCCTGGTCGCATACACTGTCAGTCAACCAGGAGATCCCCATGCGCCCCCTTGTCGCCGGCTTCTGCTTCGTGCTTTCCCTCACGGCCTTGGCAATCGCGCAAGACACCCGCGCCAAGCGCCCGGCGAAGGAAATCCTGCGCGAGTTCGACAGTGTCCGCATGCCGAGCATGAGCGACGGCGCCGATCCGGAGAGCGTGCGGCGCTTCAAGAAGGAGATCCACGACGGCTGCTCCAAGATGGCGGCCCTCGCGCTCGAACTGCACCAGAGTCACCCGGACCACGCCCGCGTTGCCGCCCTGCTCGACAATCGCTGGTCGGGTTTGACGCACGCCTGCGACGGCGCTGACGAAGTTGCCAAGGAAACCGCGGCGCTGCTGCAGCAGGAGGGACTGCGTGACGACGTCAAGAAGCAGGCGTTGCTGGCCCGCGCGCGCGCGATGATCGCTTCCGAGAACTTCACCGACGTGGAACGCATCGACGCGGTGCGCGCCACGATGGTGATCAAGGACGAGGACGACCGTCTTGCGAGCAGCATGATCGATCTCGTCGAGCGGCACATCGCCGATCCGGAGACGCAGAAGATGTTGTTCGAGATCGTGGTCGAGACCTGGCCCGATGCGAAGTACGGCACTCGCGACGCCAAGGCGCTGCTGCGCTTGCACGAAGCGATCGGCAAGCCGTTCGCCGAGCTCTTGCCCGAAGCGAACCGCGCCTGGTTCGCCGAGCAGACGAAGGCGGCGAGCGAGTTCACCGTGGCGCAATTGTGGATGGGCTGGCTCGATCGCGATGGCGAAGACGATGACTTGAAGGCCCTGAAGGCGACGCGCAAGAAGTTCGGCGAACGCGTGCGTCTGGTCGGCTTCCTGCATGGCGCCCTCGAAGCGCGCATGGCCGACGCGAAGCGGGCCGGTGTGGATTGGCCGCAAGCGCAGATCGACTCAGCAGAGCCGATGCGCAATCCGTTCGGCGCGCCGAAGTGCGAACTCTACTTCGTGCTCGACCGCGACCTGAAGATCGCCGGTATCGTTGGCCGCGCCGCGTTGGCAGGCGAACTGCTCGACCAGATCCTCGTTCCCTCGAAGTGAATCCCATGCAAACCACGCTCGTCTCGGTGCTCGCAGCGATCACCCTGCTGCCGTTCGTCGTCCAGGATCCAAAGCCTGCGCCAAAGCCCCCCGTCGCGGGTGCGATTGTGCCGGCGGCCGAAGCGAAGAAATGGGATCCCGCCGACCTGAAGAAGATGGAGTGGTTGTGCGGCACCTGGGTGATCGAGCAGGGCGGCAAGACCACCGAAGAGCACTGGCGGCCACTGCAAGGCACCACGATCCTCGGCTCGTCGCATTCGTTCGACGCGGAGAAGACCAGCTTCTTCGAGCACCTGCGCATCTCGGCGATGCGCGGCACGATCGCCTACCTGGCGATGCCGGGCGGCAAGCCAGCGACTCCGTTCCTGCTGGCAAAGCTCGAAGACGGGCTGATGGTGTTCGAGAACCCCAAGCACGACGCCCCGCAGCGCATCACCTACCAGAAGACCGAAGCGGGCATCACGGCGACCGTCTGCCAGATGGATGGCAGCAAGGCCGAGACCTTCGTGTTCAAGAAGAAGGGTTAGCCGACTTCTTGGCGCGCTCGACGTCGCCGGCGACGGCCTCGGCGGCCGACTGCTTGCGGGGCGCGGGTGGCGGCGGCGTGTTCGCTGGCGGCGCGGGTGGCGGTGGCGCCACGTCGGCGAGGCCGGCGAGCGCCTGCAGCGTCGCTTCGACGCAGCGTTCGGCGAGCACGCCGGTGAACCAGCGGATCTGCACCGAGGTGAGACTCTGGCCGAGATCGGCGTCTTCGGCATCCGGGTAGAGCACCGGCTCCTCGGGCACTCCGAAGGCGAGCGGCGGCAGTTCGCTGTCGGGCTCGGTCTGCCGCACCTTGCTCAGCATCGCTTGCAGGTCGACACCGCGCAGCATGAGCACTTCCCACGGCCGCTCGTCGAGCCGGCGCGCGAACAGTTCGTGCAGGGCCAGCACGTGACGGCACGGCTTCTCCGGCAGATCGCACGAACACCCGAAGGTCACGCTGCGCGCATCCGGAAACAGCGGCTCGCCGACGATGCGCGCGACCAGACGGTCGAAGCTGCGTGGGACGCGGCCGTTCTCGAGCGCTTCGACGATCGACTTGCTGCGGCGCAGCACGCGCACCAGCGTGTTCCAGTCGCGCATCGGCAGCGTGCGGATCTGCAGGCTGACTTCGTGGATGCTGCCCATCGTGCCTTCCATCTCGCAGCGGATGGAACCGGCGCGGATGCGCACCATCGGCTTGCGGATGCTCGGCAGGGCGTCGAGCGCGGCGGCGAGACGCGTGTCGTCGACACCGCGGGTGGCCTCGCGGCGCCAGCGTTCGCCGAGCGACACCGACTTGCGATCGGCGGAGTTCATGCGAGCGCTTCCTTGCGATCGAGCGTGAGCAGGCGCTTGAGATCGTCGTTGCTGAGTTCGGTAAGCCAGTTCTCGCCGGCGGCGAGCAGGCTGTCGGCCACCTCGCGCTTGCGATCCAGCATCATCTGGATGCGTTCTTCGAGCGTGCCGCTGCAGACGAACTTGTGCACGAACACGTTGCGCTGCTGGCCGATGCGGAATGCACGGTCGGTCGCCTGGTCTTCGACCGCGGGGTTCCACCAACGGTCGTAGTGGAACACACGGTTGGCGGCGGTGAGGTTGAGGCCGGTGCCGCCTGCCTTGAGCGACAGCACGAACAGCTTCGGGCCGTCGGGGCGCGAGGCCTGGAAGTCGGTGACCATCTGGTCGCGTTCCTTCTGCGGCACGCCGCCGTGCAGGAACAGGACCTGGCCGCCGAACATCGTTTCGGTGTGGGCCTTCAGCAGCGAGCCCATTTCCTTGAACTGCGTGAAGATCAGGCAGCGATCGCCTTCGTCGAGCGCTTCCTCGAGCATCTCGCTGAGCAGATCGAGCTTGCCCGACCGGCTCGGCAGCACGCTGCCGTCCATCAGGTAGTGCGCCGGGTGGTTGCAGACCTGCTTCAGCCGCAGCAGCGTGGTGAGGATCGCGCCGCGGCGCTGGATTCCCTCGGCGGCCTTCTCGACTTCCTGGAGGCCCTTGCGGACCACGGACTCGTAGAGGATCGCCTGCTCGCGGCTGAGCGTGGCGGTGACGATCTGCTCGGTCTTCTCGGGCAGGTCGGCGACGATCTCGGGATCGGTCTTCAAGCGACGCAGCACGAACGGGCGGACGAGGCGTGCCAGCGCCGACATCGAACCCTGACGGCGTTGCTTGACGATCGGATGCTCGAGCGTCTGCATGAACTGCGTGCGCGAGCCGAGCAGGCCTTCGTTGAGGAAGTCCATGATCGACCAGAGGTCGAGCGGACGGTTCTCGAGCGGCGTGCCAGTGAGCGCCAGCCGGAAGTGGCCGCGCAGGGCGCGGGCGACCTTGGATTGGCGCGTGGTCGGGTTCTTGATGTTCTGCGCTTCGTCGAGCACCACGCCGTCGAACGTGATGTCCTTCATCACTTCTTCGTCGCGCTGCAGCAGGTTGTAGCTGGTCAGCACGATGTCGTGGCTGCGCAGCATCGCGCGGAACTCGTCGGCGGTCTCGGCGCGACCCTTGCCGTGATGCATCACGACGCGCAGGTTCGGCGAGAAGCGATTGAGCTCGCGGCGCCAGTTGCCGAGCACCGAGACCGGGCACACGATCATGATCGCGTTCTCGTCGGGGCGTTGGCGGCGCCAGTCGAGCATCATCGTGATCGCCTGCACCGTCTTGCCGAGACCCATGTCGTCGGCGAGGCAGGCACCGAAGCCCTGGTCGACCAGGAAGTGCATCCAGGCGTGGCCACGCGCCTGGTACGGACGCAGTTCGCCGATGAAGTCGGGCGGCAGCGGGCGGCTCTCGACGGCGCGCGCCTGTTCGAGGTTGTGCAGCAGGTTCTCGAGGCGCGGCGTGCTGGCGATCGACTCCATCGCGAGGCCGTGCAGGTGCGAAGCGCCGCCGAGGCGCAGGCGCAGTGCTTCGAAGAAGCTGATGCGCTCGCCGCCTTCCTCCATGCGCGCCTTGAAGTCCTTCAGGGCTTCGCGGTCCTTCGGCGACAGCAGCACCGGACGGCGGTCGATGAACACGAGCGGCGTCTTTGCATCGACCAGCTGTTCGAACTCGGTCTGCGTCAGCTCCTGGTCGCCCACCGCCAGGCTCCAGCGGAACTCGAACCACGGCCGCGGATCGTTCTGCGCGCCCTTGCCGTCGACGATGGCGACGCGCGCCGACAGGCGCTGCATCGACTCGACGCCCGGCAGCGTGAGTTCGAAGCCCTCGGCTTCGAGCAGCGGCATGTGGTCGAGGATCTGGTCGAGCTCGGCGCGGGTCAGGCTGGCGCGACCGTCGGCGAGGTTGCGGGCGCGGCGCAGCGACGGCATCTTCTCGGCCACGCGGTCGATGGTCTGCTCGATCTTCACCACCGAGTCGGTCGCGATCTCGTTGCGGAACGGCGATGCGGCGAGGCGCTGGTGCAGGTTCTCGATCGTCTCGGTGAACTTGATCGTCGGGATCGGTCGCACCAGGATCTGCAGGCCCCACGGCACGCCCTCTTCGAGCGGCTTGTCGGGAACCAGGATCTCGAGCACCGGCACCATCGGCGTCTGCCAGAACTCCTTCGGCAGGCGCTCGGCCTTGGCGAACCGAGGCGTCGGTGTTTGCGCGGCGGCGGTGCGCGCCTGCACGGCCTGGTCGAGGGCGTGGCCGACGAAGCTGACGACGTAGTTGCGCGCCGTCACCGCGTAGACGGGATCGTCGGGCACCGAGAAGCGCGCAGTGCACAGGGTGCCGGGCACGAGATCGGCGAGGGCGGCGAGCACCCACTGCGTGTCGATGCTCCAGTGCGGCGCCCACTGCATGACGCCCGGCTGCGGGGCCGGGGCATAGTCACCGCGCAGGATCATCTTCTGCACGAGCTGGCTCATCGCGGCCAACGCGCGCAACGACGGCGTCTGGCGGGCGGCGTCGAGCGTGGCAAGCCACGGCAAGGCGTCCTGCAGGCGCAGGGCGAGGGCCGGGATCGACCACAGGGCTGGCGCGATGCGCGACGGCGGCCGGTCGTCATCTTCGCCCTCGGCGGAGGTAGCGACGAGCAGCGGGCGGAGCGATGACTCTTCGCCCGGGATCAGCAGCTGCGCTTCGACCGGTTCGAGCCTGTCGTGCAGGCCAGCAGGCAATGCTGCGCCGACACCCGTGATGCCGTCATCGGACCACAGGGCGATCCGCGCGTCGGCGGGTTGACGGGAATGCAGGTATGCAGCGTGCAGACAACTACTTCCCGGAGAGGGTGCTCGGATGCACCCACTGCTTGTCGACCTTTGTCTTGACCACGTGGATGTCGTGGTCGAGCCGGCGGGTTGCCTGGTCGGCCAGGGTGAAGATGAACAGCAGCGACAGGAACACGAACGAGCAGAGGAACGTGATCTTGTTGATCGCGGTGTCCCACTTCAGGTGCATGAAGAACAGGATCACGAAGCTCGCCTTCACGCTGGCGATGCCCATCGCGATCAGCATGTTGGCACCGCCGAAGTCGAACCGGGAGACGGCGACAGTGACGATCGTCAGCACCAACAGGACCATCAGAACGTTGGTGAACATCGCCGTGCTGGAGACGTGGTGATGTCCCATCTGCAACTCGCCGTGGCCGTGGTGGTCGGCGTGCCCGTGGGCGTGTCCGTCGTTGTGGGTGTGGGCAGCCATCACGGCACCAGATAGAGCAGGGGGAAGAGGAAGATCCAGATCAAGTCGACCAGGTGCCAGTAGAGGCCGACCAGGTCGACAGGCAGGTAGTAACCGGCGTGGAAGCGGCCCTTCGCGGTGCCCTTCATGATCCAGAGGATGAGGCCGGCGCCGATCAGCACGTGAATGCCGTGGATCGCGGTCATCGTCAGGTAGATCGCGAAGAACATGTGGCCGTGCGGCACGTTCGCCATCGCGCCGTCGTAGTCCTTGAACCACGGCAACTGCTTGGCGGCCTCGTCGTAGCCGGAGAACAGCTCGGTGAAGATCACGAGGCCGTGGTCGTGCTTCGACTTGTACTCGAAGAACTTGACGACCATGAACGCCGCCGCGCCGAGCACTGTCAGGCCACAGAAGATCAGGGTCTTCTTCTTCTGGCTGGTCTGCGCCGAGCGCACGCCCATCGCCATCGTCCACGAGCTGGCGAGCAGCACGGATGTGTTAAGCGCGCCGAGCTTCCAGCTGAGCAGCCTGCCACCCTCCCGGAAGGTCTCCGGGTACAAGTCGTGGTAGTAGAAGTAGGCAGCGAAGAGTCCGCCGAAGAGCAGGATTTCCGTCGCCAGGAACAACCAGAAGCCCAACTTCAGCGACTGGAACTCCTGCACCGGCGTGTCGAAGTGGTGCGCCACCGTGTGGGGAACGAACTCGGGTCCCGGGGCCGGGATCACTACCGAGTGGTGACCGTCATGACTCATGGGGGAATCCTGCTGTGGCGTAGGCTGTGGTCCGCGGGTGCGGTGATGGCGCGATCAGGAGACGGGGCGCTGCAACGTCTTCAGGTCGAGCGTCGAGTAGTCGTAGACCTCGTGGGTGACCTTCGGCGGCGCGTAGAAGTTCTCCAGCGGCGGCGGGGTCGGCGTCTGCCAGTCGAGCGTGACACCGCCCCACTGGTTCTCCATGGCCGGCTTGCGCTGCAGCAGCGACGCGACCAGGTAGTACACCATCAGCGCGACACCGCTGCCGAGGATCATCGCGCCGATCGTCGAGACCTGGTGGTAGCCATGGAACTCGTCGACGTAGGTCGCATACCGGCGCGGCATGCCCTGGCTGCCCATGATGAACTGCGGCACGAACGTGATGTTGAAGCCGACGAAGATGATGCCGCAGGCGATCTTCGCCAGCGTCTCGTCATAGATCACGCCGAACATCTTCGGCCACCAGTGGTGCAGGCCGGCGAAGAACGCCAGCGCGATCGAACCCATCATCACGTAATGGAAGTGCGCGACGACGAAGTAGGTGTCGTGCAGGTGCAGGTCGACGTTGAGCGCGCCGAGGATCACGCCGGTGAGGCCGCCGATCGCGAAGATGATCAGGAAGGCCAGCGTGTAGAGCATCGGCGAGTTGAGCGCGATCGAGCCCTTCCAGATCGTCGCGACCCAGCTGAACTCCTTGATCGCGGTCGGGATCGCCACGAAGAAGGTCAGGAACGAGAACGCGAACATCGCGTACGTCGACTGACCCGACGTGAACATGTGGTGGCCCCACACGAGGAAGCTGATGATCGCGATCGCCAGCGAGCTGAACGCGATCAGCTTGTAGCCGAACAAGGGCTTGCGGCTGTGGACCGACACCGTCTCGCTGATGATGCCGAAGGCCGGCAGCACCATGATGTAGACGGCCGGGTGGCTGTAGAACCAGAAGAAGTGCTCGAACAGCACCGGGTCGCCACCGAGGCGCGGATCGAAGATGCCGATGTGGTAGAGGCGTTCGAACGCGACGAGCAGCACCGTGATGCCGAGCACCGGCGTCGCCAGCACCTGCAGGATCGCGGTGGCGTAGATCGCCCACACGAACAGCGGCATGCGGAACCAAGTCAGGCCGGCGGCGCGCAGCTTGTGCGTGGTGACGATGAAGTTCAGCCCGGTGAAGATCGAGCTGAAGCCGAGCAGGAAGATCGCGAGGCCGATCGTGACGACAGCCTGGTTCGTGTAGAGGCTGTACGGCGCGTAGAAGGTCCAGCCGGTGTCGAAGCCACCGAGCACGATCGCCAGCGTCGCCAGCACCGCACCCGACAGCCACAGATAGAAGCTGAGCAGGTTGAGGCGCGGCAGCGCCACGTCCTTGGCGCCGAGCATCAGCGGCAACACCATGTTGCCGAGCGCGCCGGGGATCGCCGGGATCACGAACAGGAACACCATGAAGGCGCCGTGCAGCGTGAAGATCTGGTTGTACTTCTCGTTGGTGAACAGCATCCCGTGGGGTTCCCACAGGTGCAGGCGCACCAGCAGCGCGAACACACCGCCCGCGAGGAACGTGAGCAGGGTGCCGATCAGGTACATGATCCCGATGCGCTTGTGGTCAAGCGTGCCGGCCCAAGACATGAAACCTCTGCTGCAGTTCAGGTAGTTCTTCGGCAGGCCGGGAACGGTCGGGTGCGCGTCGATGACGGGGACGTTGGTGGTCATGGCTGCCTCAGTTGTCCGCGAGCGACTTGATGTAGGCGATCAGGCACTTGATGCGCTTGTCGTCGAGGTTGGCGAACGAGCTCATGGTGTTGCGGTCGTAGGGTGACTCGGCGACCTTCTTCTGGTCGGGCTGCTTGATCGATTCGATGATGTAAGCGTCGTCGACGGTGATCGTTTTCTTCTGCCCGCCTTCGATGACTTCACGTTGGCGGCCGACGTATTGGTCGCCTTGCTTGGTGAACAGGCCCTTCCAGGTTGGGCCGACGCTGCCGGTGCCGTTCACGGTGTGGCAGGTGACACATTGCTGCCCGAAGATCCGCTTCCCGTTCTCGATCAGCGACTGCAGATTGGTCTCGTCGATCGGTGGGTTCCACGGCTCCTTGTCGAACTCGGCCTGCGTTACGACGTGGGCCTGCGCATACATCCGCGAGTGGTCTTTGCCGCAGTACTCGGCGCAGAACAGGTGGAATTCACCCGTGATGGTCGGCGTGAACCAGACCGACTGGAAGCGACCCGGAATGATGTCGCGCTTGACGCGCATCGACGGCAGGAAGAACGCGTGCAGGACGTCGGTCGATTCCAAATAGAACTGCACCGGCTTGCCGACGACGAGCCACACCTCGTTCGTGCTGGTGCTGCCGTTGGGATACTTGAAGTCCCAAGCCCACTGCTTCGCGGTTGCCACGTAGGTGTTGCGCGACGCTTCGTGCGGCACCGTGGTCATGTCGAGGCAGCCCTTGAAGCCCCACGCGAACATCACCATCACGATGATCAACGGGATCACCGTCCACACCACTTCGAGCGGCGTGTTGTGCGTCACGTTCGACGCTGCCGGCTGATCCCACGTCTTGCGACGGTACTTCACCACCGAGAACAGCAGCACGCCCAGGATGAGGAAGAAGAAGAAGATGCAGACGATGTACGTGAAATAGAACAGCCCATCGACGTGGTCGAACGTGCTGGCGAGCTCGGGCAGCTGGCCCCACTTGTCGAGCACCGGCGCCGGGGCCGGATTCGCGACGTAATTGACGGGTGCTTGTGGGTCCTGAGTCAGTAGGGCGATCACGGGAGATCCTTGTCTGGCGGCTGCGGTGAGACTCGAGGGAAGTTCGATCAGGCGACGGCAGCGTTCATGCGCCGCCGTTCCTTCTTGAGCATGGACCAGATCATCCATGCGAGTACGACGACCGTGATGGCGCCGGCAACCCGCATGATGGTCATGGCGGTGAGGGAATACGTGTTGGTGCGCGCGTCGAAGGTCAGGCAGTTGAGGCGGACCTGGTCCCAGAGGGTGCCCAGTTTGCCTTCGCTTGCCTCGACCAGTGCCAGGTGCAGGTCACTGGCGTCGAACGCGGTGTTGACGATGACGCGGCTGACCTTGCCCTCGGGGGTGAGGAAGATCAGCGACGGCGGATGCACGAACTGCCTGGTCGGCTCCGACCAGTAGAAGTTGAAGCCGACCTGCTGGGCCAGCTTCTTCACGTTGGTCTCGTCGCCGACGAGCACGCGCCAGGCTTCGTCGCCGCCGGTCTTGCGCAGTCGCGGCAGGAACGTGCCCTTGCGCGCCTTCGCCTGTTCGGCGGTCTCGTTCGGGTCGACCGAGACGTTGAGGATGCGGTAGTCGGTGCCCGGCTGCAGCTCGACGCCACTCAGCGCGTAGAACGCCGCGTCCAGCACCTGCCCGCACATCGCCGGGCAGCTGTAGTAGCCGAGCATCAGCACGACCGGGTGTTGCCCCGGGAACATCTGCTTCCACGCGAACGGGTAGCCACGTTCGTCGGTGAATTGCAGGTCGCGATCGACCAGCACGCCGACGCTGTTGGTCTGTGCTGCCGCCTCCTCGCGCGCCTCGATGTCGCGCGACGGCGAATGGCCGGGCTGCTGCGCGGGCAGCGCCCCGGACAAGGCCAACAGGATGGAGAGGAAGCGTTTCACGGGATCACTTGCGCAGCTGCTGCAGGACGTCGGCGAGCTTCTTCTTCTGCGGGTTGGCGCCGTTCAGGAAGGCGTCCTGCTCGCCGCGCACCTTGGTGAGCTCCGCGGTCGGTGCCGTGTCGACCTTCCGGATGCGCTCCTCGTCGAGCACGCGCAGGAAGATCGGCACCAACACCCACAGGATGCCGAAGGTCGCGAGCGTGCCGCAGATGAACCAGATCGTCGCCGACTTGGCGTCGATGTCGTGCTCTGGATCGAGTGCCACGGGCTCGTGCGTTGCACCCGGCGCGTGGTGATCGTGCTTTGCGTGAGTCATGTGCGTGCCTCGATCAGATGTTCTGGAAGTGGAGCGACTCGGCCAGGCGCGGGTCGCGCGTTGGCAGCAGGTTGCTGCGGCGGATGTTCATCAGCACGAAGCCGGTGACCATCGCCAGGATGCCGATGAAGCAGCCGAAGTCGGCCCAGTGCATGTGCGCCAGGTAGTCGGCGATGCCGCTCGTGTGTTCCGCGGCGACCGCGGGGGCGCCACCTTCGCCAGCAACGGGCTCGTGGTGGTGGTTTGGCAGGATCAGGAACTGCATGTCGAGGCAGTGGATCACCAGCAGGAAGATCGCACCGAACGCCAGGGCGATCGGGTTGCGCTTCACGTGCCGCGACATCAGGAAGGCGAACGGGAAGAAGAAGTGGCCGATGACCAGCACCATGCCGATCACGCCCCAGCCACCGTGCGCGCGGTGCGCGTACCACGCCGTTTCTTCCGGCAGGTTGGCGTACCAGATCAGCATGTACTGGCTGAAGTTCGTGTAGGTCCAGAAGACCATGAACGCGAACAGCAGCTTGCCGAGGTCGTGGAAGTGCTCCGTGGTGACGGCATCCTTGAGGTAGCCCTGCGTGCCGAGCCAGCGCATCAGCAGGATCAGGTAGGCGAAGAACGCCATGTAGCCGCCGGCGAAATAGGCGAGGCCGAAGATCGTGCTGAACCAGTGCGGGTCCAGCGACATGATCCAGTCGAACGACGCGAACGTCGTCGCCAGCGCGAACAGCAACAGACCAGGCGCCGCGACGCGCGACAGCTTGAGGTTGATCTCGGGGTTGCCGGTTTCGTCCTGCTTGAGCGAGCCGCGGCGGAACACCAGCGCGAGGCCGATCCAGACCGCGAAGTAGATCGCGACGCGGACGAGGAAGAACGGCTTGTTCAGCCACGCCTTCTTGCCGTCGAGGATCGTGTCGAAGCGCGGGTCGTCCGGCGGGATGGCGGCGTGCGTGACCTGGTCGACGTTCGCGTGCACCCAGTGCGAGAACACGTCGTCGAAGTAGATCAGGATCGGCACGAACAGCAGCAGCATCAACGGCAGCGCGCCTGCGATGTTCTCGGCTGTGCGGCGCAGCACGACGCTCCAGCCGGAACGGGTGATGTGCTGGATCATCACGAAGGCGAGCGCGCCAAGGCAGATGCCGAGCACGCCCATGTAGCCGACGAGGTACGACCAGACGAAGGACTTGTCGCCGGAGCCGGTGGCCCAGGCGGCCCCGATCAGCACGGCGCCGACGCCGAGCAGGCCCATCTGGGCCTTGGCCAGGTCGCCTTCCTTGACCTTCGAGACGACATGCGGCGCCAGCTGTTGCAGGCTCGGCGCGGTCATTGATGCGGTTGCGGTCATGGCAAGATCTGCGTGGGCTCGAGGGTCACTTGCTCAGGGACTGGAGGGCGCGGACGTAGTGCACGATGGCCCAGCGGTCTTCGACCGAGAGGCGCGCGCCGTAGGCCGGCATCGTGTTCTTGCCGTAGGTGATGACGTCGAACAGCTCGCCGTCCGTCAGGTTGGCGACGCGGTTGTCCTTGCCTTCCGCGAAGTGGAAGCTGGGGATCGCGACGGGCCAGTGCCGGCCGGCAAGACCGTTGCCGGTCGGGCCGTTGCCGCCGAGGCCCGTGGTGCCGTGGCAGATCGAGCAGTGGATGTCGAACCGCTCCTTGCCGCGGTCGATCGTCGCCACCGGCTTGCCGAGCACCGTGAACGTGTGCGTCAGCGGCAGCGGGTTCTGCTTCTTGAAGGCGCCGCTGGCGTCCTTGTGCGACAGGTCGGCGTTCGGCAGCGAGCCGCGCGCGACGACGAGCGTCTTGCCGAGCGGATCGGTCGACACCGGGTCATGGACCGGCAGGCGGCTCGAACGGCCGTCGGGCCAACCTTCGAATTCGATGTGCGACTGGGCCTTCAGCTTGTGCTGGAAGTCCATGTCGAGCACGAGGTGCACGGGCGGCGCGTCGGAGACACCGCCGCGCATGCAACCGGTGAGTCCGGCGCAGCTGACGGCGAGCAAGGCGAGCGTGATCTTCAGCGTGCTCATTGAATGTCCTCCACGACCGCAACGTGCTTGCCGCCGATGCTCTCGAGGAACCGCACCGTCTGGGTGCGATCGAACTTGGGGTCGGTCGCTTCGATCGACAGGAAGAACCGGTCGTCGGTCACGCGCCAGAACGTGGCGTGCTGGAAGATCGGGTGGTGCAGGCGCGGCAGCCGGTTGAGACCGAACATGCCGAACACGGCGCCGAAACCCGACAGCAACACCATGCACTCGAACGTCACCGGGATGGTCGACTGCCACGCGTAGGGCAGCTTGCCAGAGGTCCAGATCACGTAGTCGTGCCCGTTCATCCACCACATCATCAACTGTGCGAGGCAGATGCCGCTGAAGCCGCAGCAGATGACCAGCCAGCCCAGCGGGCTCGGTCCCTGGCGCAGCGCCTTGTCGAGACCGTGCACGGGGAACGGCGTGTGCGCATCGACGCGCTGGTAGCCGTTCGCCATCGTCTTCTCGGCGGCCTGGTAGATGGCGGACGCCGAGTCGAACTCGGCCACGATGCCCCACGTTTGCGATTTGCTCATGGGTGGTTCCTCAGTGGTGCGCCGCGTGGCTGCCGTGCGCGTCGTTGCCGTGGTGGCCGTGCCCGTGGTGCGGGTTGGCCTCCGGCATGACGCCCTTCACTTCGCTGATCGCGAGGATCGGCAGGAAGCGGCAGAACAGCAGGAAGAAGGTGAAGAACAGGCCGAAGCTGCCGCAGTAGGTCAGGATGTCGATCAGGGTCGGCGAGAAGTAGCCCCAGCTCGACGGCAGGAAGTCACGGTGCAGCGACGTGATGCAGATCACGAAGCGTTCGAACCACATCCCGATGTTCACGAAGATCGAGATGATGAACAGCACCATCGGGTTGCGCCGCAGGCTGCGGAACCAGAAGAACTGCGGACTGATCACGTTGCACGACACCATGATCCAGTACGACCACCAGTAGGGACCCGTCGCCCGGTTGATGAAGGCGTACTGCTCGTATTCGACACCGCTGTACCAGGCGATGAAGAACTCCATCCCGTACGCGTAGCCGACCATCGTGCCCGTCAAGAGCAGGATCTTGGCGATGTTGTCGAGGTGGTTCAGCGTGATGAGTTCGTGCAGCCCGAGCCATTGGCGCGCCGGGACCATCAGCGTGATCACCATGCCGAAGCCCGAGAAGATGGCGCCGGCGACGAAGTACGGCGGGAAGATCGTCGTGTGCCAGCCGGGCAGCAACGACACGGCGAAGTCGAACGACACGATCGAGTGCACCGACAGCACGAGCGGCGTGCTGAGCGCGGCAAGGATCAGGTAGGCCTTCTCGTAGTGGATCCAGTGGCGGTTGCTGCCGTGCCAGCCGAACGCGAACAGGCCATACGCCTTCGCGGCGACGGTGCGGCCGGCCTTGGCGGCGCGGTCGCGGAAGGTCGCGAGGTCGGGGATCAGGCCGACGAACCAGAACAGCGCCGAGATCGTGAAGTAGGTCGAGACGGCGAACACGTCCCAGAGCAGCGGGCTCTTGAAGTTCGGCCACATCGACATCTGGTTCGGTACCGGGAAGACCCAGTAGATGACCCAGAGACGGCCGACGTGGATCGCCGGGAAGATGCCGGCTGCCATGACCGCGAAGATGGTCATGGCCTCGGACGCGCGGTTGATCGACGTGCGCCACTTCTGCCGGAACAGGAAGAGGATGGCGCTGATCAACGTGCCGGCGTGGCCGATGCCGATCCAGAAGACGAAGTTGACGATCGGCCAGCCCCAGCCGACCGGGATGTTGTTGCCCCAGACGCCGATGCCGGTGAAGACCAGGTAGCCGATCATCGCGCCGAGGTTGAGCAGCAGCGCGATGGAGATACCGAACATCAGGTACCAACCGCGCGGCGTCTTCTTCTCGGCGACGGACGCGATGATGTTGGTGACCGACGTGAAGTCGTTCTTACCTTCGACCAGGGGAGCCCGAACCAGCGGGTTCTCCGGCTCGTCGACAACTTGGATGGCGGTCATCGGATCAGGCTTGGAGTTCGGGGTTCGGGTTGCGCACGCGACCGAGGTAGGTGGTGCGTGGCTTCGTGTTCAGCTCGGACAGGAGCCCGTAGTTGAGGTCCGTGGCGCGCAACTTCGAAACCGCACTCGACGAGTCGAGGATGTTGCCGAAGGTGATCGCCTGGGTCGGACACGCCTGCGCGCACGCCGTGGTCACATGCACGTCGTTCGCCCCTTCGCCGATCTTCTTGCCGGCGAGCTTGGCCTCGATGCGGCCGCCGTTGATGCGCTGCACGCAGTAGGTGCACTTCTCCATCACCCCGCGGCTGCGCACGGTGACGTCCGGATTGAACGCCATGCGCTTCGTGTCAGGCGTGTTGCCGATGTAGTCGAGGTAGTTGTAGCGGCGTACCTTGTAGGGGCAGTTGTTGCTGCAGTAGCGCGTACCGATGCAGCGGTTGTAGACCATGTCGTTCAGCCCGTCGGGGCTGTGCGTGGTCGCGGCAACCGGGCACACCGATTCGCACGGCGCGTTCTCGCACTGCATGCACGGCACCGGCATGTGCGCGACCTGCGGATCGTCCGCCGCCGTTTCCTTGTCCATGCGCGAGGCGCCAGCACCGGTCGCGCGCGAACTGAAGTAGCGGTCGGTGCGGATCCAGAACATCTCGCGGTTGCGGCGCACCTGGATCTTGCCGACCATCGCCACGTTGTTCTCGGCGACGCAGGCAACCATGCACGCGCTGCAGCCGGTGCAGGCGTTCAGGTCGATGACCATGCCCCACTGGTAGGGCGACTTCTTGACCTCGGCGTCGTCGCGCTTGTAGGCGAACCCCGGCGTGCCCATCGGCTTCTTCGGGTCGGCCGGTTCGTAGCGCTCGCTCCACAGCGAGTTGTTGAGGTCGGCTTCCTTCTTGCCCTTCAGGCGCGCGGCCATTTCGAGCGGCGACAGCTTCGGCGCCCACTGCGGGTCGGCCTCGTTCTTGGCGACAGTGGCTTCGCGCACGATCGACGTGCGGCCGGCCATCGTGCCCTGTTCCTGCGTGGTCACGAGGTCGTATTTGCCGGTGCCCTTGCTGACCTGGGCGCCGCTGACGATGTAGCTGCCGCCTTCCCGCAGCACGTAGCCGTTGAAGCCGGTGTTGCGCGCGACCTTGCACGACTCGGGCAACTTGCGGCCCCAGCCGAGCGTGATGGTGACGCTGTCATCGGCGTGGCCGGGCGTGATCCAGGCCGGGATCTTCAGCTGCACCTGCGTGCCCTTCACCGAAGCGCCGACCGTCAGGAAGTCGCCGTTCTCGACGCCGAGCTGGCGCGCGGTGGCGATGCTGAGTTGCGCCGCGTTGTCCCACGCCAGCTTGGTCAGTGGGTCGGGGATCTCCTGCATCCACGAGTTGTTGGCGAAGCGGCCGTCGGCCATCTTCGCGCAGCCGCGCAGCACCAACTCGGTGCCGCTCGACTTCGGGTGGCTGCCGATGCCGGAAGCGATCGTGCCCGCGTTGAGCGTGACGCTTTCGACCGCGAACTCGGTGCCTTTGACGAGGCCTTCGTGCAGCGCCTTCGGCCACCAGTTGGTGTCGAAGTCGGCCGCCTGCGAAGCGCCCTGCCAGTGCGTCTTCACCAGTTCGTAGCCGAACGTGGTGTCGCGCGCGGCGACGAGATTTGGGGCGCTCGTGTGCTGGTCGAGCAGACCGAGGAACTCGAGCGCGCTGGCGCCGCCGTGCAGTGGCGCGACCAGCGGCTGCTGCAGCGACACGGTGCCGTCGTGCGCGCGCACGTCACCCCAGGCTTCGAGGTCGTGCGCGATCGGGAAGTGCCAGTCGCACAGGCTGCCGGTCTCGTCGTCGTGCGAGCCGACGTGGACGGTGGTCTTGGGCTTCTTGCTCGCCAGCAACTCGGCGAACTTGAGGTCGGCCGGCGCGTCGTAGACGGGGTTCGTGCCGATGCAGACGAGCATCGAGCAGGTGCCCTTGTCGATCGCCGCCGCGAGCTCGCCGATCGAAGCCGTGCAGCTCTGGCCGAGGCCTTCGGCGGTGGCTTTGTAGGTCACCGTCTGGCCGACGTTGCCGAGCGCCTGGTTGATCGCATGCGCGACCGCGTGCACCGCCGCCGGTTGGCGCGGGCCGACCGTCACGATGCAGCGACCCTTCGCCGACTGCAGGTCCTTGGCGACGATCTCGAGCCACTTCTTGCCGTTCTTCTCGTACGACGCCGGGTTGGCGCCGCCGAGAGCGGTGTCGAGGCCGGCCACACCGAGCGCCTTCGCCAAGGCGAACGCGACGTTGCCGATCTCACCGGCCTTGGTGCGGAAGCGATGGTCGGCGGCGGTGCCGGTCGACGTGTAGGTCGCTTCGACCACGTAGAGGCGCGAGAGCTTCTTGCCCTTCACCGCGGTGCGGCGCGTGTCCGCCCACTGCCGCGCCGAACGCAGGCTGTTGCCGTCGCCGGCGAGGAAGTCGCTGTCGAGCGACAGCACCACGTCGGCCTTGCTGAAGTCGAAGTGGGTCGCGACCGGACGGCCGAACGCCATCTGCGCGCCCGCCAGTTCGTTGTCGTCGTGCAGCGCGTTCCAGAAGTGGAACTTCGCCTTCGGGAAGCTGCCGTTCTTCATCCGCGCGATCGCGGCGTGCAGCGACGGCGAGCTCGACGGCGCCAGCAGCACGTGCAGGCCATCGCCCTGCTTGACGTTGACGAGATCCTTCACGGCCTCGCCGTACCACTTCTCGAATTCGGCCCAGACGTCGACCTTCGGGGCCGGCTTGTGGCCGTGGCCACCGTGGCCGCCGTCGGCGTGGTCGTCGTCGGCCTTGCTCATCGGCCCGCGCGCGTGGCGGCTGCGACCCGGATCGTAGAGCTGGATCAGTTCGCCCTGCAGTTGCAGGTCGGAGCCACCGAGGCTGCTCGGGTGGTCGGGGTTGCCGTCGATCTTGGTCGGCCGGCCGTCACTGCTCTTGACCAACACGCCGATGCCGCGACCACTGCGGGTCAGCGTCGTCGCATAGAACTGTGGCAGGCCGGGCTTCACGCCTTCGGGGCGCTTGTTGAATGGCAGGATCTTCGTCACCGGCTTGCGGCAGCTGGTGAGGCCGGCGAGCGCCACCGAAGCGGCGACCGCGGTCAAGAAACCGCGGCGCGAGACCGCGTCCGGCGCGTCGGTGATCCCTTCCGGGAACTCGCGCGCCAGGGTCTGCTGGAACTCAGGCGTGTTCTCGAGCTGGTCGAGACTGCGCCAGTAGACGGTGTTCGACGTGTCGTCGATCGTCGGAGTGTCGTTCATGGCTGACACAGGCAGTTGCGGAACGCTGGTCATCGGTGGCACGCCGAGCAATGGGTCGGAGGATTGAGAGCTGGCGGGTTGTCGCCCTGCCACTCGAGCAGCTTCTTCGCGGCGGCAATGCTGTCCGGGGTCGCCGTCCAGGTCATGTCCGTCGCGCCGACGCCGTTCGGCCGGATGTGCGCCGACGGATCGCGGTGGCATTCGAGGCAGAAGCCCATGCTGAGCGGCTCGACCTGGCGCACGATCTCCATCTGGTCGACGCGGCCGTGGCAGCTAACGCAGCCGACACCGGCGCGCACGTGGACCGCGTGGTTGAAGAACGCGTAGTCGGGCAGCAAGTGGACCTTCACCCACTCGATCGGCGTGCCGTCACCCTTGCCGGTGCCGTACGCCGCGTGCAGCGGCGCCAGCGCGAGGCTGTCCTTCTTGATGTTCTTGTGGCAGCCGAAGCACGTGTCCGCATCCGGAATCGTGGCATGCGGTCCGTCTTCCACCATGCGATGGCAGTAACGGCAGTCCATGCCCATCGATCCGGCGTGCAGCTTGTGGCTGTAGCTGATGGGTTGGTAGGGCTGGTAACCGACGTCCGTGTGCTTCGGGCTGAACCAGAAGTTGACGACGAAGACCACGAACAGACCGGTCGCAGCTGCGCCGAGAGCCAGCACGGCGGGCAGCTTGTTGGTCCACTTGGGGAACAGGACGGTCAAGTTGGATCCCCTCCGCATGGGGGGCGGGGTTGCGGTCGCTAGGAAAACGGCAAGCCAGTCGCCCGTGGGGCCACCCTGAGCTCGCGACCCGACTGCCGTAAACCGGTTGGCAGAACGAGGAACAAGTACGCAGGGGCACGTGCGGTCAGCCCGAAAGGGCGACCCCTCTAAAAGATCGTCCTCTCCGGGTCAATTTCAGACTTCCCAGATTCGATCTTGAAAGCCCTCCAGAAGTGGCGACTCGGGCAGGGAAACGACGCCAACGGTTGTCACCAGCGCGTGTGTTCGCGCACGAAGCGTTCGATCGCCGGCAGGGCCAATTCTTGCGCGCGAGGGTTGGCGTGCGCGTCGAACGGCGTCACCCAGAGTTCTTCCTCGCGGGTGCCGCGCAGCGCTGGCAGCACATCGAGGAACGGAATGCCGGCGGCCGCGCAGTCGGCGGCGACGAGGTCGTGCAGCTTGTGGAACGGGTAGTGGCGGCCCGGCCCAAGGCCCTGCAGGAATGGCCAGAGCGTCACCAGGAAGGGGATCTTGCGGGCCTCGCAGAAGGCCTTCGCCTCGCGCAGTGACTTTTGCGGAACCCCTTGTGACCACATGGCTTCGAACGGCTTGTCGCCGCCGACGAGGTCGGCGCTCGTGGCGGTTGCTGCGTCCAGCTTGAGCAGCTCGCCGACCCAGTCGTGGGCCGGGTCCAACTGTAGCGGCGAATGGCCCATCGCCCCCAGCAGCAGGTCGAGCAACCGGGAGCCGGTGTTGGGAGCCGGCCCCTGCAGGTTGAGGCCGCTGCTCGGGATCAGGTCGTTCAAGCAGATGGTCAGCACCACGGCGTCCGGTTGGAAGACGTGGAAGCGGTTGACCAGACCGGCGGTGTATTCATCGACGCACACCGTGCCGGCAGCTCCGCAGTTGACGGTGCGCACATCGCCGCGATCGACGCGCAGGCGATCTTCGAGTTTTCGCACCCAACCGAGCTCCTCGGGGATCCCCCATCCGAACGTGAACGAGTCGCCGAGGCAGACGATGCGGCGTTGGCCGGCCGGCTTTTCGGGCGTGATGTCGTCGCGTTCGCGCAGGCCGTAGCGGTTGATGCGGACCAGCACGCGACCCTGCGCGTCGAACCAGTCGCGCGGCAGGCGGCCGTTGTCGTAGACCAGGTAGAACGAGTTGTTCGGGGCGAACATGTCGCGCGGCCGTGGCCCCGGCGGCTGCACCGGCACGATCTTGCCCGTGGCGATGGCGTCGGCGGGCGTGATGTCCGCGCCATCCAGGGTGGCGTAGGTCAGCTTGCCGACGACGGGTGCTGGTCCGACGAATAGTCGCAGGAACAACTCGGCGGCTCCCAAGGCCAGGGCGAGCGTCACCAGCACCAGGATCGCGATGGCGTCGGGTCTTCTGCGCCGGGGCCGGGGTCGTTCCATGCCGGAAGCGTAGCGCTGGCGCGGGGTGGCGAGAAAAAGCCACGCCCAACGGTTGGTCCATGAGGCAGAATGGTCCGCCCGTTTGCATCCCCGCATCTCGGCGGGGGCGTCGCCATGCCGAACTACATTCTTGGCATCTCTGCCTTCTACCACGACTCCGCTGCGGCCCTGCTGCGCGACGGCGAGATCGTCGCTGCGGCGCAGGAAGAGCGGTTCACCCGCAAGAAGCACGACCCGGGCTTCCCGACGCGCGCCGTCGAGTTCGCGCTGCGAACCGCGGGCATCACCGCGAAGGACATCGATTTCGTCGCGTTCTATGACAAGCCGGTTCTGAAGTTCCACCGGCTGCTCGAGACCTACCTCGCGTTCGCGCCGGCGGGCTTGCCGTCGTTCCGCAAGGCGATCCCGGTGTGGCTCGGTGAGAAGCTGCACATGAAGCGGGTGCTGACGAAGGGCCTCGGGCACAAGCCGAAGAATCGCTACGTCTTCCCGGAGCACCACGAGAGCCACGCGGCGTCGGCGTTCTTCCCGTCGCCGTTCCACGACGCGGCGATCGTGACGATGGACGGCGTCGGCGAATGGGCGACGACTTCGATCGGTGTTGGCGAAGGCAACACGATCCGCTTGCTGGAGGAGATCCGCTTCCCGCATTCGCTGGGGTTGCTCTACAGCGCGTTCACCTACTACTGCGGGTTCAAGGTCAACAGCGGCGAATACAAGCTCATGGGGCTCGCGCCCTATGGCGAGCCGAAGTTCGAGAAGCTGATCCGCGATCACCTGATCGACCTGCGCGAAGACGGCAGCTACCGGCTCGACCTGTCGTACTTCAACTATTGCCAGGGGCTCACGATGACGAGCCCGAAGTTCCACGCGCTGTTCGGCCTGGAACCGCGCCGGTCCGAGTCGCAGCTCGAACAGGTCCACATGGATCTCGCGGCTTCGATCCAGAAGGTGACCGAGGACGTGATGCTGCGCACGGCGCGCCACGCCGCGAAGCTCACCGGCAAGAAGAACCTCTGCCTCGCCGGCGGCGTCGCGCTG
>SXGT01315006.1_pt1 | contig 30305 bp, 23 predicted proteins | sample 3176221 | NCBI WGS metagenome assembly SXGT01 (sample SAMN11356862, study PRJNA531348) | freshwater metagenome | isolation source: freshwater sample F1-120 | place: China: Fuxian Lake, Yuxi | collected 2017-12-25 | reverse complement strand
GCCCTCGTCGGTGCACAGGCAGCGGCTGTCGTCGATGTCGCCGTAGCCGTCGGCATCCGCGTCGTCGAAGTACTCGGCACAGCCGAGCGCGTCGTCGAGGAGGAGCCCGAACTCGAGGACTATCCGAAGGATCCCGCGTTCAAGAAACGTTTCGGACCGCGCGGAGTGATCCACGCCAAGGCCGGTGGCAAGATCGAGGACACGGGGCCGCTGTCCCGCAAACGCATGGAGACCGTGGACGAAGAAGTCACCGGCCGCGCGCTCGACTTCATGGAGCGCGCACACGCGGCCAAGAAGCCCTTCTTCCTGTGGTGGAACTCGACCCGCATGCACATCTGGACGCACCTCGCGGACAAGAGCACCGGTCGGACCGGCCTTGGCGTCTACGCCGACGGCATGGTCGAACACGATGCGCAGGTCGGCCAGCTCCTGGCGAAGCTCGACGAGCTGGGGATCAACGAGAACACGATCGTCATGTACTCGACCGACAACGGCGCCGAGATCATGGCCTGGCCCGATGGTGGCATGACACCCTTTCGCGGCGAGAAGAACACCAACTACGAGGGCGGCTACCGCGTGCCCTGCCTGATCCGCTGGCCGGGAGTCATCGCGCCCGGCACCGTCTCGAACGACATCTTCGCCCACGAGGACATGCTGCCCACGCTACTCGCCGCAGCCGGAGACCCGCACGTCAAGGAGAAGCTCGCCAGGGGCGCCTCGGTGGGCGGACACACCTACAAGGTTCATCTCGACGGCTACGATCTCGGGCCATTCCTATCGGGGAAGGCCAAGGAGCCCCCGCGCAGCGAATTCCTCTACTGGTCGGATGGAGGGGAGCTGACCGCGCTGCGCTTCGAGCGCTGGAAGGCCGTCTTCGCCGAACAGCGGGCGCACGGCCTCGATGTCTGGGCAGAGCCCTTCGTCTCGCTCCGCCTGCCGCGCATCTTCGACCTCCAGGGCGACCCCTTCGAACGGGCCGAGAAGGACAGCATGCTCTACGACCGCTGGTGGATCGACCACGTTTTCCTGCTCATTCCGGCACAGGCGTATGTCACGAAGTGGCTCGGGTCGTTCAAAGAGTTCCCGCCACGGCAGAAAGCCGCGAGCTTCAGCATCGACCAGGTGATCAACCAACTCGCGGGAGGGGATCTGACCCGCTGAGGACAGCGGGGTCGGCCCCGCCACGCCCGTCAGCGGGGCGGGACCGGGGCGACGACACTGGCCCCCAGAGTGAGTTCGGACCCCCTACAGATACCCGGATTCGCTGGGACAGTATATAATCCAGGTGAGGTGCCCGCCCGCCGTCGTGCCAAAGCCGGCATCACTGGCGAAGATCAAACGACCCTGTTTCTTGTAGGCGAGCTGGAAGCGCACCCGATCGCTGCCGAAGTAGAACGGGATGAAGGCCTTGCCACTGACGTAGGCCCCCTCGTCCGTCGGTCTGCCGATCAGGTCCTCGACCTGCGCGCGGGACATACCGATCTTGAGCTTGGCGAACTTCGCACCGGGGAAGGGCTTGCCGGCGATTTCGCCCTCCCAGTCGTTGATCCCCTGAACCGTGGTGCCGGAGCCGGCCTCGATCTTCCCGGCGTCGATGACCACTCCCTGCGCATTCATCCCTGGCGCCGGGCCCTTGGACGTCCCAGCGGCCGGCCCACCCCGGCTGGCGCCGCAGCCCGCCACAGACAAGCCAAACGTCGCCAAGGCGACGACCAACCAACCCGCTGATCTGCTCATGAACCGTTCCTCATTGCGCCTGCGCCGCCCGGAACTCGCGCACCACGGGGCGTTCCGTTGTCCTCGTTGTCCTTCGACCCAGACCAGTTCGGTCCTGGCGATGTCGATCTTCGCCATTTACCTGGACTCCTCGTTCCAAGTCAACCAGACGTGGCCCACCTCGGCCGGCGCAAGACGAGCCGTGCTCCTCGGCCTCAGCGGGCCCCGGTGATGCTCACGAGATTGCCGTCCGGATCGCGGTAGCGCGCCGTCATGCCCCAGGGCTCTTGACGGGGCGGATGCACGACGACGGCCCCCGACGCAAGCGCACGGACGTGATCGCGCGCGACGTCGTCACTGTCGAATCCGATCTGCAGGTCGTGCGTCACGGGTCGCTCGGGAAGGCGTGCCGGAAACAGGGCCAGGTGCAGGTAGGCGCCACTCGTCCAGGACGTCGAGGAATGCCCGCCGCCAATCCACGGATCGTCGGCGGGCAGATTCGTGGAGGCATGGAATTCGATCCCGAAAGCATCGCGGTAGAAAGCCATGGCGCGTTCGAGATCGGACACATTCAGGGCAATGAAGATCATGCGCGGCATATTCAGGGTCTCCCTCGGGCGGGGTCGTTCGCCATGAACCGCCCGCTCGCGCAGCGGTCGTTCCCCGCCACCGGGTCATGACAAGCGCAGATCATCATCTCTAATCTTGTGATCTGCGGGTTGCCCGCAGCTTCCAGTCTTCGCGTCATCCTCGAAGCTCGCCGCGGTGATTGGGACGCCCCGCCTCTCGCCCCACCCCGCGCCTCAGGATCCATCGCTATCTCGGGCCGCTTGCGCGAGGGGATCGGGCCCGATGAGCGCGTCGAGGTCGAGCCAGCCCTGCCAGTCGAAAGGCCGCTCGAGCACGATTCGCTCGAGGCGGCGCACCACGGCCGCCAGGAGTTCGAGCGGGTCGGCCGCGCGCTCGGCCGGATGGAAGCGCAGGACGCGGCGGCCGCCCTCGATGCGTCCGTCGTACGGCACCACGGGCAGCGCGCGTGCGGCCGCGAGCCGCATCAGGCCCACGGCCAGCGCGACGGCGCGGCCAAAGAGCGGCACCGGAGCCGTGTCGCGCAAGCCGATTTTTTCGGGGGCCACATCCAGGAGCGCCACGACCGCGCCACCAGCATCGAGATGTGCGGCCAGGGCGTCGCGGGCGCCGGGGCCCGGAACGATCCAGCTCCCTCCCGCCAGCACCCGACCCAGATGGTGCCGGCGCGCCGCCCGCAGCGCGTCGCCGTAGGCCGAGGGCTGCGGATCGTGATCCTCGGCCCACAGGAAGGTCGGACGACGGCCGGCCGCCGCCAGCACATCGAAGATGCGGAAGCCGCCCGAGAAGTGAAAACTGGCAACGACCAAGGGACCCGGCGGAAGCGCCTCGATCCCCTCGCTGCGCGTGGTCGCAAGCCGCAGGCGTCGCGGCCAGCGGGCGGCCGTCAAGGCATCGAGGTCGTCACAGGCCAGCGCCGCGACGAAGCCGGCACCGGCCCGCGCTGCTGCCGCGTGATCGGCCAGGACTCGCGCCGCGTTGCGGGTGACGATCTCACGCGCGGCTTGCTCGCGCGCGGGATCAATGCGGCGTGTCGCCGCCCGCGTCAGGGCATAGCCGGCGAAGGGCGGCAGGCAGACCGCCAAGCGCCGCAATGCCAGATCAGCCGGGCCGAACACCTGAGCCCGGGGCGGTGGCCCCTCGCGCCCGCCTCATAACAGCGTCCCCGCGAGCAGAGCCGATGCGATCCCGAAGTAGATCAAGAGCCCGAGCACATCGACCAGCGTCGCCACGAAAGGTGTGGACGAGACCGCCGGATCGACCCCGAGTCGCGCCATCACGAAGGGCAACATCGAGCCCGAGAGCGTCCCGCAGAGCACGACCCCGACGAGCGAGAGACCGATCACCACGGCAAGCAACTCGGAGTGAGCGCCGTAGGTTCCGAAGATCTGCTGCCAGGCGATGATCCGGAACACGCCGATCAACCCGAGAATCAACCCGAGAGTCAATCCCGACGCGCACTCACGGACGAAGACCCGCCACCAGTCGCGCAGCTCGATCTGCCCCAGCGCCATCGCCCGGATGACAAAGGTCGCGGCCTGGGAGCCGCTGTTGCCCCCGCTCGAGATGATGAGCGGCAGGAAGAGCGCCAGCACCACCGCGGTCGCAAGCGTGCTCTCGAACCAGCCCATGACCGATGCCGTCAACATCTCGCCGACAAAGAGCACCACCAGCCAGCGCGCCCGTTTCTGCACGAGCCCCCACAGCGGCGTCTCGAGGTAGGGATCGTCGAGAGCTTCCGAACCACCGATCTTGTGGATGTCTTCGGTGGCCTCCTCCTCGGCGACGTCCATCACGTCGTCGACGGTGACGATGCCGATCAGGAAGCCCTCGCTGTCGGTGACCGGCAGCGCCACCCGGTCGTACTCGCGAAAGAGCTCGATCGCGTGCTCCTGGTCCTCGCCGGCCTTGAGCGCGACATAGCGGCGATCACAGAGATCCCCGACCCGGGCGTCCGGCCGGGCCAGCAGCAGCTCCCGGATGCGGATGTCGTCGATCAGCCGACCCGTATCGTCGACGACATAGATCACATTGAGGGTCTCGCTGTCGCGACCGTAACGTCGGATATGATCCAGCGTGCGCTCGACTGACCAATCCATCTTGACGCGGACGTACTCCGGCGTCATGAGCCGTCCGATCGAATCCTCCGGGTAGCCGAGCAGCCACGAGGCGACCCGCCGCTCCTCGGCCGAGAGGCGACCGAGCAGCTCGCGTGTGACTGCCGCCGGCAGCTCCTCGAGCAATGCCGTCCGATCGTCGGGCGCCATGTCGTCGAGCAGCCGGATGACCTGCTCCTGAGCGAGCGTCGCCACCAGCTCGCGTTGCAGGTCGGGCTCCAGGTACTCGAAGGTTGCCGCGGCGACGGCCCGCGGCAGGATGCGGAAGACGAGTGCGCAGTCTTCGCCGCTCAGGCCCGCGACGAGATCGGCGAGTTCAGGCGTCTCCCAGCCCGAGAGCGCCTCGCGCAGACCCGCCAGATCCCGGCGCGCGAGATACTCGTCGATCTCAGGTTTGACGAGAGGGGCAAGCATGGTGGACTGTCAGACTCCATGGTCGCGTTTCATCCCCTTGGTCTTGCGCCGCTTGAGTTTGCCGGCGTCCTTCACCCGCCGAGCCGCACGTTCGATGAGGATCTGCTGGCAGCCCGCGCCCAGCGCGGAGCCCTCGGCACGCACATAGGTGCCGTCGGACTGGAACGCCCACGCGTTGCGCACATCCGCAAGTTCCAGATCGAGGACACTCCGCAGCACCAGCTGATGCTGGGGATCCTCGACCGGGACCAGCACCTCCACCCGGCTCTCGAGGTTGCGCTGCATCATGTCGGCCGAACCGATCAGGTACTCGGGCCGGCCTTCGTTGGCGAAGTAGAAAATCCGCGCGTGCTCGAGGAAGCGCCCGATGACGCTCACCACCCGGACGTTCTCGGAGAGCCCCGGGATGCCCGGCCGCAGGCGACAGGTATCGCGCACGATCAGATCGACGCGGACACCGGCCTGGGATGCCCGGTAGAGTGCATGGACCAGATCGGCGTCCTCCAGCGCGTTCGCCTTCATCTGCACGTGCGCCGGGAGACCGGCCGCGGCGTGGCGGATCTCGCGGTCGATCTTCTCGATGATACCGCTCTTGATCGAAGTCGGGGCGACGAGAAGCTTCCGGTAGCGGCGCTTGGGCCGGTAGCCTGTTGTCAAATAATTGAAGAGTTCGGTCAGATCGCCGCCGATCACGGGGTCTGCGGTAAAGAGTCCGAGGTCGGAATAGATCCTTGCGGTGCCACCGTGGTAATTGCCCGTGCCGATGTGCGCGTAACGCCGCAGTCCGTCGTAGTCCTGCCGCACGACGAGGATCACCTTGCAGTGGGTCTTGAGGCCGACCACTCCATAGGTGACGTGAACGCCCACTTCCTCGAGCCGGTTCGCCCACCCGATATTGGCGCCCTCGTCGAAACGCGCCTTGAGCTCGACCACGACGGCCACCTGCTTGCCGTGCCGCGCGGCTTCCATCAGGTGCTCGATCACCCGGCTCTCCTCCGAGGTCCGGTAGAGCGTCATCTTGATCGCGCGCACCTTCGGATCGTGCGCCGCCTCGGCCAGAAAGCGCTCGACGGAGGTCGCGAACGACTCGTAGGGGTGGTGGACCAGCACCGAACCAGCGTCCCGCAAGACGTGAAAGATGTTGCGGTCGCGCGTCAGGTCGGGCGGATCGACCGGAAAATGCGGCGGCACCTTGAGATCGGGCCGGTCGATCGCCGCGATCTCGAAGAGATCGCCGAGCCCGAGCCGATTGGGAACCTCGACGACGTCGGTCGCCACGTCGAGCCCAATTTCGGCGGCGAGCATTCCGCGTCGCGCTGCGGCGATTCCCTCGACGATCTCGAGACGAACGGTGGGGGCGAAACGGCGGTCGCGCAGCTCGGTCTCGATCAAGGCAAGCAGATCGTCGGCCTGCTCTTCATCGCGCTCCGTGTTCGCGTTGCGGGTCACCCGGAAGAAATCGCACGCCACCACTTCCATGCCCGGGAAGAGCAGGTCGAGGTTGTGCGCCATCACGTCCTCGAGCGCCACCCAGATGTCGTCGTTCCCGACGCGCATCCAGCGTGGGATGCCCGCCCCCACCGGCACCTTGACCCTTGCCACGGAGGTCTGCGGATCGCCCGGGTAGCGCAACGTCACGAGAAGATTCAGAGAGAGGTTCGAGACGAAGGGAAAGGGGTGTGCCGGATCGGTCGCCTGGGGAGTCACCAGCGGGTAGATGCGGTTCAGGTAGGACTCGCGGATCGCCGCACGCTGCGCGTCATCGAGGCGCGCGATACGGCCGAGCCGCACGCCCTCGCTCCGCAGCGCGCGCCGGAGCTTCTGAAAGACGTCGTAGCGGCGCCGGTCGAGCACCTCGATGGCGGCGCGGCACTCTTCGAGTTGCAGAGCCGGCGTCCGGCCGTCGATCGTCACCTCGCGCACGCCTGCGGCAAGCTGCTGTTTCAGCCCGCCGATCCGCTTCATGTAGAACTCGTCGAGGTTCGAGCTGGCGATGGCCAGGAACTTGACGCGCTCGAGCAAGGGCAGGCGCGTGTCCTCAGCCTCGCGCAGCACGCGGGAGTTGAAGGCAAGCCAGGTGGTCTCGCGATTCAGATAGAGGTCGGGGCGGGTGAGGTCCGTGACGGTCTCGACCGGTCCTGCCAGCGGCTCCTCGGGCAGACGGACAGGGGCACGCCGGCGCCGTCGGCTCTGCTTCGCCGGGCCCGCCTCCGCCTGCGGCGGAACGACCCGGAGCGTCGCACTTCCGTCTCGACTCATCATCATCACCCCATGCCATCGCCCGCGGCGGCGCCATCCCGGAGCCGCGACGAGGTCCAGTGGTGCAGTATCGGCTGATCGGGCGCGTCTGTCGAGGTCCGGAAGCTCCGCCACGGCGCGTCGGGCCCCGGCAGAGGTCGTCCCGAGGAGCGCCGCCGTCGATCCGCCGGCTCTCTTGACGTATCATCGAGCCATGGCCCTCATGCGACCCGATGCGATGACCACGCCACACCACACCCGCGCGAAGCGAACCGCCCCGGGCTGGCCCGATCCTTGGGCCCGGCATGCAGTGGCATTGGCGACAGCGCTCGCGCTGGCCTCAGGCACCCTGCTGGCCGGCTGCGGCGCGCGGCAGAAGGACGACGAGGCGCGGAAGCGCGACGCCGAGCAGGCGCTCAATCACTTCGAGCGCGCCAGCGCGATGGAGGACAGTGGCGACGTCCGGGGTTCGATCCGCGAGTACGCCCTCGCCGTACGCCTCGATCCGGACTTCGCGCCGGCCTGGTACGCGCTCGGCAACCAACTGCGCCGGACGGGCGGGCTGCCCGACGCCATCGAGGCCTGGCAACGCGCCATCAAGGCCGATCCGAAGATGGTCCAGGCCTACAACAACCTCGGCGTCGCCTACACCGCGGCCGGGGCGCCGCAGAAAGCCGCGGTCGTGCTGCGGCGGGCGACCGCCCTCGACCCTGGCTACGCCCGCGCCTGGAGCAGCCTGGGGGCGGCCTACGACGCCGCAGGTGAGCACACGCGAGCTGTGTTGACCATCAAGGAAGCTATTGAGCTCGAGCCGCAATCGACCTCGGCCTGGGCCAACCTCGGCACGGCCTACGCGCATCAGGATCTGTGGAAGGAGGCGATCGACGCCTACCAGCGCTCGGTGCGGCTCGACCCGAACGATGCCGGCACGCATTTCAATCTCGGGCTTGCCCTGATCGAGGCGGGTCAGACGCAGGATGCTCTCGTGCAACTCGACGCGCTGCAGACGCTCGACCCCGCGCGTGCCGACGAACTCCGCCAGCGACTTCGGCTCGGCGCCATCCGCTGAGCTGATCCAGTGCCGGTCGGCGGTATCGTGCTCGAGCGCCCGCAAGAGACTTCTGCTCGGTGCCATCCGCCGAGCCGTGCCCCACGGGCCAGTTCAGCGTCTGGCGTCAGCCATGCATCACGCTGGTCTGGTCGAGGTAGTAGATGTTGCTATCTGGGTCCTTGACCAGCGCCATGTAGCCGCCCCAGGGGTAGCGCTGCGGCGGCGCCTCGAACCCGACCCCCAGCGCAACGAGCCGCGCGTATTCGGCGTCGAGATCGGCCACATCAAACCCGATTCCCGTCTGGCGGCCGACGTAGTGCGCCTGCTCTGGAGCGGCCACCGCCACACCCAGCCGCACCGGCCCGGCGACGAACGACGCATAGCCCAGCTTCGGATCGGCGAACTCCTTGGCGAGACCGAGGGTCTGCTCGAAGAAAGCGACGGCGCGGGCGAGATCACGGGTGAAGACGTTGACGTAGGCGATGGTCGGCATAGGGTCCCCCTTGGCGCCGACTCTGCCCCAGCACCCCGCGCGACGCGAGCCGATCCCGCCGGCCGGCCGCAAACCGGCGGGATTCCGCGCCGCGTTGCCCCTTACCCCCGCAGAGCGCGTCGGTTCAGCCTGGGGAGGCCTCGCCCACGAGGTATCCGAGCTGCGCCGGCCGCCAGCCCGCCTCGGGCACGGGATAGAGCCCGTCGATCACAGCGCGCCATTCCGCCGGTGACGCACAACCGATGAAGGCGCTACGCACCCGCGCCGCTTCGGGGTGATGGGCGGCGAAACGAATGCCGAACTTTCGCATCGACGCGGCTGCACGAGCGTCGCCGTGCAGCCGCCGGGCGAGTTCGAAATGCGTGAGTAGGACGTGGCGCTGCTCGGACAGCGCCGGTGGCGTGGGCTCGAGCCCGGCCATGCGCTCACGGGCTTGACGGAAGATCCACGGGTTGCCGATGCAGCCCCGCGCCACCGCGACGGCGTGGACGCCACAGAGCTCGAGCATCGCCCAGATGTCCTCCTCGACCCAGATGTCGCCCGAGCCGAAGATCAACCGGTCGCCACGGCGGCGGACGAGATCGCGCAGGAACTCCCAGCGTCCCGGGCCGACGTAGCGCTGCTCCACCGTGCGGCAGTGCACCGTTGCCCAGGCGTAGCCAAGCTCATAGGCCGCCTCGAAGATCCGTTCGAAGGCGAGCGCCATGGGGGCTGTGTCGTCGTAGGCGCGGCGGAGCTTGACGGTGCAAGGGACCTCCGGCGGGACGGCCGCCCGGACCGCACGCAGGATGGCGATCGCCGCCTCGGGCTCGCGCAGGAAGTGCCCGCCACGATTACGGCGCCTGACCTTCTTGACGGGACACGCCAGATTGACGTCGACCACGTCGTAGCCCATGCGCACGAGGATTGCGGCACCTGCGGCCATCTCATCGGGCGTCGAGCCCATGATCTGGCCGGCGATCGGGTGGTCGGCGACTCCAGCCACGGCGTTGGCGGCCGGATCGCCAAGACCGCACTCCGCGGCCAGCAGGTCGGGATCCTCGCGCCGCCGGCCCTTGCCGCCGAGGACGAGGGTGCGGTCAAGCAAGGCTTCGGTGATGCAGAAAGGCGCGCCGAGACTGCGCGCCACGAGCCGCATGGCCGCGTCCGAGTAACCCGCAAGCCCGGCCTGGAAGAAGGGTGCGTCGAAGCCCGGCACCAGCGCCGGGATGCGCGGATCGAGACCCCACGTGCGCCCGATCTCGGCCACGGGACGCGGCAAGGCCCGCGCTGGCGGCCGATCGATGACGACTCCGGTGTTCATGCGCGCGAGGTTCCGGGGGGGATGTTCCGGGTCAGCCCGCGGTGGTGCAAGGACGGGAGGGCGCGGACGCGCGACGCTTCCTAGGGGTGGCGCTGCGCGGGGCGCCCCGCGCTCGACGCGATCAGGGCAGGCTTTTCCGCTACCGGTGGCGCTGCGCGGGGCGCCCCACGCTCGACGCGATCAAGGCAGGCTTTTCCGCTACCGGTGGCGCTGCGCGGGGCGCCCCACGCTCGACGCGATCAAGGCAGGCTTGGTTGTCGCAGGCTGGGTTCCCCACGGCGACGCTACACGCCGCGCCCCGCGTTCGACGCCCTCCCGGTTGGCTTGGTTGGCGCAGGCTTGGTCGCTACCGCCGGCGCGGCGCGTAGCGTCCGCGTTCGACGCGCGTGGAGGCATCTCGCGTGGCGCAGCCGGGCCGCCATCGGCTAACCGCTCGGCGAGGCCCGAGGCGCCTCGATGCGAGATGGACCGGGTGAAAGCAGATGTGGCCGGGGTCGCCGCTGGCGTCGCGACCCCGCGTCCAGCGACTGCGGGCGCCCAGGCGAACGGGCCCGAGACCCGGGCGCTGGCGGCGCTGGCGTGGCCCGTCGTGCTGGCCGAGATCGGCTGGATGGGCATGGGACTGGTCGATACGGCGATGGTCGGCCGCATCTCGCCCAGCGCGATCGGTGCAGTCGCCGTGGGATCGCACCTCTCGTTCAACGTCGCTATCTTTGGCATTGGCATCCTCTTCGGTCTCGATCCGATCGTCTCGCAGGCCGTCGGCGCGGGACGTTCGGGGCTGGCGCATCGCGCACTGGTGAACGGTCTCGGCCTGGCGACGCTGCTCTCGTTCGTCCTCGTGCCGGTGCTGTGGGGGCTCGCGACGCAGCTCAAACATTTCGGCGTCGACCCGCGCGTGCTCCCCGATGCCCGTGCGTACCTCGAGATCATCACCTGGAGCGTCCCTCTCCTGCTGGGCTACACCGCGGTCCGCCGCTACCTGCAGGGTCTCGGCCTGGTCCGGCCGATCTTCTGGGCGATCCTGGTCGCTAACGTCTTCAACGTTTTTGCCAACTGGGTGTTGATCTTCGGCCATCTCGGCCTGCCGGCGCTCGGCGTGGCGGGCTCGGCCTGGGCGACCACCAGCGCACGGCTCTTGATGTGCGCGTGGCTCGGCGTGGTCGCGGCGCGACACGCCCACCGCGACCACGCTGGGCGAGCCGAACTGACCCCGAAGCTCGACCTTTCGTTGCTGGCCGGTCTGCTGCGGATCGGCCTGCCGGCCGGCGTTCACATCGCCGTCGAGGGCGGAATTTTTACTGTCGTGACGCTCGTGGCCGCAAGCCTCGACCCGGTGTCTCTGGCGGCTCACCAGATCGCGCTCAGCATCGCCGCCTTCACCTTCATGGTGCCGCTGGGGCTCTCGACAGCGGCGGCCGTCCGGGTCGGCTACGCGGTGGGCGGACGCGACCGGGCACGCGCCGCGGCGGCCGGTCGCGCGGCATTGGGCCTCGGCGCGTTGTTCATGGGCAGCGCAGCGATCGTCTTCCTGCTGGCGCCACGGGCGATCGTCGCGCTCTTCACCGACGATCCGGCCGTCACGGCTCTGGGCGTGTCGCTGCTCGCGGTGGCGGCCGTCTTCCAGCTCTTCGACGGCACTCAGGTCGTCTCTTCGGGAATTCTACGCGGGACGGGAGAGACCCGCCTGCCCATGCTGATCGCTCTCGCCGGCTTCTGGGGCCTGGGCCTGCCGGTGGGACTTCTTTTCTGCTTCTCGCTCGGCCTCGGCGTGATCGGCCTCTGGATCGGCATCACCGCGGGACTGGTCTCGGTGGCCACAGCCCTGCTCCTCGTCTGGCACCGGCGCGTGCCCGGTCTCCCCGACGGTGCTCTGCCCGTCGGGCAATCGCGACACTGCTAGGTTGGCAACCATGGACTTCTCACCGCCGGGCCACCTGCACTCACCGGACGCGGTGCGAGCGGCGTTCGCGCGAATCGCGCCCGATCTATGCTTGCTCGGGTCCAACGCCGACGCCGCCCGCGAACTCGGCCGGCCCGTACAGGTTCTCGGCCGCCGGCTGCCGAACCGGTTTTGCATCCACCCGATGGAGGGCTGGGATGCGGAGGTCGATGGTTCGCCGAGCCCGTTCACGCTGCGGCGGTGGCGCAACTTCGGCCGCAGCGGTGCCGCGCTCGTCTGGGGTGGGGAAGCATTCGCGATCCGGAGCGAGGGTCGCGCCAACCCGCACCAGCTCTTCGCCAACCCTGCGGGCGACACGCGCGGTTCTCTGTCGCGCCTGCTGGACGAAGTTCGCGCCGGCCGGCGCGAGATCGGCGGGGATCCCGACGACCTCGCCATCGGCCTCCAGCTCACGCACTCCGGTCGCTTCGCACGCCCCACGCCGGCCGGAGCCGCACCCCTCTGTGTCGACCGCAATCCGGTCCTCGCACTCCGGCAAGGCCTGCCCCCGGATCACGCCATAGCCACGGACGACGAGTTGCGGCGCCTGCGCGATGCCTTCGTCGAGACCGCCGCGCTCGCGTCGAGCGTCGGCTTCGACTTCGTCGACGTCAAGTGTTGTCACGGCTACCTGCTGCACGAGCTGCTCGCGGCCCGCCTGCGCCCCGGACCCTACGGCGGCGATCTCGATGGCCGCAGCCGGCTCGTGCGCGAAATCGTCGCCGGCATCCGCGAGCGCTGTCCGCGTCTCCCCGTCGGCGTGCGGCTCTCGGTGAGCGACGGCGTGCCGATGGAGAGCGACCCCGACCTCGACGGCGTGGGGCGCCCGCAGCACCGGCCCCCGGGGCCCTGGCTGCATTCGTTTGGCGTCGACCCGAGCGACCCCGAGCGCCCCGAACTCGACGAACCGATCCGCCTGGTCGAAGCGCTGGCGTCGCAGGGCGTCGAGCTGGTCAATGTGACACTCGGCTCGCCCTACTGGTGCCCGCACCTCCAGCGCCCCGCGTCGCGGCCGCCAAGCGATGGCTACTGGCCGCCGCGCGATCCCCTGCACGAGGTCGTGCGCCATCTGCGTGCGACCCGCGTTATCAAGCAGCGTTTACCCTGGCTCGTGGTCGTCGGCAGCGGCTATTCGTATCTGCAAGAATGGCTGGCGGGTGTCGGGGCACACGAGATCAGGAGCGGCGGCACCGATCTCGTGGGCATCGGTCGCATGGTGCTGTCGTATCCCGAGTTTCCGCTCGACATCCTTGCCGGGCGAACGCCCGAGCGCCGGCGCATCTGCCGCACCTTCAGCGACTGCACGAGCGCGCCGCGCAACGGGCTCCGCAGCGGCTGCTACCCGCTCGATCCCGCCTACCGGGACCTCCCCGAGGCGCGGCGGGTGCGTGCGCTGCGCCCCTCACCACCGGGACCTGCCCCCACGCCACGCTCATGAACGGACGCGCCTGATGCCGCGAGGCGTGAGCGCGCGCAGCAGGACGTCGCGGAAGGAGAGTTCGCCCGGTCGCCGGCGTCCGACGCCGCGGCCGAAAACCAGCAGAGTCGCGAGTCGGAGACTCGATGACAGTATAAAAATGACGTGATAGCCGGACGTCCCCAGCGCGTCGAGAACGACGCCACCGAGGAGCGAGCCCAGCACGATCGCAAATCCGTTAAACAGGTTGTAGGCGGAGAGCACGGCCGAACGATCCCGCTCGTCGGTGCAGTCGAAGAGGTTGAGAATCAACGCCAGATCGAACCCGGCCCAGGCGAAGCCCGCGAGTGTCTGCAGGGCGATGAGCCAGAGCAGGTTGTCCGAGACGACCCACATCGCGGCCAGCGGAACGATCAACGCCGCCGCCACCTGCAACGTCCGGCGGCTGCCAAAACGGTGGGCGATGTCGCCCCAGCGGCGCGACGACGCGATCCGCGCCAGCACCATGACCACGTTGAGGCCCGTGAATTCGATATAGGAAAGCCCGAGTTCCTCGAGCATATAGGGCGTGAAGTACGCGGCCGAGACGTTGACCGCACCCATCACGAGCACGAGCACCGCGATCAGCCGCCAGGCGGGATGGTGCCGACCGAGCGCACGCCAGCCCGCTTCGGACTCGTGCCGGGGGCGCACGGTCTCGGGCGGTTCGTGTTGCAGCGAGAGGAGCCAGGCACTGCCGAGTCGAAGCGCGCACGCCAGACCAAAAACCACGACAAAGCCCGCCGCGACGCCAAGCCGCATGGTCTTCGCACCCTCGACGATACCGCCAGCCAGCAGCAGAGCCCCGAGCAGCGAGGCCTGAATCCAGCCATTGCGACGACCGAAGTAGCGGCTGCGGATCGCCGCGGGCAGCATCCGTCCCATCCATGCATTCCACGCCGGATTGATGCCGAGCGAGAGCGCCCAGTAGAGGCATACCCACACCAGCAAACGCGGGTAGGCGCGCCCGCTGACGCCGAACGCAAGGGCAAGTATCGGCAGAAAGGTGAGCGCCTGGGCCACCGCACTGCCGACGACCCAGGCCTTGTTGCCGGTGCGGCGCGTGAAGGCCGGCACCGCAAGCTGGAAGACACTACCGACGAGCATCGGCACCGTCGTCAAGAGCCCTACTTCGAAGGGCCTCGCGCCGAGCACGAGGGCAAACGCGGGCAAATAGAGCTCACCCAGGCCGAGCATGCCGGCGTGCAGGCAGCCGTCAAGCGTCGATGCGGCAAGACTGCGCCGGAGCCGCGAGGCCTGCGGGCCAAACGGCTCCGCGCGCCGGCGCCGCGCGGCGGCCGGCCCGTGCCCCTCCCCGCCCTCGCGCGCCGCGTCGCTCACGCCGCTCGCGCATAGCCGCCCCTGCTCGGACGAGCCACCTTCGGCCGCCGGCCCGCGCAGATGCCGCAGCCTCGCGTAGCGGTGGGCGCGTCGTTCCGTTGGGCTTACCCGCGCGCCTGCCCTCGGGCGATGTCCGCGTGCCGACCGGCGCGTGATTCAACTGTACCTGGCTTCGATCGAGTCCGGCGAATCCACGTAGGCGATCGGCCCCCAAGGCCTCGCCGCGACCACGACGGCCACCTCGAACACCCATCTCTGTTCCCCTGCGGCTTGGCCGTGCGGCGGCACGACCGCGAGCAGGAGGCCGGGCAACGCGGCACGCGGCTTCAGTCGGCCACGAGTTCCGGCAGGATTTCGCTGATCGAACCGCGCAGGAGGGCGTGCGCCATCTCGTCCATCTCGGTGGCCTCGGCATTCACGATCACGATGCGCGCGCCCGCCCGACGAGCGATCGGCACGATGCCCGCAATGGGGAAGACGCCGAGCGTCGTTCCCGCAGCAAGCAGAAGATCACTCCGGAACGCCGCCTCCTGGGCGCGTTCCAGGTCCTCGGGCACGAGTGCCTGGCCGAAGGAAATGGTCGCCGATTTTAGAATGCCGCCGCAGAGCTGGCAGTCGGGATCTTCCTCGCCAGCCTCGAGCCGCAGGACGGCATGGGCCATCGGCCGGCGATCGCCGCACTCGAGGCAGAGAACGTCGCGAACGGTGCCGTGGATCTCGATGAGCTTGTCGGGCGAGGTTCCGGCACGATGGTGCAGGCCATCGACATTTTGCGTGACGAGGGTGTCGAGGCGCCCGCTCCGCTCAAGGTGGACCAGCGCAAGATGCCCTGCATTGGGCTCGCGCCGCGCGACGAAAGTCTCGATGCGGGCCCGCCACGCCCGTTTCCGGACCTCGGGGTCAGCGACGTAGTGCTGCAACGTCGCCATCTTCTCGGCGCCCGGATTTCGCGTCCACACCCCTTGTGGCCCGCGGAAATCGGGAATGCCGGAATCGGTCGAAATACCCGCCCCGGTCAGCACCACAATGCGTCGCGCAGAACACAGCCAGGCGCGTGCCGTTGCGATCGTGCCATCGTCGGGGCGCCCGGCCATGGCGCGATCATCGCCACTCGCGCGGCGCGAGGAAAGCCCGCCGCACGGCATCGCCGGGACGCACCCGCGCCCGACGCGACGGCCGGTGCTGCATTCAGGCGAGCAGACCCGTCCAACGCGGTGGCCGCCCGCCTGCCTGTCACCAACCCTCCGCCGCACGACACGGCATCGCGAGGGTGGACCTGCACCCGACGCGAAGGCCGGCACCGCCCCTCATGTGCGAGCACACCCGTCCAACCCAGCGGCACCCGCCTGCCACCAACCTCGGCCGCCCCTCTCCCTCGCGACAGGCCCCAGTCGTGCCTGCTAGCGTCGCGGCCATGGTTCGTGTGGCGTCATTCTTCCGCATCCGAGGGGAAACGATCTGGAAGCTCTCGGGCGACACGCTCGCCGGGTTGCAGCGACGCTTCCCCTCCGTCGAGTTCCACGCCACGGCCGATGCCGCCGAATTCGCCACCGCTCTGTGTCAGAGCGAAATCTTTCTCGGTTTCGAGGTGCCGCGCGAATACTTCGTCGGCGCGAAGTGGCTGCGCTGGGCGCACTCCTTCCAGGCCGGGGTCGAGGCGAGTCTCTTCCCCGATCTGGTCACGAGCGAGGTCCTCCTGACCAACGGCTCTGGGCTGCATGACGTGGTGATCCCCGAGCACGTGATCGGCGCGATGCTCGCGCTGGCCCGCAACTTCCACTTCGCGCGCGACGTCCAGAGCCGTGCTGCATGGGACCGCCTGACAGTCGCGACCGCGGGCGGCGGCATGCGCCGACTCGCCGGCAGCACCGTCGCCGTGCTCGGAGCGGGCCCGATCGGCGAGGGCATCACCTCCCGTCTGAACGCGCTCGGAGCCCACGTTCACGTGATGCGTCGCCGGCCCGGGCGACCGGTCTACGGCGCCGAAGCGATGCTCGGAGCGAGCGACCTGCACGCACTGCTCGCGTGGGCCGATTTCGTTGTGATCGCACTGCCGCTCACGTCGGAGACGCGCAACATCATCGACGCGCAAGCAATCTCCCGGATGAAGCCCGGCGCGTTTCTGATCAACGTCGGCCGTGGCGAGATGCTTGACGAAGTGGCGTTGCTCGAGGCCCTGCGCGCCGGCCGTCTCGCCGGTGCCGCCCTCGATGTCTTCCACGCGGAACCTCTGCCCGCCGCCGACCCGCTCTGGGCGGAGCCGCGCGTGCTGCTGACGCCCCATCTCTCGGGCTTCACGCTCGACTACTTCGATCGTTCGCTTGACCTGTTCGAGGACAACTTGCGGCGCTTCCTGGCCGGCGAGCCGCTGCGCAACGTGGTCGACAAGCGACTGGGCTACGTCGTCCGGGAGTAGGCCGGTATCCGCCGATTCCCGCGGACATGGTGGTGAGACCTGCCGGGGCGGGCCACGTCGTCCGGGAGCAGGCAGGTGTCCGCGCGACCAGCCGGAGGCAATACCTCGCCCCCGGCCACCCCGAAGAACCTTCCCTCTGCCGGGCACGACGCGTACACCGGGACTGGAGGCCGCCATGACCGACACCCGGATTCCATCCATGCCGCTCGAGGAACTTCTGGTTGATCCGCCAGGCACGCTGGCCCGCATGCGCGCGCAAACCTGGATTGCTGACGCCGGCCTCGCACAGGCCGTCCTGCGCAACGAGGATGTGCGCGCGATGTTCAACGACGAGCGCCTGCGGGCCGACTTCCCAGACTTCCTGCGCTCGGTCGGCGTGAGCGGCGGCCCCTTCTTCGAATGGATGAGCCTCTCGCCACTGAACCACGACGGCGACGAGCACCGGGCCTGGCGCAGCGTGGTCTCACGGGCCTTCACGCCACGCGGCGTCGATCCCATTCGCCCCTTCCTGCGGGCGTCCTCGAATCAGTTGATCGACAACTTCGCAGCGAGTCGCGAGTGCGAGTTCGTGAGCGCCTTTGCCGACGCGCTCCCCTCGTTCGGCCTCTGCGAGCTGATCGGCGTGCCACCGGACGACCGCGACCGTTTCCGCGCCTGGGCCAATGCGATCGGGCTCGGTTTCAACGTCATGGCCGTCGGTCCACGCATCGCCGAGATCGACGCGGCCCTGATCGAGCTGCTGGCCTACGCCCGAGCTCTCGCGGCCCAGCGCCGCGCAGCACCACGCGACGACCTCATCTCGCGCATCGCTCAGGCCGGCGAGCAGCATGGCTGGACCGACGAGATGGTCGCCGGCACGATCGCCGGCCTCGTCTTCGCCGGCCACGAGACGACAAAAAATCAGCTCGGCTGGATGATCGCCGTGCTCGCCGAGCAGCCCCGGGTCTGGAACGCGGTCGCGGAAGGGACTCTCGAGGTCCGGCCAGTGGTCGAAGAGATGCTGCGCCATCGCTCCACCGTAACCGGCGTCGGGCGCTCGGTCAGTGAATCAATCGAGCACAAGGGCGTCACTCTGCCCGCCGGCACCCGGCTCCTGCTCTCGCTGTGGAGTGCCGACCACGACGACGCGGTATGGCCCGCGGCGATGACCTTCGATCCGAACCGACGCGACCCCCAACCGCATCTCGCCTTCGGCCTCGGCGCCCACCACTGCCTCGGTGCCGCGCTCGCCCGTGCCGAGCTGGAGGAATCGCTCGCGGCCCTCACCGGGCGACTCGGCTGCCCGACAATCGGCGAGGGAGCCGAGTGGACCGCGCCCGCCGGCATCACGGGACCGCTCCGCCTGCCGGTCCGCTTCGCGCCGGCCCAGCGCCCGGCAAGCGCCTGAAGACGCCCGTCCGCTCCGCCCGTCGCGGCCCCTCGGTATGCCCGGGCCCGGCGTGCCGCTCCTGGCTGGAACCGTCGGCCCGCTTCGGGTTGAACCGCCGCGATCGCGCCTGGGATCATGCCGGGTCCGGGGAGTGCGCCTCGGTCCGGGCGGAAATGGATGAGTGAGACACTGATGAAGAAATGGATCTTTGTCGCGCTGGTGTTGGCCTGGCTTGCCTGGTGGTTGTGGCCGCAACACGGGATCCGGGTTGGGCGCGGCTATGCGGTGCTCGATCCCGCAGTCTTCAGCGACCCCGTGCGTGACGCCCTCCCGGTCGCCACCGTGGTCGCGCGTCGCCCGGACGCACCGGCGCGCCCGCCCAACATCGTGCTCATCATGGCCGACGATCTCGGCTACGGCGACCTCGGCGCTTACGGCAACACTCTGCTGGAAACGCCCCGCATCGACGCGCTGGCCAGAGAAGGCGCGCGCTTCACCCAGTTCTACGCCAGTCACTCGACCTGCTCGCCCTCGCGCGCCGGGATGCTGACCGGCCGCTATCCGCTCCGCTCCGGCATCAATTATCCGATTCAACGGGCCAACGACGACTGGCGTCGCAGGCTGGCACGCCGCCTCGGTACGGTCGCGGCGGAGCTCGGGGCCACCGACTCGGTGCAGACCGGTGAATCCGCCATGCCCGGCGTTCCGCTCTCGGAAGTGACGCTCCCCGAGGCCCTCAAGCTCGCCGGCTACAAAACCGGCCTGGTCGGCAAATGGCATCTCGGCGACTTCATCGGGATGCCCGAGTACCATCCGCACCGCCACGGTTTCGATTTCTTTGCCGGATTCCCCGGCTCGAACGATGAGTTCCCCTTCCAGTACTGGAAGGGTGAGACCGTAATTGACGAGAACCATGGCCTGCGCCAGGCCGACGTCACGGCCACGCTCACCGACGAGGCGATCGGCTTCATCGATGCCAATCGCGAGCGGCCCTTCTTCCTCTACTTCGCCGAGAAGAACGTCCACACGCCACTCGATCCGGGCCGGCAATTCGCGGGACGTTCGCCGGGGGGCGCTTACGGCGACACCGTCGCCGAACTCGACTGGAGCGTCGGCCGGATCGTCGATGCGCTGGCCGAGCGCGGCCTGCTCGATGAGACCCTGCTGATTTTCACCAGCGACAACGGCCCCTGGCACCTCGGCAACCCCGGCGCGCTGCGCGGCCGCAAGGGCCAGCCGATGGAGGGCGGCCAGCGTGTGCCGACCATCGCGGTCTGGCCCGGACACATTCCGGCCGGCCGCGTGATCGATGTCCCGGCGATGAACTTCGATCTCTTCCCCACCCTCCTCGCTCTCGCCGGACTCTCCCTGCCGAACGATCGCGTCATTGATGGGCGCGATCTCTGGCCCGTGCTGAGCGGCCAGTCGGAACAAGATCCGCACGAGGCGCTGTTCTTCTTCAACGCCAACGTCATCGACGGCGCCCGCGGCGGGCGCTTCAAGTACTACCGCTGGGTCAACCTCTACACCTGGCCAGTGCCGCTCGACAAGCCTAATAATCTAAGCGGCACCATGGCCCACGACTACGCCTACACCGACCCTGCTACCGGCAAGACGCGGCCGCTGGTGACGCACGATCCGCTGCTCTTCGATGTCGTCGCCGACAGCAACGAGTCCTACAACATCGCCGCCCGTCACCCTGCCGAGAGCGCCCGCTTGCTGACCGCGATCGAGGACTGGGAGCGCGATTTCGTCGCCAACCCCCGCGGCTGGCGCGACACACCTCCCGACGCGGTTGGCGGTGGAGAAACGGCGGTGCGCCAGTAGTCGCGTCGTCCCGGGGCGGCGTTCTGCGGCGACCTGCCCGGCTCTGGCAGGGCGAGCCTCTCAGCCCGCGTGCCAGGGTAGCGCCGCGTGGCGGCGGACGTAGGGGCCCGCGGCAAACCGGCCGGCCGCGACATCGACACTGAAGTCGGGGCAGCGCTGCAGCAGTTCCTCCAGCACGACGCGCCCCTGGAGTCGTGCCGCGGCAGCACCGATGCAGTAGTGCGTGCCGTAGCTGAAGGTCAGCATCTTCGTGATCCGGCGATCGACCTGGAACTCGTCGGCGGTCGGGCCGAACTCGCGGGAATCGCGATTCGCCGCAGCGTAACAGAGCAGGACCTTGCGCCCGGCGGGAATGGTCTCGCCGCGGATCTCCACATCACGCTGGGTCGTGCGCGCGAGATTCTGGACCGGCGAGACGACGCGCAAGATTTCCTCGATCGCGTTGGGGATCAGCCGGGGATCGTCGAGGAGGCGGCGGCGCTGGTCCAGGTGCTCCGTGAGCAGGCAGGCCGCGCCGGCCAGCATCCCCGTCGCGGTATCGTTGCCGCCCGCGACCATGGTGAAGGCGAATCCGAGGATCCGAGCGAGGGTAACCGTGTCTTCACCGAGCCGCGCCAGATCCGAGACGATGTCGTCCGCTGGATTTTTGCGGCGACGTTCGATCAGGGAAGCAAAATAGCTCATCAGTTCAGCGATGGGCCGATTCGCGTCCTTCGTCACGCTACCCGTGGCGGACGCCTGGACGATCGACTCGCTCCACTCATCGAAGAGCGGCCGGTCCTCGGGCGGTACGCCGAGATAGTGGGCCACGACGAGGCTTGGCAGGGGCTTGCAGAGATGCGCCACGATGTCGACCGCGCCCGCGCGGCGCGCCGATTCGATGCGCTCGACCACGAAGGCCCGCACCTCGGGTTCGATCTTCGCGACCTTGCGCGGGGTGAGATCCTTCGTGACAAGTCGGCGAAAGATGGTGTGTTCCGGCGGGTCGAGAAACACCATGGGCATGGCCGCGTCGAGACCGGTGGCGGCGAGTTCATCGTAGGCGACACTGAGACCGCTCGCCGACGAGAACGTCGCCGCATCGCCCGCTGCCATCCAGACGTCCTCGAAACGTGTCAGGACATAGTAGTCGCCGCGCTCGACATGATGCACCGGATCGTGCTCGCGAAGAGCGGCATACATCGGGAAGGGATTCTCCCACGTGTCGCCGCTGCGCAGCTTGAACCTTGGCTCTGTGGTCGTCATGGGCCGCGCTCTCGCCTCCCCCTGCTTGCCCTTGGATCACCCGGACTCGAGGGGCGCAAAGGACCGACCTCCCGAGTCGCTGGCCGTCACGACGCGGCTCGCGGAGGACACCAAGCTCAGTCCTGCTTGCGGATGTACCCGGTGGTGGCCCCGTACTTGTCAGTCATGCGATAGCCCCCGCTTCCGTCGGGGCGCGCGTAGCCCTCGGTGGCGCCGTACTTGTCGGTGATCCGCTTCGAGCCCGACGGCCCCTCGCGCAGATAGCCCTCGGTGGCTCCGTACTTGTCGGTGAGGCGCTTCGAGCCTGACGGCCCCTCGCGTAGATAGCCCTCGGTGGCTCCGTACTTGTCGGTGAGGCGCTGGCTGCCCGAACCGGCGGGACGAGCGTATCCCCGGGTCGCGCCGTAGGGGTTCGTGACGCGGGCGCTGCCGTTCTGCGTCTCGATCCGGCCGGTCGTCGCGCCATACTTGTCGGTCGTCCGGTAGCTCTCCCCGGCCAGCGCAGCGCCAGCGGTCCACCAGAGTGCCAGTAAAACCGCCCCGACGATCAGCTTTTTCATGCGACCAGTGTGGCACCCCTCGCCCGCCGCGCCAAGGAGGCTCGGCCGGTCTCGCCGAGAGTCGGCCACCCGTTGTCCTGATGGTCCCCCGCTCTCGACGCGAAACTGGCCCGCCCAAACCTGGCCCGACGCCCCCACGGACGGCATTTGGCGTCCACGGGGCCGCCCTTGGCCCAACGCCCGTCAGGCCGCGGCCGTCCGAGCCCACGAGGGCCGCGCCTGTACGCGGTCGAGCCAGGCAGACACGTTGGGATGCCCGTCGCCGAGCTGGCCGATGAACTTCGTGTTGTTGACCGAGTAGGCCATCATCACGTCGGCCGCGCCGAACTCGTCACCAACCAGCCAGGTGCGCCCCGCGAGATGGTGGTCGAGAACGCCGAGCCACTCCTGCATGCGCCGGGCGGCGTCGGCCACGACCGCGGGAATCCGCTCGGCCTCTGGTTTGACAAAGCTGTGCTGGATGAAGTCGCTCACCGAGCCCATCGCCGTGGCCTCGGCGAAGTGGAACCATTGCAGGAAAGCCGGACGGTCGGGCGAACCCAACGCGGGTTGGAGCCGGCTCTTGCCGTAGGTCTCGAGCAGGTACTGCACGATGGCCCCGGACTCGAACATCACCACCGCGCCGTCCTCGATCGCCGGCAACCGCCCGAAGGGATTGATCGCCAGATACGGGGCACCCTTGTGCTCGCGGGCCATGAAGTCGTGCTTGACGATCTCATAGGGCAGGCCGAGTTCTTCGCAGAGCAGGATCACGCGCAGCGAGCGCGTGAAGGGGGCGTGGTGAATCCGGATCATCAATTCTTCTCCTCGAGGGGTAGCGGCCCCAACAGATGCCCTTGGATGCGGAACGACGCAGCTCTACTCGGCCGCGCCGCAGGCCACAACGCGGCGCTCGCCCGCGAGAGTCTTCCCAGTGCCGAAGGCGAGCCAGCTCGGGGACGGGTGGCCCCCGGCCGAGGGAATCGCCACACCACCATCGCACCCGACTCGCGCAATAGAGCGGACACAGAGGTACCTGGGCCTACCGCTGAAGGGATCTCAAACCGCCATCGCGGGCCGCCGATTCGAACTGGTAGAAGGCGACTCGCCGCCGGCGGCAGGAACGGGCTTGGCGGCCTGCGGCAGCATGACCGACCGGCGGGAGCAAAGCATGAACATCGACACCCACGCCCACGCGATCGACGAGGCGGGCTACACGATCCTCGAGAATGTGATCGAACCGGCGCTCCTCGATGCGCTCGTCACAGCGCTCGACCGTCTGGAGCACGAACTTGGAACGGAGCCGTCCTCGAACGACTTCGAGGGCCGGGCGACGACGCGAGTCTACAACCTGCTCGCGCATGATCCGGTCTTCGAGCAAATCCCCACGCACCCCGCCGTGTTGCCGCTGGTCGAACGCGTGCTCGACCCCGGCTGTCTGGTGTCGTCGCTCTCGTCGATCCGGATCCTCCCGGGCGAAATCCCCCAGCCGCTCCATGCCGACGATCAGCTCCTGCCGCTGCCCCGCCCGCACCCGCCTCTGGTCTGCAACACGATGTGGGCACTGACCGATTTCACCGCCGAGAATGGCGCCACCCGCTTCGTGCCGGCGTCGCACCGACTGGCCCAGCCCGGCGACCTGTCGCGCTCGACCCGAGGCACGTGCTGCGCCGAGATGACGCGGGGCAGCGTACTGGTCTGGAATGGCTCGCTCTGGCACGGCGGCGGCGCCAACCAGACCGCAGCAGCGCGGATCGGTCTCGCCATGAACTACTGCGCCGGCTTCGTCCGCCAGCAGGAAAACCAACAACTGGGTATTCCCGCCCAGCGCCTGCGGGCCTTTCCGCGTCGCCTGCAGCAACTCGTCGGGCTCGACATCTACAATGGCCTGATCGGCCATATCGACAAAAAACGGCCGCTGGACCTGCTCGGCGACGGCTCGGGCCCCGGCGTGATCTGGGACGCGAACTGATCGCGCCAAGCGCCTCCGCGCCCCCGGTCGGCTGCGTCGCGCGCCCCCGGCCAGCCCACGCTAATTTTTTTCAAATCCGCTTGACAACGTAGCGGCATGAAAATATACCCGTTTTACCTGAGGATGTGGTGGCGGGTCGACTCTGTCGGTTCCGCCAAGGCTCCTGCGAGGCCGTCTCCGGCCCACGACGTGGGTTGATGCGGCCGCCTCGCGGGAGCCCCATCCTCGGCCCTTCCCGGCGGCGCCTGACGGCCACCTGTCAAAAAAAGTCCGCGCCTGTGGATAAGTCGCACCCCGGGGCGGCCGGCAGGTCCCCCAGATTCAGGGTGGGATCGGTCAGGATAAAGTCCGTGGCTCTGGGCAAGTCGCGTCAGGTATCCACAGACGGCTCGAGGAAGACCGGCTCTTCGTAGAGGGCGGCCCCCTCACCGAGGTCGGTCAAAACACCACCCGTGAGCGCGTTGGCGCAACGGCCGAGACCCAGCGAGCCGCCCTTGGGCACCGTCACGGTATCCCGTCGGGCCGACACCTCGTGCCGGAGACGGACCTCCAGCGAGCCAAATCTGTTGCGCAGGCGGGCTCGGGCGCCATCGGGAATCCCCCCGGCCGCATCGGGGTGAACCACGGCCTCGAGGGTTTCGTCCGGCTCGCGCGGGCTCCACTGGGAGGACTGGGAGGCGGGGGTCGAGAGCGCCTGTAGCAGCAAGCTTCCCGCGGGCCGGTCCGCCGCGGGGGCGGGCCACTCGGTGATCAGCCGCGCCCGGCCCGAAGGGGTCGCGAAGCGTCGGTCCGCGAAGACGACACGCGGGGCGACGGGATTGCGCAACGCCCGGCCCGTGAGAGCGGTCAGAGGAATCTCCCCGAGGAGACGCTGCTTCCAGGCCGCAGCGGCGCCGCTCAGCGTCGGACCAAGCCCCACCCGTGCCGCGAGCTCTTGCACGATCTCTAGATCGGTCCGGGCCGCGCCCGGCGGTGGTGCGACCGGCACGACCGCACCGAGGTAGTGATGGCCGTACGCCCCGACCAGGTCGTCGTCCTCGAGCAGCGTCGTGGTCGGCAACACGACATTCGCCAGCTTTGCCGTGTCGGTGAGGAAGGAATCGACGACCACCACGAATTCGCGCGAGGCGAGCGCGCGCGCCGTGGTCTCCGACTCGGGCAGCATCACCACGGGATTGCCCGCCGTAATCCAGACCGCCCGGATCGGCGGATCGTTCGCCGCCAGAATCCCCCGGCCGAGCAGTGGCTCGGGAATCGTTCGCGGCGCCGGCCGAGCGGCGCAGAAGGCCGACGTATCGAAGGCACCCCGCCGCTTGTAGTAGTAGCTCACGCCGCCGCCCGAGACGCCGACGTTCCCCGACACCGTTCCCAGCGCATCGAGCGCACGCACGATCGCGGCCCCGTTTCGGCGCCGCTGCATGCCCCAGCCCACCTGGATATTGGCCGGCGGGCTGGTCCCGTAGAGTTCGGCCAAAGCTTCGATTGTGGCGAGCGGGACGTCCGCAGCAAGAGCCATTTCGGCCAGCGAACGGGAGCGGACCAGGGCCACCCAGGCGTTGAAGTTCTCGCAGAAACTGGCCGCGTCCGGGGCGATCCAGCCGCGCTCGAGCAGGATGCGCGAGACCGCCAGCGCGAGCGCGAAATCACCGCCCGGGCGGGGCTGCACCACGAGTTCGCAGAGGTCGGCGGCCCGGTGGCGCACGGGATCGACCAGGGCCAGCCGGGCTCCGCGACGTCGGAGTTCGAGCAGCAGGGGGACCAGGTGCGGCGACGAGGTGTGGGGATTCTTGCCCCAGAGGATGACCGCCCGCGCGGCGAGCAGATCCTCGAGATCGTTGCTGTCGGACTCGCCAAAATCCGCCAGCTGCGCGGCATCGCCAGCGCCCGAGCAGATATCGCCCCGCTTGGTCGTGACGGGACCAAAGTGCTCGAAGAAAAGATCCACCGCCCCCTTGAGCAGGCCGAGCGATCCCCCGCTGCGGTAGTGGAGGATCGCCGCCGGGCCGCTCTCGGCACGGATGCGCACCAGCTCGCGCGCGCACAGGTCGAGGGCCTCGTCGAGCGTGGCCGGCTCGAGCCGGTCGCCGCGCCGGATCAGCGGCTCGGTCAAGCGCCCGGGCGCATACTGGCGTTCGAGGAAGAGCTGCGTGCGATAGCAGAGAAAGCCGCGCGTGACGGGATGCGCGGGGTCGCCGCGCAGGCGGACGATGCGCTCACCTGCGACTTCGGCGACGATTCCACAGGCATCGGGGCAATCGCGGTTGCAGGTCGTGTGCACGACTCTCCGCGTCGTCTCCACCATGCCGCGACCCTGCCAGACGACCCAGTCCCCTGCCATTGCCGGGAGGAACCGCTCCGCGCGGGACGGCGGCACTGCCACCACCGGCTGGGGGTGGCGATCACCCGTCGATGACCAAGCTCGCTCCGGCACACCACACGACGGCATTGGCACCACCGGCTGCGCGGGAAGAACGACGGGCGGACAGGGTCCGGCCTGGCTCTGGGCCGAACAGGCCCTCCTTCCATGGCGCCAAGACTCGGCACTGGCGCAACCGGAACGGACTACAGTCAGAACCCGAAGTTCGGACGCGGCGCGGCAGCCGAAGCCGCGCCCGCCTCCCGTATCGCGTAGTCCTGCCGCCGGGCCCCGGAGTCCGGCCGCGGTACGGCCGTCGGCTTGCCGGGGCTTGCAACCCACGGCGAAATGAGGAACTCCTCGCCTGCGCGACTGCCGCGCCGGAGGATCGAATCATGACTCGTCGCATTCGCAGCTCGCTCACCGCCCTCGCGTGCGCCACTTTGCTGGGGGTAGCCCCGACCCAAGCCCTTGCCAGCGAACAGGGCCTGGCCAAGGTCGGCAGTGAATTCTTCGATCTCCTGGTCGGCCGACCGACCCTCTTCATGGCCACGGTCGCGGGCACGGTCTACTACGTCATCTCGCTCCCGATCACGGCTGCGGGCGGGCAGTCCGACGAGGCGTGGGATCGCTTCGTCAAGGAGCCGAGCGACAAGCTGACGATGCCGCTCGGCGGCTGAGCCGCCCGGGCTCTGATTCTTGGCTCGACCCTCCCGTGCCGACCCTCCATCCCCAGGCTCAGGCCTTCGTCGATGCGATGAGCGCCCAGCCGGGGCGTCGCGAGACGCACCAGCTCACCCCCGCCGAGGCACGGCTGGGCTATCGCCTGCTGGCCCAGCTCATGGGGGCCGGCCCGGAGGTCGGCGAGGTCCGCGATGACTCGCTGCCCGGCCCGGCAGGTCCGATTCCTGTGCGCCTTTATCGCCCCGTCGGTCCGGGGCCCTTCGGCGTGCTCGTCTACTACCACGGCGGCGGCTGGACCATCGGCGATCTGGAGACCCACGACAAGGAATGCCGCATCCTCTGCCAGGACGGCCACCGCGTCGTCGTCTCGGTCGACTACCGCACCGCCCCCGAGCATCAATTCCCCGCCGCGGTGGAAGACGCCTGGGCTGCGCTCACCGGAGTCGTCGCTCGCACCGCCGACCTCGAGGCCACTCCCGCCCGCATCGCCGTCGGAGGCGACAGCGCCGGGGGCAACCTGGCCGCCGTCGTGGCTCAGATGGCCCGCGACGCGGGCGGTCCCGCCCTCGATCTCCAGCTCTTGATCTACCCCGCGGTCGACGTCCGCGAAGATGCCCCGGAGAGATATCTCTCGCGCCGCGAGAACGCGGCCGGGCCAATCCTGCTCGCCGATACAATGGCATATTTCGTAAGTCACTACCTGGGCGAAGCGAATCCTGATCGAACCGACCCGCGCCTCTCGCCCTTACTCGCGCCCTCGCTCGCCGGACTCCCGCCGGCGCTGGTGCTGACGGCTGAATGCGATCCGCTGCGCGACGAAGGCTTGGCCTACGCCGCAGCCCTGCGGGCCGCAGGCGGCACGGTCCGCCACGTGACCTACGCGGGAATGCCGCACGCTTTCTTCCAGTTCTCGCCCGTGTTCGACGCCGGAAGAGAAGCTCTCGCCGAATGTGCGAGTGCCCTGCGCGAACCACAACTAATCGGTTGACAGAGACCCGGCCCACGCAAGGGCCGGATCGTCAATTCATTCCCGGAGCTGGGCGGTTTCCGGCACCGAGCGCGTCCCGCGAGTCCCGGTTTGCATTCGCCACGGCCAGTCGGGAAGGTGATCGCCATGCAGATCGCAATCGTGGGACTGGGACGGATGGGAGCCAACATGGCGCGTCGGTTGACACGCGCCGGGCACGAGGTCGTCGGGGTCGACCACGATCCGGGCGTGGCCGAAACCCTCGCTCGGGAGGGTGCGATCGCCAGGGCCGCACGGGCGCTGCCCGATCTCACGACCCTGTTGAACAAGCCGCGCGCGGTCTGGCTCATGGTGCCGGCGGCGGTCGTGGACGGCACTCTCGCCGAACTCGCGCCCCTGCTCGAGCGCGGCGATTGCGTGATCGACGGCGGCAACTCCTACTACCACGACGATATCCGACGCGCGGGAGAGCTCGCGCCGCGCGGCATCGACTACGTCGACTGCGGCACGAGTGGCGGAGTGTGGGGTCTCGAGCGCGGTTACTGCCTCATGATCGGCGGCCCGGAGGCCGCAGTGAAGCGTCTCGACCCGATCTTCGCGTCGCTTGCTCCGGGACGGGGCGATGTGGCGCGCACGCCCGGGCGGGAGAAGCTCGGCGGAACCGCCGAGGAGGGCTACCTGCACTGCGGCCCGGCGGGCGCCGGCCCCTTCGTCACGATGGTCCACAACGGCCTCGAGTACGGCCTGATGGCGGCCTACGCCGAAGGTCTGAACATCATCGCGCACGCCGGCTGCGGTCTGGCGCAGCGCGAGGTCGACGCGGAGACGACGCCACTGCGTCACCCCGAGCACTTCCGCTACGACATCGACCTTGCGAACGTGACCGAAGTCTGGCGGCGCGGCAGCGTGGTCGCCTCCTGGCTGCTCGACCTGACGGCCCAGTCTCTCGCCGCCGACCCGAGGCTCGAGGGCTTCGCCGGTCGCGTCTCGGATTCCGGCGAGGGGCGCTGGACGGTGGCGGCCGCGATCGACGCGGGCGTGCCGGCGCCGGTGCTGAGTGCCGCACTCTACAGCCGCTTCGAGTCGCGCGGCGAGGCCGGGATCGCCAACAAGGTTCTGTCCGCGATGCGCTTCGGCTTCGGCGGTCACCTCGAAAAGAAGAGCTGATGACGATGAGCGCACTCAACTCTCGCGAGAGCTGGAAAGCCCTCGAGCGGCACTTCACGGCGATCCAGCGCCGCCATCTGCGCGAACTCTTTGCCGAAACTCCCGACCGTGGCGAGACGATGGTGACAGCGGCCTGTGGCGTCACGCTCGATTACTCCAAGCACCGCGCCACCCCCGAGACGATCCGGCTGCTCGTGGCGCTGGCCCGGGAATGCGGCCTGCGCGACCGGATCGACGCCATGTTCTCCGGCGCGAAGATCAACTCGACGGAGAACCGGGCCGTCCTGCACGTGGCGCTGCGCGCGCCGCGCCAGGCGACAATTCTGGTCGATGGCCAGGACGTCGTGGCCGGCGTGCACGAGGTGCTCGACCGCATGGCGCAGTTCGCGGAGCAGGTGCGCAGCGGCGCCTGGAAGGGCCACACCGGCAAGCCGATCCGGAACATCGTAAATATCGGGATCGGGGGCTCGGACCTCGGCCCGGTGATGGCCGAGCGCGCGCTGCGCCACTACGCCGCACGTCATCTCATGCTGCGTTTCGTCTCGAACGTCGACGGCACCGACTTCTTCGAGAAGACGCGTGATCTCGATCCCGCCGAGACGCTCTTCATCGTCTCGTCGAATACCTTCCCCACCCTCGAAACGATGACCAACGCCCACAGCGCCCGCGCCTGGACGCTCGCCGCACTCGGCGACGAAGCGGCAGTCGCGCGTCATTTCGTCGCGGTCTCGACCAACGGTGACGCTGTCTCTAAATTCGGTATCGACACGGCCAATATGTTCGGCTTCTGGGATTGGGTCGGGGGCCGTTACTCGATGGATTCGGCAATCGGGCTCTCGACCATGATCGCGGTTGGGCCCGCCGGGTTCCGCGAGATGCTCGCCGGCTTCCACGAGATGGACGAGCATTTCCGCACATCCCCCTTCGAGCAGAATCTGCCGATCCTGATGGGCCTGCTGGCCGTCTGGTACGCGAATTTTTTCGGCGCCAACACCATCGCGGTACTGCCCTACGACCAGTACCTCGAACGCGTCCCGGCCTATCTGCAACAGCTCACGATGGAGTCCAACGGCAAGCACACCCGGCTCGATGGTTCATCGGTGG